>Ga0247719_1000642_pt1 | contig 19024 bp, 18 predicted proteins | sample 41E_DmetaG_FD_189046 | JGI IMG/M metagenome (GOLD analysis project Ga0247719, IMG submission 189046) | Soil microbial communities from hillslope of Landscape Evolution Observatory, University of Arizona, Oracle, AZ, United States - 4-1-E_D | ecosystem: Engineered > Artificial ecosystem >...
CTTGATGGCCTCGTCGATGTTCACGCCGTCGAGGGCGGCGACGAGGGCCTTCACGCGGGCCTCGTTCGCCTCGACGCCGGCGGCCTTGAGGACCGCGGTGACGCCGGCCTCGTCGACCTTCTTGCCAGCCGAGTGCAGGAGCAGGGCGCTGTACACGTATTCCATTTTTTTCTACCTCCTAATCGTTACTTCTTCATCGGGGTTTGATCGTCAGCCGAAGAGCGCGCCCAAGCCGGCCATGGCCTCTTCCTCGGAGGCGCCCTTCTCTTCTTCCTTCTCTTCGTCCTTCTTCGCGCCGCCGGACGAGGCCGCAGGCGCCGCCGCGGCCGGAGCCGCGGACAGGGCCGCCTTGAGCTCGTCGTCCGCCGCCTCGGGCGCCTTGCGGGCGACCGCGAGCATCTCGCGGTACGCCTTCGCGACGACGAGGTCGATGACGCCCTTCTCGGGGAGCGCCGCCTCGACGCCGACCGCGAGCGCCTCGCGCTGCGCCTTGGCGATGAGGGGGACGATGGTCTGCTTCGTGGCCCAGCCGGCCTCGAGGGCGACGCCGAGGGCGCCGCGCGCGGCCGCGCCGAGTTCCGCGAGGATCGCGTCCTCGTCGACCGCGAGCACGTCGCGGCCGAAGACCGTGCCGTTCTCGTGGACGGCCTTGAGGTCCATGCCGACGATGAGCGGGAAGATCTCGAGGCGCGTGAGCATCGTCGCGACTTCCGGCTTGATCTTCTCGCCGGCCTTCACGAGGACCTTGTTCGCGGAGATGACGACCTTGCCGTTGTCGATCTTCGCGGGGATGCCCGCCTTCTGCAGGTCGCCGACGATCGGGCCGGGCTTGAACTGGGTCTCGCCCTTCTCGACCGCGATGTCGCTCGGGGCCGTCTCGCCGCCGCGGGCGGGGGCCTTCGTCTTCGACTGCTCGAGGCGCTTGTAGAGCTTGAAGGGGTTCATCTTCGTCGCGATGAGCGCCGTGGACCCGTTCATCGCGTCCGCGAGCTTCGCGGCGCCGGGCCGCTCCTTCTCGAGCTCCTTGAGCGCGATGCGCAGGAGCGTCGACTTCGCGATCTTGATGGTGGCGTCCGCGCGGAGGTTCTTCCGCATCGTCTGCATCTGCGCCGAGGGGATGCCGTCCACCTGGGCGACGCCGATGACGGGGTTCGCGCGGAGCATGTCGACGAGGCTCTTGACCTCGTCCTTCTTCCACTTCGCAACGTGAGCCATGGCCTACACCACCTTGACCTCATGGGCCGGGCCCATGGTGGTCTTCACGTAGATGCTTGCGATGTTGAACGTGCCGCGCTCGAGCTTCTTCGTCACGCGGTCGATCACGAGCGCCGCGTTGTCCGTGAGGTCGTCGACGGACATCGTCCGCACGCCGATCGGCGTGTGGAACGTGCGGCGGTCGCGGGAGCGGACACGCACCGTGTTCTTGAGCGCGTTCACGAGGCCCGCGGGGTCGGCCGCGGGCGGGATCGGGCGCGGCATCTTGCCGCGGGGACCGAGGACCGTACCGAGCGTGCGGCCGATCGTCGGCATGAGGGGCGCCTCGGCGACGAAGAACTGCACGTCGTTCGCGACCTTGCGCGCCTTGCGCTTGTCGCCCGCGAGCTCCTCGATCTGCTCGGGCATGACGACGAGGTCGGCGACGCTCCTGGCCTTGACCGCCAGTTCGCCGCCCGCGAAGACGGCCACCTTGGGGGTGCGGCCGCGGCCCTTCGGGAGCTGGATTTCCTCGTCGACGCGGTTCTTCGGGATCGACAGATCGACGTTCTTGAGGTTGAACGCGATCTCGACGCTCTCCGGGAACTTGCGTTCGGGCGCGGCTTCGAGGGCGGCCTTGATGGCGGCCGAGATGTCCTTGCGATCGACCATGGAATGCGAACCTCCGTAGTCCCGCGTCCAAAGAGCGCGTCGAGCCCTGCGAGAGGCTCTTCTACGGGAGCAGCGCGCCTATATCGGGGGGGTCATATGAAGGTTTCGGGGGCGGGATCGATGCGGGGCGCCGTGCGGCGCGACGCTCGATCCGAACCGCGCACGGCCGGATCGATCGCTGCGCCGCAACCCCTCTGCCCTGGAGAATCGGACCCGCTCTTCATGCCGACGGCGATGTACGGCCGCCTCGCGGCGAGCCTGGCCGCGAGCCTGGTCGTGATGTACTTCCTCGCGTTCTCGCAGATCGACCGTCCGGACCATTTCGACCTCAGCCTCAGCGTGTTCTGGATCTCGCTCTCCATGGTCGCCGCGATGGGCCTCATCATGCTCACGACGATGCGCCGCAGCTTCCCGGACCGCCGCCTGAATCTCGCCCTCTACGTCGCCTTCGGCCTGCTCCTCGTCGGCGCCTTCGCCGCCGGCCGCTTCGAGGCCGCCGTGGGCGACGAGGCCTTCCTCCGATCCATGATCCCGCACCACTCGCGCGCGATCCACATGTGCCAGGAGGCCGCGCTCACCGATCCGCAGATCGAGGACCTCTGCCGACGCATCATCGAGGCGCAGCGCGAGGAGATCGCGGAGATGGAGCGCATCATGGCGCGGCGAGGGTGATCACGACGCCCGAGGCGCGCGAAGGGTGGCCCCTCACGTGATGGGCGGCAGCGCCGAGGAGGGCGCCGGGACCGTCACGCCGGGCGGCATCGGGGCGTCGATCCAGATGGCCCCCAACCGATCCTCATGGCTCGGCCCCACGGCCACCGACGGCTTGAACACGTAGCGGCCCGCGTGTGGACTGGCGAATTGTTCGCTCGTCCACGACCCCTCAGGGGATTTGCAGAGACCTTCGGAACGATACTCGAAGCACGATTCGAAGCGTTCCCCCTGCGGACCTTCGACGTGATATTCGCCCGCCGCCGGAGTGAAGTCCCCAAAACCGAAGGTTCCGTAGATCCCGTGCTCGATCATGCTACTCAGGTGGCCGCCGACGGACGCCTGGTGGCTCGTCGGCCCCAGGACGAGGGTCGGGCTGCTCGCGACGGCGAGGGGGCCCGAAAAGGATTCGAGATCCGCGACATTCACGACGTCCGTCTCGTGGCGCCAGGCCACCACCGGGTTGGCGGACCCCACGACACGCTCTTCAATTGACCATCGGATCGGAACATGGCGGCTCGCAAACACATAGACGTCGTCGGTGGTTCGCGGCTCGCTCGCGAAAATGGTGATCGTCCTGCAGGCCTTCCAAACCGCGGCGTCCAGGACGATCGGCCCAGATTCGATGCTCTCGCCGGCCGAGCCCCTGACGAAAATCCGTGGTTCGACGCGTTCGTGTGACCCAAAGAGTTCACTCATGGCGAAAGCAGCAGTCAGTTCACCCGCCTCGACGCGATACTGCAGGAAGGACCAACCCCGCAGGCCTTCCGTCCAGTACTCGGGGGTCGTGCATATTCTCACAATGGTCCGTTCAGACTGCTCAGATTGAATCCGAAGGATCGTCGCCGCTTGGGTTTCCTCGCCCTACGATTCTTCGATGACCATGAAGCTCGATGGAGACGCGGAAGCGGTCGGACCCTGCGTGCAAACGAGAAGGATGATGGCAAGAAAGGATGCTGACGCTCGCTTCATGTGAATGGCCGATGCCATCGCCTCGTACGTCCATTTGTTGAAACATGAAGCTTTCCAAGCCATCAGGGTCCCTCCAGCCACTCTTGCTGCCATGGAGTCTCAACCTCATCTTGAATCTGGAATCCGGACGAGGCGCGCCTCATAACCGTCTTGGCCATACACCTCATGCAAAACGACCGGTTCTATAATATTGGATCTCGGCAACCAAGACCAAGTCGGCGCGCGCGCAACTTCCACGAGGCCGTCGTCTCGGAATTCCAAGATCGTATTCTTGAAGCTCTCCGATGTCGGATAATAGTTCATGATGAGCCGGCGGCCCATCGGCGACTCACTGAGCTGCGGCGTTGTCCAGTAGCTCAGATTCGTGGCCACGATGGATGTCTCCTGGCCATCCTGTGAAAACACGATGAGCTTGCCAGAGTCAGGTGGGGATAGGCAAGGAAGGGGGGTGAGGCAACTGCCGCCAACTTTCGGGAGGGCGGCAAAGACCCCCCATTTCAGATCCGCTCTTGTAACAATGAAATTGCAATCAAAGGATTCGACCCGGTTGCGTTCATAAAGTACATGCGAGCCAGCCGGAGACCAATCAATGACTTTTCCTAAATCGGAGTAGCAGACATGAGGCTGCCCGTCTTGATCGACCGAAACGTGGCCCATCGGCGAAGAATTCGCGATGTGAGTGCGCGCAAAGTCACCATTGGCTTCGGTGATCAGGGTGAGCCTGCCGCTCTGCTGGATCAAGGTATAGCTCGTGCCGTCGCCCCCGACAGCAAAGGACAGGACTCGAGTGCAGCAGCTCAAGCCGATGAGGTGGGAGGCTGTCGACCACACGCCATCCCCATTTTGCTTTATGACGACGATCGTTTGCGTCGATGTGAATCCTGAGGGCTCCGCGGGCTCATCGAGGACGATGAGAACGCGGTATTCGTCCCCCCGAGCTCCTACGAACAGGCCATTTCGCGACGAAACCGTTTGTTCGTGCTGCAATTGGTATATTGGTTCGTGGGAGCCGACCGACCCATTGTGGACTCGCACCAAGTAAATTGTATTCGCCGCGGGATAAAGCATCGAATAGGCGAGGACGATGTCTCGGCCATCGACGGCGTCGAGAGCGATCGCTTCGATGTACACCCCGTCATCTGGGTCGAAGATCGAGACCGATCCCACCGTTGAAAGTAGCATCGAAAGCCCGATCATAAGGCCCGCGAATATTCTCAATTTTTCACCCATCAGGATCACGGGGGAAGAATTTCCAAGAGATCTCGGAAATGGCAAACTTGAACCCAATCCCGGGCAGGGTCACCTTGAACAAAATCGCCCCCGATCGGATCGTATGCGTAACCCTCTTGAAGGAGTTCAACGTCCACGCACGTTCCACGCGCAACAGGTATCGCCATAATTTCCGGAAGCGATCCGGCAATCTGCAGTTCGCCCGCAGCAATTGCGCGACGACTGCATTGAGCGGCACTCACACTGTGATGGGCCACTGCTGAACCACCTGGTTCGCATCGCGCTACGACCTGTCCCTTCCACCCCATTGTCGTGCCTGTGCCTCGCACTGCCACGTAGCAGATGCCGGAAAGACAAGTCCCTGTCGGTTGGGCCACTGTCGTTCCCGTTTGATCGAATGGGAAAACCTGTTGTCCTCCGACTTCGAGGATGAGCCGACATGTATCGAGGCATGAATCGCCGTAGTGGCTCGTGACAGTTGACGCGAATGCATGGACACTCGGGGTCGTCGCATAACAGTATCCATGGAGGTACCCGTAAGTCCTGACGGTGCAGACGCCCTGTCCCGGGGTATGTACGTATCCCTCATCGTCCGAACATTCCCCGACTCCATTGCCCGGTCCCACGTAATGTGGGATGGTGCAGGAGACCACGATGTTCGAACATGTGGCGGTGATCACGAGGTCGCTCATCCACTCTCGCGACTCGGCTCGCACGCCGATAACGGCTCCAGGAAGGCAGACAAAAGTGCACATGAGTGTGTAATACCCATCTTCGTCGGGGGGCGTGTTCGTCTCTGCCGCCCGGCATTATGTTTTTTCGAGCTGATGGGTCGCGCGCGCCCCGTCGGGAAGAGCGATCGTGGTGGCAAAAACGGCCAGTGAAACGATCACAACTAGGAACCGCGTATTCACACGCCTCAAGGGCCTTCGGAGGATATAAATGTTGACCAGTCATCATCCGACCGAAAAAAAAACGGTCATGGCCCATCACGGCCCTGATGGCCGACTCCAACGAAAACCGAAAAATGGGCGTTCTCACGGTCGCAATGTTGCTGCTCACCCCGCTGACCCTTCTCCTCAACCCGGTCACCGGTTCCAGCTCAGCGTGCGTGCCGAATGGCGGAATCACGATTCCCACGAGTTGCACGTTCTCTTCAGGCGTGGCTGCGCCCGGCGTCTACGCCTACCAGTCCATCACGATCCCCGCGGGGGTCACGGTGACGGCGGATCTCGTCTTCGAACTCCATGGGGTGGAAGAGGTCATCGTCGAAGGTCGGATCGAAGCGACCCCCGGAACTGCCGTGACCGTGACATCGGATCATTTGATCTCGGTCGAAGGGGAAATCTGGGGCGGTCACGGACTCGCGGGAACGCCGAGCGCCCTCCCGACGCTCAGTCTGGGCGGTCGTGGCGGCGATGCGCCGCCGGTCATCCTGAATTCGCCGCGCGGCGTCATTGCAGTCGGTGGCGATGGAATCATCGCCTCGGGTGACGGTGGCTCCGGGGGGGACGCAACCGCGGTTGCGGAATTCGACGCTGGAATCGCGGATCCCGTCGCCGTGGGGGGGCCCGGCGGACGCGGCGGCGATCTCGTGCTTGACGCGCGATTCCTTTCGATGAACGGACTGCTCATTCTTGGAAACGGTGGCGCCGGGGGTTCGGCGCTCGCGCACGCCCGCGCTGGGTCGATCGCCGCGTACGGGCCTGGCGAGATCAGGGCCACCGGTGGAGAGGGGGGCGCCTCGGGGATTCTGAGCTTGCCGCCGGGGCACGTGCCGACTGTGCTGTTCGCGAATGGCAAGGCGTCGGGCGGAGCCGGTGGGGAGGGCGGCTCGGCTGCGGCCTGCGTCGGGATCTTTTCGAATCCGTGTGAGGGAGAGCCTGGGGACGATGCGCCGACCCAGTACGGAACAGGCGGATGCTCCTATCCGAGCTTCAGCCAGACTGGCCCGGGCCGCGATGCCTGCAAGGGGAAGGATGCGCGAGGCGAAGGCGGATCCGGCGGTCCTGGGGAGTTCATCGGAGGACGAGGGGGATCAGTGGATGCCGTCTACGGCGGGAATGGCGGCCGAGGCGAAGGCGGCGTGATAGCGTGCACCTCTTGTCGGACCGACGGCCGGCCGGCCGGATGGGGCGGACACGGGGGTAACGGCGGAATGGCGACAGGGCAAGGCGGGCAAGGTGGGGTTGGGGGCGTGCTCGGCGGAGCCGGAGGACCTGTCAACAGAGACGTCAAGGGAGGCATGGGAGGACGAGGCGGGGATGGTGGTGGCGGCCGATTCGGCAACGGTGACGGCTACACACGCTGCGACTCGGTCAACTTCTGTTATCGACCCCCGAACGACCCTTCCAACGTCTGCCTCTATCCTGGCGCCAAGGGCGAGAAGGGGTACGGAGGATGGGCTTGGGCCGCCGGCGGCCAAGGCGGCCGCGGGATCCTTGGCCTTCAGGTCGGTCTCAATGGCAACGTCCTGGGCAACGTGGTCACTGGTGCCGCTGGGAACGATGGAGAGGATGGACGACCGGAATCTCCGTGTGGCAGCTCGCCGGGCTACGTCCGTCGCCCGTAACAGGAAGAGGGTAAGCGTCGTCCCAGCCACGGCTCCGCGATGCCCCGTCATGCATGTCGCGAGCGCCCGGGGGCGGTAAGCAGCGGTTTCGCGACTCGTCACGGCCGCCGCGCCTCGAGCGCGAGCCCGAGCGCCACGAGGAACGGATGCTCGAGCTTCTTCATGCCCGATGCCCAGAACGCGTCGAGGTCGCCCGCAGCGCCGCCGCGCTCCTCCTGCCTGAGCGCCTGCGCGAGCATCTCGAGCGCGTCGAGCTGCTTCAGGATGCGGGCCTCCGGCGAATCCATGACCGCGAGGCCTTCGAGCGCCGCCGCCCGCGTGGGCCCGAGCGGCGCGAGCATCGCCGCGAGCGCCGCCTGCTCCCGCCGACGCTTCTCCAAGGGCGCGATCCCATCCGCCGGCGTGATGTCCCCCGTCCGCACCTCCGCGAGGTCGTGCAGCACCGCGAGCCGCGTCAGCCGGTCCGCGTCGACCCCCAGGTCCGGACCCAGGAGCGCCGCGAGCGCCGCGACGCCGTACGTGTGCTCCGCCACCGACTCCCGCGCCGCGCCGGCGACGCGCTTCCACCCCTCCCGGTCGACGTCCTTCAAGGAGACAACCTCGAGGACGAGGTCCGCGAGATTCATATCATGAAGAGGTCCCGCCCGATTCAAGGCGTTTGCCCTTTCCAGGCCGCGCGGGCGCGGCGGCAACACGTTTCGCGCGCCGGGGCCGGATGCCGGGTGCCGGGATTCGGGACCGGGTCCGGGAGCCGGGTGCCGGTTGCCGGGACCGGGTCCGGGCGCCGGGATTCGGGACCGGGTCCGGGCGCCGGGATTCGGGACCGGGTCCGGGAGCCGGGTGCCGGGATTCGGGACCGGGTCCGGGAGCCGGGTGCCGGGATTCGGGACCGGGTCCGGGAGCCGGGTGCCGGGTGCCGGGACCGGGTCCGGGCGCCGGGATTCGGGACCGGGTCCGGGAGCCGGGTGCCGGGTCCGGGTCCGGGAGCCGGGTGCCGGGACCGGGTCCGGGCGTCGGGTCCGGGTCCGGGACCGGGACCGCGACCAGTGTTCGCGCCCGGGTCGCGGTTGGGCGGCGCGAGAGGCAGCCACGCGCGCCCCTCTACCGCTCACGCGAAAGGGGCTGTGAAACCCGAGCACCGTTCGAGAAAAAAACGCGGGTTGGGGTCGGGGGTCCAGGGGGCGGCAGCCCCCTGGTCCACGGGTGGAGCCGCGGCGTTACGCCGCCGCGGCGAGCACGAACCCGCAGGTTCGTGCGGAGTCCAGAGGAGGGGGCGGATAGCCCCCTCCTCTGGCACGGAGTCGCATGGGCCCGCAGGCCCATGCGACGGAGTGCCCGCTGAAGGCCCCGAACTCAACTGCGCTAGGCCCACGGCGCGATCCGGCCGCCCGCGGGCGTCGGGAGCGCGTCCTGGAACTGCTCCGGGAGCCGGCGGTCGCGGCTGTACTTGTAGAGCGCCGCGACGACGATGGTGTCGACCGCGCTGTTGGCCGCCGCGAGCAGGACCCAGTAGAGGACCGTCGCCGCGATGAGCGCGAGCGCGCCGGCGCCGCCGATCTGGAACGCGATCCACATCGGGATGAGGCCGAGGAGGCCGAGCCCGAGGAAGATGATGCTCGCGCTGAAGGAGGCCGCGAAGCCCTCGCCCCACATGCCCTTCCACGTGCGCGCGCTGGACTTGAGCGCGTCCATCGGGCCGACGTTCTCGTAGACGAGGACGGGGACCACGAAGAAGACCGCGATGTTCCAGGCCGCGCCCGCGATCCAGACGCCGATCTGGCCGACCATGCGCACGAGGTCGTTCTCGGCGCGGCGGGCGGCGCTCTCGAGCATCTTGAGGATGAGGCCGACCGTGGCCGCAACAAGCGCCCACTGGAGGATGCGCGTCTTGCGGGACCACGCCTTGCGGAGGCCGTCCTTGAGGACGGGGTCGCCGCCGTTGAAGCGGATCATCGCGCACTCGACGACCGCGGCGTTGAAGAAGATGATGATGAAGTAGCTCGCGAGGTAGATCGCGAACAGGAACGCGAGGCCGAGGTACTGCGCGGCCGGGTCGCCCGCCGCGAGCGCTCCGAGGGGGAGCGTGAAGAGACCGACGCCGAGGATGCTGAGCGTCACGAGGACGAGGAGCGCGCCCGACATGAGCGGGAGCGCGAGGATCTCCTTGTCGGATTTCAGGACTTTGAAGCTGGCCTTGGTGATCTGCCAGCCACGCGAAAAGCTCTCGAACATGGCTTACGACACCTACGGGCGCCCCCATTCCGGGGTGCCTATTTCAGGCTATCGAGGAAGCGGAGAAGCCTCCTTTTCAATCTATTCCCCAGGACCGGTTCAGTCCTCGCGGACATAGCGCCCGTCCTGCCGGGCCCGAACGATCTGGCGTTCCAGGAGGCGCGCCAGATGCTTCTCGATCATGATGCGCTCGTGGTAGCGATCGATCGCGGCCTCCGAGGGCCGCCCCGTGATCGCGGCCTTCCGCACGAGCTCGTCGAGCGCGTGCGGCGTCGCAAGGAGCGAGGTGAGCTTGTCGTCGCGCCGGTCGATGGCCTCGCGCCACGACCGGAGCGCCGGTCGGATGCCGCGCCGCCTCGGCTCGCCGCGCGTCGGAACCCACACCGCGACGTCGATCTCGAGTAGCCGCTCAAGCGTCTGCTCGTAGGCCTCGAGGTCGATGTCGGGCCATCCGTACCACGGCCCTTCGTCCGCGAGATCGAAGGGGCCCGCGAAGAGGATGTGCCGCTTCGGATCGAGGAGGAGGGTCGTTCCCGGCGACGGCCCCGCGGCCGGGACGAAGCTCCATTCGCTCGACTGCAGCGCGAGAAGGCCGCCGGGGCGGTACGTCTTCGCGTACCGCGCGGGCCTGTATCGAGCGTGCTCGAGGTGCTTGCGCACGACGGCGCGGTCCGCGGCCGCGACGCCGCGCGTGTCCATGAAGTGGTCTTCGCTCAGGAGCGCGCGGGCCTCGGCGCGCGGCGCCCACACCGTCCTGAAATCGGCCGCCCCGAGCATCTGCGGAAGCCCGCACGAGGTCAGGATGCAGACGTCCACGTGCGGCGCGAGCTGCGCCCGCGTCTCGGGCAGCATCCCCGCGTCCACCAGCACCGTGTCGCCGTCCGCGATGAGAAGGCCGGCCCCGCTGAAGCGGCCCGCCGGCGCCGGCACCACCGCCACGCCGTCCGCCACCCACGTCAGCGACTTCTCGACGCTCTCCGGCAGGCCCACGCCCCGACAACGGCCGGCCCGACATTAGCGCTTTTCGAGAGGTGCGGGGCCGGGCCCCGGGCGTCGGGCGTGGGACCGGGTTTCGGGCGCCGGGTCGGGGCGTCGGGACCGGGACCGGGACCTCAGCCGGTGTTCGCGCCCGGGTCCCAAGGTTGGGCGTCGCTGAAGGCAGCCCCGCAGGCCCCCGCGCCGCACGCGAAGGGCGCGCGTAAGGTCACGTTGTTTCGAGAACAGACGCGGGTCCGGACGGGGGTCCAGGGGCGGAGCCCCTGGCGCTGAGGGTAAAGTCCAGAGGAGGGGCGCGCGAGGCGCCCCTCCTCTGGCACGGAGTGGCGCGCGCCGAAGGTCCCGCCGCAGCGGGACCTTCGGTGTGAAACGCGCGCCACGGAGTGCACCGCTGAAAGCCCCGAACTAAACCGTCCGCATCGCCCCGCGTCCCGAAGGCTCGCGCACCCCGAAGCCGACGCCCGCGAGGGCGACGCCGAGGAGCGTGTGGAGCAGGTTGTCCGCGTGGGGGATCGCGTCCGCGGTCGTGTTCAGGAGCGTCGGAACGAGGATGCCCGCGAAGCCGAGGATCGCGACGAGCAGGTAGACCACGCCCAGGATCTGGTTCGTGACCCGCGCGTAGGTTCCGCCGTCGATGAACCCGGCCGCGAGGAGGATCGCGCCTGTGGCGAGGTGGACGATGTTGTGGAGCACGTTCACGCCGAAGATGATGAGCGTGGGGTTGAATTGCGGCAGGAAGCCGAGGATGCCTACGAGGACGAGGACCGCCCCGACGATCTTCGCGAGCAGCACGTTGGGTGTGTTGACGGTGGCCGTTGCCATGATGATCCCTGTGACCGCCGTGGCCACGGCGTCCGTCATGCTTGTAGGGCGCGGCCCACCGTGCGGGATGGCTCCTTCAGGCCTCAAGGAAGTGGACAAACCGTGAAGACCCGCCCGCGCCTTGGGTGCCCGTGGCGGTCGGCCTCACGCAGGACCAGATCCTCGCGCTCCTCGCCGCATACCTGCTCGCCTTCGCGCTCCCGGCGTTTCTCTTCAATCGACGCCTCGCGCGCGCAGGCGAGCCGCACAGATGGGCCTGGACGTTCCTTGTGCTCGTCCTCAGCGTGTTCGGGATGTACGAGTATCGCAAGCACAAGAAGATCGAGGCGAAGCGCGCTCAGAGCGGTCCGCGGTAGAAGTGGCCCGTCGTGAAGCCGTCCGGGCACGCGTCCGCGACGCGCTTCCAGAGCGACGGGTCGAGCGCCCACCCCGCGGGGTCGGCGCGATACGAGGCGAGCGCTTCGAGGTACGCGCCCGTCTGCGCGGCGACGGCCTCGGGGCGCGATCCGATGGTCTCGATCCGCAGCACGTCGAGGCCGGCGCGCGCGAGGTCCGGAATGCGGTCGAGCATCGCGAGCTCGACCGAGTTGAGGATGTACATGCGACACGCGCCGTCCGTCTCGAGCGGGAAGCGCTTGCCGAGGCGGTCCTCGAGCCGGTACTTCTTGTCGTGACACGGCGCCCACGTCCCGCCCGGCATCTGGCACGCCTCCGCGTGGCCGATGGAGCAGTATTCGCTCGTCATGAGCGTGAGTCGTCCGTGCACGAGCGCTTCAAGGCGCTCGGGAGTGTGGCGAGCGACGTCGGCCATCTGCGCGAGCGTCATCTCGGGCGAAAGCGTGAGACGCTCCGCGCCGTGCGCGCGCAAGTAATCCACGGTGACCGAGTTGTAGACGTTGAGCATCCAGTCGCCGACGACGCGTCGGCCGAGCGAGCGCGCGACGTGGAACGCGCCATGGTTGCCCGCGAGCACGCCGACGCCGGGCATCGCCTGGAGCGCCTTCTCGAACGCGGCGACCTCGACGTCCTTCTGGATCATGCCGCTTGCGAGCCAAAGCTCCGCGCCCGCGTCGCGGGCGAGCGCCATCGCCTCCGCGACGGCCTCGTCGTCCCAGCGCGGCTGGAGGCCCCCGACCTTGAGGCCGCTGAAGTAGACGACCTTCGCGCCCGCGCCGATCGCGGCGCGGACGTTGTCGAGCGTCCAGCAGTTGACGGCGAGCGTCGGCGCCGTCGCCGCGCGCTCGACCGTCGGGAAGGCGAGGAAACGCGAGGCTCGCTCCGCGAAGTCCGAAAGTGGCGCGCGATGGTAGTGCTCGGCGATCGCGCGCTCGAGCTTCTCGGCCGCCGCGCGCCGGGCGTCGTTCAGCATGCGGATCGGCGCGAAGGCGGCCCCTTCGATCGTAACGTCCACCCGCGCCGCCTCGAACGGCGTGTCGCCGAGCTTCTCGAGCTGCTCGCGGGCGGCGGCCGGAGTGAGCGGCGCCCGGCGCGCCTCGGCGACCACGTAATCATGCGCGTGCTCGGCCTCGAAGCCGCGCGTCGTGTCCTTCAGGCGCACGCGGAGGGGCTCCCCGACCTTGAGCGTCGCCGAAACCTCGACGGGGACGCGCCGCTGCGGCGTCGCGTAGGATCTGCGCGCGGCTTCGAGCGTCTCGAAATCGGCGGTCTTGTACACGGGATCGCCCGGGCTTGCGTGCGCGCGGCCGCGCAGCGTCACGGTCTCCCCCGCGTGCGCCTCGCCGAGCCATCGCCCGGAGGCGTTCAGGATCTGGTGGACCTGGAAGCCGTACTCCTCGGGCGCGCCGCCCGCGTGCCCGTCGCGTTCCCACGACTCGGCGAGGTGGATGATCTCGACGCCGTCCTTTACCCGCAGGGTGTCGCGGAGCTTCACCATCACCCAGCCGTCGCCCGCCTGGACGACCTCGCCGAGCGGCGTCCCCTTGTTGCCCGCGGTGTCCCACGTCGTGTAGTTCCACTTGTCCTTCGCGTCCACCCAGGCCTTCGTGAAGTCGCGGTTGAAGACCTTGAGCACGGCCGACTTCTCGGACTCGGTGACGTGGAAGTTGCCCGCGTAGTGGCGGTCGATCGCCTGGCGGTAAGCGCGCGTCACGATCGCCACGTATTCGGGGCGCTTCATGCGGCCCTCGATCTTGAACGACATCACGCCCGACTCGATCATGCGCGGAACGTGCTCGAGATCGTTCATGTCCTTCGAGGAGAGGACGTGCTTGGCCCGCACGTGCTCGAGGGGGCGGTACATCTCGGTCACGAGCCCGTCCTCGCCGCGCGCGGGCGGAGGCGGCGGCGCCTTGCCGTCGGCGTTCGCGGCCTCCATCGTGAAGGGGAGGCGGCACGTGTAGGCGCACGCGCCCCGGTTGCCCGAGCGCTCGCCGATCACGGAGGACATGAGGCATTGGCCGGAGTAGCAGTAGCACATCGCGCCGTGCGCGAAATGCTCGAGCTCCGCCTTCGTGCGCTCGCGCATCTTCGCGATCTCCTTGAGCGAGTTCTCTCGCGCGAGGATCACGCGCTCCGCCCCCAGGTCCTCGAGGAAGCGGATGCCGTCCGAGTTGTGGACGGTCGCCTGCGTCGAGATGTGGATGGGGAAATCCGGGCACAGGTCGCGCACGGCCTTCATGATGCCGAGGTCCTGGATGATGAGCGCGTCGACGCCCATCTCCCGCGCGCGTCCGATGAACGCGACGGCCTCGGGGAATTCGTGGTTGAAGACGAGCGTGTTGAACGTGAGGAAGACCTTCACGCCGCGGACGTGCGCGTAGTCGCAGGCCCGCGCCAGCTCGTCGTCCGTGAAGTTCGCGGCGAACTTGCGCGCGTTGAACGCCGTGCCGCCCAGATACACCGCGTCCGCGCCGTTCTCCACCGCGGCGACGAGCGCCTCGAAGGAGCCCGCGGGCGCGAGCAGCTCGGCGCGTCCCCCGGGGGCGACGCCCGGCCGCAGGGGCACGCGGAACGTCGTCGCGACCCGGGCCGGGGGCATCGACGTTCGAGGCGGCCGTCTGGTATAAGAAGCTTCGTTTCATTCGGAATGCGTGGCGGTCGCCCTCGGAGGAGGACGTGTCCTGGAGGAGGAAGGCGGTGTTCCTTCCGTCATCGAAGGCCTCCAGATCGCGTTCCTCGCGGGCGTCGTGGGCGTCGTGTCCGGTCTCCTCGCGGTCGCGGTGCGGCGGATCATCGACCTTTTCACGAACCTGTTCTTCTTCCAGCGCTTCTCGTACGACTTCGTGAGCCCGGCCGACGCCGTGCCTGAGCTCGGCCCGCGCGTCATCCTCGTTCCGGCGCTCGGGGGCCTCATCATCGCCGTCTTCGTTTGGCTCCTCACGCGGGACAAGAAGGTCCGCGGCACGAGCGAGGTCATGGAGGCCTCCGTCTTCGGCGGCGGCAAGGTGGACTCCTGGCGCACGTCCGTCCACGCGATCGCGACGTGCATCGGCCTCGGCGCGGGAGGATCGGCGGGACGGGAGGGGGCGATCGTGCAGCTCGCCTCCGGCGCGGGCTCCGCGGTCGGAAACCTCCTGAGCTTCTCGGTCGTGCACCGCCGCATCCTCCTCGGCGCGGGCGCCGCCGGGGCGATCAGCGCCACGTTCAACACGCCGATCGCGGGGCTCGTGTTCGCGGTCGAGGTCATCCTGCTCGAGCTCCGCGCGCGCTCCTTCGTGCCCCTCGCGGTCGGCTCGGTGTTCGCCTCGGTCACGGGCCGCGCCTTCCTCGGCGACGAGCCGAGCTTCCCCGTCCCGGCGTACCGCCTCGTCTCCCCGTACGAGCTCGCGATCTACCTCGCCCTCGGCATCGTCGCGGGCCTCATCAGCGTCCTGTTCCTGCGCGCGGTCGACTCGACCGAGGGCCTCTTCGGGCGACTCGACATGCCGTTCTGGATGAAGCCCGTCGTCGGCGGCGTCGTCGTCGGCGTTACGGGACTCATCGTGCCGCTTTCGCTCGGCGTCGGGTACGAGGCCGTCGCCGCGGCCCTCCACGGCGAGATCGCGATCCTCTTCCTGATCATCCTGCTCGTCGCGAAGCTCGTTGCATACACCTTCACGCAAGGGTCGGGGGGAGCGTCAGGCGCGTTCAGTCCGTCGCTTTTCATCGGCGCGATGCTCGGCGGCGCGTTCGGTCTCGCGGCGCAGCGCTTCTTCCCGGAGCTCACGGGTCCCGCGGGGGCGTACGCGCTCGTCGGCATGGCCGCGTTCTACGGCGCGACCGCGCGCGCGACGTTCACGGCGATCGTGATGCTCTTCGAGATGACGCGCAACTACGACATCATCCTCCCGCTCATCCTCGCGTGCGTCGCGGCGGATCTCCTCGCGCGCGCCTTCTACCCGGATTCCGTGTACACCTCGAAGCTCTCGAAGAAGGGGTTGCCGTTCGAGTTCGACATCGGCGTCAACATCCTCGACACGACGACCGTGCGCGAGGTCATGTCCACGCCCGTCGATACGGTGCGCCCGGAGATGACGATCAAGGAGGTCGTCGAGCGGACCCTCCGCACAGGCCACCAGGGCTTCCCCGTCCTCGACGAGCGCGGCGCGCTCGTGGGCCTCATCACGTCGAACGACCTGCGCCACAAGGTCGGCCCGGGGGACCTGGAGCGGAAGGTGGGCGACGTGATGACGACGAAGCTCGTCGTCGCGCATCCGGACGAGATCCTGCACAGCGCGCTCACCAAGATGGTGCGCGGCGGCTTCGGCCACCTGCCCGTCGTGAAGCGCGACAACCCGACGTGGCTCGTGGGCTTCCTCACGCGGAGCGACGTGATGAACGTCGAGAAGCGCAAGCTCGAGGAGGAGCTCATGCCGCTCGAGGCGAAGATCTACCGCCTCGGCGGTCCCGAGCCCTTCGATCGCAAGCGCGAGAAGTGAGGCCGTCCGACCGGCTCAGGTCCAGTCCCGGGGGGTCCCCTCGAGAATCCGGCGCCGGTAATATTGCGAAAGGAGCGCGACCGCCCCCTCGTCGAGCCGGCCGCGCACGTCGCGGGCGCAAGGCAGGCACAGGACGCCCTCCGGCGTGGGGGGCGCTCGTTCCGGGTCGGCGCAGCGACGGCAGCCGGAGAGGGTCGGACGCAACGCGGCCCCCGCGCGCTCGGACGGGATAAGCGTTGCTGAGCAAAGCACGAGAACGAAGATGGAAGGGCCCCGCGCGGGGCCCGCCGACGGGCGCCTACACGCCGCGGCCTTCGAGCGCCTTCACGCGGAGCTGCTTGCAGAGGCACTTCCTGCAGCGCGTCGACCGCATGGGGTTCCGCGCGTAGCAGTTCATGCAGATTTTCTTGCGGAGGAGGCGGGCTTCCGCCTCGGGAAAGCGACCCATGAGAGCACCTTGGGGAGTGGGCACAGGGCGGGAGACCTATTTATACGTTCCCGGCGGCCCGGTCGCTTCCGGCGTCAGGGAATCCATCCCGGGAGCGCCGCCGCCTGCCTCACCCAGCGGGCGACCTGCGTCTCGTCGAGCGCCCCCTCGTGGATGTCGTGGTACCGCACCTCGGGGTGCTTGCTTCCTTTCGCGGGCATCGGGTCGAGGGAAGTCCCCTTGAAGAACGTCATTTGGACATACCGCGCATAGACATGGAACGCGAAAAAGAACCCTCGGCCTTCGACGCCGTAGAACGGCGTGTTCCACTTCACCGCCTTGCGCACGTCGGGGACGTTCGCTTCGACGATGGCGTCGAGGCGTTCCCCGACGGCGCGCTTCCACCCCGGCATGGCCCGGATGTAGGCTTGTACCGGCGCGTCGCCGTCGCCTTTCGAGATCTGCGGGTTGCCGCCCGAAAGAAGGACGACCTTCTTCGCCTTCGCCGCAGGCCGTGCTTTCCGCGTCCGCGCCGGCGTCTTCGCCTTGGTCGCACGTCGCGGCTCTTTCGCCAGGCGCGTCACCCCGATTTGAGCGCCCGCGTGCGCCGGTTCTCGGCCACGGCCGCCCGGACGAGCGCCTTGAAGGCCTCCGCGTCGAGCGCTTCGCCTTCCCGGAGGTCGATCGCCCGTCGCGTGCCGCCGCCGAACCCGGCGTTGAAGAGCTTCGACGGGTCGTCGAGCGCCGCGCCGCGCGCGAACGTGATCTTCACCTTGTCCTTGTACGCCTCGCCCATCGCGAGGATCCCGTCGCGCGACCAGACGGGGACGCCCGCCGGGTTCGTGGGCTTGCGCCACTTGATCTCCTCGACAACGTCGGGTTCGGCTTCGCGGACGAGGCGTCGCGCCCGCGCGAGGGTCTCGCCGCGCCAGTCGTTGTGGGCGCGGAGCCACACGTCGACGTCGCGCGCGCCGTCCCCGGATGAAGCCTTCGCGCTTGCGGACCTCGCGTTCGCCCTCTCTTTCGGGGACTTGGGCGCCCGCCGGGCGGGGCGCTTGGCCTTTCCGGGCATGCCCCGGAGACCCGACTCGGCCCGCTTCAAGCTGCCGTCAGCAGATGTCGCGGTCGAGCGCGAGCCCGAGGAGCACGTCGTCCTCGTCGAAGTCCACGAGCGTGCGGAGGTCGTCGCTCGTCTCGAGCGTCCGCGAGATGCGGCCCGGGAGCTGGTCGAGCACGTCGAACCCGTTGCGGTCGAGGGCGAGCGCGAGGAGCACGTCGTCGCGGTCGAGGTCTACCCGCTGGGTGACGCGTTGCGAGAGGTCGCGGTCGAATCCGCGCGTCGCGAGGCCGCAGTCGCCGAAGCCCGAACCGAGCCCGATGCCGCCGAGCCGCGAGGATCGCGGAATCAGGACGTCGAGGTCGCGCTCGCCGAACGCGAGGAGCGCGAACACGTCCCCCTCGTCGAGGTCGACGTCGCGGAAGCGGTCGTCGCGCGCCACGATGGAGGCCGACCCGCTCGCGACGAGCGGGATGTCGAGGAAGCTGTTGGCCGTATCGAAGAGGCTCCGGGTCGCGCGGCCCGGCCCGAGCGCGAGGGCGAGGAGCACCGTGTCGCGGTCGAAGTCGATGTCGCGATCGAAAGAGAGGAACGAATCGCGCGAGGCGCGCGTCCGCGTGCTGTGGCCGTCGTCGTCGAAGAGCGACCCGCCGCGGCGGTCGTCGCCCGACTTCCTCGAATCGGACTTCGCGTCCTTGCTGGAATCGGACGTCTTGCTGTCGGACGTCTTCTTCGCGTCGGTTTTCTTCGGGTCCTTCTTGAAATCGGACTTCTTGTCATCCTGCTTCTCGACCGACTTGGAATCCTTCTTCGCGTCCCCGTCGGACTTGGACTTTTTCGAGTCTCCGCCCTTCTTTCCCGCGTCCTTGCCTCCATCGCCTTCCGCGAAGGCGACGGGAAAGACCGAGAGGACCATGATGGAGGCGATCGCAAGGGCGACGATCGCCGCGTGGCGTCGCTTCAGTTGGGCGTCCCCCTTCCATCATCGTTCAGGTTGGCCCGACCGTTCACCCTTCTGGTTCGAAGCTCAACCGGGCCGTCCGCCGCGGCTGCCCGCTCCGCGCCCCCAGGGGCCGCCGGGCGCGCCCCGCGCCCGCATTCCTCGTTCGCAGGTCGAAAAAGGGTCGCTTCGCCGCGCGCCTGCTCCGTCAAGGCTCGAACATCAATAGAGTCCGCAGGCGCCCGTGACCGCGTCGACGTCGCGCGCGTCGCCCGGGCCCACGCCGAGGACGGTGACGGTGCCGGGCTCGAGTTCCGTGTGG
>Ga0247719_1000643_pt1 | contig 18973 bp, 13 predicted proteins | sample 41E_DmetaG_FD_189046 | JGI IMG/M metagenome (GOLD analysis project Ga0247719, IMG submission 189046) | Soil microbial communities from hillslope of Landscape Evolution Observatory, University of Arizona, Oracle, AZ, United States - 4-1-E_D | ecosystem: Engineered > Artificial ecosystem >...
CACTCGATGACCTCCTCCGCCCACCGTCCCGACAGAGGGGAGGAACGATCGAGTAGAACACTCATCCCAGGAGCCCGGTGGGGAATAACGGCAACGTCGGGCTAGGGAATTACGGCGGCGCTCACACAAGCGGACCCACCAGTCGGTGAACACGGCGGCCCTGTTCACCTCCTTCGCCAAGTACAGCGTCGAGGTCGAGCATCCCGACAACGTGGCCGAGGCGGTGGCTACCGCCTTTCAGCGGGCGATGACCCCACCCATGGGCGCGGCCGTGGTGAGCCTTCCGTATGACGTGATGGCGGCGATGACCTCGGCTCCCGACCTCGCCCGAGTGGAGGCGCCGAGCGCCGGGGCGGCCCCACCCGAGATGGTGGAACGCGCCGCTGCCCGCCTCGAAGAGGCTCGGCTGCCGCTTCTGCTCCTGGGCGCCCGCGCCGGCTCGCCCGCAGCGGTCGACGCCCTTCACCGGCTTCTGGCTCAGAACGATTTTCCGGTCGTGGAGACCTTCCAGTCCGCCGGAGCGCTCTCGCGGCAGCTTCTCGACCATTTTGTTGGCCGGGTGGGACTGTTTCGTAACCAGCCCGGTGACGTCCTCTTGTCCGACGCAGACGTGATCGTCACAGTTGGATACGACCCGGTCGAGTACGACCCCGAGCTGTGGAACGTGGATGGCCAGGCGGCGATCATTCACATCGATGAACTGCCGGCGTCGCTCGACGCCTACTACCAGCCGGAAATCGAGTTGCTGGGTGGAATCTCGGCCACCCTCGACGCGGTGAGCGCGCACGCGTCAAAGGGCTGGCGGCTGGCTGGCGCCGAGAAGGAGACACTCAACGATCTGCGCCAACGGCTGAAGGAGGTGCCGGCCATGCCGGCTTCGGCCGAGGTGGTGCACCCCACACAGATCGTGGCTACCCTGCGGGAGCTGTTGCCCGACGAGACCGTCATCGCCTGCGACATCGGGTCGAACTACGTGTGGATGGCCCGTCACTTTCATTCCTTCGAACCGCACCGCCTTCTGTTCTCCAACGGCCAGCAGACCCTGGGGGTAGCCCTGCCGTGGGCCATCGCCGCCTCGCTGGTCGAGCCGGGCCGCAAGGCGGTGTCGGTCTCGGGCGACGGTGGCTTCGGGTTCTCCGCCATGGAGCTCGAGACCGCCGTACGGCTTCAATCGGAGCTCGTCCATCTGGTGTGGTGCGACGGCACCTACGACATGGTGGCCTCTCAGCAGAGGATCAAGTACGGCCGGGCCTCGGGAACGGACCTGGGCCCGATCGACTTCGTGGCCTTCGCCCGGAGCTTCGGCGCCACGGGCATGCGGGTCACCACCTCCGAGGAGCTTCGACCCGTCCTGGAATCGGCTCTGGCCACCCCGGGCCCGGTCATCGTGGAGATTCCCGTCGACTACAGCCACAACTCCGATCTCTTCGCCACGGTCCATGATGGCGTCCTCGACTGACAAGGGCGGGCCGGCCGACCACATCCTCGGTTTCGCCCGCAGCGTGCTGTCGCACCGGTTGGGCCAAGGCAGGCACGAGCCCCACGAGGTGTTCCAGACCTCGACCATGCTCTCCCTGGTGGAGGGCCTCTACGACGGCAACGTCGAATACAGGACCGTCATGCGCCACGGCGACTTCGGGGTGGGTACCTTCAACGCACTAGACGGTGAGATGGTTGCGGTGGACGGGAAGTTCTTCCGCCTCCGCGACGACGGGACCGTGACCTCGGTGAGCGGTGACGAGCTCACCCCGTTCGCAGCTGTCACCTACTTCCGGCCCAGCATCGACCACAGGGAAGAGAGCGTGTTGTCCCGCGCCAAGTGTGAGGAGGTCATCCGCAGCCTGGCGGCGAGTGACAACCTCTTTTACGCGTTGCGAATCGACGGGCACTTCCGCTCCATCCTGACCCGCACGGTCTCCAAGAAGTCCAAGCCGTATCCCCGTCTCGTTGACGCGGCCGCGGCCGAGCGCATAGTGACCCTGGCCGACACTGTGGGCAGCATCGTAGGGTTCCATTCACCCGACTACGCCCAAGGGATCACGGTGGCGGGCTTTCACCTGCATTTCCTCAGCTCCGACCATCGATTGGGCGGTCACGTCGCCGACTTCACTGTCGACTCTCCCCGGATTCGGATCGACACCGAAGGCGAGCTGCACCTGAGCCTGCAGGCCACCGAGGAGTTCCTCGCCACCCGATTCAGCGGAGACGTGTCGGCGGAGATCACCAACGCGGAGATGTCGAGCCTGGCCCCGGCGGAGCCGCCCGACTGAAGCCACGGCTGTCGATACAGTCGGGGCGACCCGCCTCCGAAGCGCGGTCTGGCGTCACGCTTCGAGCGCACGGTATCCGGCGAACCCGGGCGGCTGCCGCGCTTGATAATGCTCCCCTGGATCGGACAACCACAGCGGCTCACAGGCCGAAATTGATGCCGAGATCGCGTTCTCTCGCCAGTGACGGCAATATCTACGAGCCGGGCCGGCCGAGCCCCCTCCCCCGTGTCGGCACATCGCGGCTGCGCTGCAGGCGCTCGTCGCGCGCCTCAATCTCAGCGGCGAGGTTATCGAGGCGTCTGGCCGCCTCCGGATGCTTGGCGACCCAGTCTCGATGATTGTCCTGTTGCTGCCGGAGCTCCGGGAGGCGCCCGGCGAGACGGTCCTCCTTAGCATCGAGGCGAGCGACCTCGGGCGCGACTGTCGCCGCTACCTCGCGGCTTACCGCTGACTTGCGTTCCTGCCAGTGGTGAAGCTCTGCTCGCGACCGGCGACGGTCCCGGCGCCATGCGTTCGAGCGGTCCAGGTCGCGCTTCAGGCGGGCGACGTTCATCTCCGCCTGCCCGAGCTCCCAGAGAGCGTGGCCGATCGGGCCGTCGGCGTAGCGGCCCTTGCCGGCGGCCAGGTCCTCGGGCTGGCGATGGATGCGGCTCAGGTTCTTCTCGAGGGTACGTATCTCGGCGGAGGGGTCGGGAGGGATGACGGCGATGCGCCCGCGGGCGGTCAGGCGGCCCCGGCGCAGGGCGCTCGCATCGGCCGGGCCACGCGCGAGCTGGCCTCGCCGGCGGGGGGGGGTCGGTGGCCGGGGTGCCGGAGTCGATCACCACGCCTCCCGGCCCGGCCCCGGCGGTCGCCCACCCGACGCCACCGCGTCGATGGCCTTGCTGCGATCTCGCACACCGCGATGCGGCCGCGGCGCGGGTAACCGGCAACAGCTTTGGCAGCATCGCCGTCGCGCAGCTCGGCAAGTGCAGTGCGATCGGCAACATCGCGCTGGCGCACGTTCTCGGCCAGCACGTGCACTACGGCGCCGTAGCGGGCGACAAGGGACTCGTAGCCGCCACCGGGGCCGACGGCTCCCAGCTGGCGGTGGTCGCCTACCAGCACCACCTTGGCCTGCACCCTCGATGCCGCCGGCAGCACACGCAGCAGCGCCGCCTCTTCGCTCATGGCCGCTTCGTCGACGATGACCACGTGGCGGTCGGTCAGGGCCGGCCGGCCGTGGTCGAGTTCCCAGGTCAGCGAGGCCAGGGTGCGGGAGGCCTCGATGCCGGCCTGGGGCTTCAGGGTTCTGCGGACCTGAACACCGCGTCGTCTTCACCAAGGAGCGGGGCGCCCCGATCCAGCAGCTCCCGCGGCCATCTTCCCCGACGAGGAGGACCGAACGCGGGCCGCGATCGACGCGGAACTCGGATCCCCCGCGTCCCCGGCCGCGTCCTGAGGGGGTATCGCGAACTAAAAGTGCAGGTCACAGGCCCTACAACGCTAGATGTCGTAGTAGAGGTAGAACTCCCACGGGTGGGGGCGGAGGCGGACCTCGTCGATCTCCTTCTGGCGCTTGAAGGTGGTCCACGTCTCGATCAAGTCGGGGGTGAAGACGCCGCCGGCCAGGAGGTAGTCCTGGTCGGCCTCCAGGGCGGCCAGCGCCTCCTCCAGCGAACCGGGAACCTGGGGGACCATGGCCAGATCCTCGGGTGGGAGGTCGTAGAGATCCTTGTCGACCGGGTCGGGGGGCTCGATGCGGTTTTGCACGCCGTCCAGCCCCGCCATCAACATGGCGGCGAAGGCGAGATAGGGGTTGGCCGACGGGTCGGGGCAGCGGAACTCGAGGCGTTTGGCCCTCGGCGACTTCGACACCAGCGGGATGCGCACCGCCGCCGACCGGTTGCGTTGGGAGTACACGAGGTTGACCGGCGCCTCGTAGCCGGGCACCAGGCGCTTGTAGGAGTTCGTCGTCGGCGCAGCGAAGGCCAGGATCGAGGGGGCGTGGGCCAGCAGGCCGCCGATGTACCAGCGCGCCATGTCGGAGATGCCGGCGTAGCCGGTCTCGGAGAAGAACAGCGGCTCGCCGCCCTTCCATAGCGACTGGTGGCAGTGCATACCGGAGCCGTTGTCCTGGAACACCGGCTTGGGCATGAACGTCACCGACAGGTTGTGGGCCCAGGCCACCGACTTGGTTATGTACTTGTAGAGCATCACCTTGTCGGCCATGCGCAGGAGGGTGTCGAAGCGCATGTCGATCTCGGCCTGGCCGGCGGTGCCGACCTCGTGGTGCTGGAGCTCGATCTCGATGCCCATCCGCTCCATCACCAGGATCATCTCGGAGCGCAGATCCTGGAAGTGGTCCATGGGCGGGACCGGGAAGTAGCCCTCCTTGGTCCGCGGCTTGAAGCCAAGGTTGGGGTTCTCGTCCTTGTTCGAGTTCCAGATGCCCTCCACGGAGTCGACCGAGTACGACGACGAGTGCTGGTCCTGGTGAAAGCGGACGTCGTTGAAGATGTAGAACTCCGCCTCCGGCCCGAAATAGGCGGTGTCGGCCAGCCCGGTGGAGGTCAGGTAGTCCTCGGCCTTCTTGGCCACGTAACGGGGATCGCGGGAGTACGGCTCTCCGGTCAGCGGGTCTCGTACGAAGCAGTTGATGTTCAGCGTCTTGTGCCGGCGGAACGGGTCGAGCACGGCGGTGTTGGGGTCGGGCACGAGGATCATGTCCGACTCCTGGATCTCCTGGAACCCCCGGATGGAGGAGCCGTCGAAGCCGTAGCCGTCCTCGAAGCCCTCTTCGGTGAGCTGGTGCACGGGGGCGGAGAAGTGCTGCATGAGGCCGGGCAGGTCGCAGAAGCGGAAGTCGACGATCTCGACGCCTTCCTCCTCGCACAGGCGCACCACTTCGGCCGGGCTGCGTTCCTCCACGGTGCTCCTCGTCTCAGGCCCCGGGTTTCCCCCCCGTTGCACCTTCATGAACTACGTGTGAACCCGGCCGAACCGGCCGGGTCGCCTGCCAAGATAACCCTGACAGCGCCGGTGGGGCAGGGGCCCCGCTTCGGTGAGGAGGCGGGAAATCCGCCGGGGAGGAAGCAATGGAACGCCAGCAGGACTATGTGCTCAGGTCCGTCGAGGAGCGCGGCATCCGCTTCATCCGCCTGTGGTTCACCGACGTCCTGGGGCAGCTGAAGTCCATCGCCATCGTCCCCGGAGAGCTGGAGAACGCCTTCGAGGAGGGCATGACCTTCGACGGTTCGTCGATCGACGGTTTCAGCCGGGTCCAGGAGAGCGACATGCTCCTCCAGCCCGACCCCAACACCTTCGAGCTGCTCCCGTGGCGGGGCGACGACGCCCCCGTCGCCCGCATGTTCTGCGACGTCACCACCCTGGACGGCGCCCCTTTCGCCGGCGACCCCCGCCACGTCCTGCGCCGGCAGCTCGATCTGGCCCGGGAGAAGGGGTTCACCTTCTACGTCGGTCCCGACATCGAGTTCTTCTACTTCGCCCAGAGCCCCGACGGCCGGCCCACCAACACCCCGCTCGACACCGGTGGTTACTTCGACCTCACGACCGTCGACGTGGCCACCGACCTCCGCCGGCGCACGATCCTGGGACTGGAGTCCATCGGGGTGCCGGTTCGCTACAGCCACCACGAGGACAGCCCCAGCCAGCACGAGATCGACCTGCGCTACACCGACGCCCTGACGATGGCCGACAGCCTCATGACGTTCAAGCTGGTCGTGAAGGAGATCGCCATGGAGCGGGGGGTCCACGCCAGCTTCATGCCCAAGCCGCTCGCCGGCGTGCAGGGATCCGGCATGCACACCCACCTGTCGCTCTTCGAGGGCGACGTCAACGCCTTCCACGACCCGGGCGACGAGGCCCAGCTCTCCAAGGTGGCCAAGGGGTTCCTGGCCGGGCTGCTGCACCACGCCCGGGAGATCACCGCCGTCACCAACCAATGGGTGAACTCCTACAAGCGGCTGGTCGTCGGCTTCGAGGCGCCGGCGTACGTGGCATGGGCCCGCAACAACAGCTCGGCCCTGGCCCGGGTGCCCACGTCCAAGCGCAACAAGCCCGCGTCCACCCGCATCGAGTTCCGCTCCCCCGACCCGGCCTGCAACCCGTACCTGGCCTTCGCCGTCATCCTGGCCGCCGGCCTCAAGGGCATCGAGGAGTCCTACGAGCTGGCGCCCGAGCTCACGGCGAACCTCTATGAGATGACCGCCGAGGAGCGGCTGGCCGAGGGGGTCGAGGCCCTTCCGGGCAGCCTGAGCGAGGCCGTCCGGTGCATGGAGCAGTCGGAGCTGATGCCGGAAGCGCTGGGGGAGCACGTCTTCGAGTGGTTCATCCGCAACAAGCGGGCCGAGTGGGACGCCTACCGCACCCAGGTCACCCCGTTCGAGCTCGACCGGTACCTGAACCTGTAGGCGCCGTGGAACCCCTGCTCGTCTTTCCCGATCCGCCGCCGGCGGCGTTGGCCCAGGCCCTCACCGACGCCGGCTACCCGTTCCGGCCGGCCACCACGTCGGACGAGGCGACCCGTCTCGAGCCGGAGGACGGCTGGGCCGGCGCCCTCATCTGCTCCGACGAGGACCCCGAAGGCGCGGCCGCCATGTGTCGCCACCTCCGTAAGCGCGACGTCCCGCTCGAGCCCCTCCTGCTCGTGGTCGGTAGCGGCCATCTGGGCGGCCTGGAGCCCCGCGAGGACCTCTTCGACGACTTCTGCCTCCTCCCGCTGCAGCCCGGCGAGCTGGAAGCGCGGCTCAAGCACCTGTTCTGGCGGACCGGCCGGGGCACGAGGCCGGAGCTCATCGAGTACGGACCGCTGGTCCTGAACCTTGAGACCTACCAGGCGGCCATCGACGGCCGACCGCTCGACCTCACCTACATGGAGTACGAGCTGCTGCGATTCCTGGCCGCCCACCCGGGCAAGGTCTTTACCCGCGAGGCGCTGCTGTCGCGGGTGTGGGGCTATGAGTACTACGGGGGCGCCCGCACCGTCGACGTCCACATCCGCCGGCTGCGGGCCAAGCTGAGCGAGGAGCACGCCGTGCTGATCCAGACCGTCCGTTCGGTGGGCTACCGGTTCGGCCAGTCCCGCTGGGGGCTGTGACAGCATCAGGTGGAGCTCGCTCTGACGAATGCCCGTCCGTCGTTGGCCGCCACGGCAGTGCGGGGCCTCCCGGCACTCGTCAGAGCGAGATCCTTCGACCGTTGCACGCAGCAGACCATCACTCCGGGGTCCCGGGCATGAGTAGCAGCTACTTAAAACGCGGCCTCCTAGCGGCCACATGTCCGGAATGAGAGAATTTGGCATGCTCACTTCGTGGCCTCTGGTAGGCCGGAGCCGCGAGTTGGAGTGGCTGGCCCGGGTCCTGGCCAACGGAGAGCATTTCGCCGTGGTCCTCGCCGGTCGGGCCGGCGTGGGCAAGACCCGGCTGGCGTCGGAGTGGCTGGCCGCGGCCGAGGCGCGCGGACGGACGACGGCCCGGGTGAAAGCAGGGCAGTCCGCCCGCGGCCTGCCCTTCGGCGCCCTGGCCCCCCTGCTGCCCGGCTCCTCCGGTCCCAGCGTGGAGCCGGCCGACATGCTGCGCCGGGCGCGGGCCGACATCGTGGCCCTGGGCCAGGGGCGCCCTCTCGTGCTGCTGGTCGACGACGCCCACCTGCTCGACGACGCCTCGGCCACGCTCGTCCACCAGCTGGTCACCAGCCGCTCGGCGTTCGTCATCGCCACCGTGCGCACGGAGGAACCGGCGCCGGACCCGATCGTCGCCCTCTGGAAGGACGAGCTGGCCGAGCGCCTGGAGCTGCAGCCGCTCGCCCCCGGCAACATCGACGCCCTGCTCGGCACGGTGCTGGAGGGGCCGATCAGCGGCGCCACCCTGCACCGGTTGGGCGAGCGCAGCGCCGGCAACGCCCTCTACCTGCGGGAGCTGGTGCTGGCCGGCATCGAGTCGGGCAACCTGACCAACGAGGACGGCATCTGGCGCCTCTCGGGGGCGCCGGCGGTGTCGAGCCGGCTGGTCGAGCTGGTCGAGGCCCGGCTCGGCGCAGTGAAGGACCCCGAACGCAAGGTGCTGGACGGCCTGGCCTTCGGCGAGCCCCTCGGGGTCGGGTGCCTGAAGACCCTGACGACGGGCCGGAAGCTGGAAGAGCTCGAGGCCCGGGGCCTGATCGTCACCGGCTACAACGGCCGGCGGCTCGAAGCGCGTCTCGGCCATCCGCTGTACGGGGAAGTCATCCGGGCGCGGATCCCGGCCTTGCGCTCGCAGGTGGTCCGCCAGGGGCTGGCCGACCGGCTGCAGGCCGCTGGGGCCCGCCGGCGGGAGGACCCCCTGCGCTTTGCCACGTGGCGCCTCGACGCCGGCGGCGACATGGCACCCGACCTGATGGTGGCCGCCGCTCGCACGGCACGGAACCGCTGGGACCTCGACCTGGCCCGGCGCCTCGCCGACGCCGCCGTGCGGGCCGGGGCGGGGATCGAGGCCGCCCTGCTGCAGGCCGAGGTGGCCGTGCTCCAGGGGCGGGGCCCCGAGGCGGAGGAGCTCCTGGCCGCCCTGCTCCCGCTCGCCACCGACGACTCCCAGCGGGCGCGCGTGGTGGCGGCACGGGTGGAGTACCTGGTGAGCCGGTTGGGCCGGATCGATGAGGCGGTGAAGGTGGCCGCCGAGACCGAGTGCCTCCTCACCGATCCGGGGGCGCTGGACCTGGTGGTGGCCAAGCGGGCCTTCGCCCTCCAGGCCGGCGGGCTGCTCCGGGAGGCCTTGGACGCCCTCGAGCCGGTGCTGGGCCGGACCGAGGGGCCACCCCTGGCCTTCGCCTGGTGGGTCGGCGGCGCCTGCCTCGTCCGCATGGGTCGGTTCGCGGAGGCCCTGGCCTTCAACGGGAAGTGCGACGAGCTCGACACCGACCGGACCGGTTCTCCGCCGCTCAACCCGTCGCGGCGCCAGACCGTCCGCTGCGGCGCGCTGATCGGTGCCGGCCGACTGCGGGACGCCCAACAGGTCGCCGCCGCCGCCTATTCGTCTGGCGTCGCCCACGGCAACAGCACGCTCCAGGCCATGTTCGCCCTGTACCTGGCGCGGGTGGAGCTGATCACCGGGAAGGTGGCCGACGCCCGCCACCACGCCCTGGAGGCCCGCGACGTCTTCCGCCAGAAGCAGTGGCTCAACATGTCCCGCTCGGCGCTCACCCAGCTGGCGCTGGCCCACGCCCTCGGCGGATCGGTGGAGCAGGCCCGGGCCGCCCTCGCCGAGCTCGACGCCCTCGGGATGCCTTCGGAATACCTCAACGACATCGAGCGCGACCGCGCCCGCGCCTGGGCGGCGGCGGCCGACGGCGACGTGAGCGCGGCCGCCGAGCAGCTGCGCGCGGCAGCGGCGACGGCGCGACGCCGGGAGGACTTCGTGTGGGAGGGCGAGACCCTGCACGACCTGGCTCGCCTCGGCTGGCCGCGAGAAGCGGCGCCCCGCCTCCGAGAGCTCGTCGACCTCGTCGAGGGCCACCTTTGCGAGGTGCGGGCCGACCATGCCGCCGCCCTCGTCTGCTGCGACCCGCGGATGCTGGCCGACGTCTCCCTGGCCTGGGAGGCCATGGACGCATGGCTGTACGCCGCCGAGGCCTCGGCGAGCGCGGCGGTGGCGCTGCGACGCGCCGGCCAGCCGCGCCGGGCAGTAGCCGCCGAGGTGCGGGCCGCGGACCTGGCCCGGCGATGCCAGGGCGCCATGACCCCGGCCCTGCGGGACATCCAGACCCAGGCGCTCCTGAGCAGCCGGGAGATCGAGGTGGCGGCGCTGGCCGCCGCCGGAATGGCCAACAAGGAGATCGCCTTCCGGTTGTCGGTGTCGGTGCGGACGGTCGAGAACCACCTCCAGCGGGTCTACGACAAGCTGGGCGTGGCCCGCCGGGCCGATCTGACCCACGCCCTGTCCTCCCTCTGACCGGTTGCGGCAGCCGATGAGTACCCGGTACTCATGACGGCGACGTCGCATTCCGCTGAACTGGTCGCAGGCGGGGTTCACAGCGGCCCAGGGAGACGGCGTGATGCACCAGGTGTTGGCCACCGCTTCGAGCAGCCCGACGGAGCAGGCCGACCGGCTCCAGCGCACGGCCGCCGCGCTGCACGCCCGCCGGCGGTCGGCAGAAGCGGAGGCGCTGGCCGCGAGGGCCTCCTCGCTGCTGGCCGGCGCGCCGGATGCGCCGCCGCTGGGCCGGGTGTGCCATGCACTGGCCGGCACGCTGGACGATCTCGGCGACCGGGCCGGTGCCGAGAACCTCTACCGGCGGGCCGGGGACATCTTCTCGACCGTCCCGACCGGCGGGCCCGACGACAGCTTGCGGATCCGCTGCGCCCGGGGCCTGGCCGCCAACCTCCGCATCCAGCGCCGGCCCTGGGAGGCCGACGCCATCCTCGTCGGGGCCCTGGCCCTGGCCGAGCAGCTGCTGGGCCCGAGCCACGAGGACACCCTCGCCACCATGGTCGGCCTCGGCATGCTGTGGGAGGGGCTCGGGCGGGTCGACGAGGCGGAGGAGATCTACCGCCAGGCGCTGTCCCGAGCGGAGGCGGCGGCCGGCACCGAACCTGACGAAGTCGCCGGCATCGCCGCCGCCCTCGCCGGGCTGCTCGAGCGGCGGCGCTAAGGCGCCGGGACGTCCGCCGCTTCGAGCGTCACCAGCACCTGGTCGGTGACGTCACCCAGTTCGACGACGCGTGTCGCCTGGGCGGAGACGGCAGCCTCGAACAGGTTGCGCACCAGGCGGGCATTGCCGAACCCCCGATCTCGAGGACGGGCGGCCACGAAGGCCAGGACCTGGGCCCGGGCTTCTTCGGTGGGGCTGTAGTGGCTCTTGGCACACATGCCGTCGAAGATCTGTTGCAGCTCTTCGTTCGAGTAGTCGTCGAAGTAGATCGTCTTCGGGAAGCGGGAGCGGAGGCCGGGGTTGGCGTCGAGGAACGTGGCCATCTCGTCGGGGTAGCCCGCCACGATGACCACCACGTCGTCGCGGTGGTCCTCCATGAGCTTGACGATCATGTCGATGGCCTCGTGACCGAAGTCCCGCTCCTGGCCCCGCGCCAGGGCGTGGGCCTCGTCGATCAGCAGGACGCCGCCGAGTGCCTTGGTGAACATCTCCTTGACCTTGATGGAGGTCTGGCCGATGTAGCCGGCGACGAGGCCCGACCGGTCGGTCTCGATCAGCTGCCCCTTCCCGACCACGCCGAGGGTCCGGTAGATCTGGGCGAGGAGCCGGGCGACGGTGGTCTTGCCCGTGCCCGGGTTGCCGGTGAAGACGAGGTGGCGGCTGTGCTCCACGACCTTCAGCCCCCGCTCGGCGCGCAGCTTCTCGATGCGCAGCAGGTTGGTGACCAGCTTCACCTCCGCCTTCACCGGCGCCAGCCCCACCAGGCCGTCCAGCTCGGCCAGCAGCTCCTCGAGTGGTCGGGCCGGCTCCAGCGGCTCCTCCGGTTCGGCGGCCGCTTCCGGCTCGCCGCCGGCGGTGCTGGGTGCCCGCTCGGGCCCGCCTGGCCGGGTCACGCCGGCGCCGTCGATGGTCCGCAGGAGCAAGGAGCGGAAGCGCTCGACCGCGGTCAGCTCGGCGTGGGAGGGGTGGTCGTCGAGGGCGAAGACGGCATGGGCGATCTCGACCGAGGCCAGGTAGTAGCGCCAGGAGTGGGCGGTGCCCGAGCGGCGGTCGGCCTGGACCAGAAGGTCGAACAGCGGCGAGGGAGCGTCGAGGAAGGTCCGCTTACCGGCGAGGAGGCCGGCGGCGCGCAGCGCCGGCGGGCTCCCGGCCCGGGCCACGGTGTCGAAGCGGGCGGCGAAGACGGAGATGAACGCCGACAGCTCCTCGTCGGTGTGGCGGCCGTCGGCGTCGATGAAGGCGGCAGCCAGGTTGAAGGCCTCCAGGGCGACATCGTCGGGCAGCTTGTCCGCCTTGGCCAAGGGCAGGCCGGCGACGAGGTCGACCAGGACCGGGGTGAACTCCCGCACGAACGTCTCGACCGGCCGGCTGAGCGGGCTGTCCACCGGCCAAGTCTGGCCCATCGGCGGTACCCTTCCCGGAGGGTGTGCCGGGGCTAGATGCGGAGATCATCCATTGCGGACGACGGATTCGGGCGCGAGGTTGGAAGAGATGGCGGAGCTCCCGGAACTGCGCACCCACGCCCTCCCGGAGCGCCTGCCAGAGCCCCGGCAGCTCTACGACAGGGCTCACACCTACGGCGTCGCCCACGACCTCGAGCGGATGCGCCAAGGCTTCGGGCCGGCGGCGCGCACACCTCGCACCCCATCCCGCTACGGCCGCCGGCTCGGGCTCCGCCGGTCACGCACCAGCGACGTCGGCTGGCTGGCCGGCGTCTGGCACCGCCTCCGGTGCCGTACCGGCCACCACGACGTCCGCGGTGGTGGCCAGATGCAGCTCGGCAGCCGCTACGTGCTGATCGAGCGGCGCTGCATCTGGTGCGACGCCCCGCCGCCGGCGTTGTAGCTGCTCCGTTACCCGACGGCGATGCCGGCGTTGCGCCGGCGGGCGAAGTCGAGCTCTGCCAGCGGCGGTCCTGAAGGAGCACATCCATGCGGCATCCGGTCCTGGCCTTCTCGGTCTCCTCGTTCTGAGCAGGTGCACGCCGCCTCATGCGCACGCCGTCGTTCGACGCCGGCGATCACGCCTTACCGTAGAACAGGCGCTCGACCACGGCGCGGGACCGGCGGGTGGTGCGCCGGTACTGCTCCCGCAGCTCGTGGGGGCCGGTGCCGAGGGACCGGGCCAGGCGCGTGAGCTGCTCCGGGCGGCCGGGAAGGGCGTCACCAGGGGTGCCCCGCACCAGGTACAGGCGGTTCCGGGTGCGCTCGCAGAACCGGTAGGCCTCGGCCAGCACGGAGCGGTCGCCGGTCGACAGCGCGCCGGCGGCGCACAGGGCGTCGAGGGCGGCCATCGTCCCGGAGGACCGCACGCCATGGCGGAGCTGGAGGAGCTGGACGGTGAACTCCACGTCGGACAGCGAGCCCCGGCCCAGCTTGAGGTGGAACTGCGGATCGTCGCCGGCCGGGAGCCGCTCGCGCTCGATGCGGGCCTTCATGCGCCGGATCTCCCGCACGTCGTCATCGTGCAGCGGCTCCTCCCACACGTGCGGTTCGACGATCTCCATGAACCGCTGAGCCACGCCGGCGTCACCGGCCACCGGTCGGCCCCGGATCAGGGCCTGGCGCTCCCACGTTCGTGACCAGCGCCCGTAGTAGGCCCGGTAGCCGTCGAGGCTGCGGGCGAGGGGGCCGTCCTTGCCCTCGGGGCGCAGGGACAGGTCGACCGGGTAGATGCGAGTCGGCGGGGTGGCGCCGGCCAGGAAGCGGACGAGGTGCTCGCCCAGGCGCTCGGCGGCGGTGAAGTCGGCCGGCGTCGATCCGTCGTAGACGAAGAGCAGGTCGAGGTCGCTGGCGTAGGAGAGCTCGGCGCCGCCGAAGCGGCCCATGGCCACCACGGCGAAGGGCAGGGGAGGCCGCAGGGAGTCGAGGGCCGCGGCCACGCACGCCTCGGCCAGGGCGGTGAGCTGGCCGGCGGTGCGGACGACGGCCTCCGGGTCATGGTCGTGGTCCAAGACGTCGGCCCCCGCCACCCGCACCTCCTCCCGGCGCTTGAAGCGCAGGAGCCCCGACTGCCGATCCTCGAGGTGCTCGCGCCAGGCCAGGGCGTTGGCGCTGCCGGCCAGCAAGGCACCGGGAGGGCGGGCGGCCAGGCCGTCGGGCTGGCCGAGCGACGGGATCATGTCCGGCTGGTGCTCGAAGGTCTCGGCGAAGAGCCGGCTGGTTCCGAGGAGCAGGCAGAGCCGGCGGGCGCCCTCGGGGGACTCCCGGAAGGCGGCCGCCAGCTCCGTCGCCCGCTGGTCGCCGGTCGTGAGGATGCGGAGGCCGAGCAGCCCGAGGTCGGGGTCGGGGGACTCCGAAAGCCACCCGAGCAGCAGCGGGAGCATCTGCTGCATGAGGCGGGACGAACGGGTCAGGCCCCTGGTCAGCTCCTCGAGGGCCTGGCGGGTGCGCTCGGCGTCGGCGAACCCGAAGGCGGCCAGGAGGGTGGCGACCGCCTCGGAGGGAAGGGGCACCGCGGCCCGGCCACGCGTCAGCTGGTCGAGCAATGGGCGGAAGAAGAGGTGCTCGTGGATGGCCCGCACGGTTGCCTGCTGGCGGGTGAGGTAGCCGGCGAGGAGTTCGCCGGCCCCGGCCTCGGCCGTGTCCCGGTAGCCCATGACCCGGGCCAGGCGGTCCATGGCCTCGCCGCCGGCGGGCAGGGTGTGGACCTGCTGCTCGGCGACCAGTTGCAACCGGTGCTCGACCGTGCGCAGCAGGCGGTAGGCGTAGTCGAGGGCGCGGGCGTCGTCCACTTCGACGTAGCCGCCGGCGCCCAGCTCGGCGAGCGCGTCGAGGGTGGTGGGCGACCGCAGCGCCGGGTCGGCACGGCCGTGCACCAGCTGGAGGAGCTGGACGGAGAACTCGATGTCGCGGATGCCGCCCCGGCCCCGCTTCACCTCGCGGTCGGAGAGGCCCTTGCGGGCCAGCTCGGCTTCGCCCCGGGCCTTCATCGACCGGACGGCGCGCAGGTCGTCGGCGGTGAAAGGGCGCTCCCACAGCCGGCCCTGGGCCGCGTCGTAGAAGCGCCGGCCGAGCGCGGCGTCGCCGGCCACGGGGCGGGCCTTCAGCAGCGCCTGGAACTCCCACGTCTGGGCCCACCGGTCCCAGTAGGCCTCGTACGACTCCAGCGATCGCACCAGCGGTCCATCGCGGCCCTCGGGGCGCAGGTCGACGTCGACCCGGAAGCACGTCCGGGCCACGTCGAGCACGGCGCGGGCGGCCTTCGTGTCCTCGCCGACGAACATCAGGTCGATGTCGCTGGAGTAGTTGAGCTCGGACCCGCCCAGCTTGCCCATGGCGACGACGGCCAGCCCGGGCGCCGGCCCGGCGGCGGCACACAGCACGTCGGCGGCCATCCGGGCCAGGCCGGCGCCGACCTCGGGCAGCTCGTCCATGCCGAGCAGGTCGCGCGCCGCGATGCGGAGCAGCTCCAACCGCTTCCAGCGGCGCACCTCGCCGCCGGAGGCGAGCGCCGGCCGGCGGCCGAGGTCGGCGAGCACCTCCAGGGCCGCGCCATCGGTGACCAGCAGCTCGGCGAGGGACCGGCTGGCCGCGGTGACGGCGACGAACGCCTCGAGCAGCCGGTCGTCACCGGCGAGGCGGTCGAGGGTCGCGGGCTGCGCCTCCCCCAGCCTCTCGAGGGCCAGACGGACCGCGGCCGGCGCCGCCGAGCGGTCGATGGCGGCCGGCAGCGACATGCTCATTAGGCTTCCATCGTGCCCCGACTGCGAGTCGCCGCCTGCCAGATCAACAACGTCGTGGGTGATCTCGACGGCAACGTCGAGTGCATCCTGGCCGCCCTCGAGCGGGCCGACGCCGCCGGGTGCGACGTCGCCGTGTTCCCGGAGCTGGCCATCACCGGGTACCCGCCCGAGGACCTGCTGCTCAAGCCGGCGTTCGTGGCCGACAACCGGGCCGCGCTCGACAAGCTGGCCGCCCGCACCGGCCGGTGCGCGGCCGTGGTCGGCTTCGTCGACGCCGGCCGTGACCTCTACAACGCCGCCGCGGTGTGCGGCGAGGGCGAGGTCAAGGGCGTGTACCGCAAGCGCATCCTGCCGAACTACTCGGTCTTCGACGAGCAGCGGTACTTCGCCCCCGGCTACGGCGAACCGCAGCTGTTCCTCATCGGTGGCGTCAAGGTCGGCGTTTCCGTCTGCGAGGACTCGTGGTCCCCCGACGGGCCGATCGCCGATCAGGCCGCCGGCGGGGCGGAGCTGATCGTCAACCTGAACGCGTCGCCGTACTACGCCGGCCGGCTCGCCGAACGCGAGCGCATGCTGGCCACCCGGGCGGCCGACACCTCCTGCGCCCTGGTCTACGTCAACCTGGTCGGCGGCCAGGATGAGCTGGTCTTCGACGGTGCCTCACTGGTCCTCGACGCCGACGGCCGGGTCGTCGCCCGGGGCCCGCAGTTCAAGCAGGCCGACCTCATCACCGACATCGACATCCGGCCGGTGTTCCGCAAGCGGCTGCTCGATCCCCGGGGCCGGGCCACCGCCCCACCCCTGCCCGAGGTGGCGGTCTCGGCCGTCGCCCGGCCCAACGAGACGGCCCGCGAGCCCGAGGTCACCGAGCCGCTGCCGGCGGTGGAGGAGGTCTATGAGGCCCTCGTCGTGGGCACCGCCGACTACGCCCGCAAGAACGGTTTCACCGACGCGGTGATCGGCCTCTCCGGCGGTGTCGACTCGTCGCTGGTCGCCGCGGTGGCCGCCGACGCCCTCGGCCCCGAACACGTGCACGGCGTCCTCATGCCGTCGCGGTATTCGAGTGAGGGCTCGGTGTCCGACGCCGAGCTGCTGGCCGAGGCCCTGGGCATCGAGCACCGCACCATCCCCATCGAGCCGGCCCACGCCGCCTTCATGGAGATGCTCGGGCCGTCGTTCGAAGGCATGGAAGAGGACTTGACCGAGGAGAACATCCAGGCCCGGGTCCGGGGCACGACGCTCATGGCCCTCTCGAACAAGTTCGGCTGGCTGGTGCTGGCCACCGGCAACAAGAGCGAGATGGCCGCCGGGTTCTCGACCCTCTACGGCGACCTGGCCGGCGGCTTCGCCGTCATCAAGGACGTGTCGAAGCTGCTCGTCTACGAGCTGTGCAGGAACCGCAACGCCCGGGCGGCGGCGGCCGGGGAGGCCGACCCCATCCCGCCCGACGTGATGACCAAGCCGCCGTCGGCAGAGCTGCGGCCGGACCAGCGCGACGACCAGGCGCTGCCGCCGTACGAGCAGCTCGACCCCATCCTGCTGGCCTACGTCGAGGGCGACGCCACCGCCGCCGATCTGGTCGCCGCCGGCTTCGACTCCCAGTTGGTGCGGCGGGTGGTCACGCTCGTGGACCGGGCCGAGTACAAGCGTCGCCAGGCGCCGCCCGGGGTACGGGTGACGCCGAAGGCCTTCGGCAAGGACCGGCGACTTCCCATCACCAATCGGTACAAGGGGTAGTAAGATGGCACGAGACGTGTACCGTGCTCGGCGGGGTTGACCTGCCAGGTAGAGTAGGGAGGACAGCCCACGCCGATTCCAGGCGATGCGGAATTCCCGCGTCCCGAATGGCGTTGTCTCTTTGCCGGTCTTTCACCACGGCTAGCTGCCGCTAGCCGAACTCCAAAGGAATGAGCTTTCAAATTGGCAAAAGAGCGTGTCGAGCGGGATGAGGAAGACCTTGTCCGGCTTTACCTCACGGACATCGGGCAGTACCCCCTGCTCACCAAGGACGACGAGGTCCGTCTCGCCAAGGCCATAGAGGCGGGGAACGAGGCCCGCCTGCACCTCGAACGGGAGGGCACCAGCCTGCCCCAGGCCCGGCGGCGGGAGCTGCGCCGGGTCAACGCCGAGGGTGCCAACGCCCAGCGCACGTTCGTCCAGTCCAACCTGCGCCTGGTCGTCTCCATCGCCAAGAAGTACCAGGCATCGGGCCTGCCCCTGCTGGACCTCATCCAGGAGGGCAACCTCGGCCTGATGCACGCCGTCGAGAAGTTCGACTGGCGCAAGGGCTTCAAGTTCTCCACCTACGCCACCTGGTGGATCCGCCAGGCCATCACGCGCGGCATCGCCAACACCGGCCGCACCATCCGCCTCCCCGTCCACGCCGGCGACACGCTGGCCCGCCTGCAGAAGGCCCGGGCCCGCCTGGAGCTGAAGCTGGGCCGCCCGGCCACGCTTTCGGAGCTCTCGGCCGAGGTGGAGATGCCGGAGGACAAGGTCACCGAGGCCCTGCGCTTCGCCGCCGAGCCCCTGTCGCTGTCCGAGCCCCTGCGCGAGGACGGAGACGCCGAGCTGGGCGACGTGGTCGAGGACCGCTCGGCCGAGTCGCCCTTCGAGGTGGCCGCCACCGCCCTGCTGCCCGAGGAGATCTCCAAGCTCCTGGGCCCGCTCGACGAGCGGGAGCGGGAGATCCTTCGCCTGCGCTTCGGTCTCGACCGCGGCGAGCCCCGCACCCTCGAGGAGGTCGGGGAGCACTTCAACCTGACCAGGGAGCGCATCCGCCAGATCGAGGCCCGGGCCATGTCGAAGCTGCGCCACCCGTCCTCCGATACCGGCGCGCGCGACCTTCTCGCCGTCTAGGTTTTCACCTTCGAAGCCGCAGGGCGGCCGCCGACGCCGCCGGCGTCACCCCGCCAGGGTGGTGAGGCCGACGATCAGGAAGATCAGCCAGGCCAGGATCCACACCGCCATCACCACGCCGGCGCCCCAGAGCGCGCCCCTCGGGATGCTCTCCATGAAGCCGCCGGAGGGCAGCGACGGCCCGCCGTCGAGGCGGGGGAGCACGCCGAGGCGGTCGAGGACGACCACGACGGCTACGGCCACGACGATGGCCGGGATCACGATCAGCACGACCATCATCGGCGCGGCACCACGGGGTAGAAGGGCTGGCCGGGCGTGGTCTGTGGCGTCCTGCTCTCCGGCGGGACGTAGGGCGGCGGCGCGATGTCGGTACCCGCCGGCGCCGGAACCGTCGTCTCGACCGGCGGCGGCACGTACACCGGGTCAGGTGTGGCGACGGGGGGGATGTAGACGTAGTACGGGGGCGTGACGTAGGGGTCCACCGGCGCGGGGTCGAACACGTAGGCGGTGGTGGGCGGCGTGGGCGACACCGGGC
>Ga0247719_1000645_pt1 | contig 18947 bp, 16 predicted proteins | sample 41E_DmetaG_FD_189046 | JGI IMG/M metagenome (GOLD analysis project Ga0247719, IMG submission 189046) | Soil microbial communities from hillslope of Landscape Evolution Observatory, University of Arizona, Oracle, AZ, United States - 4-1-E_D | ecosystem: Engineered > Artificial ecosystem >...
GTGCTGCGGCGCCGCAAGTGGTGGTTCATCCTGCCGCTGGTCGTGTGCCTCCTCGGCGGCGTCCTGGCGGTGATCTTCCTGCCGAAGGAGTACGAGTCGAAGGCGAGCATCGCCGTCGCGGCGCCGACGCTGTCGCCGGAGCTCCTCAAAGGGGTCAGCTCGCTCGACGCCACCGAGCGGCAGCGGGCGATCTCGCAGAACCTGCTCAGCCCCGCGGTGCTCGAGCGGGTGATCCGCGAAGAGCAGATCAGCGCGAAGAAGAGCCCCGAGGACCTCGTGCCGTGGCTGCGGCGCCAGATCAAGGTCGACGTGCCGGTGCCGATCGGCGTGAACCCCCGCGCCGTCGAACGCGGCATCGAGAGCTTCGACCTCTACTTCCGTGACTCGCGGCCGGACCGCACGCAGCGGGTCACGAACCGGCTGGCCGCGGTCTTCGTGGAGGAGAACTCCAAGAAGACGACGCAGCGGGCCGAGAACACGATCGAGGTGCTCGGCCAGCAGCTGCGCGCGAGCCAGGAACGCTTGAATCAGATCGAGGAGCAGCTCCGCCAGAAGAAGGAGCGCTTCATGGGCCGGCTGCCCAACCAGATCGATGCGAATCTGCAGACCGCCAACGGGCTGCGCAACCAGCTCGAGTCGATCTCGACGCAGCTCGCGATGGAGAGCAACCAGCGGTTGCTGCTCGAGACGCAGCTCGAGCAGATGCGGCAGGGGGGCGCGGGCGCGGCGATGACGTCGAGCGGCGCGGCGGCGATCCAGACCGCGCAGGCCCGGATCAACACGCTGAACCAGCAGCTCGTCGAAGCGCGTGCCGCCGGCTACACCGACAAGCACCCGGCGGTGATCACGCTGCAGGCGGAGATCGCCGAGGCGCGCTCGGAGCTCGCGGCCGCCAAGGGTGACGGCAATCGCGGCAACGTGCTCCAGGCCGATCCGCTCTACCAGCAGAAGGTGGCGGAGCTCAACGCCATCCGGGGCCGTATCCAGTCGCTGCGCCAGGCGGAGACGAACATCCGCAGTCAGATCGCCGCCTACCAGAGCCGGATCGAGGCGGCGCCGATGGTCGAGCAGGAGCTGGCCGGCATCACGCGCGAGCACGTGAACGAGACCAACAATTACAACGAGCTGAAGAAGCAGTACGACGCGGCGCTCCTGCAGGGAGACATCACCCGGCACCAGGGCGGCGAGCGGTTCAGCATCCTCTACGGCGCATCGAAGCCCAAGCTCGTCTCGGCGCAGCCGCTGCGGATCATGCTGCTCGCGCTCGGCGCGGGTCTCGTGCTCGGCGCGGGCCTGCTGCTCGGCCGCGAGTTCATCGACCGCTCCGTCTACGATGCGCGGTCGCTCCAGACCCAGTTCGAACTGCCCGTGCTCGGGGAGATCCCGACCATTCACCGCCTGTAGGAGACCGTCATGAGCCGCATCCAGGAGATCTTGAACAAGGCCGAGCGGGAGGGCACCGCGCGCCGCACGCGTGGCCTGTCGGAGGCGACGTCAGCGGCTCCGACCGTGCCGCCCGCGCACCTGCGCGCCCCCGCCGCGGTGCTGGAGCCCGCCCCCGTACCGTGGACCGCCGGTGCCACCGCGCCGGTACTCGAGCCCGACGACACGGCGATGCCGTCGCCCGTGTTCGACGGCCATCTCGTGGCGGCGGTCGCGCCGCAGTCCCCCGCGGCGGAGCGCTATCGCCTCCTCCGCACGCGGATCAAGCAGTCGGAGCGCGGACGCTCGGTGCGCTCGATCGTCGTCACGAGCCCCGCCAAAGGGGACGGCAAGAGCCTCACGGCCGCCAATCTCGCGCTGACCATGGCGCAGGAGTTCCACCAGCGGGTGCTCCTGCTCGATGCGGATCTGCGGCGGCCGTCGGTCGCGCGGCTGTTCGGGATCAGTGACGGCCCCGGGCTGACCGACGTGCTGATGGGGGTCGCGGATCTCGACTCCGCGCTCGTCCACCTCCGCGACCATCACCTGACCATCCTGCCGGCGGGCACGCCGCCGGCGCAGCCCGCCGAGCTGCTCGGGTCCGCCTCGATGCGCCGCGTGCTCGACACGCTGGGCCCGCGGTACGACCGCATCCTCATCGACATGCCGCCGGTCGCGCCGCTCGCCGACGTCCACGTGCTCTCGCAGATGGCCGACGGGCTGCTGATGATCGTCCGCGCCGGCAGCACGCCGAAGCCCGCGATCGAGCGCGCGCTCTCGGGCCTCGACATGACGAAGGTGCTCGGGCTCGTGCTGAACGGCGCCGGCGACGGGGGCGGCGACGGGTACTCGGACGGCTACGGCTACATCGCGGGCTGAGTTCCCAGGGATCCAGGGCCATGCAGGTCTTCAACCGGCACGTTTCGACTCGCGGTCTGACGGTCTTCGCGGCCGAGCTGCTGCTGATCTCCGGATCGGTGGCGCTCGCCGCGTCGTTCCAGGACACGCCCGACCTGGCGGCGAACCTGTGGAAGATCGGGCTCGTCACCGTGGTCTGCCAGTTGTGCCTGTACTACAACGACTTCTACGACCTGACGCTGGTGCAGTCGAACCGCGAGCTGATCGTGCGGCTGCTCCAGGCGGTCGGGGCCGCCTCGATCGTGCTCGCCGCGCTCTACTTCACCATCCCGGCCCTCATGATCGGCGACGGCATCTTCGTGTCGGCGCTCGTCGTGTTCGTCGTCGGCATCTTCGGATGGCGGCTGCTGTTCAACACGCTGACGCGGTCGCTGCACCTCGAAGAACGCGTCCTGGTCGTCGGCACCGGCAACGCGGCACGCACCGTGACGCGGCAGATCCTCGACCAGCGGGATTTCGGCTACCGTGTCGTCGGCTTCATCGACGACGACCGGTCGCGCATCGGCGAACGGATCGTCAATCCCGGCATCATCGGGACGCCGGCCGACATCCCGCGGCTGATCCGCGAGCACCAGATCGACCGCATCATCGTCGGGCTCTCGGACCGGCGCGGCAAGCTGCCGGTCGACGAGCTGCTCCACGCGAAGATGGCCGGCATCCGCGTCGAGGATGCGACGACGACTTACGAGCGGGTGACGGGCAAGATCCTGCTCGACGACCTGCGTCCGAGCTGGCTGATCTTCTCTGACGGCTTCCGCGTTTCGCGGCTCACACGCTGGGCGAAGCGCGCGATCGACCTGACGCTGTCGGTCGTGATGGCGATCCTCGCCGCGCCGGTCATGCTGCTGACGGCGATCGCCGTCGCGCTCGAGGACGGCTTCCCGGTGCTCTACTGCCAGGAGCGCGTGGGCGAGAACGGCCGGACCTTCACGCTGTGCAAGTTCCGCTCGATGCGGAAGGACGCCGAGAAGGGGGGCACGCCGATCTGGGCGAAGGACGGCGACGACCGGATCACCCGCGTCGGCCGCTTCATCCGCAAGACGCGGCTCGACGAGCTGCCGCAGCTGTGGAACGTCGTGCGCGGCGACATGAGCTTCGTCGGCCCGCGGCCCGAGCGCCCGTTCTTCGTGGCGGAGCTCTCGAAGCAGATCCCGTTCTACCAGCAGCGGCACGCGGTCAAGCCGGGGCTGACCGGCTGGGCGCAGGTGAAGTACCGCTACGGCTCGTCGATCGAGGACGCCACCGAGAAGCTGCGGTACGACCTGTACTACATCAAGCACCTGTCGATCTTCTTCGACCTGACGATCGTCTTCGACACCGTCAAGGTCGTGCTGTTCCGCAAAGGGGCGGCGTAATGCAGCCGCCGGCGTCCTGGGCCCCGAACCGCGAGCGTCAGTTCGCGGTCGTCGCGCGAAGTGCGTCGGCGCGGTACGCGGCGCTTGCGGCCGACCTGGTGATCGGCCTCGTCACGCTGCCGCTCAACCTCGCGTACCTCGGCACGGCGAATTACGGCCTCTGGGTGCTCCTCGGCTCGCTGACCGTTCATTTCTCGCTCTTCGATCTCGGCTTCTCGGGCGCGACGGTCAAGTTCGTCGCGCAGTACCGCGCGCGGACCGACGCACGGGCCCTCAACGAGATCGCGAGCACCGTCTTCTTCGCCTTCGCCGGCATCGGGCTGCTCGCCTACCTGCTGATCGCCCTCGCGGCCTTCAACCTCGATGCGTTCTTTGCCATCTCGGCGGCGCAGGCGGACGTCGGCCGATGGCTGCTGCTGATGATCGGCATCCAGATCGCGCTCAACTTCCCGTTCAGCGTGTTCGGCGCCGTCGTCGCCGGCTTCCAGCGCCACGACATCAACAGCCTCGCGGCCGTCGTGGCGAGCGTCGTCGCGGCGTCGGTGAACATCGGCCTGCTGCTCGCCGGCTACGGCCTCGTCGCGATCGTCGCCGGCACCACCGCCGTGCGCGTGCTCGCCTTCCTCGTGTACCGGGCGAACGCGTACCGCGTCTACCCGGAGCTCCAGGTCCGCCCGTCGCTCGTGCGGCGCGCGCGGCTGCGCGAGGTGACCGGCTTCAGCGTGTACACGTCGATCATCGACTGGGCGAACCGCCTCAACTACCAGCTCGACTCGATCGTGATCGGCGTCTTCCTCGGCACGCCGGCCGTCGCCGTCTGGGCACCCGCCGAACGGATCATCACGGCGACGCAGCGCCTCACCAACCAGGTGAACGGCATCCTGTTTCCGATGATCGTCGACACCGACACGGCGCGGCAGCAGGAGCGGCTGCGCGAGATCTTCGTGCAGGGGACGCGCTTCTCGCTCGGATTCGTGGTGCCGATCGCCGCGGCGCTGATCGTCGTCGCCGATCCGCTGATCCGCGCGTGGCTCGGGCCGCGGGCGCAGGAGGTGGCGGGCGCGATCCCCGTCCTGCAGGTCCTCGCCGTCGCCGTGGCCATCCGCGTCGGCGGCGCGACCGGCACGACGATCCTCAAGGGGGCCGGCCAGCATCGCATGCTGGCGTTCGTCAACCTGGCGACCGGGCTGGTGAACGTCGCGCTGAGCGTGCTGCTGATCACGCGTTACGGGCTCCTGGGCGTCGCCTACGGCACGCTGATCCCGCTGGCGATCTCCACGATCGCGGTGCTGTATCCCGCCGCGTGCCGTCGCGTCGGTCTCCCGGTCGCCATCGCGGTTCGGCGTGCCGTGCTCCCGGCGCTGTGGCCGGCGCTGCCCGCCGCCGCGGTGCTCTTTGCCCTCCGCGGGTACGTGCCGGCGACGCTGCCCGGCCTCTTTCTTGAAGTAGGGCTCGCGTCGGCGGTGTACCTCGCGCTCTTCATTGGCGTGGCGGTCGGCCCCACCGACCGCGCGCTGTACCTGGCGAAGGCGCGCGAGCTTCTCATTCGCAGGCGCCGCGAGCCGGTCCCCCCCGAGGGAGCGGCGCCTCGCGCCCTGGCGGGAGGACGGTGATGCGCGGAATCATCCTGGCGGCGGGCAAGGGCTCCCGCTTGAACGGCAACGGCCCCGAGTCGCCGAAATGCCTCACGCAGCTCGGCGGTATGACACTGATCGAACGCCAGATCCGCGTGCTGCGCGACGCGGGGATCGACGACATCGGCATCGTTGTCGGCTGCCAGGCGGACCGCGTGCGCCGCGTGTGTGGGCAGCGGATTGCCTATGTTGAGAACGCCCGCTACGCACAAACCAACAGCCTGTACTCGCTCTGGATGGCACGACCTCTGCTTTATGGCGGGTTCGTGGTCCTAAATTGTGACGTTCTCTTCCACCCGGCCCTGCTGAGCGACCTGCTCGCGTCGCGCCATGAGAACGCTGTGCTCCTCGGGTATCGCGAGGCTTCCCAGCCGCCGTATGGCGACGAAGAGATGAAGGTCAAGGTCCGCGAGGGGCGGGTGGTCGAGATGTCCAAGGAGATGGACCCGGCAGAGGCGGATGGCGAGAACCTGGGCATCGTGAAGTTCGGTGCCCGGGGCGCCTCCGCCCTTGTCGACATCATGGACCGCCTGGTCGCCGAAGGGCGGCTGCGCGACTGGGCGCCGCGCGCATTCTCCGAGTTCGCGCAGCGGCATCCCCTCTACGCCATCGGCACGCGCAGCCTGCCGTGGATCGAGATCGATTTCCCCGAGGACTACGAACGCGCCGTGCGCGACGTCCTCCCCTTGATCGAGCACGATACGCTCGCCGGCGACGGCGTCCCGTACGTGCCGGTCGCGACGCCCACCCCGGTTCCCTAGGAGCGACGGCCATGCTCCCCGCCACTCGCCCACTGTCCGACGTGTCACGCCAGGCGACCTCGCTCACCGGCGCGGCGCCGCGCATCGTCGCCATCGGCGGCGGCACCGGCCTGCCGAACGTGCTGCGCGGCCTGCGGCCGCTGCTGTACGGCACCGACACCGCCGAGGGTACGCCGCCGCGCGACCGGCTCGTCGCGATCGTGGCCACGTCCGACGACGGCGGGAGCTCGGGCCGGCTGCGGGCCGAATTCAACGTGGTGCCGCCGGGAGACATCCGCAACTGCCTTGCGGCGCTCTCCGACAACCACGCGCTGATCGCCGACATCTTCCAGTACCGCTTCGACACCGGCGAGGGGCTGAACGGGCACCCGATCGGCAATCTCGTGCTCACCGCGCTCGCCGACGTGACGAACGACTTCGCCCGCGCCGTGGAGATCGCCGCGCGCGTCGTCGGCGCGCGCGGCACCGTGCTCCCGGCCACGCGCGACATGGTGACGCTCGTCGCCGAATTCGATGACGGCCGCATCGTCAGCGGCGAGACCGCGATCTCGGCGGGCGGCGGACGGATCCGGCAACTGTCGCTGCTGCCCGAACGTCCCCGCTGCCTGCCCGACAGCTGCGAAGCGCTGCTGAAGGCCGACGTGATCGTCGTCGGCCCCGGGAGCCTGTATACGAGCCTGCTGCCGCCGCTGCTGGTGCCGGAACTGCGCGACGCCATGCATCGGACGCAGGCGACGCGGATCTTCGTCGCCAACCTGATGACGGAGCCCGGCGAGACCGACGACTGCAGCGCACTCGACGAGGTCCTCGTGCTCGAACGGCACCTCGGCGCGCAGCTGTTCGACTGCCTGGTCTACAACACCGGCCCGATGCCCCCGCCGCTCGTCGAGGCGTACGGGGCGCGCGGCGCCAAGCCCGTGGTCACCGGCCCCTTCGAACTCGCCGCGCTGGAACGCCTCGGCATCCGCCCGATCGGCGTGCCGCTCGCGTCAGAGCACCCTGCGGGAAAGATTCGTCACCATCCGGACCGCCTCGCGGCGGCCATCGTCGCCATCGCGCACGGCAAGCTCGGCGCCTGGCGCGGGCGGGTGGAGGCGGGAGGCATATAGATGTACGAACGCTTTTACGAGCTGCGCGAGCGCCCCTTCGCGCTCAGCCCCGACCCCGATTACCTGTACCCGAGCCGGGTGCATCGCGAGGCGCTCGACTACCTGCGCTACGGCCTGGAGAGTCATGCCGGTTTCGTGGTCATCACCGGCGAGATCGGCTCGGGGAAGACAACGCTGCTCCAGACGCTGCTGCGGGGGCTCGACAACCAGACGACCGTCGGACGGATCGTGAACACGATGCTCGAGCCGCGCGAGCTGCTCGAGACCATCATGATCGACTTCGGCCTCGATCCGGCGGGCAAGAGCAAGCCGCTGCTGCTCCGCGATCTCGCGCAGTTCCTGGTGGATCAGCGCCTGGCGGGGCGGATGGTGCTCATCGTGATCGACGAGGCGCAGAACCTGAGCCTGGCGGCGCTCGAGGAGCTGCGGATGCTCTCGAACATGGAGACCGAGAAGTCGAAGCTCCTCCAGATCATCCTCGTGGGGCAGCCGAACCTCCGGGACAAGCTCGCGTCTCCCGAGCTCGAGCAGCTGCGGCAGCGAATCACGGTCAGTTATCACCTGCAGCCGCTCGACGCCGACGAGACGGCGAACTACATCAACCACCGCCTGCGCCGCGCCGCGCTCGGCACGCCGCTCGAGTTTCCACGCGACGCCACCGACGCGATCCACGCGCGCAGCCGCGGCGTGCCGCGGATCGTCAACGTGATCTGCGATGCGGCGCTGGTTTTCGGGTACGCGGAGGAGCGCCGCGGCGTCGATCTCGCTCTCGTGCACGAAGTGCTCGCGGAGCTCGAGGCGACGGGCGTGCTGCCGCCGGTCGGCTTCACGAACATGACGGAATCGGCGCCCAGGGGGCCGTCGGTGCTCACGCCTCCGCCCGCATCCGCGGCCCCGGCGGCGCACCAGGCTCCCGCATTTGCCGGCGGCGGACCGGTGCCGGCGCGCTCGGCGACGCCGGCACCTGTGGCGGTCGCGGCCGCGGCGCCCCTGCGCCAGGACGCAAGCGTCCGCAATGCGCAGCTCGATCAGCGCGAACAGGCGCTGCGGCAGCGCGAGCGCGAGCTCGCGGAACAGCGCCGCATCCTGGCCGAGGAGTACCGCCTGCTACGCGCGCGCGCGGCGGCGCCTGCCGATCCGTCGCGCCCCGCCGCCGTGCGGGTCCAGGTGCAGCCCCGGCCGATGGGGACGGGCCGCCCCGAGTCGCTGTGGCAGCGGATCAAACGGCTGATGCTGGGAGTGTCGTCTCCCGCGATGGAATAGCTCAATCACTCGAGGAGTCATACGTCAATGTCACCGCTCGGCGCTTCCCTGCTCGAAAAGATCACGTCCCGCACGGCCCGCACCGGCGTCGTCGGTCTCGGTTACGTCGGCCTGCCGCTGGCGGTCGAGTTCGCCAGGTCGGGCTTCCACACCACCGGCATCGATCTCGATCCGCGCAAGGTGCAGGCGATCGGCGAGGGACGTTCGTACATCCCAGACGTCCCGACCGCCGACGTCCTCGCGCTGACCCGCGCAGGGAAGCTCGACGCGACGACCGACTTCTCGGTGGTGCGGGAGCTCGACACGATCAACATCTGCGTGCCGACGCCGCTGCGCAAGACGAAGGACCCCGACATGTCCTACATCGTGTCGGCGGTCGAGTCGATCGCGGCCTTCCTGCACCCGGGCATGCTCATCATCCTGGAGTCCACCACGTACCCGGGAACGACCGACGAGGTCGTGCAGCCGCTGCTCGAGGCGACGGGGCTGAAGGCGGGCGTCGATTTCTTCCTGGCATTCTCGCCGGAGCGTGTGGATCCCGGCAACCCGACGTTCCAGACCCACAACGTCCCGAAGGTGGTCGGAGGCCTCACGCCCACCTGCTCGAAGCTCGCCGGCGCGCTCTACGGCACCGCGATCGAGACGATCGTGCCGGTCAGCTCCACGCGCGTCGCCGAGATGGTGAAGCTGCTCGAGAACACGTTCCGCGCGGTGAACATCGGACTCGTCAACGAGCTGGCGCTGATGTGCGACCGCATGAACATCGACGTGTGGGAAGTGGTGGAGGCGGCGAAGACGAAGCCGTTCGGGTTCATGGCCTTCTACCCCGGCCCCGGCCTCGGCGGCCATTGCATTCCGATCGACCCGTTCTACCTGTCGTGGAAGGCGAAGCAGAGCGGGTTCGACCCGCGGTTCATCGAGCTGGCGGGCCACATCAACGGCGGCATGCCGCACTACGTCGTCGACAAGATCGCCGACGCGCTGAACACGAAGCGCAAGGCGGTCAACGGCGCGAAGATCCTGATCGTCGGCGTCGCGTACAAGCGTGACATCGACGACATGCGCGAGTCTCCGGCTCTCGATGTGATGGGGCTGCTGCACGACAAGGGAGCGATCGTCTCCTATGCCGACCCGTACGTGCCGGAGGTGCACGCCCGCGAGTGGCCGGGCGGCTTCGACTTGAAGGCGGTGGACCTCACCCGCGGCGCGATCGGCCAGTACGACTGCGTGGTGATCATCACCGAGCACAAGGCCTTCGATTACGCGGCGCTCGTGGCCGAGGCGGATCTCATCGTCGACACGCGCAACGCCATCAAGGAACCGCACCCGCACGTGTTCAAGCTCGGCGCGTCGGGGCCGCAGCGGCGCGGCGACCGGGTGGCGGTTGCCTGAGAACCGGCATGGAATGGGTGTTCTGGATCTCGGCCGGCGTCGTGGCCTACGTGTACGGGGGGTATCCCCTGCTGCTCGGGGTATGGGCGCGCGCCGCAGGCCGGCGGCCGCGGAAGGCCCCGGTCGCGGCGATCTCGAGCTGGCCGTCGATCTCGATCGTCGTCGCCGCGCGGAACGAGGCGCACCGGCTGCGGCAGCGGGTCGAGAACCTGCTCGGGATCGCGTATCCCGGTGAGCGCGAGGTGATCGTCGTCTCGGACGGGTCCACCGACGACCCGGCGAGCGCGCTGCGCTCGTTCAGGGACGGCGTGCGGCTGATCGAGGTGCCCGCCGGCGGCAAGCCGCTCGCACTGAACGCAGGTGTGGAGGCGGCGCGGGGCGAGATCGTGGTGTTCGCCGACGCGCGGCAGCGGTTCGACGACCGCGCCCTCGTCGAGCTCGTCGCGAACTTCGCCGACGAACGGGTCGGCGGCGTGACGGGGGAACTGATCCTCGACGCCGAACAGCAGGCAGGCGTCTCCACGGTCGGCGACGGGGTCGGCCTCTACTGGAAGTACGAGAAGTGGCTCCGCCGCCACGAGAGCCAGGTGTGGTCCACGCTGGGGGCCACGGGGGCGATCTACGCGATGCGCCGCGCGCTCTGGCGTCCGCTGCCCCCCGACACGCTGCTCGACGACGTGCTCGCGCCGATGCGCGCGGTGCTCGAGGGCTGGCGGATCGTGTTCGATGACGCGGCACGCGCCTACGACCGGGCGCCGGCCGACGCCGCCGCCGAATCGCGGCGCAAGGTCCGGACCCTCGCCGGCAACTACCAGATCTTGGCGCAGGAGCCGCGCCTCCTGCTGCCCGTCGTGAACCCCGTGTGGCTGCAGTACGCGTCGCACAAGATCGGGCGCCTGCTCGTGCCGTGGGCGCTGGTCGCGCTGCTGGTCTCGAGCGCGACGCTCGTGCTGTCGCACTGGGTCTACGCGGCGGCATTCGCGGCGCAGGCGGCGATGTACGGGCTCGCCGCCTACGGCGCCTGGACCGAGCACCGTGCGCGGCGGGCGAGCGGCTTCGCGACGGCCGTCGGAGGGGCCGCGCGATGACGCTCCTCGATCGGCTCGCGCGCGTCGCGTTCACGTTCGTGATGATGAATTACGCCGCGGTCGCCGGACTCTTCGCCCTGCGCCGCGGCCGTGAGGTGTGGAAGTGAGCGAACGGCTTGCGTTCGGCTACGGCACGGCGCGGCGCGGCGGCGAAGCGCCCGCGCGTGCCGCGGTGCGCGTCGAGCCGGCGCCGGCGGCGCAGGCACCGGCCGCGATCGCGGGCGAAGAGAAGGAGACGAAGCGCGACTGGGCGTTCTTCGGGCTGCTCGCGTTCACGGCGGTGCTGTATTTCCGTCCGCAGGACCAGATCCCCGGCATGAGCGCCGTGCCATTCGCAGAGCTCTCCGCCCTTCTCGGGCTCACGGCGATGGTGGTCGGCCGCCTGGCGCGAGGCCTGGCGTTCACGCGCGTCACGCCCGAGCTCATCGGCGTGGCGGCGCTGGGGTTCGTGATCCTCGCCACGGCGCCCTTCTCGGTATGGCCGGGCGGCGCGGTGGGAACGTTCACCGACGTGTTCGTGAAGGTGCTCCTGATCTTCACGCTCATGGTGAACACGCTCACGACGATCGAGCGGCTCCACCGGTTCATGACGGTGGTCGTGATCGCCACCGGCTATCTCGCTACCCGCGCGGTGTTCGATTACCTGCGAGGATTCAATCTCGTCGAGAACGGGCGCGTGCAGGGGGCGGTCGGCGGGATGTTCCAGAACCCCAACGACCTGGCGTTGAACATGGTCGCCCTGCTGCCGCTGGCGCTCCTCGTCGCCCTCCATGCGAAGACCACGTGGGGCCGCCTTGGCGCCGCGTTCCTCGGTCTGATGATGGTCGGCGCCGTCATCGTCTCGTACTCTCGCGGCGGCTTCGTGGGACTCGCGGTGATGGTGCTGATCCTCGGCCTGCAGCTCGCGCGGCGACGCCCCGCCGCCGTTGGAACGGCCGCCATCCTGCTGCTGTTCGCGCTTCCCTTCGCGCCGTCCTCGTACTGGGAGCGCGTGTCGAGCATCACCGACGACAGCCGGGACGCGACCGGCTCCCGTGAAGCGCGCCGGATCCTGCTGCGCGAGGCCTGGGACACCTTCCTGGCGTTTCCGTTCCACGGGGTCGGGGCCGGCCAGTTCCAGAACTACAACCCGCCGGGCCGCATCGAGATCTGGCGTGAAACCCACAACGTGCTGCTGCAGGTCGCGGCCGAACTGGGGATCTTCGGCCTGGCGGCGTTCGGCTACCTGCTGTGGCGCGCGCTCACGGCCGGCCGCGCGACGCGGCGGCTGCTCCGGCGCGCCTCCGGATCGTCGCCGCCGAAGCCGTGGCAGTCGCCAAGGGCGGCGGAACCGGCGGTCGTGTCGCCGGAACAGGCGAGCTACCTCGACGCCCACGCCGGCGCGATGACGGCCGCGATCGTCGGGTGGTTCATCTGCGCCCTGTTCGCCTCGGTCGCCTACGCGTGGACCTTCTACTACCTGCTCGCCCTGGCGGCTGCGCCACGCGACATCCTGGCCGGCCGTCTGGCGGCGCGCAGCGCGGCGGCGAAGCGCGCGGCGGTCCCCCACCTCGCGGAGGCGCGCGTATGAGCCGGATCCGCCAGGCGGCCATCGACTGGGTCCGCGCGCGCGACCGCCACCGGGAGCGGCGGGGCGACGGCCGGCGTGTGCTCGTCGACGCGCGAACCCCCGTCAACTACGTGATGGTGGCGCCCGTCCTGCGCGCGATGGCGCGCGACCCGCGCGTGGAGTTCTACTTCACCGCCAGCGAGGAGCCGTCGCGGCTGCGCGACATCTATCACGAGCCGCTGCGGCGCCGCGGCGAGGCGCCGCCCCTCCGGCTCGTTCACCCCGCCCGCGCGGCGTTCATGCGGTTCGACGCCTACGTCGCGTCGGATTTCATGTGGGCGCGTCTCCTGCGGGAGACCTGCCGCATCCAGGTTTTTCACGGTGTCGGCGGCAAGTACGGGTTCGACGCGCCGACGACCTCGATGCGCGAGTGGCACCGGCTCTTCTTCGTGAACCGGCGGCGGCTGCGGAACTTCATCAGGGCCGGGGCGATCGATGCCGACAGCCCGGCGATCCGCCTCGTCGGCTACCCGAAGGCCGACTGCCTGGTGGACGGGAGCCTCACCCGCGACGCCGTCATGCGCGAGCTCGGCTTCGACGGGTCGCGCCCCACCGTGCTGTATGCGCCGACGTGGTCGCCGGCGTCGTCGCTCAACGCGATGGGCGAAGAGGTCGTCCGCGGCCTGCTGTCGCTCGGCGTGAACGTGATCGTCAAGCTCCACGACCGGTCGCGGGACCTGCGGGAGATGTACTCGGGCGGCGTCGACTGGGTGGCGCGGCTGCAGCCGCTCCTCGTGCCGGGACGCGCGGTCATCGCGCCGGGGCACGACATCTCGCCCTACCTAGTCGCGGCGGACGTGATGGTCACCGACCACAGCTCGGCCGGATTCGAATACCTGCTGCTCGACCGGCCGATCGTGCGCATTCATCGTCCTGCGCTGCTCCAGGCCGCCAACGTGCACCCGGATTACGCCGAACTGCTCGCGTCCGTCGCCGAATCGGTCGACGACGCCCGGGGCGTGATGGATGCGACCGTGCGGGCGCTCGCCGATCCGTCCGCGCGCAGCGGCCGGCGCCGCGAGGTGGCCGAAGATCTCTTCCATCTGCCAGGCACGGCGACGTCGCGGGCGGTGGCCGAGCTGTACGACGTGCTCGAGCTCGAGCCGCAGGCCGCCGCCGTTCCGCTCCAGGAGGTCAGATGTCAGCCGTCAGCGTGATCATGCCGGCCTACAACGTGGGACCGTACATCGGCGCCGCCATCGAGTCGGTGCTCGCGCAGACGTTCACCGACTACGAACTGATCATCGTCGACGACGGGTCGACCGACGACACCGCCGCGATCGCGACGCGGTTCGTGGAGAAGGACTCGCGGATCACGCTGCTCCGCCAGGAGAACCGCGGTCTGGCGGCGGCGCGAAACACGGCGCTGCGGCACGCGCGCAGCGAACTGCTGGCGCTGCTCGACAGCGACGACCTGTGGGCGCCGGAGTTCCTGGCGGCGCAGATCGCGGTGCTGACGGCCCGCCCCGACGTGGACATCGTGACCGGGAACGCGTGGACGCTCGGCAGCCACGAAGACGGACGGCCTGCGCGCCCCTGGCCCGACCCGCGCCCTGAGCCGAACCTCACCACCATCCTCGGCGACGAGCTCTCGGTGTTCATCATGTCGGTCTTCAGGCGCCGCGTCTACGACACGATCGGCGGCTTCGACGAGATGCTGCGCACGAACGAGGACTTCGATTTCTGGCTCCGCGCCGCGATCGCCGGCTTCCGTTTCGCGCGCAACGATCAGCCGCTCGGCTACTACCGCCGCCGCGACGACAGCCTCTCGGCGAGCCAGGTGCGGATGCTGCGGGGCGCGCTCCGCGTCTACTACAAGCAGCGGCCGGCCGTGCTCTACAACGCCGACGCGCTCCGGCTGCTCGACGACCGCGTGCAGCAGTTCGAAGCGGACCTGATTGCCGCCGAGGCGCGCGACGCGCTCGACCAGCAGGATTTCACCTCCGCAAGCCGGCATCTCGCCGCCCTGCGTGAGCGGCGCGGGGGAGCCCGCGTCGGGCTGGCGGGTGTGCTCGCCCGCTGGACGCCGGGACTCCTCTGGCGCGCCTACCAGATGCGCCGCCGGCGGCAGGCGGCCGCGCACGAGGCGTAGATGAAGTACTCGGTGGTGATTGCCACGTACAACCGCGCGGCGGACCTGCGCGAGACGCTGCGCAGCCTCGCCGGCCTGACGCCCGACGGCCCGTGGGAGGTAATCGTCGTCGATAACAATTCGACCGACGCGACGCGCGCCGTGGTCGAGGAGGCGGCGGCCGCCTTCCCGGCGCCGCTGCGGTACGTGTTCGAGGCGAAGCAGGGCCGGAGTCCGGCGCTCAACGCCGGGATCCGCGCATCCGCCGGCGAGATCGTTGCGACGACCGACGACGACGTGCGTGTGCCGGGCGACTGGCTGAACGCCGCGGCACGGGGGCTCGACGCGCTCGGCTGCGACTACGTGGGCGGACGCGTCCTGCCGATCTGGGGGGCGCCGCGTCCGGCTTGGATCCCCGACCGCGGCGGCAGGCAATGGGCGGTCATCGCGCTGCTCGACTACGGGCCGGAACCCATCGAGTTCGGGGCACGCGTGCCGCTCGGCGTCAACATGGCCTTCCGGCGCGAGGCGTTCGATCGCGCCGGCCTGCTCGACCCCGACACCGGGCGCCGTGCCGGAACGCTGCTCGGCCAGGAAGTGCGCGAGTGGTGCATTCGTGCCCGGAAGGCGGGCGTCCGCGGCTTCTATCTGCCGGAGATGGTGGTGGAGCACATCATCCCCGCGGACCGGCTGCGCAAGGCGTACTTCCGCCGCTGGTTCTACTGGCGCGGCATCAGCCGCGCGCTGCTCTACGAGCGCGCGGGCCTCGACATGGAGGCGCCGGAGCGGACGACACTCGATTTCACGAAGGTGCCGCACATCCTGGGCGTGCCGCGGTACCTGTATCGCAAGGCGCTCGCGGCGGCGGTCGACTGGGTGAGCGCGTCCCTTCGCGGGGATGCCGTCGCCGCCTTCGAGCACGAGACGTGGCTGTGGTTCTTCGCCGGAATCCTGAGGCAGCGCGCGAGAGACTCCTGGCGCCGCCCGCGCGCGGCGGCGACGCGGCCGCGGCCCACGACACCGTAGCGGCGGGCGACGCCCGCCGACACCAGATGCTGGAGCGCAGGCGGTCACGCCTGCCGGGACGAGACATATGCCGGACAGCTATCGCAAGGCACACTACACGCTGAAGCACCGCGTCATCGCGAGTCTCAGTCAGCGGCTCGACGGGATCACCTATACCCAGCGGCACGGCTTGATCCGGGGCATGAAGCGCCAGGGAGGCCTCGGCTTCCTGCCGGCGATTCTCGCCGGCGGCGACCACGAGACGCCGGAGCACCGCTTCCTCCGCTCCCTGGATCTTGCCGGGAAGGTCGTCTACGAGGTCGGCGCGTTCCAGGGCATCCTGACGCTGTTCTTCAGCAGCCGCGCGAAGGAAGTGATCGCCTATGAACCGAATCCCCCGTCGTATCAGCGGGTGCTGCAGAACCTGCGGCTGAACGACCGCCAGAACGTCCGGGTCCGCAACCTGGCCGTGGGCGACAGGCCGGGGACGCTGACGCTGCTCTGCGACCCGCTGATGCCGGGAGGGACCACCGGCGACCCGGAGGTCGCGCGCCAGATCAGCGGCTCATCGGCGGCCGCAACCGCCGTGACGGTGCCGGTCGTGACGCTGGATCAGGACATCGCCGCCGCGCAGCTTCCGCCGCCGGACTTCGTGAAAATCGACATCGAAGGGATGGAGCTCCCGGCACTGAGAGGGATGGAGGGAACGCTGCGGCGGCACGCCCCCGAACTCTATCTCGAGATGCACGGCGCAACGATGGAGGACAAGGACCGGAACGTGCGCGGGATCGTGGAGTTCGTGACGGCGCTCGGCTACGGGACGCTGCTGCACGTCGAATCGGGAGACCTGGTCACCACCGAGACGGCGACCCGCGCGCGGCAGGGGCACCTGTACTGCCGCCGCTGACACCGCTGCGGTCGAGCTCGGCCGGCCGTTTGCATCGTGGCGGGCTGTCATGGTGAGACGGCTGACACGCGCCCTTCATGCGCTCGACCACGCCATCGGCCGCGCCGGCGGCACCCGGCGGATCCTGGTGGAATTGCGCACGCCCGTCTACCAGGCGGTGCTCCGCCCGGTGTACGAAACCCTCCTCGACCTGCCGTACGTCGACCTGCAGTTCACCAGCGAGTATCCGGACGTGATTCGGCCGCTCGTCGGCGCGGAGCGTTTCCTGACACACGGCCAGGCGGAGTGGCGGCGGTTCGACGTGTACCTGAACGCCGACCCCTGGGCCGCCGCCCGCCTGCGCCGGTGCGCGTACCGGATCAACTTCTTTCATGGCGTGGCCGGCAAGTACGATCTCGACGATCCGCGCAACCTGCCGCTGGGGTACCAGTATTACGACCGCGTCGCCTTCATTAACCGCGACCGGATGACGCGGTATCTCGAAGCCGGCATCGTCGCGCCGCGGCAGGCGCGGCTCGTCGGCTATCCCAAGCTCGACCGGCTGGCGCTCGGCCGGGTGTCGGGCGCCGCGGTGCTCGCCGCCCTCGGGCTGCGCAACGGGGCGCCGACGGTGCTGTACGCGCCGACGTATTCCACCGCGTCGTCGCTGCACCTCGCGGGCGAGGCGATCGTCACCGGCCTCGCGGCGGCCGGCCTCAACGTGATCGTCAAGCTGCACGACCGCTCGCTCGATCGGGATCCGCGGTACACCGGCGGCATCGACTGGCGCGCGCGCATGCGCGTGCTGGAGCAGAACCCGCGCGTGAAATTCGTCGAAGGACCTGATTCCTCCCCCTACCTCGCGGCCGCCGATGCCATGGTCACCGACCACAGCTCCGTGGGATTCGAGTACCTCGTGCTCGACCGGCCGCTCTTCGTCTTCGACGCGCCGAATCTCGCGAGCGTCGCGCGCATCAATCCCGAGAAGATCGAGCTGCTGCGCAGCGCCGCGACCGTCGTGGCCGACGTACCGTCGCTGGTGGCGGCGGTGCGGGCCGGGATGGCCGATCCGTCGCGGCTGGGCATGCACCGCCGCCGGGTAGCGCGCGAGATGTTCCACGACCCCGGCAACGCCACGTCGCGCGCCGTCGCGCTCGTGCGCGAGCTGCTCGAACAGCGCGCCGCGGAACCGACGGTCGACGTCAGCGCCGCACCCGCGCGCGGAGGCATCTCCTGATGCCCGGCTCCGGCGCGCTCGACGCGACCGTGCTGATCGCGACCTACAACCGCGCCGCACTGCTCGACGAGACACTCCAATGGCTGGCGCGGATGCGCGTCTCCCCGGCGCTCGCCTGGGAGGTCATCGTCGTCGACAACAATTCGACGGATCGCACGCGCGAGGTCGTCGAGCGCCACCGGGGCGGCTTCCCCGTCGGCCTGCGGTACGTCTTCGAAGAGCGGCAGGGACGATCGAGCGCGCTCAACACCGGGATCGCGCACGCGCGCGGACGCGTGCTCGCCTTCACCGACGACGACGTGCGCGTGCAGGACGGATGGCTCGATGCCGCCTGCAAGCCGCTGCTCCGCGGCGACCCCGCCGTCGGCTACAGCGGCGGACCCGTGCGGCCGATCTGGGGGGCGCCGCCGCCAGCATGGCTGGATCTGACCCGCGGCGACCTGTGGGGGACCATCGCGATCCAGGATCACGGCAGCGCCACGATGAGCTACGAGGAGGCGCGCCGGGTGCCGCTCGGCGCGAACATGGCCGTCCGCCGCGACGTGTTCGACGCGGCAGGCCTGTTCCGCGCCGACCTCGGGCGCGCCGCCGGGCGCTTCGTGATGGGGCAGGAAGTCCCCGAATGGCTGCTGCGCGTGCGGAAGGCAGGCTTCACCGGCGTCTACGTGCCCGTAATGGAGGTGCACCACCACATCCCGGCGAGCCGCCTGACGAAGCAGTACTTCCGGCGCTGGTGGTTCGGCAAGGGTGTGTCGCGGGCGACGCTCGAGCGGCTGCAGCCGGTGACGGAGCTCGGCGTCGATCTCACGCGCACGCCGCACATCCTCGGCGTGCCGCGGTACATGTATGGATCGCTGCTCCGCGATCTGTGGGGGCTCGTGCGCGAGACGGGGGCGCGACGTCCGGCCGCGGCGTTCCGCCACGAGATGATGCTGATGTTCTTCGCGGGCTACTTCGCCGCGCGCTGGCGCGAACGCCGCGCTGGCACGCAGCCGGCGCGGCATTCGTCAGGCGTCCGCGAGGCCGCTCAGCGGACCTCGAACACCGTCACGACGGGCCGGTGATCCGACGGCATGTGGCCGCGTGAGTCACGGGTGTCGGGCGTCCACGACTCCAGCACCACCAGGTTCGGCGCATTCCGCGAGTAGAAGATGTAGTCGATCCGTCCCTTCTTCGTCGCGCCGAACGGCGTGATGT
>Ga0247719_1000646_pt1 | contig 18891 bp, 15 predicted proteins | sample 41E_DmetaG_FD_189046 | JGI IMG/M metagenome (GOLD analysis project Ga0247719, IMG submission 189046) | Soil microbial communities from hillslope of Landscape Evolution Observatory, University of Arizona, Oracle, AZ, United States - 4-1-E_D | ecosystem: Engineered > Artificial ecosystem >...
GCCGTGGCAATGCCGCCGCTGGCGGTCACGTCCTTCGGTACCCAGGCGCGATCGAAGCCGAGCTTGGCCGCTTCCTTGAGGCGGAGGGCCGAATGGGCGACCGGGCGCACTTCGCCGGAGAGAGCAACCTCGCCAAGCACCACAGTGCCCTCGGCCACCGGCCGCTCCGACAGGGCCGAGACCAGTGCAGCAGCAACGGCGAGGTCGGCCCCGGGATCGGTGAGGCGGTAGCCGCCGGCGACGTTGAGATAGACTTCGGCAGCGGCGAAGCTCATCCCGCAGCGCGCCTCGAGCACGGCGAGAAGCATCGCCAGCCGGCCGCTGTCCCAGCCGACCGCGGCACGGCGCGGCGTCGCGCCGCTCGCCAGTCGCACGGTGAGCGCCTGGATTTCAACCAATACGGGGCGCGAGCCCTCGAGCGCCGGGAAGACGCTGGTGCCGCTGACCGGCTCGCCGCGCCGGGTGAGGAACAGGGCCGAGGGGTTGGGCACTTCGGCAAGCCCCTGCCCTTCCATGGCGAAGACGCCGATCTCGTCGGTGCCGCCGAAGCGGTTCTTCAGCGCGCGGAGGATGCGGTATTGGTGGCTGCGCTCGCCTTCGAAGCTCAGCACCGTGTCGACCATATGCTCTAGCACGCGCGGGCCGGCGATGCTGCCGTCCTTGGTGACGTGCCCGACGAGGACCAGGGCCGTGCCGCGCTCCTTGGCGAAGCGGACCAGCTCCTGGGCCGAGGCGCGGACCTGGCTGACGGTGCCGGGCGCGCCCTCGATCAGGTCGGAATGCATGGTCTGGATGGAATCGATGACCAGCAAGGCCGGCGGCTCGCCGTCACCAAGCGTGGTCAGAACGTCGCGCACGGAGGTCGCCGCCGCCAGGCGCACCGGCGAGCCGCCGAGGCCGAGGCGGACGGCGCGAAGGCGGACCTGCTCGGCCGATTCTTCGCCCGACACATAAACGACGGCGCGGCCGGAGGAGGCCAAGCGGGCTCCGACCTGCAGCAGCAGGGTCGACTTGCCGATCCCGGGGTCGCCGCCGACCAGCATCGCCGAGCCGCGGACGATGCCGCCGCCGATCGCGCGGTCGAACTCGGCAAGTCCGGAGGGCAGACGCTCGGGCAGCGCCGCGGGGGCATCGAGCCCGACCAGGGAGATGACCCGGCCGCCGCCCTGAAGATTGTGTTTGGCGGCGAAGATGCTCGAGACTTCGGCGCCTTCCTGGACAAGCGTGTTCCACTCCGCGCAATCGGGACATTGCCCCTGCCAGCGCGGGCTGGCCGAGCCGCAGGCCTGGCAGACGTAGCGGGATTTCACTTTCGCCATCGGGCTAGGGTTAGCGGGCGCTGGGAATTTGGCTAGGGGGCCCAAGTGAGCATGGTCCCCGAGCCGCTGCGAATTCCGGCGTTCCGCGCCTATTGGCTGGCGCGGCTCGCGACGACGGTCGCCCAGATGGCGATGGTCATCGTCATCGGCTGGCAGGTCTACGACATCGCCCGTCAGACGATGAGCATCGGTGACGCCGCTTTCCAGCTCGGCCTGATCGGCCTGGTCCAGTTCGTGCCGTTGTTCCTGCTTACTCCCGTCAGCGGCTGGGTCGCCGACCGTCTCGACCGCCGCCACGTCGCCAAGGCGGTGGTGATGCTCGAGATGCTCTGCGCGCTCATCCTGTTTTGGGCGACCTGGAGCGGTGCGATCAGCCTGCCCATCCTATTCTCGATCGCCGCGCTTCTTGGTGTCGCCCGCGCCTTTGCCGGTCCCGCCCTCGGGGCGCTGGCGCCGAACCTGGTACCGCGCGAGCTGCTGCCACGGGCCATCGCGCTAAGCTCGACCGCATGGCAGTCGGGAGCGATTGCCGGGCCAGCGCTCGGCGGCGTCCTCTACGATATCACGCCGCATCTTTCCTATGGGGTGAGTGCCGGCCTGTTCGGCTTTGCCGTCGCCTGCCTGTTGCTGATCGGCCCGGTGAAGCGAAGCACGATCGAGCCCGGCAAGCCGATCCGCCGGATGATCGAGGGACTGCAATATGTCGGCCGCAACCGGCTGGTGCTCGGTGCCATCACCCTCGACCTTTTCGCGGTGCTGCTCGGGGGAGTCACGGCCATGCTCCCCATTTACGCCCGCGACATTCTCGAGGTCGGGGCACAGGGCCTCGGGCCACTGCGGGCGGCCCCGGCGCTCGGGGCGACGCTCACCGCAATCTATTTCTCCTTCAGGCCGATCCGAACCAACGTCGGCGTGAAGATGCTCTCGGCGGTCGTCGTGTTCGGTGCCGCCACCGCGATTTTCGGCCTGTCCACCTGGTATTTCCTGTCTCTGGCGATGCTGGCCGTGCTGGGGGCCGCGGACATGTTCTCGGTCTATATCCGCCAGTCGCTTATCCAGCTGCACACGCCCGATTCCATGCGCGGCCGAGTGAGCGCTGCCTCGACGCTGGCGATCTCCGCGTCGAATGAACTTGGCGAAATGCGCAGCGGATTCAGCGCGGCGCTGATCGGCCCGGTAACAGCGACCGTCGCCGGCGGAATCGGAGCGATCTTCGTCACCCTTCTGTGGGCCCGCTGGTTCCCCGAGCTGCGCCGGGCCCGCACTTTCGACCTTCCCGAACCGCCGCCGGAACGGGCGGCCGTGACGACCGGAGGAGTGTGATGCCCTTCAAGTGGGCCGACCGGCTTCCTATAGACGGAACTCAATCCAAGGAGCGCATGACGCCATGAAGGCAGCCAACATCCTCGAAACCATCGGCAACACGCCGCACGTCCGGCTCAACCGCCTGTTCGGCAATCAGGCGGAGGTCTGGATCAAGCAGGAACGGGCGAACCCGGGCGCGTCGATCAAGGACCGGATTGCGCTGGCGATGGTCGAGGACGCGGAAGCCTCGGGCGCCCTCAAACCCGGTGGAGTGATCGTCGAGCCGACGTCCGGAAATACCGGCATCGGCCTGGCGATGGTCGCCGCGGTCAAGGGCTACAAGCTGATTTTGGTCATGCCGGAGAGCATGAGCCTCGAGCGCCGGCGGCTGATGCTGGCCTATGGCGCAACCTTCGACCTCACCCCGCGGGAGAAGGGCATGAAGGGGGCAATCGAGCGAGCCAAGGAAATCATTGCGGAAACCGATGGGGCATGGATGCCGCAGCAGTTCGAGAACCCCGCCAACCTCGAGGTTCACCGACGCACCACGGCACGGGAGGTCCTCGAGGATTTCCGCGACCAACCACTCGACGCACTCATCACCGGCGTCGGTACCGGCGGCCATATCACCGCCTGCGCCGAGGTGCTGAAGGGGGAATGGCCTGATCTCAAGGTGTTCGCGGTCGAACCGACGCTGTCGCCGGTGCTGTCCGGGGGCGACCCCGGGCCCCACCCGATCCAGGGAATCGGCGCCGGTTTCGTCCCCGCGATCATGGATGTCGAGCGGCTCGACGGAATCATCCAGGTCGATCCCGAGGATGCCAAGGAGATGGCACGGCGCGCTGCCCGCGAAGAGGGCATGCTGGTTGGCGTTTCGTCAGGGGCAACGTTGGCGGCGATTCGGCAGAAGCTGCCGGAACTCGGCGAAAATGCGCGAATCCTCGGGTTCAATTATGACACCGGCGAGCGCTATCTTTCGGTGCCCGACTTCCTGCCGGAACAGGCCTAGCTAACGCTTCGCTAACCGAGTTCCTTCGCCCTGGCGTTAACTACCGCTGAGTAAAGACTCGCGCGAACAGGCTTTTCGGGTGCGAATGCCGAACGGCCGCTGGCGGTGGAACCCAATGCGCAGGTCGCGTTTCGTAAAGGCTATCGGATCAGACTCGGGCAACCGGGACAAAGCCTCAATCCAGGAGGCTTTGTGGTTCGACATTCGAACGCCCGACTCTTCCGAGGAGGAGTCGCTGGCGCTATTGCGCGTTGCCGGATTCAACCACGCACCCCTGCTGCTCGGCGCGACCCACCTACTCGTTGGCCTGTTCACGCTCTTCCTGCACCCGGCTGACGCGTTGCGGCCAAGCCTGACGAATCCAGTCGTGCCGCTGCTGCTGATGCTCTCACTCGACGCGCTCGCTGCGTTCGTTCTCCATAATCGCGAGCGACTTGCGCTCGCCCCTCATGGGATCAGCCGTTTCCTGTTCGGCTATGTGCTGCTGACCGCACTGTGCTGGGGCTGGTTCGGGGCTGGAGTTATCCAGCAGCCGCACGCCGGCCACGAAATGACCGTACCGCTGGCGTTGGGCGCTGGGATCACCGTCACCGCGGTCATCGCGGTCAACTCGCCGGCGATCGCGATCCTGACGACAGTCCTCGCGGTAATCGGCGCCGTCCTGTTCACCCAATCACCGGCGGTAGCGACCGGCACTCTGCTGCTCTGTGCTTTGCTCGTCGTCTACAGCATCGCCAACGCACGGACGATCATCGCCGCCGGCCGCACGCGGCTCGCCCTCGATGCCGAGGCGCGCAAGGCCGTCCGCTTCGTCGACGAATTCGAGCATAGCGGGCGCGGCTGGTTCTGGGAAACCAACGCAGAGGGCACCCTGTCCTACGTGTCGCAGCAGCTTGCCGACGACTTCGAGTGCGAGCCGCACGCACTTCTCGGCCGCCAGTTCAACGACCTTCTGTCGGTCGATTCGAGCTCAATGGGCGAGGAGCGCAAGACGCTGGGCTTCCACCTCTCGGCGCGCTTCCCCTTTTCGGACGTCGTCGTCCGCGCCGCGGTAGACAAGGACATTCACTGGTCATTGTCAGGCAACCCCATTTTCGATGAGCGCGGGCGTTTCCTCGGTTTCCGTGGAATCGGCACGGACCTGACGGAGCAACGGCGGTCGGAGCAGGAAATCTCCCGGCTTGCGCGCTTCGATTCGCTCACGGGGCTGCCGAACCGGGCGATGATGCGGCAAACGCTCGAGGAGGCCATGCGCAATGCCGCCAGCCGGCGGAAGGGCTGCGCATTGTTCCTGATCGACCTCGACCGCTTCAAGAACGTCAACGACACGCTCGGCCACCCGATTGGCGACGCCCTTCTTCGCCAGGTCGCCGAGCGTCTGAAATCGGTGATGGGCGAACACGGGCAGGTCGGCCGCCTCGGCGGCGACGAGTTCAAAGCGGTGCTTCCGGGAACGGTCGACATTGGCCTTCTCGAATCATTGTCGAGGACGCTGATCGAGCATGTCTCCCGTCCCTATTCGATCGAGGGGCATCGGGTGACGATTGGCGCGTCAGTTGGAATCGCCATTGGCGACCCGGGTCGGGCCTGCGCCGACAGCCTCATCCGCAACGCCGACCTGGCACTGTATGCGGCAAAGGCCGCCGGCCGCGGCAAGCACTGTTTCTTCGACCCGTCGATGCATAGCGAGGCGACCGACCGGCAGATGCTGGAAAACGACCTGCGGCAAGCCATAGAGAAGGGCGAGCTGTCGGTCGTTTACCAGCCGATCGTCCGTGCCGCGGGCGAGGAAATCTGCGGGTTCGAGGCGCTGGTCCGCTGGACTCACCCCGTTCGCGGCCCGATCTCTCCGGACAAGTTCATCCCGCTCGCGGAAGAGTGCGGGATGATCGGTCCGATCGGGACATGGGTGCTGGAGACGGCGCTGGCCGAGGCGACTCGCTGGCCGGATCATGTGCGCATTGCCGTCAATCTGTCGCCGATCCAGTTCAATGACCCGCAAATCGTCAGCCTCGTCGAAGCGCTGCTGCGCCGACACGGCGTCCGAGCCGAACGGCTGGAACTGGAGATCACCGAGGGCGTGTTTCTCGCCGATGGCGACGCGACCGACCACACCTTCGCGAGGCTCAAGAAAATCGGGGTGCGCCTTGCCCTGGACGATTTCGGCACGGGCTACAGCTCGCTCGGCTATTTGAAGAAGGCGCCGTTCGACAAGATCAAGATTGACCAGAGCTTCGTTCGCGGCGCCGCCTCGAAAGCGAACCGAAACAGCGCCATCATCCGCGCCATCGTCACCCTCGCGGAAAGCCTGAGCATGGACACCTGCGCAGAAGGTGTCGAAACCCACGACGACCTTCACCTGATCCGCGAGCTCGGCTGCAGTCAGGTGCAAGGCTACATCTTCGGGCGGCCGGCGGCAGCGGATACTGCCCGCGAGCTCGCGAACCGGGTGACGGTCGAGGCCGACGGATTCCAATGCATTCGCGAGCCACGGCATCGGCTGATGCGCCGCGCCATTGCGGGCATCGACGGGAAGGCGGTCGAAGTGAAGCTGCGAAATATTTCCGCCATGGGCGCTCTCGTCGAGTGCCGCGAACCCGTCGCGCCTGGCCAGCCGGTGACCATCGACATTGTCGGCGCGGGACCGGTCATGGGCGCGGTTCGCTGGGCCCAGTCCGGCCGCTTCGGGGTGCAGTTCGCCGAAACCTTCGACCTCGCTCGCCTGGCACCGAAGAAGCAGCGCCAGAATGAGGTCACCATGCTCCGCCCCTGGTATATCGACCAGCGAGAGGCGAGCTAGAACATCTCTTCGGGAAGCTTCATCAGCGTTTCGGCGCCCGCTTCGATCCTGCTCCGAAGGGTGGCGGCGATGGGCAGCTCGCGCTCGGCATAGAAACGGGCCGTCACCAGTTTCGCCTCGTGAAAGGCACGATCCTGATTGGGATCGGCAATCAGCCTCGCTGAAACGGCTGCCATCCTCAGCCACATCCAGCCAAGGGCAACCACGCCCATCAGATGCATGTAGGCGTAAGCCCCGGCCCCGGCGTTATTCGGATCGGCCATGCCATGCTGGGCCAGCCACATGGTCGAGCGCTGGAGCTCGCCCAGTGCCGGCTCGAGCGCCGCCGCCACTCCCGCCGGATCGCCGGCAGCCCTCGCGTCGGCGATCTCGCCCGCAACCAGTTCGAAGAAAGCGCGAACTGCGCGGCCGCCGTCCTTGCCGAGCTTGCGGCCGACCAGGTCCATCGCCTGAATGCCGTTGGTGCCTTCGTAGATCTGGGCGATGCGGGCATCGCGGACGAACTGCTCCATGCCGTGCTCGCGGATGTAGCCGTGGCCGCCAAACACCTGCTGGGCGAGCACTGCCGCCTCGAAGCCCTTGTCGGTCAGATAGCCCTTGATCACCGGGGTTAGCAGCGAGACCAAATCGTCCGCCCTCTGCCTTTCCTCCTCGCTTTGAGCTCGGCGCGACAGGTCGACTTGAAGCGCGCCCCACAGCACGAGCGCCCGAGCCGCCTGGTTGAAGGCGCGCGCCTCCATCAGCATCCGCCGAATGTCAGGGTGGACGAACAGGGGGTCGGCCTTGGCGCTGTCCTCCCTGTCCTCGGCCTTGAGCGCCCGCCCCTGGCGGCGGTCGCGGGCGTAGGCGACGGCATTCTGGTAGGCGACTTCGCCCTGGGCGAGACCCTGCAATCCGACCCCGAGGCGGGCCGCGTTCATCATGATGAACATTGCCGCCAGGCCCTTCTCGGGCTCGCCGACCAGCCATCCCCTGGCGCCGTCGTAGTTGAGCACGCAGGTCGAGTTGCCGTGGATGCCCATCTTCTTTTCGATCGCGCCACAGGTGACCGCGTTGCGCTCGCCCATGCTGCCATCCTCGTTGACGAGGAATTTGGGCACGACGAACAGCGAGATTCCCTTCACATTGTCGGGCGCGCCGGCAATCTTGGCGAGCACCATGTGGATGATGTTCTCCGATAGGTCATGCTCGCCCGAGGAGATGAAGATCTTGGTGCCGGTGATTGCATAGCTGCCGTCGCCATTCGGCTCGGCTCGGGTCTTGAGCAGGCCGAGATCGGTGCCGCAGTGCGGCTCCGTCAGGTTCATCGTCCCGGTCCAGCGGCCGGCCACCATGTTGGGCAGATAGGTCCGCTTCTGCTCGTCACTGCCCTTGATGACGAGCGCCGCGATCGCTCCGGCCGTGAGGCCGTGGTACATTTCGAACGACTGGTTGGCGGAGAGTATATATTCGCTGATCGCGGTCGACAGGACCTGCGGCAGCCCCTGGCCGCCATATTCCTCGGGCGCCGAAAGCGTCGTCCAGCCGGCTTCGCAGAATTGCCGGTATGCCTCCTTGAAGCCCGGCGGAGTCGTGACCGAGCCATCGTCGTGGCGCCTGCACCCCTCTTCGTCGCCGACCCGGTTGAGCGGCGCCAGCACCTCGGCAGCGAACCTTCCACCCTCCTCGAGGATCGCCTCGACGATGTCGGGCGTGGCGTTGGCAAAGCCCGGGAGGTTGGAGTGATTGTGCAGCCCGACGACGTGGTCGAGGACGTACCGTGTCTCGCGAACGGGCGCGGAGTAGGTCGGCATCAGTCGGGGCTCCCTTGATTCAGTGTCGCGTCGAGGATTTCGATGAAGTCCTCGAGCTCGGCAATCGTTGCATCGATGTCGTCCTTCTGCCGGCGAAGCGCGGCGACCCGCTCGCGGCAGCGTTCGAGAGTGACTCGCCGCTGCGTTTCCTGCTGGTCGCCGATGTCATAGAGGTCGAGCAATTCCCGAATCTCGCCGAGCGAAAAGCCGACCCGCTTCCCCCGCAAGATCCAGGTCAGCCGCGCCCGGTCGCGGTCGGAATAGAGGCGCGCAGTGCCGCGCCGCTCCGGCGCGATCAGCCTCTCGTCCTCGTAGAAGCGAAGGGCCCGGGCGGTAACGCCGAAGGCATCGCACATGTCGCCGATCGAATAGCGGCCGCGGGCGGAGTCCATCGCGATGGGATGCTTTACGCTTCCGTAAAGGTCAAGTCGTCGCCCGGCTTCAAGGAAGGTTCAGCGGGGAGGCGACAAAAGGCCGTCCGCTCCCTATATGGAGCGTTCGCCGCAAGGGGTGGGCACCGACATGCTGACGACCGATCCGTTCGACGACGACAAGCTGCGCGAGGAGTGCGGGATTTTCGGCCTGTGGGGCGCCGACAATGCCGCGAGCTTCGTCGCGCTCGGACTGCATGCGCTTCAGCATCGCGGCCAGGAGGCCGCCGGGATCACCAGCCTCGATGGCATGCAGTTCCATTCGCACCGGGCAATGGGCCACGTCGCCGGCAACTTCGACCGCGACGACGTCATCCGCCGCCTTGCCGGCCGAGCGGCGATCGGACATGTCCGCTATTCGACCACCGGCGAGACCGCGCTGCGCAACATCCAGCCCTTGTTCGCCGATCTCAGCGACGGCGGCTTCGCGGTCGCCCACAACGGCAATCTGTCGAACGCGATGAAGCTGAGGCGGACGCTCAACCGCCGCGGCTCGATCTTCCAGTCGACCAGCGATACCGAAGTCATCATCCACTTGGTCGCGACGTCGCAATATGACAACCTGCTCGATCGGCTGACCGACGCCCTTGGCCAGGTCGAGGGGGCCTATTCGCTTCTGGTGCTGACCGAGCAGGGCCTGATTGCCTGCCGCGATCCCCTGGGGATCCGGCCCCTGGTGATGGGCAAGCTCGGCGAAGCCATCGTCTTCGCGTCCGAGACCGTGGCGCTCGACGTGATTGGCGCGACCTTCATCCGCGACATCGAGCCGGGCGAACTTGTGCTGGTCAACGGCTCGGGGCTGCGCTCCTTCCGGCCTTTCCCGAAAGCCGAGCCTCGGCCGTGCATCTTCGAGCACATCTACTTCTCGCGGCCCGACTCGGTCGCCGAGGGCAAGTCGGTCTACGAGGTGCGCAAGAATATCGGCGGCGAACTCGCCCGCGAGGCCCCGGTCGAGGCGGATTATGTCGTACCGGTGCCCGACAGCGGGGTGCCCGCCGCGATCGGTTTCAGCCAGGCGAGCGGCATTCCCTTCGAGCTGGGGATCATCCGGTCCCACTATGTCGGCCGAACCTTCATCCAGCCGAGCCAGGAGGTCCGGCACCTCGGCGTCAAACTGAAGCACAACGCCAATTCGGCGCTGGTCGACGGCAAGCGAATCGTCCTGATCGACGATTCCATTGTCCGTGGCACGACGTCGGTGAAAATCGTCCAGATGATGCGCGACGCCGGTGCGCGCGAGGTACACATGCGCATCGCTTCGCCACCGACCCGGCACAGCTGCTTTTATGGAGTCGACACGCCCGAGCGCGCCAAGCTCCTCGCCGCACAGATGAGCGTCGAGCAAATGCGCGACTATATCAACGCCGATAGCTTGGCGTTCATTTCCATCGAGGGGCTATATCGGGCGCTCGGCGACGAGCGCGACCCCGCCAGCCCGCAGCGCTGCGACGCCTGCTTCTCCGGCGATTATCCGACCCGCCTCACGGACGTTTCCGACAAGGACAAGGGCGGCTCGCTTTCCCTCGTCGCCAGCCGCTAAAGGCGGCGGCCATGACCGATTCGGAATCCCTCGCCGGCAAGCTGGCGCTCGTCACCGGCGCCAGCCGCGGCATCGGCGCCGCGACCGCCGAGGCGCTTGCTGCCGCCGGCGCTCATGTCATCCTCACTGCCCGCACGGACAGCGCGCTCGAGGAGGTCGAGGACCGAATCCACGATGCCGGCGGAAGCGCGACGATCGCTCCTCTCGACCTCACCCAGCCGGACGCCATCGGCAAGCTAGCCGCCGCGGTTGCCGATCGCTGGCAAAGGCTCGATATCCTGGTGCTCAACGCCGCGATGCTCGGCTCGCTGTCCCCGGTCGAGCATATCGATTCCAAGGAATTCGCGAGGTTGCTGACCCTCAACGTCGCTGCCAACCAGGCGCTGATCGCCGCCTTCGATCCGCTGCTTCGCAGGGCGGACCGGGCCGAAATTGTCGGCCTCACCTCCTCCGTCGGGCGCGAGCCGCGAGCGTTCTGGGGCGCTTATGGTGCGTCAAAGGCGGCGCTCGAGACTCTGCTCGGCGCCTATGCCCAGGAGACTCGCCGATTCGGAAAGCTCCGGGTCCACATCGTCGATCCGGGCGCGACCCGCACGCGCATGCGGGCGCTCGCCTTCCCCGGAGAGGAACCGGAAACGGTGAAGCCGCCCGAGACCGTCGCCAATTTCATTGTCCAGCGGCTGCTTTCGGACGCCCCGACCGGCGAGGTCGCTCGGGTCGAAACCTAGAGCGCTACCGCCCCCGACGGGCGCGATTACTTACGATCAGGGTTAAAATTGCGCGAACCAAATGCTTTCAACGCATATTGAGGCGGTGCAGCGCATCTGGGGCTCCTCTTCGATTAAGTGGGGAACCAAGATGCGTCTTACTCTATGCCTTGCGGCGCTTGCCGCTTCCGTCGCCACGGCCTCGCCGGCATTGGCCCAATCGGCGACTGCTGCCGGTGAAGCCCGCGGCACCATTCTTCAATCGCTGACGCTGACAAAGACTGCCGACCTCGACTTCGGCACGGTCGCGCCTGATGTCAACGACCCGGGCTCGGTGTCGGTGAACGCCAACACCGGTGTCCGTTCGACCAGCGGTGGCGTCGTTGCACTGCCCGGCCCGTTCGGACGCGCTCGTTTCGAAGGTTATGGTGAGGCGGGTCAGTTGGTCCAGCTGACGCTCAACCAGCCGGCCGGCGGCGTCCTGACCAACGGCGGAAACTCGATTACTGCCGTTCTCAACCTCGACGCCAGCGGCGCTACGATGCGCACGATCGGCGTGGCGGGCAATTTCGTTGTGCACGTCGGAGGCGACTTCGGCATCGGTGCGAACCAGCCGAACGGCCTCTATGCGGCGCAGTTCGACCTGACCGCCGACTATCAGTAAGTTCTGAACTGCCAGGTGGAGGGCGGCGGCGGCTTCGAGCCGGCGCCGCCCTCTTCTTTTCTACAATTGTGGCTAGCCGCCAGCGTTTACCCGCCCTTGACCATCGTGACCTGGGCAACGTCGACGGCGCCGCCGCGGAAGCCTCCCTCGCAATACATCAAATAATAGCGCCACAGACGATGGAAAGGCTCGCCGAATCCGGGAAGATCGCCGCGTCCCGCCGCATGGTCGTAACGTCGCAGCCAGCGCCTCAGCGTCTCGGCATAGTCGTGGGCGAAGCCGTCGCGATCCTGCCACGAGAGGCCCCGCTCCCTCGCCAGCGCTTCGAAGCGAGGCTCGTCGAGCAGCATCCCGCCCGGGAAGATGTAGGTCTGGATGAAGTCCGCATTGGCCGCATAATGCGCGAATAGCTCGTGCCGGATGCTGATGAACTGCAGCGCCGCGCGGCCGCGAGGCCGGAGATTGCGGGCAATCGACTCCAGATAGGCGCCCCACCAGCGCCGGCCGACCGCTTCCACCATCTCGACCGAGGCAACGGCGTCGAACTGACCGCAAATGTCCCGGTAATCCTGTAGCCGGATTTCGATCCGGCCGGCCATATTGGCTTGGGCAACCTTTGCGTCGGCCCAAAGTTTCTGGTGCGCAGATAAGGTCAATCCGACCACTTCGACGCCTCGCTTCGCCGCCTCGATCGACAGGCTGCCCCAACCGCAGCCGATTTCGAGCAGTCTTTGTCCGGGCTTCAGCTCGAGCCGGTCGAGGAGCATGTTGATCTTGCGCAGCTGCCCTGCCTCGAGCTGCTCCCCGGGACCGGCAAAACGCGCCGACGAATAGGTCATCGTCGAATCGAGCCAGGCCGCGTAGAAATCGTTGCCGAGGTCGTAATGGGCGGCAATGTTGGCCCTCGCCTTCCTCGGGGCATTGTCGCGCAGGCGATGCGCGAGCCTGTTGATCCAGCGGGCCGGGCCCTTGGCTCGGCCAACCGAACCCAGCGACACGGCGTTGGCGCTGAACAGTTCGAACAAGGCGACCGGATCCGGGCTCGACCATTCGCCCATAGACCACGCCTTGTACCAGCCGACGGATCCCGAGGTCGCGAGCCGCACGAGGGCCATCCAGCTATTCAGTTCGACTCGAACCGCCGGGCCTGGGGCGCGAAAACCGATGCGCCGGCGGCTGCCGTCCGGCAAGGTGGCATCGATGCCGCCGATCAGCAGCCGCGCGTCGATTTCATCGACAACGCGGCCGAAGGCGGGCGCGGCGAGACGGGAAATCCACCCGCCGCCAGTGGCGAACGCGCGGTCGGCGCGCACCAGATGCTCGCCCCTCGTACTCATTGGTGAGGGGTTATTGCGAACGCGGCGCGCTGTCGAGCGGAACCAGGAAGCTCGAGCCGCCGCGAGCGAGGAAGCGCTGGTCGCCGAGGAAAGCGCGGCCGTCCCGCTCCACGACCACCGGCATTCGCGACCAGAACAGGAAGGCGCGGACGTTCTCGTCCTCCGCCGCCGCGCGGGCGAGCGCGGGATGATCGAGCCGGTTGAGGGTTAAGTTTCGATCGAGGCGGACGCCCTCGCCAAGCGTGAATGTGCCGCGGCCGTGGTTGAAGTCGTCGCGCCACAACATTTCCCTGCGCCACGGCATGAGCGGCATAGGATTGGCGACGACCAATGTTGGCTGCACGCTGTGTTCGGCGATAAGCCGCTGCTCTGTCCTGCGTTCGGCAACGGTGGTCAAAGCGAAATTGGCCGCGACGTAGGCGATGATCGCCGCAAGGCCGAACACTGCGGGCCGGCGCCAGTCGCTGCGCCCGCGACGCTCGAGGATTTGCGATCGATGAACTGCGGCGAGCAATGCAAACCACAGCCAGACGTCGATGATGAACAAGGTGTCGCCGTAGAACCAGCGGCTCGAGAAGGGCTCGAGGAAGCGGATCCCGTAGCTGTTCAGCCAGTCGAGCGCGGGATGGCTGAGCATGCCGATGAAGGCGAGCAGAAGGATCATCCAAGGCCGCACAGGCACACCATCGCGTTTCGGCCAGAGACGGTCGAAAGCCAGGACCAGACCAGTGAGCGCGACCGGCAGGACAAGCATGGCGACGGGACCGTGGGTGATCCCGCGCCGGAAGCCGATCGCTGGACCTGCGAAGCGGTAAAGCGCGTCGATGTCCGGCAGGTTGGCGGCGATGATCAAAGTGCCCATCGCCCGGCCGGTCAGCCGCTTGAGCCCGAGCTGGCCGAGCAGCGCGCCGGCGAGGCTGTGCGTCAAATTGTCCATTGAGGCGGGCGGCTAGAGCTCGCGAGGTTCCTTGGTGACCTGCCAGCTCTGGCCCCTGGAAACCAGAGCCTGGAGGTCGGGTGCCTTGCCTTCCGCCGCTGAACGATTCTGCTCGATCACCGCGGTTTCGAAGGTCGGCCGCGGATCTTCGTAAATGACCCCAAGCGCCATCGGGAATTCAGGCGGCATTTCGATCAGCATCGCCGCAATGCCCTTGTTCTGCGGATCATGGACCAGCACGGCAGGATCGTCGCCCTCGACGATCTTGAGCATCAGCTTCTCGGTGTCGAGCGCAAGTCCCTTGGCGCCGCCCGCGAACAGCATCTTCTCGCCCGCCTTCAGCCACAGCTGCTTCTCGGCGGCGACGCCCCGGTCGGTGAAGGAAGCGAACACCTCGTCGTTATAGACGATGCAATTCTGATAGATCTCGACGAAGCTCGCGCCCTTGTGCGCGTGGGCGGCTTTGAGCACGTCGGGGAGGTTCTTGTGCACGTCGATTCCGCGGGCGACGAAGCGCGCGCCGGAGCCGAGCGCGAACATGCAGGGCGTCACCGGCCGGTCGACCGAGCCGAACGGGGTCGAGGGGCTGCGCGTGCCGACCCGGCTGGTCGGCGAATATTGGCCCTTGGTCAGGCCGTAGATCTCGTTGTTGAACAGCAGGATCTGGCAGTCGAGGTTGCGCCGCAGCACGTGCATCGTGTGATTGCCGCCGATCGACAGCGCATCGCCGTCGCCGGTGATGATCCACACGTCGAGCTCGGGATTGGCGAGCTTGATTCCGGTCGCGAAGGCGGGGGCGCGGCCGTGGATGGTGTGGAAGCCGTAGCTTGCCATGTAATAAGGGAAGCGGCTCGAGCAGCCGATGCCGCTGACGAACACCGTCTTTTCACGCGCCACTCCGAGGTCGGGCATGGTGCGTTGAACGGCCTTCAGCACGGCATAGTCACCGCAGCCCGGGCACCAGCGAACCTCCTGGTCGGACGCCCAGTCCTTGGCGGTGGTCACGGTCGTCATCTCGTTCATTCGGCTATCCCCGAAGCCAGTAGATGAGGAACAGGATGACGAGCAGCATCATCAGCATCGGCCAGACGTTGAGCGGCTTCATGCCAGCGCCTCCTCGATTGCGGCCTCGATTTCGGCGATGCGGAACGGATGGCCGGAAACCTTGGTCAGCGGCCGCGCGTCGACCAGATATTGGTCGCGAAGCACAGTCTTGAACTGTCCGCTGTTCATCTCGGGAACGATCACCCTGCGATAGCCGCGCAGCAGCTCCCCGAGGTTGCCCGGCAACGGCCAGATGTGGCGGACATGGATGTGGCTGACATCGAGCCCGCGGTTGCGGCAGCGGCGTACCGCCTGGTGGATCGGGCCGAAGGTCGAGCCCCAGCCGACCACGGCGAGTTCGCCGGAAGGCTCACCGAGACACACGTCCTGGTCGGGGATGCTCTCCGCGACCTTCGCGACCTTGGCGGCACGGATGCGGGTCATCTCGGCATGGGCCTGCGGGCTGTAGTCGATGTTGCCGGTGCCGGGCTGTTTCTCGATGCCGCCGATGCGGTGCTCGAGGCCGGGAGTTCCCGGCCTGATCCACGGCCGCGCGAGGTCGCAATCGCGGGCGTAGGGCATCACCCCCTCGCCTTCCGCCGGCGGAGTGTCGTGGAACTGGACCGGGAAAGGCTCGTAGCCGCTCATGTCCGGCACCTTCCACGGCTCGGCGGCATTGGCGATGTAACCATCGGTCAGGAGCATCACCGGAGTCATGTAACGGGTGGCGATGCGGCACGCCTCGATCGCGCAATCGAAAGCGTCGGCCGGCGAGCGGGCGGCGATCACCGGCAGCGGCGAATCGGCATTGCGGCCGTAAATCGCCTGGTAGAGGTCCGACTGTTCGGTTTTGGTCGGAAGGCCGGTCGAAGGCCCGCCCCTTTGCGAATTGACGACGACCAGCGGCAGCTCGGTCATCACCGCGAGGCCGAGCGCCTCGGTCTTGAGGGCGATGCCCGGCCCCGACGAGGAGGTCACTCCGAGCTGGCCGGCATAAGACGCGCCGATGGCGGCGCAGATCGCGGCGATTTCGTCCTCGGCCTGGAAGGTGACGATGCCATATTCCTTGAGCCGGGCGAGATGATGCAGCAGCGGGCTCGCCGGAGTGATCGGGTAGGAGCCGAAGAACATCTGCAGCCCGGCGAGCTGACTGCCGGCGACGAGGCCGAGCGCCAGCGCCTCGGCGCCGGTGACGGTTCGATACAGACCAGGCTCGGCCGGCGCGGGTGCGATATGGTGCTGCTTGAACGGCGCTCCCATCTCGACCGTCTCGCCATAGGCGTGGCCGGCATTGAGCGCGGCGATATTGGCCTCGGCGAGCTCGGGTGCCTTGGCGAATTTGGTCCTGAGCCACTGGACGATCGGCTCGCGGTCGCGGTCGAACATCCACAGCGCCAGGCCCAAAGTCCACATGTTCTTGCAGCGCAGCGCTTCCTTGTTGCCAAGGCCGAACGGCTTCACCGCGTCGAGGGTGAGCTGCGAGATGTTGAAATGGACGAGCTGCCATCTGGCAAGGCTGCCGTCCTCGAGCGGGTTGGCCTCATAGCCGGCCTTGGTGAGATTGCGCGGAGTGAATTCGCCTTCGTCGGCGATGATCAGCCCGCCGTCGCGAAGCTGGTCGACGTTCACCTTCAGCGCCGCCGGGTTCATCGCGATCAGAACGTCGGGCTGGTCGCCGGCGGTCTCGATCGAGCAGCTGCCGAAATTGATCTGGAAAGCGGAAACTCCGAAGGTCGTCCCCTGCGGCGCGCGGATTTCGGCCGGGAAGTCGGGGAAGGTCGCGAGGTCGTTGCCGGCCAGCGCCGTCGACAGAGTGAACTGGCCGCCGGTCAGCTGCATGCCGTCGCCGCTGTCGCCGGCGAAGCGGACCACCACCGCCTCGGGCTCAGGGTGGGCGTGCGCCTCTTTTTCGGTGAGAAGATGGGTGGCGGTCGCCACGTACGAGTCCTTTACACGGCTGCGCGTTGCGTTGCGCAACTCCATTTAGGCTTGTTGCCGCCCTTTCGCCACTTCAAATGCTCCCGCCGACTTGCGGCACACGCTAAGGGATCCGGATGTCCGACGCTGACCGTCCCTACCGCCGCGGAGTCGGCGTGATGCTGCTCAATCCCGCCGGCAGCGTGTTTGTCGGCGCGCGGATCGATAATCCGGGCGACGCCTGGCAGATGCCGCAGGGCGGGATCGAGCAAGGCGACGAGCCATGGGCGGCGGCGCTTCGCGAGCTCGAGGAGGAAACCGGAATCCCGCCGCGGCTCGTCGAGCGCATCGCCGAATGCCCCGAAGTGCTGCGCTACGACCTTCCCAAGGCATGGCGGCCGCGGCTGTGGGGCGGCAAATGGCGAGGACAGGAGCAGCATTGGTTCCTCGCCCGCTTCCTCGGTCGGGACAGCGACATCGATCTCGCGGCTCACGCTCATCCCGAGTTCCGCGACTGGCAATGGGTCGAGCCCAGGCGGCTCCCCGAGCTGATCGTCCCGTTCAAGCGCGCGCTCTACCAGCGGCTGCTGAGGGAATTCGCGGACTATCTCTGAGCGGCGGCTCAGCCTTGCTTTGCCGCGACAAAGCCGATGCCGCCGCCAACCAGCGCGCCGAGGATCGGTCCCACGAACGGCAGCGGAATGGCAATGACCGCGCCGATTGCCGCGCCGATCGCGGTTTTCCTGGCGACAGGATTTTCGAACATGCTCGCGACTCCTTGAAGGCTGTATTATAGTCATAATACAGCCGGACGTCCAGAGCGTGGCGGCCGGGCCGGTGTGGCGTTCGCGCGGAGCCCTCGCTAGGAGGGCCGCCATGGGAGGGCTTTCGGACAGCGAGCGCCAGATCGTCGAGCGCGCCTCGGCCGAGGCGATGCTCGATCAGGTCGAGGCCTGGGCGGCGGTCAACAGCGGATCGCGCAACCTTGCCGGGCTCGAGCGCATGGCGGGCCTGCTTGCCGACTCATTCTCGAGGCTTCCGGGCGAGCTCGATCTGCTCCAGCCGTCGCCGGTCGAGCAAGTCGACGATTCCGGCAGAAGCGTCGCCGTCGAGCACGGCCGCAACCTGCATTTGAAGGTGCGGCCCGAAGCACCGGTCCAGCTGCTTTTCACCGGCCACATGGACACGGTGTACGCGGCCGACCACCCGTTCCAGCAGACGCGATGGCTCGAGGACGGCATTTTGAACGGCCCCGGCGTTGCCGACATGAAGGGCGGCATCGCGGTTATGCTCGCGGCGCTGAAGGGTCTCGAGGCGAGCAGCGCCGCCTCGCTCGTCGGCTATGAAGTGGTGATCAACAGCGACGAGGAGGTCGGCTCTCCCGGATCGGCCGCGCTGCTCGCGGCGGCGGCGCAGGGCAAGAAAGCCGCGCTAACCTACGAGCCCTCGGCCCTCCCCGACGGCACGCTGGCCGGCGCGCGCCCGGGCAGCGGCAATTTCTCGATCGTCATTCGCGGCCGCTCGGCCCATGCCGGGCGCAACCCCGAGGAGGGCCGCAACGCCGTCGTCGCCGCCGCTGACCTCGCGCTTCGCCTGTCGAAGGCCAGGCGGGAGGGCCTGTCGGTCAACCCGGCGCGGATCGGCGGCGGCGGGCCGAACAATGTCGTCCCCGACTTCGCCATCCTCGACGTCAACCTTCGGCCTCGAACGCCCGAGGTTGAAGCCGAGGCGCGCCAGCTGATCGACGAACTTGTCACTGTCGTCTCCGCCGAGCATGACGTCGCGATCGAGCTCCACGGCGGCTTTGGCCGGCCGCCCAAGCCGATGACTGGCGAGGCTGAGGCCTTGTTCAAGCTGGTTCAACGGGCCGCCGCCGACCTTGGCCAGGCGGTCGCCTGGAAGCCGTCGGGCGGCGTGTGCGACGGCAACAATATCGCCGCCTGCGGAGTGCCGGTGGTCGACACGATGGGCGTTCGCGGCGGCAAGATCCACAGCATGGAGGAATATCTGATCGTCGACAGCCTGAATGAGCGCGCGGCACTGTCGGCGCTGACCATATTGCGGCTTGCCGGAGGCGCGGCGTGAGCT
>Ga0247719_1000647_pt1 | contig 18887 bp, 21 predicted proteins | sample 41E_DmetaG_FD_189046 | JGI IMG/M metagenome (GOLD analysis project Ga0247719, IMG submission 189046) | Soil microbial communities from hillslope of Landscape Evolution Observatory, University of Arizona, Oracle, AZ, United States - 4-1-E_D | ecosystem: Engineered > Artificial ecosystem >...
GTCAGCAGCTCGTCGGGCGGGTGGGCCGCGCGGGCGCAGTACACGATCGCGTCGGCCGAGCGCAACACGCCGAGCAGTGCCCGTCCGCCACCGCGGTCCTCCGATGCGCCGCCGATCAGCCCGGGGATCTCGACCAGCTGGAGGAGCACGCCGTTGATGCGCGTCAGCGCGGGCACCGGCCGCAGGGTGGTGAACGGGTAGTCGCCGGTCTTGATCTGGATCTCTGACAGCGCCTGCAGGATCGACGACTTGCCCACGTTGGGCGGGCCCACCAGCGCGATCTGCGCGGCGCCCTCGCGGCGCACGGCGATCGAATCACGATGGACGGCGCTCGATCGGACGCGCGTCTCCTCGATCTCAGCCAGCAGCGACTTGCGCAGGTCCGCATACGGCCCGTTCTTGTAGTCGGGCAGCTCGGCGATCAGCGCGCGCACCTCGCGGATCCGCTCCTTGCCCTCTTTGCCGGTCAATCGACGCTTCGCCACCTGGGCAAACGTCCGATGCGGCATCGGCATCTCTCATCTCCTTCGACGATCACGCAGGCGGGCACGAGCGCGCGCAGCACCGCTTCACCGGCGCTGGCGGCGTGCGTCCGTCCTGCCCCTTCCTTCGACGCGGTTAGCGGAAGGGGCCGATCAGCCGTTCTGTCTGGAGATGGTGGCGTACCAGGCGGCCCAGGCACGCGTCGCGAGATCGGTCATTGCGCGGCATAGGTTACACGCCGCGCTAGCGCAGCCCACCGTCGGAGGCGTCGCCCGACGTAATCGGCTGATAAGCGCCTGCCGCCACACTTGACGCGGCATGAATGACCACTATTCTGACCACATGCCTCTGAAAGTGACGGCCACCGAGGCGAAGGCGCGGCTGCTGGCCCTGCTCGACGACGCCGCGGCGGGCGAGGAGATCGAGATCACGCGCCACGGCCGGACCGTCGCCCGGCTCGTCCCGGCCGCCTCCGGGCACCGTCTTCGCGGCGCCTTTGCAGGGTCAGTCCGTATCGCCGATCCGGACGATGACCTGTTCACGGCGACCGACCCGGCCGACTGGGAGCTGGATTGACTACTGTCCTGCTGGACACGCACGCGCTGTACTGGCTGTCAGTGGACCCGTCGCGGCTGAGCGCGCGGGCTGATGATCAGATCCGCGCCGCCAACGAGCTGGCGGTCTCCGACATCACCTGGTTCGAGCTGGCACTGCTCGCGACACGCGGCCGGATCATCGTCTCGACCTCCGTTCAGGGCTGGCTGGAGGCACTCGCACGCGATGCCCGAAGTGTTCCGATCACGCCTGCCATTGCGGCGACCGCAGCAGCGCTACCCGAGGCCTTTCCGCGCGACCCAGCCGATCGGCTGATCTACGCCACCGCACTCGAGCGTGGCTGGCCGCTGCTCACTCGCGACCAACGGCTGCACGGCCATCGCGATCCCGATCCTGCCGTCTGGTGAGGCGACCGCGCTCGGTCATCGCCTACGCGGCACTCTGGATGGATGCCCTGTTATGCTTTACTCATGGAGCGTGAAGTAAAGGTGCGGCGTCGTCGAGGGACGACGCGCATCAGCAGCAAGAACCAGGTCACTCTGCCCACCGATGCCCTGGATCGGGCCGGCGTACGCGCGGGGGAGCGCATGCGCGCCGAGGTGCGGGCGCCGGGGGAGATCACCCTCGTCCGCTTGACCGACCCGATCGACGAGTTCGCCGGCGCGCTGACCGGCGCGTACCCGGACGGCTATCTAGACCAGCTGCGCCGCGAATGGCCTTGACCGTATTGGATGCCGGCGTCGTCATTGCCGTTCTCGACGCCAACGACGCGCATCACGTGGCTGCCCGGGCTGCGCTGCGCGAGGCATCGAGCGACGCACTCTTCCTGCCGGCCTCGGCGTACGCCGAGGTCCTGGTGGCTCCGCTGCGACGAGGGGATGGGGCGGAGGCGGTCGGTCACTTCCTCGATGCCGTGCCCATCTCAATCCATGACGCCAGTCGTGATATCGCCCGTCAGGCAGCCGAGCTGCGTGCTGCCCACGGCCAGAGCCTGCGACTGCCCGACGCACTGGTGCTGGCAACGGCAATGGTGCTCGGCGCCGACCGCGTCATCACCACCGACACCCGCTGGCCGCAGTTGCCCGTTGAAGTCGAGGTGCTCCAGAAGGCATCGTGACTGACGGTTTCGAACGTCGGGAACGCGTGATGACGGCACACGACGTCTACGCCTTCTTGGACTTGATGGAGGGGCTCGGGATCAGGATCTGGCTCGACGGCGGTTGGGCGGTCGACGCGTGCCTTGGGACGCAGACACGCCGTCACGGCGACCTGGACATCGTCATCGAGCAGCGTCACCTCGAGATGGCCGTGGCCGCGCTACGCCGATCGGGCTACACCGATGTGCCGCGTGACGACACGCGGCCATGGAACTTCGTCCTGGGCGACGACGCGGGTCATGAGATCGACTTCCACGTCATCGTCCTCGATGAAGACGGGCGCGGCATCTACGGCCCGCCGGAGAACGAAGACTTCTACCCGGCTCAGGCTCTGACAGGCGCGGGAAGTATCGCCGGCCGATCGGTCGCCTGCACCTCACCCGAGTGGCTCGTCTCATCCCACACCGGATACGAGGTCGATGAGACGGACTGGCACGACGTGTCCGCTCTTTGCGCCAGGTTCGACCTGCCGATACCGGCCGAGTACCGGCGCTTCAGCATGCAGCACATGCGCTCGATGTAGATCCCAGACGCTCGGCGGTTGCCTTCCGCCGTCTTCTCAGGTCCTAGGACCGCTGCGGACCAGTACCAGCGTTCCGCGTGAGTACTGGGAGTTGCCGACGCACCGACGTCTAGCTGCACCCGCTGGTGGACCCGCAGTTCAGGCACTTGTAGCAGCTGCCGTTGCGGACCATGATCGAGCCGCAGTCGGCGCAGGACGGGGAGTCGGCGCTGACGCTGAAGCTGACCTTGGTGCCGCCGCCCAGGTCGAGCGGCTTGACGGGCAGGGCCGAGCCGCCGTTGCCGTTGGCGTGGCCGTTGCCGTTGGCATGGCCGTTGGAAGGGACGGGGAGGTCGGTGCCGCCGGCCGGTGCCGGAGGAGGTTCGGCCGATCCGGTCGACGCTTTGGGCCCACCGGCCTCCCCGATGGCTGGAACTGTATCCGTTGTTGCGCCGGAGGGTGCGGCGAGCGCCACAGACGGCGTCGGAGCGTCAGCCGGCGGCTCGGCGACGCTCGACACGTCCTCGCGGCTGATGATGCCCAGCGCGTCGCGCTCGTCCTTTGACAGGAAGCGCGCGCCCATCCAGCGGAAAACGTAGTCCACGATCGACTTGGCGATCGGGATCTCGGCGTTGCCGGTGAAACCCGCCGGCTCGAAGCGGCTGTGGGCGAACTTGTTGACCAGGTCGCGCAGCGGCACGCCGTACTGGAGGCTGATCGAGGTCATCGTCGCCAGCGCGTCCATCAGGCCGCTGACGGTGCTGCCCTCCTTGGCCATCTTGAGGAAGATCTCGCCCGGCTGGCCGTCCGGATAAAGCCCGACGGTGATGTAGCCCTCGTGGCCACTGACCTGGAACTTGTGCGTGATCGCCCGCCGCTCATCCGGGAGGCGGCGCCGATAAGGCTTGGGCTCCCCAGCGAGCACAGCCTCTGCCGGCGCCGCGGCCCGGTCCGCAGTATTCGGGGTGGTTCCCTTGTCCTTCTTCTTGCCGGTCGAGAGCGGCTGGCTGCGCTTCGACCCGTCCCGATAGATCGCGATGGCCTTCAGCCCGAGCTTCCAGCCCTCCATGTAGACGTCGACGATGTCCTCCGGCGTGGCCGCCTCGGGCATGTTGACCGTCTTGCTGATGGCGCCCGAAAGGAACGGCTGGATGGCGCCCATCATCCGGACGTGGCCCATGTAGTGGATGCTGCGCTCGCCGTTGACCGGCTTGAAGGCGCAGTCGAAGACGGGCAGGTGCTCAGGCTTCAGCGCCGGGGCACCCTCGATCGTCTCGCGCTCGTTGATGTACCTGACGATCTCCTCGACCTGCTCAGGCGTGTAGCCAAGCTTCTGGAGCGCGGCCGGGACGGTCCGGTTGACGATCTTGAGGAAGCCCTCGCCGACCAGCTTCTTGTACTTGATCAGCGCGATGTCAGGCTCTACCCCGGTGGTGTCACAATCCATCATGAAGGCGATCGTGCCTGTCGGCGCGAGCACGGTCACCTGGGAGTTCCGATACCCGTGCTGCGTGCCCAACTCGAGTGCGGTATCCCAGGTGGACCGTGCCGCGTCGATCAATTCCCGCGGTGCCTCCGTCTCCGGAATGGCATACGCGGCGTCACGATGCTTCTTGATGACCCGGAGGAACGGCTTCTCGTTCTTCTTGTACTCAGCGAACGGTCCGCCGTGGTCGCGCGCGACGACTGCCGACTGGGCATACGCCTCGCCGGTCATGATCGCGGTCAGCGCGGCCGCATAGGCACGGCCGGCGTCAGAGTCGTAGGCCAGGCCGCGGCTCATCAGCAGCGCGCCAAGGTTGGCGTAGCCCAACCCGAGCGGGCGGAAGAGGTGCGAGTTGCGCTCGATCTGGGGCGTCGGGTAGCTGGCGTTGTCGACCAGGATCTCCTGCGCGGTGATCGTCAGCCGAGCGGCGTAGCGGTACGCCTCGGCATCGAACTCGCCGTCCTCGCGCACGAACTTCATCAGGTTGAGCGAAGCGAGGTTGCAGGCCGTGTCGTTGAGGAACATGTACTCGGAGCACGGGTTGCTGGCGTAGATCCGGTCCGTGTTGGCGCTGGTGTGCCAGTCGTTGATCGTGCTGTCGTACTGGATGCCCGGGTCGCCGCAGATCCAGGCCGCGTCAGCCATCTTGCGCATCAGCTCGCGCGCCTTGTACGTGCCCGCGGGCGTGCCCTCGACCACTCCGTGTGTCGTCCAGTCCGCGTCGCGCTCCACGGCGCGCATGAAGTCATCCGTCACGCGCACCGAGTGATTGGCGTTCTGGAAGAAGACCGAGCCGTAGGCCTCGCCGGTGAACGACGCGTCGTAGCCCTGCTCGATCAGCGCCCAGGCCTTGCGCTCCTCGTTGGCCTTGGACTCGATGAAGTCCTCGATGTCCGGGTGGCTCACGTCGAGGATGACCATCTTGGCCGCGCGGCGCGTCGTGCCGCCTGACTTGACCACGCCGGCGAAGGCGTCGAAGCCCTTCATGAAGCTGACCGGGCCGCTGGCGATGCCGCCGCGGCTCAGGCGCTCCTTGCTGCCCCGGATCGGGGAGAGGTTGACGCCCGCGCCGGAGCCGTACTTGAAGAGCATCGCCTCCGTCTTGGCGAGGTCCATGATGGAGCCCATGTCGTCGCGCACCGAGTTGATGAAGCACGCGCTGCACTGCGGCTTCTCCTCGACGCCGACGTTGAACCAGACGGGCGAGTTGAAGCTCATCTTCTGGTGCACGAGCAGGTGCGTCAGCTCTGCCTTGAAGGTGGCCAGGTCGTCGTCGCTGGCGAAGTAGCGTTGGGTCAGCGCCCAGCCACAGATCGTGTTGACCACCCGATCGATCAGCTGCTTGACCGACCGCTCGCGCTGCGGGGTCCCGATATGGCCGCGGAAGTACTTGCTGACGACGACGTTGGTCGCGAGCTGGCTCCAGAACGCCGGGACCTCGATGTCCTTCTGCTCGAAGACGGTGCCGCCCGACTCGTTCTTGATCTCGGCCGAGCGCAGCTCCCAGGTGATCTCGTCGTAGGGGTGGACGTCCGGCGTCGTCCAGCGCCGCTCGAAGGTCAGACCCGTGGCGCCCTTGCCGGTGAACCGGCCGTCTGCGTCCAGCGCGCCGCTGGCTGGACCGAGCTGGGCATTGCGCGCGAGCACCTTGGTGCCGTCATCAGTCGTGTTCGTCGGCGCGCTGCCTGCCGTTGCTCGGGCCATCTGCTGCTTCCTCTCCCATGTCGCTTGCCACCGCCTTGGGCTGTACCGGCGGCGCCTCTCCAATCCACTGAATCTAGATCGCCGGGGAGGGGCTGTCAAGGCCAAAACCACAACATCTGGTGGCTTGTGCCCAATTCGTACCACAACGCCTAGTGTTCGGCGCAAAGTCGTTGTGGGCAGCCGGTGGAGCGTCTGGGGACGGCCGGTGGACGGTCCTGCCTGGCACGTGTCGCACTCGGCGGTCGCGGATGCCGAGGCTCGGCCAGAGACGGAAAGTTCCGGCGGGCGACGCAAGGCCGGGCGGGTGACGCGAATCTGGTCGCGCTGCCGACCAAATGACAGGCAAGCAAGCTCGGGCGCCACGCCGGTGAGGCGTGGACGCAGGTCCAATGGGGGCATGAAGGCGCAGCTGCCGGCAGTCGTCATCGGAATCGGGTTGGGCGGCTTCTTTGACGGCATCGTGCTGCACCAGCTGCTCCAGTGGCACCACCTTGCGAGCAACGCCATTGCTCCCGACTCGGTCGAGCGTCTCGAGCTCAACTACTTCCTCGACGGGCTCTTCCACCAGGCCATGTGGCTGGTCACGGTGGCCGGCATCGGGCTGCTCTACTGGCAGCTGGCCGGTCCGCGACCCGCTCGCCGGCCCAGCCTGCTCGGCGGGGTGCTCGTCGGCTTCGGCTTGTTCAACGTCGCGGACTCGGTCGTCTTCCACTGGCTGCTAAACCTGCACAACATCCGGCCCGGTCCGGACTGGCTGCTGTACGACCTCGGCTACTTCGCCTGGGGCCTCGCAATGGTCGCGCTGGGCGGATGGCTGATTCGACGCGCCTGAGCTAAGTCTCGGCCGCGCGCGGACGGCCGCGGCGCGTTCGGCGAGGTGGTCCGGCGGGTGGCCAGCACGCCGCCGGTGCGCTTTCCGCCAATTCCCCAGCGAGCCGCGCTTAGCAAGAGAGTGGTCTGCCGCTGGGCCCTGCGGACGCCACACCCACGCTCGACCGGCCCGCGCACGAGCCGCGGCGGCCGCGTCACTTCAGGCTAAGCGCGGCGGTTTGTCGATCTGGTGGAAAGCGCGCTCCGGTGGGCACTCGGGCCGGCGCTCCGGTGGGCACTCGGGCCGGCGCTCCAGCGGGCCCCTGGGCTCGCGCCACGGCCCCTACGGCATCGGCACCGCGAAGGTGTCGCACTCGGCGGGCTCGCCGCCACGATAGCCAACGCCGAACCAGCGCTGGCGCTGCTCGGAGGAGCCGTGCGTCCAGTTCTCCGGCGTGACCCGGCCGCCGGCCTTGGACTGGATGCGGTCGTCGCCCACGGCGGCCGCCGCGTCGAGCGCCTGCGCCACCTCGGATTGGGTGAGTGGCTCGATCAGCTCCGTGTCCACCGCGTTGGCCGCCCAGACACCCGCGAAGCAGTCAGCCTGGAGCTCGATCCGCACGGCCGCGCTGTCCGGCCCCGTGTCGCCGTCGCGCGCCTGGCCCAGCGTGCCTTCGATGTTCTGGACGTGGTGGCCGTACTCGTGGGCCAGCACGTAGGCCACCGCCAGCGGCCCGCCCTCGGCGCCGAACTGCGTGCGCAGCGTCTCGAAGAAGCCCAGATCCAGATAGATGTTCCGGTCGGCCGGGCAGTAGAACGGCCCGACCCGCGAATCGGCTGCGCCGCAGCCGGTCTGCACCACCCCATCGAAGATCGTCGTCTGCGCCGGCTGGTAGCTCGCGCCGCGCGCCGCGTACTCGCCAGTCCAGTAGTCCTGGATGCTGTTGACGAAGCCCACGATCGCGCAGTCGAGCCGTCGATTTGCGTCCTCGCCAGTCCGGCACTCCCGCTCGAGCGTGTCGCCGCCACGGGCGTCCTCCATCGGGTAGGCGCCAAACCCGGAGCCGCCACCACCGCCGAGCATCCCGTCAAGCCCGCCGCTCATCACGAACACCAGCAGCAGCAGGATCAGGATGCCGCCGATGCCACCGCCGATCGGCAGCGGCAGGCCCATCCCGCCGCCGCCTCGGCCGCCGCCGCCGAGTCCACCGGGCAATCCGAAGCCGCGCATGCCGCCGCCGCCGCCGCGACCGCGCAGATCGCGCACCTGGCCGGGGTTGAGTCGGGCGCCGCGCCGAAAGGTCATTGGCGCAGATGGTGGCGCGGCATGGCGCGGCCGGCCAATGCCGGGTGGCGCCGCGGGCCGATCAATTTCCTCTAAAGCGGGCCGGCCTACCGCCGCGCGCTACCAGGCACGAAGTAGAGTGACGGCTGACATCCGTCCGATTGAGGGAGACCGCACGATGGCCAAGTTCCTGTTCATCGGCAACTACACCGCCGAGGGCGCGCGCGGCGTCATCAAGGATGGAGGCAGCAAGCGCCGGGCGGCCGGCGAGGCCGTCCTTCGATCCGTCGGCGGCAGCGTTGAGGCTTTCTACTTCGCGTTCGGCGCTGACGACTTCTACCTCATCGCGGACATGCCCGACAGCGCCTCCGCAGCCGCAGCGAGCATGGTGGTCGCAGCCTCGGGCGCGTTGTCGCTCAAGACGGTCGTCCTGCTGACCCCCGAAGAGATCGACGCGGCGGCCGGCATGTCCGTCTCGTACACCCCGCCCGGCGGCTGACCATGGCGGTCCACGTCAAGAGCCTCGATGCGCCAGAGGCGACTGAGGAGTACGACGGCGACGGCGTAGCCGAGGCGGTCCAGATAGGCGACTCCGTCGTCTGGCGCTCGCGGCTGCGACCCGGCTGGAGCTGGGAGCGCAACGCCAAGCCACGCGTTGGCGCTGACTTCTGCCCGGCCTGGCACCGCGAGTACGTCGTGGCCGGCCGGATCCTGTACCGGCTCGAGGACGGCAGCAGCGTCGAGGGCAAGGCCGGCGACTACCTGGTCATCGAGCCCGGCCACGCGGCCGAGGTGCTGGGCGACGAGGAGTGCGTGCTGCTCGACTGGTACGGCGCCGATCCCGACGCGGAGGCCCACGCGGGCCACGACCACTAGCCGACCGCGACCGCCGAGCCGACGCTGGCCCCGAGCAGCAGCGGCCGCCCGAGACGGTCGTGGTACTGCGGCCGGAAGCGGACGAGGTCGTACATCGACCCGACATCGACCTTGCGCGGGTTGCCCGGCTCGGGGATCGGCACGTGCGCGTACTTGCCGTCGACGATGGCGATCATCCGGCCCGTCACGCCGCCGTCGCGGATCAGGTCGACGGCGATGTTGGCGAAGGTCATGGCGACCATCTGGTCGAGCGAATCGGCCTCGCCTGAGCGCAGGTCGTAGGTCAGCTCGGAGTTCACGGCCTCCTCGCCGGTGCGCTGCTTGATCTGCTCGGCCAGGGCGAAGCCGACGTCCACCTTGCGCCGGTGCCCGTACGCGTCGGCCTCGCCGAACTCGGCCAGCTCGCCGCCCTGCCAGATCGCGCCCTCGGAGGCGATCACGATCGCGTAGCGCGACGGGTTGGCGCGCTTGTCCTCGATGAGCACGTCGAGCAGCCGCTCAAGGTCGAACGGCGCCTCCGGGATGACGCACCGGGCCGACGTCACGTACGCGGTGTAGAGCGCGCTGAACCCGGCGTCGCGGCCAAAGATCCGGAACACGCCGATCCGCTCGTGCGAGCCGAGCGTCGAGCGCTGGCGGTTGATCGCGTCCTTGGCGCGGGTGATGGCCGTCGAGAAGCCGATGCAGTACTCGGTCCCCTGGACGTCGTTGTCCATCGTCTTGGGGATCGCGATCAGCGGCACGCCGTGGCCGTCGAGCACCTTCGAGTACGACAGCGTGTCGTCGCCGCCGATGGTCACCAGGTAATCGAGCCCGAGCGCCGAGATGTTGTCGAGCACCATCGGCGTCAGGTCGTACAGGTCGTCTGATGTCTGGTAGCGGCCGGCATCGCCCGCGGGCAGGTGGACCGGCAGCCGATGCGTCCGTGTCTTAGACGGGTTGGTGCGTGAGGTGTGGAGCATCGTGCCGCCGGTGCGGTCGATGGTCCGCGTGTTGTTGCGGTCGAGCCGGATCAGGTACTCGCGGTCGAGCTCCGGCCCGGGCCGCATGTGGGTCAGGCCCTCCCAGCCGCGCCTGATGCCGATCACCTCGCAGCCGATCTCGGTGGCGTTGTAAACGACGCTCTTGATGACCGAGTTGAGGCCGGGCACGTCGCCGCCGCCGGTGAGGATGCCGATGCGTCGAGCCTGGGGCATGTCGAGACTCCTTGGCCTAGAGCCCGCTGTAGGCGTGCAGGCCGCTGAAGAAGAGGTTGCCGAAAAGCGTGAAGAGGACGGCGCCGAAGCCGATGACCAGGATCAGCGCCGACGGCCGGCCGGCCCAGCCCTTCTGGTTGCGCGCGTGCAGGTAGACGGCGAAGATCAGCCACGTGACCAGCGCCGAGGTCTCCTTGGGGTCCCAGCCCCAGTAGCGGCCCCACGCGATGGAGGCCCACCACGAGCCCAGCACGATCATCGTGGCGAAGATCGGGAAGCCGATGATGACCGAGCGGTAGGCGACCTCGTCGAGCACCTTCGCCGGCGGCAGCCACGAGACGCGGTTCTCGCGGCCCTGGACGAGATAGCCCACCGCGGCGCCGAAGCTGACCGCGAAGATGCCGTAGCTGAGCATGGCCATGCCGACGTGGATCGTCAGCAGCGGGGGGTTGTCCAGCGCCGGCACGAGCGGGCTGATCTCCTGCGGCAGGCTGAACGCATAGACCGCCAGGAAGAGGGCCACGCCAATGGGCAGGAAGCCGATCGCCCGGATGGGGTAACGCCGGCCGAGCAGCAGGTAGGCGAGCAGGATGCCGAAGGCGAAGGCGATGCTGAACTCGTACATGTTGCCCCACGGCCCGCGGCCGACTAGGACGGCGCGAACGAGCATGCCCAGCCCGATGAGCACGAAGGACGCCCAGGCGAAGGCCTGGCCGGTGCTGCCGGCCGGGGTCGGCTGCGTCCCTTGGACGGGGACCGTGGCGCTGCCTCCACCGGCCGTGGCGCCCGCGCCGGCAAGCGTCAGCGCGCGCCCGACGGTGCGTCGGCCCTGGGCGAGCAGCGTGGTGTGGATGACCAGCAGCAGGAATGAGATGCCGAGGGTGATGCTGCCCACGTCGATCAGGTAGTAGGACAGCTTGGCGAGAGGCATAAGGTCAGCTCCGGCTCAAAAGGTCAGCTCCTGCCCAAGGGGGTCAGCTCCGGCTCAAGCGATTGCCGCGCCACCCTCCGGCGGTCGGCCGCGGCGGCGCACGGTCACCGGTGCCAGCGACGCACCGAGCTGGTAGCGGGTTCCGCACACGCGGCACAGCTGCTGGCTGGCGACGCGGGTGTTGTCGTCGACCGGGCAGCGGACGAGCAGCTCCCCATCGTCGACGGTGCAGCTTCGGGCAGTGGCCGGGAAGATCAGCCGATGCTCGGGGCAGTAGGGCACGTTCGGCGGGTAGGCCGGCATGCCGCCGTCACCGACCGGGGCGACCGTGGGCTCCGGCTCCTCGAGCTTGACCCTTGGCCGGCGCGCGGTCACGAGGTGGTACAGCCAGTACAGAGCCAGCAGGCTCAGGATCGGCCCCGTCACGCCCAGGATGACGAAGATGGGCAGCAACCCGATGAGCCCGCTCCAGTCCGGCAGCAGGATCGTCGACAGCCAGTCGAGGAACGCGGTCCATGGGTCGGTGGGCTGTTCCGGCACGCGTCAATGATAGGCCGACGGCGCGGCGGGGGCTCAGGCGGCGGCTGGTCGGGCGCGTCAGGACCTGCCGTCGCGGTTGCTGCCGCCTCGCCCCGTCGCGGCGCGCGCCAGTACCGCCGCGCCGATGCCTGACGCAACGGCGGCGATCGCGGTCATCAGCGGCGTGGGCGGCGGCGCGGGTTGCCCTTCTTGCGCGTAGCCCCCCGACCGGGCCGCCAGGCGGGGCGCTCATCGTCGTCCGGCGCGCCCTCTGCCGGCACGGCCGGGCGCGGGTCCGGCCCCGCGCGCCGCGGCCGGAGCAGCTCCTGCAGCCAGACCAGCCGCCGGGCGCGGCAGCCGGCAGTGGTCACTCGGTCACGCAGAGCGCGGTCGTCGCTGATCACCACCACGCCGGCTCGGCCGACCGGCGAGTGGGCCGTCGCCAGCTGGACGATCAGGTCATCAGCCGACTGCGAGCGGGCGTGGCGCAGCTCGAGCCGCGGGCCGACCCTGTTCATCGATGAGCTGCCCGGCGCCGCGTGGCCGTCGAGCACGACGATCGTGTGCACCGGCGCCGGGACCGCCGACTGGAGGCGCGCCAGCAGGCCGCGCACCGGCCCGCTGCCGGCCGAGCCTGATTCGCGATGGAGCAGGTTGTTGCCATCGACCAGCAGCAGCTCGACGCCGGCGAGGCGGTCGCTCGGGCTCACTGCCCTACCATCGGCGCGTGCTCCTGCTCGTCGACCTTGATGGCGTCGTCTACCGCGGCGCCGTGCCCGTGCCCGGCATGTCCGAGCTGCTGCGCGCCCGCGTGGCCGCCGGCGATCGGGTGATGTACGTGACCAACAACTCGCGCTCGCATCGCGACGAGTATCACGCCCGGCTGGCTGCGATGGGCCTGCCGCTTGACGATCGCTCGATCGTCACCGCCGCGCGAGCCACGGCGGTGCTCGTGGCTGAGCTCGAGCCGCGGCCGGGCAGGGTGATGTACATCGGCGGGCCGGGCCTGGCACGCGAGCTGGAGGACGCCGGCCTTGACGTCGTCGGCCCGACAGAGGAGGGGCTGGCGGCCGCACCAGACGTGCTGGTGGTGGGCGTCGACTTCGATCTTTCCTACGAGCGTCTCAGCGTCGCCGCCGAGGCGGTCCGGCGCGGTGCCCGCTTCGTGGCAACCAACCGCGACCCGGTCTACCCGGCCGCTGAGCGGCTGACCGCCGGCGCCGGCGCGATCGTCTCGGCCATCGCCACCGCCAGTGGCCGCCAGCCGGAGCTCGTCGTGGGCAAGCCCGAGCCGCGGCTGTTCGAGGCCGCCGCCGAGCAGGCCGGCGTGCCCGTCGCCGACGCGGTGGTCATCGGCGACAACCTGCTGACCGACATCGGGGCGGCGCGGGCAGTCGGCGCGCGCTCGGTGCTGATGCTGACCGGCGTGACGACGCGCGCCGATGCCGAGGCGGCGCCGGCCCGCCAACGCCCGACCGCCATTGCTGCCGATGCCGATGAGCTGGCCGCGCGGCTGGAGGAGCTGGCGCGCGGCTAGCCGGTTGCAGGCAGGCCTTCAGTCGCCGCGAAGGCCTCGAAATCCGCGATCAGCCGCGCGCGCAGCGCTTCCTCGCGGTGGAGGAACGCCACGCGCAGCGCGTGCAGGTTGATCGACCACAGCTCCCCGACGCTCAGCCCGAGCACGCGATGGGCGCGCTCGTACTCGCGCACCAGCGTCAGGCCGCTGACGGTGCGGTCGTCAGTCGACAGCGTGACCGGCACGCCCGCTCGGTAGAGGTAGGGCAGAGGATGGTCAGCCAGGCTGGGCACGATCGCTGCCTGGACGTTGCTCGTCGGGCACAGGTCGAGGGTCACGCCGCGCTCGCGCAGCAGCGCCATCAGCTCCGGATCGTCAGCGGCAGGGGTGCCGTGCGCGATGCGCGACGGCTCGACCGATTCGAGCGCCCGCTGGACCTGCGCCGCGCCACCCCACTCGCCGGCGTGGATGGTGATGCCCAGCCCCCCGGCCCGCGCCGCCTCGAACGCCGCGCGGTGGGGCTCCGCGTCCGGGAAGTCAGCCTCGCGGCCGGCGAAGTCGAAGCCGACCATGCCCCGGTCGGCGAAGCGGACCGCCTCCCGCGCGACGGCCAGGCTGGTCTCTGGCGGGTGCGAGCGCAACGCCACCGCGATCAGCCGTACCTCGATGCCGGCCGCGTCCATGCCGCGCCGCGCGCCGTCAGCCACGGCCCCGATCGACTCCTCCATCGTCAGCCCGCGCTCCAGGTGCAGCGCCGGCGCCCAGCGGATCTCGGCATAGCGCGTCCCATCCGAGGCGATGTCGAGCACCAGCTCGTGGGTGATGCGCTCGATCGCGGCTCGGTCCTGCATGATCGCGATCGGCAGGTCGAAGGCGCGCAGCAGGTCGGCCTGGTCGAGGCACTGCTCCGGCGCCGTCAGGCGCCCGGCCATCGCCGCTACATCCGGGATCGCACCGGCCAGCCCGCGCTCGCGGGCAAGCTCGAGCGCCGTCTCCGGCCGCAGCGAGCCGTCGAGGTGCAGGTGCAGCTCGGCCTTGGGCATCCGGTCCAGCAGGCCGGCCTCGTCGTCATGCAAGTGCATCGGCTCCCTCGTGCTCGCTCGTCGGCGGGACCTTGGCCGGCCGGCGGATCAACCGATCGTACGGCAGCGGAGTGCACCGGACTGACCCTAGACTCGGCGCCTGATGACGTCATCGCCGTCGCTCTCGGGCCAGCTTGGCCAGCTGCTGTCCTCATCGCGCGTGCGCCGCCAGATGGTCTGGACGGCCGTGCTCGTGCTGGTCGCCCTTGGCGGGGCCGGACTCGCGACCGCCGCTGACCGCCAGCCGACTGACGAGACGCGGCCCGAGCTGACCTGGCGGGCCGAGCAGGTCGGCCGGCCGTGGATCCAGTCCATGGCCTCCCAGCTGTTCGCGGTCGAGGAGGAGCTGGGCACGCTCTCAGGTGCCGGCCGCGAGGCGCTGGTCAGCCTGCCCGGGCTCGACCCGGCCCAGATCGAGGCGGCCCTGGCCGAGGGTGACGCCTCGAGCCGCCGGCTGGAGGAGCTGCTCGTGTCGCTGATGGACATGCGCGACCAGCAGCTCGAGGACGTGCAGGACGGCCGCCTCAGCCTGGCCAGCCAGGAGCTGCTGGCGGCAATTGACGAGGCGATCGCGGTCGCCGATCCGGTGCCGCTGGTGTGGGAGGACATCGCCGCCGACGCGCGCCGCGTGACCCAGCTGCTCGACGCGCTGGTGCGCCACGACAGCCTGGTCTTCCGGGCCACGACGGCCGGCCGGCAGGAGCGCTTCAGCCAGGCGCTGGAGCTGCTCGACCAGGCCGACGAGCCGCTGGCTGACGCGCAGGCGCTGCGCGACCAGCTGGCCGAGTACGCCGACGTCGACACGCTCGACGAGCTGCTGCGCCGCTATGCCGAATATGACGCCGCGCTGTACGCGCTGTACGACGAGATCCTGCGCAGCGGCACGCAGGACAGCGACGAGGTGCGCCGGCTGCTGGAAGAGGTGGAGCGTGCCCAGGACGCGCTGCCGGCAGACACCTCGGCGCTGCGCATCGTCGTCGCCGAGGCCGCGGGTCCGGCCGTCGCCGAGGGCCTGATCACGATCGAGGAGGCACGGGGCGTGATCAGCGACGCGGTCGGCCTCGTTCCCTGACGACCGGCACGTGACGGACGTGGCGCCGCTGCTGGCCGCAGTCGCCGGCGCCGCCCTTGGCCTGGCCGCCGACCGCCTGTCCGTCCGCTGGCCGGCGCACGAGCAGGGCTACCGGCCGCGCGGGATTGACTGGCGGACTCTCGTCGTCGTCGCAGCCGGGGCGGCGATCTTCGGCGCCCTCGTCGTTCGCTGGAGCGAGCCGCGCGAGCTGGCGATCCTGCTCGTCTTCGCCGCGGCACTGGTGGTCCTGCTCGCAACCGACCTCGACCAGAAGATGCTGCCCGACCTCGTGACCCTGCCGCTGGTGGGCCTTGCCGGCGTCGTGCTGCTGCTCGGCTGGTCGCCGCTGCTCGCCGATCGTGAGATGGCGCTGCTCAGCGGCCTCGGCGCGGGTGTCGGTGCCCCACTCCTGCTGCTGCTCAGCGATCGGCTGCTGGGCGGGGACCTGGGCGGCGGCGACGTAAAGCTCGCCGCGGCGATCGGCCTGCTCGCCGGTGCCAGCCGCATGTTCGCCGGCTTCCTTGGCGCGAGCCTCGGCTTTGCGCTGGTCCTGCTGGTACTGATGGCGGCCGGGCGTGTGGGCCGGCGGACTGCGGTGCCCTTCGGTCCGGTGCTGGTCGGCACCGCCTTCATAGCCATGTTGGTGCACTGAGGAAACGGAACCCGCTCCAAACCGTTGACCCGGCCCATGCGCGCTTCCCAAGATCGACCCATTGGTTGGAGCAGCGGCGCGCCAGCGCGACAGCACCGGCCGGCCAGGTGGGGAGCGCAGCCGATTGGATCGCTATCGACGGGCCGCGCTTCTGGTCGCACTGCTCGTCAGCGCAGCCCTGGGCGCAGTCCCGGCCGCGGCGGATGACCCGCTCGGCGGCAGGTGGCATTGGCCGGCTGAAGGACGGCTGACGCAGCACTTCGGCTGTACCGGCGCGAAGCCCAACGGGCGCCACGACCGCTGTGCCCATTACCACGCCGGAATCGACATCGCCAATCGCGGCGCCACGCCGATCCGTGCCGCGCGCGCCGGCGTGGTGCGCTTCGTGGGCTACAACCGCCACGACCCGCCGGGCAAGCAGGCCTGGATCGTGATCCTCGACCACGGCAATGGCGTCCGCTCGTGGTACGCCCACCTCAAGCCACGCGTGGCGCCCGGCGCACGGCGCGGCCAGCGCGTCGCGGCGGGCGACGTGATCGGCTACATGGGCGCGACCGGCCGCGCCACCGGCGTGCACCTGCACTTCGCCGTCCAGCACCGCGGCAAGTTCGTGGACCCGATGCCGCTGCTCGGTAAGCGTGACCGCGACGACGATAGGCAGAAGCCGCGACCGTCGCCCAAGCCTCGGCCCAGATCGACGCCACGGCCCGCGCCCACGGCCGAGGCGCCGCGACCAACGACCGCGCCGGAGAAGCCACGCGAGGCCGCCCGACCCGACCGCCCGCGCCGCACACATCGGCCCGAGCCGACGCCGACCCTCGAGCCAACACCGACACCGACCCTGGAGCCGATTCCGACCTGGGAGCCGACGCCGCCACCGACCCCGACCCCGACCATCGAGCCGACCCCGACCATCGAGCCGACGCCCGTCGCGAGCACCTACGTCCAGCACGTGATCGTGCGTGCGCCGCTCATCTGGCTGCCCGCCGCCGGTGACACCGCGCAGCCGGAGCTCCGACCGCGGCTGGGCGGGCAGTAGCGGTCCAGCACCGCCGGTCGGGCATCCGGGCGGGTGTACGATCGGGGCGTGAAGAGGGTCCTCGCGATCGTTCTCGCCGGCGGCGAGGGGGAGCGCCTGTCGATCCTTTCGGCGCTGCGCGCCAAGCCGGCCGTGCCCTTCGCCGGCAAGTACCGGATCATCGATTTCACGCTCAGCAACTGCGTCAACTCGGACATCGACAACGTGCTCGTGCTGACCCAGTACAACCCGCGCTCGCTGAACGATCACATCGGTGCCGGCCGGCCGTGGGATCTCGATCGCAACAAGGGCGGGATCAGCATGCTCCAGCCGTACATCGCTCGCGGGCGGCCGTCCGAGTGGTATCGCGGCACCGCTGACGCCGTGCTCCAGAACCTGAACGTGGTCCGCCAGTTCGCGGGCGACATCGTGCTCGTGCTCGCCGGCGACCACATCTACAAGATGGACTACGGGCCGTTCGTGCAGGCCCATCGGCGGCGCCGGGCGGACGTGACCGTCGCCGTGCAGCAGGTGCCCATCGGCGACGCGCATCGCTTTGGCATCCTCGCCCTGGGCGACGACGACCGCGTGGCCGAGTGGCAGGAGAAGCCCAAGCAACCCAAGAGCGACCTTGCCAGCCTGGGCATCTACGTCTTCTCCAAGAAGTCGCTCGAGGCGTGGCTCGACGAATCGCTGACCGACTTCGGGCGCGACGTCATCCCGGCCATGCTCGACGGCGGGGCGCGCGTCTTTGGCTACCGTTTCGACGGCTACTGGCAGGACGTGGGCACGGTCCAGTCGTACTGGCAGGCGCACATGGAGCTGCTCGATGAGCATCCGGGCCTCGACCTGTACGACCGCGACTGGCTGATCCACACCCGCTCAGAGGAACGCGCGCCGGCGCGCATCGCGCCGACGGCGAACGTGCACCGCTCGCTGATCAGCCACGGCTGCCAGGTCTGGGGCACGGTCGAGCGTTCGGTGCTGTCGCCCGGTGTGCGCGTCGATCCCGGCGCCGTGGTGCGCGACTCGATCATCATGTTCGACACCGTCGTCCGGGCCGGCGCGGTCGTTGACCACGCGATCATCGACAAGGAGGTCTCGATCGGGCCGAACGCGGTCGTTGGCCATGGTTCCGACTTCGACACGCCCAATCGCTCAGAGCCCGAACGGCTGAACACCGGCATCACCGTCGTGGGCAAGCGCGCGGTGATCCCCAACGGCGTGCGTCTCGGGCGCAACGTCAAGGTCGGTGAGCGCGTCCGCGCGGCAGACTTCGGCGGCCGCCGCTCGATCGCCAGCGGCGGCACCGTCGAGGCGCGGGCTGAGACTGGGCGCGCGGCCAAGGCGGGGCGACCGCCGGCTGCCGGCGCGTCCGCCGCTGACGAGCCCGCGCTGCCTGCCTCTGCCGCCGGAGGCGGGCGCTGACCCAGGAGTGCCGGCCGGCCGACATCGAGCGCTGGCTGAAAGAGCTTGGCCTGGTGCCGGTGGAGCGCGCCGACCGCGACGGCGTCCATTCGTGGGACCTGCTGCTCGACGGCCGTGTCCGGCGCGGAGTCCGGCTGACGCTCATCCTGGCGCCCGGCTTGGCGCTCTTGGCCTGGGTCCACTACGCGCCGCCCTTGACCGACGCAATCCGGCGCACGTATCGCCAGATGCTGCGCTGGAACGACGAGCTGCCGCTGGTCAAGTTCGCGCTGGGCGACGAGGAGCGGCCGGTGCTCACCTCCGAGCTGGCCGCGCAGGCGATCAGCCGCGACAGCCTGGGCCTGACGATCGCCCGGCTGCTGGCGGTATGCGACCTGCTCTACACCGAATCAAAGGTCTGGGCCGAGCGCGTCAAGGGCGACAGGGCGAGCGCCGGTCCGGGCGGCGCGCAGCTGATCGAGCGTTACGCCACGGATCTGGGCGAGCTGGCTGAGTCGGCGGAGGAGCCGACCGAGGATGCCGAGGGCGGGAGGGACTTCTGACATCTGCCCAGCCGGCCGACCCCAGCCGCGCTTGACCCGCTGACCGGGCCCGAGCTCCTGACATCTGCCCAGC
>Ga0247719_1000648_pt1 | contig 18860 bp, 17 predicted proteins | sample 41E_DmetaG_FD_189046 | JGI IMG/M metagenome (GOLD analysis project Ga0247719, IMG submission 189046) | Soil microbial communities from hillslope of Landscape Evolution Observatory, University of Arizona, Oracle, AZ, United States - 4-1-E_D | ecosystem: Engineered > Artificial ecosystem >...
CCGGTGACGTCCGCCGCCGCCGTCGAGGCGACGACGGTCACCAGGGTGCCGAGCCCCAGCGCGCCCGCGCCGGCCGCCGCGGCCGCGGCAACCGCATTCCGCGCGTTGTCGGCGAGGCGCTGCGACTCCCGCCGCTTGTCGTATGACTCGACGACCCGCTGCGCTTCCCGGCCGACGGAGTCGATCAGCCGCCCCCGGTCGTAGTGAAACTGCCCGGCATCGTCCCCCACGATGCGATTGCGGTACTGCCGGCGGCGCTCGGCGAGATGCGAGGTCACCGCCTGCCACTGTTTCAGATCGACCGAGACGAGCCAGTCGACCAGCTCGGCGACCTTGCGCTCGATCTGCTGCGGCGCATCGGCGACGACCTGCTGCTCGAACCCCTGCTGAATGCGCGAGCGGTTCAGCAGGTCCATGACGCGGCCGATCCGGATCGTCTCGTCGAAGTAGTCGTGGCCGCGGCGCTCCATCTCGAGCAGGATCCGATCGACGTCCGCCATCCGGTATTCGAGATCGCGCGTCAGGTCGGCCTGGTAGGCGGCGAGCTGCGTCTCGACCTCTTCGAGCGTCGCGAAATCGTCCTTCAGCAGCGCGAGGCGGTCATGCACGATCGCCGAGTGGCGCTCCACGAGCGCCGTACCGACGCCAAGCGGATTCAGCAGCTTCAGATGAATCCGCCCCGGCGCGTCGAGCGTCGAGGCGATGTACTGCTCCAGCGGCTCGAACCCGCTCTGGGTCCAGAGCGCCGGCTCCCCCTGCTTCGCGCGGAACGCGAGGCGGGCCGATACCGGGAAGATCTCGGGATCGAAGCCGAGGAGCGCCCGCGCGTTGTCGGCGACGAACTGGCGGACCTCCTGGACCGCCCGCTCCCCCTCGAGGATGTCGATCTTGTTGATGACGACGACGACCTTCTTCCCCCAGCCGCGCACCTGTTCGAGAAACGCGCGTTCGGTTTCGGTGAAGGGGCGGTCGGCGGAGGTCACGAACAGCACGATGTCGGAGCGCGGCACGAACTCCTTCGTCAACGCCTCGTGCTCCCGGATCACGGCATTGGTGCCGGGCGTGTCGACGATGTGGATGTCGCGGAGGATCGGTGCCGGCGCCGAGATCACCAGGAGGCCACCGCTGCGGACGTGGCGGTCGGCGGTGTCGCCGTACTGCAGCAGCGTGATCTGGGCCGTCGTCGGCGTGACCCCTTCGGCGGCGACCTTCGACCCGACGAGCGCGTTGATGAACGCGCTCTTCCCGGCGTTGAATTCGCCGACGATCACGAGAAGGAAGAGCTCGTCGAGCTGCTCGATCGAGCGCTCGAGGGCCGCCTGATGTTCGGCTGCCGCGTCGAACCGCGCCAGCGCCAGGCGGAGCTGCCCGAGGACCCGCCGCTCTTCCTTCAGCAGCTCATCCTGCGCCGGATCGAGGATCTTCGCGAGCATAGCCCGGCGATACACCGCAAAAACCGGACCACCGACAGGCGCTGCGTGCCGCTGTCCAGAGCAGAACCTGCCAAGGGGCGCGGAGAGCGCCAAGCAGGGGTGTGGGCCGCGCTGCGCGCGGTGCGGCGGCCCCTCGCAAAGGCAGCTCTTTGCGTTTCTTGCCGAGCTTCGCGTGGCGGTTGGCTGTTTTGACGACCGACAGGGGCTGCCCTGCGGACGAGCTACAGCCGGGCGGCTTGGGTGGATCCGCCCCGGCTTTGCTGTGGCTCGCCGTCCCAGTTCGTGTGCGGCGCCTGATTCAGGACGAGCCATCCATAGACGAGCTGGCCGTACGTGCGCCAGCGCATCTGCTTCCGCTCGTAGAACGGCATCAGCGCCTTCTGCACCTCCGGCAACCGGTAGAACGGCACACCTGGAAAGTAGTGATGCTCCAGGTGGTAGTTCGAATTCAAGTAAGCAAAATCCCAGAACCAGTGGCCGCGCATGAGCGTACCCCACTTCGCGGGATCTGACGGATCGATGTCGTAGTGCTGCCCGAGGCGGTTCAGCGTGAATGCGACCGGGAACACGAAGAAGACGGGAACGATGCTCGTTCGCAGTGCCGCGTAGAAACCGAAGAAGTGCCACAGCACCGCGATCGCGACGAGATGGAAGGCGATCGACAGCTTCCGCTCGAAGGCGATCCGCCGCTGAAGCTCGGTCGGGTAGGTCGCCGATTCACGGCGCGCGGCGCGGAAGTAGATGGGGAACAGTGCCGGCGTGCAGTAGAGCAGCTTGTACCAGCGCTCGTTGCGCTTCGGCGACAGGTGCGCGCGTTTCGGATCGTCGGTGTTGGACCCGAGCTCCGCATGATGGTCGAGGTGCCAGCGCGTGAACTGGCTCGCGCTGATCCCGCTTGGGATCGCGTAGAGCAGCCCGAGCAGCCGTTCCGCCAGCGGACGCCGCCGCTCGAAGACGGTGTGGTGCACGACCTCGTGCAGCAGCACGGTGAAGTTGAAGACCGTGAAACCCTGCACGAGGGCCAGCGGGATCCAGATGAGCGGGTGCTCGAAACGGATGAGACCCCAGGTCGCAAGGCCGAGGATCGCGAACTGCCGGGCGGCGATCAGCAGGTGCCGCGCAGCGGACCTGTGGTGGAGCGAGCGCATCTGCTCGCGCGAAATGGCGGCGCCGAGCTCAGCACGCAGAGGGCCCGCATGCTGCGAATAGTAGTGATTTTTCACGGGCCGGCTTCGATTGTAGCAGGTCGCTACTCTTCGGCCGGCAGGAGCGGCGTCGTCTTGCCGACCCTCGTCAGAGCCACCCCGACGAGCACGGCCCCCGCCCCGGCCATACGAGCGGCGGTCAGCTCCTCGCCGAGGAACACTACCGCGGTCAGCATGGCCACGATCGGCACCAGGTTCGAGTAGACCGACGTGCGTGCGCTGCCGATCTCGCGGACCGCCATGTACCAGATCGTGTACGCGACGCAGAGCGCGAAGAGCGCCGAGTAGACCAGCGCCACCCATGTGCCGGCGCTGATCGCGGGCCAGTCGGTGCGCAGCATGTTCGGCAGCATCACGGGCACGTAGATCACCGTGCCGATGGCCATCGAGAACCCGGTCACGCCGACCGGCGAGTGCCGCAGCATCAGCCGCCGCGCGCCGAGCGTGTAGATCGCCCAGCAGCAGACCCCGGCGAACATCATCAGGTCTCCCGTCAGGGTCGTACGGTCCACGCCGATCCCGTGCCCGACGACGATGTAGATGCCGCCCATCGACAGGGCGGCGCCGAGCCAGTGCAGGCGGCCGATCCGCTCCTGCCCGAGGGCGGCGCTCATCAGCGCGATCACCACCGGCGTCGCCGCCAGCATGAGGGAGCTGTTCGCAACGCTCGTACGCGCGAGCCCGCCGATGAAGAAGTACTGGTAAAGGAAATGGCCCACGACGCCGAGCGCCGCGATGGTCGTCCAGTCGCGCCTGGTGATCGGTGCCGGCGTGTAGAACACGTCCCGCGCCACGCGGCCGCTCATCCGGCGCACCGAAACGATGATCGCCACGAAGACGGTCGAGGCGATGACCATCCGCACGGCATTGAACGCCTGCGGGTCGATCTCGAGGAAGGCGTGCTTGACGATGGAGTAGTTCGTGCCCCAGATGAGGGTCATCAGGAGCAGGAGAGTGTCGATGGGCGCGATGCTGCGGGACGCGCCTGCGGGACGTGCGGGTATCACGGACGGGTGCCGCCGGAAGGGGAACGGCCCCTTCCGGCGAACGATGCGCGGCTGCCTACCGGCCGAACGGGTACAGGAAGAAGAGGATCAGCGAGATCAGCAGCACGTAGATCGCGAGCGACTCCATCAGCACGAGACCGATGAGCAGCGAACCGCGGATGTCACCGGCCGCGCCGGGGTTGCGGGCGATCGCCTCCGTCGCGGACGCAACCGCGCGCCCCTGCGCGAGGGCCGCGAGGCCCGACGCGATCGCCAGCGCGAAGCCGGCGGTGATGATCGACCACTGGGCCACGGAGTTGTTGGTGGCCGCGGCGGCTTCCTGCGCGTACACGGGCGCGAAGAACGCCCCGCCGGCGAGGACGATGGCGGTTGTCAGAAGTGAACGTTTACTCACGATCCAATGCCTCCTCTAACGATTCGAATGACGACGTACGAAGACGATAGTCCGGCGATCACGCCGCTGCCGGCGCCGCGTGGCCGTGCGGCGCGTCGTGCCCGTGCTCGTCGTGGTGGTGCTCCACCGCCACGGCCCCCTGCAGGTAGATGATCGACAGCAGCATGAAGATGAAGGCCTGCAGGCCCCCGGTGACGAGGCCGAGCAGCATCATCGGCAGCGGCACCAGGAAGGGAATGATGCTGAAGAGGATCGCGATCACCAGCTCTTCGCCGAAGACGTTGCCGAACAGACGGATCGACAGCGACATCACGCGCGAGAGGTGGCTGATCAGCTCGATCGGCAGCATGATCGGCGCGAGCAGGAGCGGCACGCCCGGGGGCGCGGCAAAGTGCATCAGGTACGGGCCGACGCCCTGCGCCCGCAGCCCCTGGTAGTGGTAATAGACCCAGATCGTGAGCGCGCAGCCGAGCGTCACGTTGATGCTGCTCGTCGGCGCCATCAGACCGGGCACCAGCCCCATGTAGTTCCCCATGAGGATGAAGATCCCCAGGGTGAACACCAGCGGCATGAACTGCGGCCCCTTCGGGCCGATCCACTGCTCGAGAAGCCCCTTCACCGCGAGGATGCCGTCCTCGAGCACGATCTGGAATCTGCCGGGGTGTTCGACGCTCAGCCGCGAGCGAATGAACAAACCGATGGCCGTGATGATGAGCGTGATCAGCCCCACCATCACCATGTAGTTGGGGATCGGTGCGGCGGGTTTTTGGAACTCGTACCCGATCGCTTCACCGATCTTCAGGACGACCGGCCCCAGGGTGGCGTTGACGGCGTCAACGATCAGGAGCGGATGATCGAGTGCGGACCCTTCTGCTGCCATTCAGGACGATTTCTTCGCAAGACTGCGTGCCGCCTCGATGCAGACGGCCGCGAAAATCGATGACGCCCCCACGATCAGCCCGATGGGGTGGAGGCGCAAACGCGCAATCATAACGTACGCCAGAAAACCGAGTAAAGCGTAGCGGAACACCACTTTCACGAGGTTCCGCCCCATCGTGACGCGGCGCGGCGCCTGCCCGGCGGCCGCCGCCACGAGCGCCGCGACGCCGCTCCCCAGCGTGTAGAAACTCACGCCGATGAGCACGCCGCCGCCGACGACTGCCGCCGCTGCCGCGACGCCGAACCACAGCCACGCCGCGGCCGCGGCCGCGAGGCACACCAGTGCCGAGGACCGCCAGACCCGGCGAACGAGTGGATCGTCGTGCACTACTTGAGGAAGCGCCCGGCGGTGCGGTAGACGTTCAGCACTCCGGCGGCGACGCCGAAGACGAAGAAGAGGAAGAAGACCCAGCGGCCGAAGCCGAAGCGCGTCATCAGGAAGTACCCGATCGCGACGCCGATGAAGATCGCGATGACGAACGAGAAGCCGACGGTGCCGAGGCTGCCGAGATCGCGGAACGTCTCGCGAAGCGGACCGGGCTTTCGGGGAGGAGTCGTCATAGCGTCCGCGGCTGCGGCCGACGCGCAACCGTCACGGCGAGGAGTATACTCGGTCGGAGGCCCCCGACATGAGAAAGTCCCTGTCTTTGCTTGTGCTTAGCCTTGCTGCGAGCGCCTCGCTCACCGCCGCGCCGCAGCGGTCGGGGCAGGCCACCGACGCGCGCACGCGCGACATCTACGTGAGCGTCGTCGACGAGAAGGGGAACGCGGTCACCGGGCTGTCGGCGGCCGACTTCGCCGTGCGCGAGGACGGCGTCGCGCGCGAAGTGCTCCGGGCGGTGCCGGCCGACGAGCCGCTCGAAGTGATCGTCCTCGTGGACGACAGCCAGGCCGCGACGACCGCCATCCCGTTCATCCGCGACGGCCTCAGCGCCTTCGCCGACCGGCTCAGGGACAAGGCCGCCATCGGCCTCGTCACCATCGGCGAGCGCCCGACCTCGGTGGTCGAACGGACGACCGACACGCAGGCGGTGAAGAAAGGCATCACGCGGATCTTCGCGCGTCCGGGGGCGGGAGCGTACCTGCTCGAGGGCATCCTGGAGGTCACGCGCGGCTTCCAGAAGCGCGAGACGCGCCGTCCCGTGATCGTCGCGCTGACGGTCGAGGGGGTCGAGTTCAGCAACCAGCAGTACGACCGCGTGCTGAAGGCGCTGCATGCCAGCGGCGCCACGTTTCATGCGCTCGTGATCGGCACGCCGGCCGGCGGGCTGAGCGACGAACAGCGGCAGCGCCACCTGGTGCTGGCCGAGGGAACGGCACAGACCGGCGGACGCCGTGAACAGCTCCTGACCGACATGGCGATCCCCGGCGCGCTCGCGAAACTGGCGGACGAACTGCTCAACCAGTATCGCGTCACCTACGCACGGCCCGACGCCCTGGTCCCCCCTGAGAAGATCCAGGTTTCGGTGACCCGTCCTGGCGCGACGGCGCGGTCCCGCACCATGGCGCCCGGCCGCTGACGAGCGATGCGCCTGATCATTCCCGCGGCCACGCTGCTCGTGCTCGCCGGCGGCGCGCTCGTCGCGCAGCAGCAGCCCCGGCTCCGCTCCGGCGTCGAGCTGGTGTCGCTGAGCGTGTCGGTGACCCAGGGCGGGAAGTACGTCACCGGCCTCGAGGAGTCGGACTTCGAGGTCTTCGAGGACGGCGCGAAGCAGACCATCAGCTTCTTCTCGCGCCGCCAGCAGCCGATCGCGCTCGCCATCCTGCTCGACACCAGCAACAGCATGGACGACAAGCTGCCGACGGCGCAGAAGGCGGCGATCGGCTTCGCGAAGCGACTCAGCCCCGACGACGTCGCCGAGGTGATCGAGTTCAACAGCCAGGTGAAGATCCTTCAGCCGTTCACCAACGACGCGGCGGCGCTCGAGCGTGCGATCCTCGACACGCACCCGAACGGATCCACGGCGCTCTACAACGCGATCTACATCTCGCTGAAGGAACTGAAGAAGATCAAGGCGACCAGCGAGGAGGAGATCCGCCGGCAGGTGGTGGTGGTGCTCTCCGACGGCGACGACACGTCGAGCCTGATGCCCTACGAAGAAGTGCTCGACCTCGCGAAGCGCTCCGAGACGGCGATCTACACGATCGGTCTCCGGCCGCAGCAGAACGACCGATCGCGGCCGCAGTTCAAGGAAGCGGAATTCGTGCTCCGCCAGCTCGCCCAGGAGACGGGCGGGCGCTCGTTCTTCCCCACGAACGTGAACGAGCTGCCGAAGATCTACGAGCAGATCTCGCAGGAGCTCTCGACGCTCTACTCGATCGCGTACTCGTCGCGCAATCCCGTACGCAACGGCGCCTGGCGCCGCGTCGTCGTCCGCGTGAACCGCGAAGGGATGGTGGCGCGCACGCGGCAGGGATACTACGGGCCGACGGCTCCCTGACAGATGCGCGTCGTTCCCCTGCTCTTCTACGCCGCCGCAGCGGCCGCCTACGCGGGCCACTTCGCCTGGCGCGACGCACGCGTCGGCCGGCTGGCCACCGGCCTGCTGGGCGGCGGCCTGCTCGCGCACACGTTCCTGATCGGGATGCAGACGGTGCAGGCGGGGCACGCGCCGCTCGTCGGCACGACCGCCGCCGTGTCGGCGTTCGTGTGGCTGCTCGGCCTGGCGTACCTCTACGTGGAACTGACGTCGGACGAGCGGTCGATGGGGCTCTTCGTCTCCATCCTGCTGGTGACGCTCGCGATCATCCCCGCGCTCGACGGCACGGTGAGTCCGCGCCCCCCGGTGCTCCAGAGCCCGCTGTTCACGATCCACGTGCTGTCGATGCTGTTCGCGTACGCGAGCTTCGCGCTCGCCGGCGTGCTCGGCGTCACCTACGTCCTGCTGTTCAAGGAAATCAAGGCGAAGCACCTCGGCTTCTTCTACGCGCGGCTGCCGCCGCTGCGGGTGCTCGACGTCATGAACGGCCGGGCGGTCGCGGTCGGGTGGGTCTTTCTGACGGCGGGCGTCGCGATCGGGGGATTCTGGGCGACGCAGGTGCAGGGCTCCCCCGACCCGCGCGCGCAGGCGATGAGCGTGCTCGACCCGAAGATCCTCATCGCGATCATCTCGTGGCTCGTCTACTCGTTCGCGCTGCTGGCGCGCCGCACGCTCGGCTGGAGCGGCCGGCGCGCGGCCTGGCTCTCGGCGCTCGGCTTCGTGATCGTGCTGCTCAATTTCGTGCCGGTCGGGTACTTCTTCACCAAGAGCCACAACTTTTGAGCACGCGCCTGTTCGCCGTCGGCCTGAGCCACCGCACTGCGCCCATCGAGCTGCGCGAGAAGGTCGACTTCGCGCGCGACGGCGTCGGGGCGGCGCTCTCGGAGCTGGCGGCGCGCGGCATCGCGCGCGAAATGGTCGTACTGTCGACCTGCAACCGTGCCGAGGTCTACGCCGCCGCCGAATCCGACGAGGCGGTGGACGACCTCGCCGCGTTCTTCGGCGAGTACCACGGCGTCAGCGCGGCGGAGGTGCGGCAGCACCTGTACGTGCACCGCGGCATCGACGCCGCGCGTCACCTGTTTCGCGTCGCCGCCGGGCTCGATTCGCTCGTCGTCGGCGAGCCGCAGATCCTCGGGCAGGTGAAGACGGCGTATACGGCCGCCAATACCGGGCACCACACCGGTACCATCCTCAATCGCCTGTTCCACGTGGCGTTCACGGCAGGCAAGCGCGTGCGCAGCGAAACCGGCCTCGCCGAAGGAGCGGTCTCGATCAGTTATGCGGCCATCGCGCTGGCCCGGAAGATTTTCGGCGATCTGAGCCCGCTGCGCGTGCTGATCCTCGGCACCGGCGAGATGGGCAAGCTCACGGGACTGCACCTGAAGGCCCAGCACGTGAAGGCGATCACGATGGCCAGCCGCACGCGCGCGTCGGCCGAGCGGCTGGCGCCGCAGGTCGGCGCGGACGTCGTCGACTGGACCGAGATCCGCTCCGCCATGGAGCGCGCGGATATCCTCGTCAGCGCCACCGGCGCGCCGGCGGCGATCCTCAGCCGCGGCGACATCGAGCGGGTGATGAAGGCGCGCCGCGAGCGGCCGCTGTTCATCATCGACATCGCGCTGCCGCGCGACGTCGACCCGGCGGCCGGCGCCATCGAACAGGTGTTCCTGTACAACGTCGACGACCTCAAGGGGATCGTGAAGGAGAACCTGGCCCGCCGCAGCGCCGAGCTCGCGCGGGCCGACGCCATCGTGAACGACGAAGCGGCGAAGTTCGCCGCCTGGCTCCAGTCGCGCGAGATCATCCCCACCGTGGTCGCACTGCGGGAGCGATTCGAGCACATTCGCCGCGCCGAGCTGGGGCGCCTGCAGCACAAGCTGACGGGCCTCCCCCCGGAGGCGCAGTCGCAGGTCGACCACATCACGAAGCTGATCGTGGAGAAGCTGCTTCTGACCCCGACAGAACAGTTGAAATCCGTCAGCGACGAGTCGCTCGCCGCCGCCTATTCCGACGCCCTCAACCGCCTGTTCAGCCTGCCTGCGCCCGAGCCATCGGCCGAGGCGCAGGAACAGCCGGCGCCCGTCTCCAACCGGAGGAATTCGTGAAGCCGTTGCGCCTCGGCACACGCGGCAGCGCCCTCGCACTGTGGCAGGCACGCACGGTCGCCAGCCGGCTGGAACGGATCGGCCGCAGCGTGGAGCTCGTGACGATCAGCACCCGGGGGGACCGGCGTCAGACGGAGTCGCTCGCCGACCTCAGCGCCGAGGTGGGTAAGGGCGTCTTCACGAAGGAGATCCAGGACGCGCTGCTCCGCGGCCAGATCGACCTCGCCGTCCACAGCTCCAAGGACATGGCGGCTGTTTCGCCCGACGGACTCGCCATCGGGGCGGTGCTCGAACGCGAGGATCCGCGCGACGCGCTCGTCCTGCCGGGCACACCCCCGCCAACGACGTTCGCGCCGGCGCTGCTCGGCAGGGATCCGGTTCTCGGCACGGGCAGCCCGCGCCGCATCGCGCAGCTCCGGCGCCTGTTCGAGGGCGCCCGATTCGAGGCGATCCGCGGCAACGTCGACACGCGGCTCCGCAAGCTGGACGAGGGACAGGTCCACGCGCTCGTCCTCGCCTGCGCAGGACTTCGCCGTCTGGGGCTCGACGACCGCATTACCGCGCCGATTCCGGTGGACCTCTGCGTGCCGGCGCCGGGCCAGGGGATCATCGCCATCGAGACCAGGTCCGGAGACACGATGGTCTCCGAGGCAGTCGCGCGCCTGAACGATCCTGACGCCTGGATCGCACTCGCGGCCGAACAGGCCGTCGTCGCGGAACTCGGCGGCGGGTGCCAGCTCCCGCTCGGCGCACACGCCGTGCTGGCCGGACAGGAACTGCGCCTGACGGCCGTCGCCGCCGCGCCTGGCGGGGGCGAGGCCATCTTCGCGGCGATCACCGCGTCGGTCGCCGATCCGGCGGGCGCGGGACGGCGCCTGGCCGCCGACCTTGCATCGCGCGGCGCCCGCGAGCTCCTCCACTCATGAACAGGCCCTGCGTCTACATCGTCGGCGCCGGCCCCGGCGATCCTTCGCTCCTGACCGTGCGCGGACGCCGCGTGCTCGAGCAGGCCGACGTCGTCGTGCACGATCACCAGATTCCGCCCTCGCTCCTGAGGACGGCCCGGCCGGGCGCCGAGCGGATCGACGTCGGCCCGGCCGCTCCGCGCCCGATGGACCAGGAAGCGATCAGCATCCTGCTCGCCGAGAAGGTGCGCGAAGGGAAAGCCGTCGTCCGCCTCAAGTGGGGGGACCCGTTCGTCTTCGACAGCGGGGGGAAGGAAGCGCTGCTGCTGCGAGAGCAGGGGATCCCGTTCGAGGTGATCCCCGGCATTCCCGCCGCCATCGGCGGAACGGCGTACGCCGGCATCCCGGCGACCTATCCCGGCGCCGACGACGTGCTGACGCTCGTGCGAGGGCATGAGGGGGAATCCGATGAAGCGCCGGACGTGAACTGGAGTGCGCTCGCGGCGATCGGCGGCACGATCGTCTGCTACGCGGGCGCGCGGCAGATCGGCGCGATCGCGAGCGCCTTGACCACGCACGGCCGCGCGGCCGACGAGCCGGCGGCGCTCGTGTACTCGGCAACCACGCCGGCGCAGCGGACCGTCACGGGGACGCTCGAGACCATCGCCTCCGGCGCCTACCACGACGCGCCGGCCCTGATGGTGGTCGGACGTGTGGCCGCGCTGCGCGAGCACCTGCGGTGGTTCGACGACCGCCCGCTCTTCGGCCGCCGCATCGTCGTGACGCGGTCGCGCGAACAGGCCGGCGAGCTGATCGAGATGCTCGAGGAGCGGGGCGCGGACGTGATCGCCTCCCCCACCATCCGCATCGCGCCGCCGGAGGATCCGGCACCGCTCGAGACGGCGGCCGCCGAGGCCTCCACCTACGACTGGATCATCTTCGCCAGCGCGAATGCCGTCGACAGCTTCATGTCGCGGCTGCTCGCGGACCGTGACATCCGCGAGCTGAAGGGGGTGCGGATCGGCACCGTCGGCCCCTCGACGGCGTCGCGCCTTCAGCGGTACGGCGTCCGTGTGGACCTCACGCCCGCCGAGTATCGCGCCGAGGCCGTGATGGATGCGCTGCAGGACGGCGGGTCGCTCGCCGGCAAGCGGATCCTGCTGCCGCGGGCCGACATCGGCCGCGACGTGCTCGCCGAGCAACTGCGGCAGGCCGGCGCCGAGGTGACCGATGTCGTCGCGTACCGCACGACACTGGCACAGGGGGAGCGCGAGGGAGACCGCGACATCTACCGCCTGCTCCTCGACGGCGAGATCGACGCGGTCACCTTCACCAGCGCGTCCACCGTGCGCAACTTCGCCCAGCTTCACGGCCAGGAGCAGACCGCGGACCTGCTGCGCGGCACCGTGGTCGCCTGCATCGGACCGGTCACGGCGGAAGCGGCCCACCAGCTCGGCATCCCGACGACCCTGATGCCGAAGCGCTACACGATCCCGGATCTCGTCGACGAACTCGTCGATCACTTCCGCGGGCAAGGACGACGCACGAATGGCAGCTAGAAAACTCCCCGCACAACTCGACCTCCCCCATCGCCCGCGGCGCCTGCGGCGGACGGCGGCGATCCGCGGGCTCGTACGCGAGACCCGCCTTGCGGCAGAGATGCTGATCTACCCGCTGTTCGTCGTCCCCGGCGATGGCGTTCGGCGGGAAGTCGGCTCCATGCCCGGCGTCTTTCAGCTCTCGGTCGACGAGGCGGTGAAGGAAGCGCAGGCGGCGAAGGAGGACGGCGTGCCCGGCGTGCTGCTGTTCGGGCTGCCGGCCTCGAAGGACGCGGCCGGGTCTGGCGCGTTCGACCCGGAGGGACCCGTGCAGTCGGCGGTCCGGGCCATCAAGCGCGACGTTCCCGGAATGCTCGTGATCACAGACGTGTGCCTGTGCGAGTACACCTCGCACGGCCACTGCGGGTTCCTCGAAGGGGAGGAGATCCTCAACGACGTCACCGTCGAGCAGCTCGTGAAGACGGCGCTGTCGCACGCGGCGGCCGGCGCCGACATCGTCGCGCCGTCGGACATGATGGACGGCCGTGTCGGAGCGATCCGCCAGGGGCTCGACGAGGCGGGCTTCACGAGCGTCGCGATCATGTCGTACGCGGCGAAGTACTGCTCCGCGTTCTACGGCCCGTTTCGTGAGGCCGCCGACTCGGCGCCCGCCTTCGGCGATCGCCGGTCGCACCAGATGGACCCGGCCAACGTCGAAGAGGCGCTGCGCGAGGTGGAGCTCGATCTCGACGAGGGGGCCGATATCGTGATGGTGAAGCCGGCGCTCGCGTACCTGGACGTCATCGCGCGGGTCCGGACGGAGTTCGGCGTGCCGACAGCCGCCTATCACGTGAGCGGCGAGTACGCGATGCTCAAGGCCGCCGCGCGCAACGGGTGGATCGATGAACCGCGGGCGATGATGGAGACGCTGACCGCGATCCACCGGGCGGGGGCGAGCATCATCATCACCTACTATGCGCGGGAGGCGGCCCGCTCGCTCCGGTCACGCTGACGTGCCCCTATGAGATCGCTCGCGCTCCTGATCCTGCTGGCGCAGGGGGTGGCGGGCCAGCAGCCGCCGCCCACGTTCCGCGGCGGCACGGTGCTGGTCCCGATCGACGTGCGGGTGCTCGACAAGGCGGGCGATGCCGTGCGCGACCTCACCCGCGACGACTTCACCGTGCTCGAAGACGGCGTCGTGCAGCAGATCACCCAGTTCTCCGCAACCGATTACACGGCCCCGCTGCCGCGCAGAGACGATGCCCGGGCGGCGGCGATCGACGAGCGCCGGCTCCCCCACCGGACCCTCCTGATCGTCCTCGGGCGTGGCCGCCTGCAGGGGCCGTCGCGGGGTTTCGACGCGATCGAGTCGTTCATCCGCACGCGGCTGTCGCCGCGGGACCGCCTCGGCCTCGTCGCGTACGACCGCGTGACGGACCTGACGACCGATCACGCCTCCATCCTCCGCCTGCTGCGCGTGTACCGCTCGGCGCACGAGGAAATCGAAGCGCTGCTCGACCACTGGTTCAGCGGCCTCACCGCCTTCTTCACGCGCCGCGACGCGCCGCCGGGGATCCAGCGGAAGATCGATGCGATCTTCACGCATCCCGACGCACCGCCGGCACGGCACCTGGTGAGCCTGGCGGCGCCGGGCGAAGGGGACTTCGAGCGCGACCGGCAGCGGATGCTGCAGGTCCTGGAGCCGGGCAACGACGACACGAACTCCGTCTACATGGCGGCGCTGCAGGACGTCGAGAAGCTCTACGCCTCGATCGAGTACCTGCGCGGCGTCGAAGGGGAGAAGCACGTCGTGCTGCTGTCGGAGGAAGGGCTGATCGGCGCGAGCGCCGACGGCATGGACCGGATCGCGGCGATGGCGGCGGACGCACGCGTGACGATCTCTCCGATCCAGACCGGAGGACTGCCGACGTCGTGGAGCACGAGCGGCGCCGGCATGACGCTCGAGGGGCCGTCGTGGCCGCACCGCTGGGCAAACGCCTCGTCGCGGAGCCTCGCGGCACGCACCGGCGGCACGGCGGCGATCTACGAGTACGCCGAGCGTCCGCTCGACAGGCTCGAGCGCTCGTCGCGCTTCACGTACCTCCTCGGCTACTACCCTTCGCGTCCGGTCGGAGACGGCAGCCGCCGCTCCGTGGAGGTGCGCGTGAACCGCCCCGGCGTCGAGGTGGTGCACCGCGGCGCGTACTACGCGAACGCCACGACGAAGGCGTACGACCGGCGTGAGTTCCTGTCAGGCTCGCGCCTCTGGGCCGCGAGCGCGTACCGGCTGCCGGTCACGGACGTCAAGGTCACCCTCTCGGCCGCGATCGTCGCAGGCGTGCCGCGGCAGACGCGCGTCCGCGCCCAGATGCGCATCGACCCGTCCACCGTCCGCTTCGAAACCGTGGACGGGCAGCACACCGCCGCGCTCGACGTCGGGCTCTTCGTGGGCGCCGGGAAGGAGGAACGGCTCGGCGATCAGCGCCAGCGGCTCGACCTGACGCTCACGCCGGCTGCCTATGCCGACGTGCTCGCGCGCGGACTGGAGGTGACGATGACGATCGACGTGCCGTCGAGGCCGCGGCACGTCAAGGTCGTGGTCTACGACTACCTCGCCGACAAGGTCGGCACGGCGCTGCAGGAACTCCGCTGATCGGCCGGTAGGTCTGGGCCCTCATCCGGTCACGAAATGACGACGACGATCAGCGTCGCGTCGTCTTCGAAGCGGCCGCCGGTGAACGCGTTCACGTCGGCGAGGACGGCATGTTTGATCGTGCCGGCAGCCGCGCCGCGGCCGGCGAGCGCCGCGGACGCGAGGCGATCCTCGCCGTACTCCTCCCCGTCGGGGCTGCGCGCTTCAGTGATCCCGTCGGTGTAGAAGACGACCACGTCGCCGGCGGCGATCGCGACCTCCGCCTGCTCGTACTGGTTGTCGGGAAACACGCCGAGCACCATGCCGCCTTCGTTCAACGGCACGAGAGCGCCGTCGCGCTTCAGGAGCAGCGGCGGATTGTGCCCGGCGTTCGAGTAGACGATGCGGCCGGCGGCGGGCTCGATGCGGGCGTAGCAGAAGGTGGCGAAGCGGCCGCTGGCCATGTTGCGGCACAGCAGGCGGTTGACGCTGTTGTTGATCGAGGCGGGGGACACCGCCTCCTGCGCGAACGCCCGGACGGCCGCCTGCAGGTTCGACATCAGCAGCGCGGCCGGCAGCCCCTTGCCGGCGATATCGGCGATCGACACACCGAGCACGTCGCCGAAACCCAGCGTGTCGAAGCAGTCGCCGCCCACGCCGTCCGCCGGCAGCCAGGTGACCGACAGGTCGATGCCCGGCACCTCGGGGAACGTCCGCGGCAGCAGGCCGCGCTGGATGAGACGCGCCTCTTCGACGTCGCGCTGCTGCTTGTGATCGCGGCGCCTGGCGGCCCGTCCCTCTTCGATCTCGCGCTGGAGGATCTCGAGAAGCGTCACATCCTCCCACGGCTTCTGCACGAAGCTCCTGGCGCCGCGCCGCATCGCCTCCACCGCGGTGTCGATGCTGCCCCAGCCGGTCATCACCACGATCGGCAGCGAGCCGTCGTGCGCGCGGACCTTCGGGATCAGCTCGAGCCCTTCTCGCCCCGACGTGGTATCCCGGCTATAGTTCAGATCCATCAGCAGCAGGTCGTACGTGCCGGCCCGCAGCCGATCCATGACGCCGGCGGTCGAACTGACGAACTCCGGCTGGTAGCCCTCCCCGGTGAGCAGCCAGCGCAGCGCCTCGAGGACGTCCGGCTGATCGTCGGCGACGAGCACCCGTGCCGGCGCGTTGTCGGTGGATGGAGACATCCGGAAATCCGTGAACAGTTCGTGCATGGGTACGGGGGGCGGAACAAGACCCGTACCACTGGCGCGCCGCGAAATGCCGCGAGATCTGCAACGGGTCCGGGGCGGTCGATCCCGTGTCCGGGACGCGCTGTCGCAGGGCCGCGACTCGGTGCGCTCAGGGCCTTCGACTCGCGAGCTCGCTCGGGGCAGGCTCGATTATAAAGGTGCAGGAGCAATGGCTCACACGACTCCCGTCAGGATTCTCGTCGCCGACGACCAGCCTGACATTCTCGACGCGCTGCGGCTGCTGTTGAGCGATGAAGGCTACGACGTCGCGGCCGCCCGGTCGCCCGGTGAGGCGCTTCAGAAGCTCGAGGGGGAGGAGTTCGACCTCGCCATCCTCGACCTGAATTACACGCGCGACACCACCTCGGGGCAGGAAGGGCTCGACCTGATGGAGCGGATCCGCGCGCTCGACCCGACGCTGCCCGTGCTCGTCGTCACGGCCTGGAGCAGCGTGAGCGGCGCCGTCGAGGCCATGCGGCGCGGCGCCCGCGACTACATCGAGAAGCCCTGGGACGACGAGCGGCTGCTCGTGACCGTGCGGACGCAGATCGACCTGCGGCGCGCCGTGCGGCGGAGCCAGCGCCTGCAGGAGGCGAACACGCGGCTGCAGCGCGGCTCGACGCCCGCGTTCATCGGCGACTCTCCGGGGATCCGGCAGGTGCGACAAACCATCGAACGCGTCGCGCCGTCTGATGCCTCAGTGCTGATCACCGGCGAGCACGGCACGGGGAAGGAAGTCGTCGCGACGTGGCTGCACGCGCTGTCGGACCGCCGCACCAGGCCGCTCGTCACGATGAACGCCGGGGGGCTCGCCGAGGGGATCGCCGAGAGCGAGCTGTTCGGCCACGTGAAGGGGGCGTTCACCGACGCCCGGGTCGATCGGATCGGCTGCTTCGAGCTCGCCGATGAGGGCACCCTGTTCCTCGACGAGATCGCCAACATGCCGGTGCGGCTCCAGGCCAAGCTGCTTCGCGTGCTCGAGACGGGCGAAGTGCAGCGCGTCGGGTCGTCGCGGCTGCGGTTCGTCAACGTGCGGGTACTGTCGGCGACGAACGCGGACCTCGCGGCGGAGATCGCGGCCGGCCGCTTCCGTGAGGACCTGCTGTACCGCCTCAACACCGTCGTCATTCACCTGCCGCCGCTGCGGGAGCGCCGCGACGACGTCGATGCGCTCGCGACGCATTTCCTCGCCCACTATGCCGCGCGCTACCGCAAGCCGATCACCGGCTTCGACGAAGCGGCGCGGGCGGCGATGCGCAACCATCCGTGGCCCGGCAACGTCCGCGAGCTCGCGCACGCGGTAGAGCGCGCGGTGCTGATGGCCGATGCCGCCGCACCGGTCATCTCCGCGCGAGACCTCGGACTCCAGCAGCCACGCGCTGGCGACCCGACGGCCGAGGCGCTCTCGCTCGAGGAGGCGGAGCGCCTGTTCATCGAGAAGGTGCTGGCGCGTCACAACGGCGACGTGCGGCTCGCCGCCCAGCAGCTCGGGATGAGCCGAAGCGCGCTGTACCGCAGGCTGCAGCAATATGGCGTCGGTGAATAGGGGCTCCGCCCGTCCGGGAGGACCGTCGAAAGCGCGGACGGCGCATCGCAGCCTCGAGCACTCGATCGTGCTGCTGGTGATCATCGCCGCCTTCCCGGCGGCCGTCATGCTGCTCGCCTTCACCTGGGGGCAGCCGTATTCGTTCGAGGTGCGCTGGACGGTGACGGCCGTCGTGCTCCTCGTGTGGCTCGGGGCGGCGGTGGTGGCCTACCAGATGGTGCAGCGTGCGCTGTACCTGCAGGCGAACCTGCTCGGCGCCCTGCGGGAGGGGGACTACTCCATCCGCGGCGCCGGGGCGAAGCCGGGGAGCGCCGTGGATCTCGTGATGACCGAGATCAACGCGCTCGGCGACACGCTCCAGCGGCAGCGCACCGAGGCGGTCGAATCCACGAAGCTGCTCCAGAGCGTGATGGGGGCCATCGACGTCGCGGTGTTCGCGTTCGACATGGACGAGCGGCTCGTGCTGGTCAACCCCGCGGGCGAGCGGCTGCTCGGCCGCCCCGCCGCCGAGATCCTGGGCGAGCCGGCAGCCGACCTGAAACTGGCGCAGTGCCTCGAAGGGGAAACGCCGCGGCTGCTCGACCGTCCGTTCGGCCCCGAGAGCGGGCGGCTCGAACTGCGGCGCAGCGGCTTCCGGCGCGAGGGCAAGCCGCACCAGCTTCTCGTGTTCGCAGACCTGAGCCGCGCGCTGCGCGAACAGGAACAGGAAGCGTGGCAGCGGATCGTGCGCGTGCTGTCGCACGAAATCAACAACTCGCTGACACCCATCAAGTCGATCGCGCACAGCATCCGCCGGATGCTGTCGCGCGTCCCTGACCTGCCCCGTGCGGAGGAGATCCAGGACGGCCTGAACTTGATCGAGACGCGCTCGGGTTCGCTCGGCCGGTTCCTGCGCTCGTACGCGCAACTCGCCCGGCTGCCGAAACCCCAGGTCCGCAAGGTGGACGCGAAGGCGCTCCTCCACCGGGTCGCCGAGCTCGAAAACCGGCTGCCGGTCCGGGTGAAGGGCACGGAGGACTTCCGGATCGAGGCGGATCCCGACCAGCTCGAACAGCTGCTGATCAACATCATCAGAAACGCTGTCGACGCGACGCTCGAAGCGGGCCCGACGGGGGAGGTGGCGCTCGACTGGAAGCAGGTGGACGGCGCGCTGCAGATCACCATCGAGGACCAGGGCCCCGGCCTGCCCGACACTGCGAACCTCTTCGTCCCGTTCTTCACGACCAAGCCGGCCGGCTCGGGCATCGGCCTGGCGCTGAGCCGGCAGATCGCCGAGGCGCACGGCGGCACGCTCGCGCTCGAGAATCGCACCGACACCAAAGGCTGCCGCGCGATCCTCAGGCTGCCGTCGTAACAGGGTGCTGCAGGGTGCGGCAAGGTGCGGCGGGGTGCGGCAGGGTGCGGCAGGGTGCTGGGGTGCTGCAGGGTGCTGGGT
>Ga0247719_1000649_pt1 | contig 18859 bp, 20 predicted proteins | sample 41E_DmetaG_FD_189046 | JGI IMG/M metagenome (GOLD analysis project Ga0247719, IMG submission 189046) | Soil microbial communities from hillslope of Landscape Evolution Observatory, University of Arizona, Oracle, AZ, United States - 4-1-E_D | ecosystem: Engineered > Artificial ecosystem >...
CGGGCGCGAGACCGAGCGAGGGCGCAGCGACGTGGATTGCGTAGGCGCCCTTCTCGGGCAGCGCGAGGCCGCGCCAGAGGTAGGCTGCGCCATCCGGCATGAGGGTCGCCCGCGCGACCTCCACTCCGTGCGCGTCGCGAACGACGGCTTCAACGTCCCGCGCGCCCGCGAGCGGCTCGCCGTCCGGCCGGGCGACGACGAGCGCAAGGTCGAACGCTGCGCCGGGGTCGGGCCGCGCCGCGCCGTGGAGCGAAACGTACGGACGCGGGGCGGGCGCCACGTCGAAGCGCCAGGCGGCGTCCTCGCCGGTCCCGTGCGCCAGGACGGCGAAGGAACCGGTCGCGAGCACGGCCGTCGCCCGCCACACGCGGCCGTCGACGGGCGCGAAGGCGGCCTCGACGGGGAGCCGCGAGACGGGCCCGGCCGACAGGATGCGCGTCGTCGGATGGTCGGGATGGGTCACGTTCACGCGGACCTCCCAAGTGCCCGCGGCGGGAATCTCGAAACGCCCCGCGTGTCGGCCGCCCGGCGCGGGCGCAAGCGGCGTGTCCGGGACGCGCCGGCCGGTCGCCGCGTCGAACGCGCTCGCGACGGCCGTCGCGCCGTCGAGCGGCTCGTAGGCCCGGAAGTCGCGCGTGGCGACAACGATGACCTCGAGCGTCTCCTCCCCGACGTGGAAACGCGCGGGCGCCTCACGCACGGCAAGGAGCGTCGCGCCGTCAGAGCCGCGCGCGGTCGCGACGAGGCCGGGCCCCTCGGGCACGCGGATGGTCGCCTCGCGGCGGCCGGCGTCCGTCTCGACGGTGACGTTCCAGGCTCCCGCGAACGGAAAGACGACCGGCACGGAGAAGGAGCCCGCCGCGTCGACGGCCGACGGCTCGCCCGCGATGAACCGGGCGCCGTCGGGGAGCGCGCCCGTCACGTTCACCACCTGCGTCGCGCCGGGCACGCGCCCGTGGAGGAGCCCGCGGCCCTTCGTCGGGTGGTGCACGTGAAGGTCGGCCGAGCCCTCCGTGAGCGCGGTGTCGGAAGGCGACTCGACGAGGCGCACCTCTCGCGACGCGCCGGGGCCCGGAAACGCGACCTCGAGCACGGCGGGAACGCCGGCGACCGGCGTCTCGGGATCGAGCGCGAAGAGGACGCCTCCCTGGGCGAAGGCGTTCGGAAGAAGGAGGACGAGGAGGACCGCCGCACGCGGCCACCCGGCGCGCATGGCGTCAGCCCATGCGCGTGACGAGGTGTCCGCGAAGCTCGAACTTGGTCGAGCGCTTGAGGACGCTCCTCAGGCGGATGAGGGGGATTCCGAGCTTCTCGGTGATGGCGCGCGCCGAATACGTCTCCTCGCGTCCGATGAGGGCCTCGATCTCGCTTTCGATGTGCTGGAACTTGTCCTGCGGCATGGCGGCGACGGACAGGATCTCGGCGACGTCCTGCACGGGGCACTGCGTGTTGATGTGGAAGGAGGTATAGTAGGAGTGGAATGCCTTGTCGGTCCCGCCGCCCGGCAGCGCCTCCCAGCGGGTCTCGACGAGCTTGGTCTTCTCGAAGAAACGGAGCGCCTCGACCCCTTCCGGGCCGAAGTCCTTCTCGATGGCCTTCGTCGTGCACCAGTTGTCGATGAGACGTTTGAAGACGTCCCGTTTCACGTCCGAGTCGAAGGCCCGCAGGATCGGGACCATGTCGGTGGGCTCCGAGACGACCTTGATCCTGCGCATAGAACCATAATAATAGAGGCGGGTCTTGGAAAATAAAGATTCGCTGTCTGTCGCAGGCCTGCGCACGTCTGTCACGGCGGGCGTCGGACGAATGGGTCAAGGGCGGACGCGTCGAGAGCGACGCGACCGCATCGATCCGGTCAGACGGCGGCGACCCCGGCTCGTCCGGGGAGCCGGAGGAGCGGACGGTCCCGCCGTTCGAGGTTCAATCGAGCAGGATGCGCACGCTGACGTCGGCCCCATCGGCAAGGTCGAGCTTCTTGCGGAGCTGCACGGGCGAGATCATCTCGAGCACGTTCGTGTGGTGGCTGCGCAGCGGGAAGATGGCCGCGCACTCGACGCCGCCGAGGTCCGCGCGGAAGCACTTCACGGCGCCGAAGGTGCGGCCTTCGGAGACGAACTCCTTGATGAGGCGACCCTCGCGCTCCTTGAGCTCCGCCACCTTCTCGCGGTCGAGCGGTTCGACCTCGACGTTGAGCGTGCCGGGGAAGGGCTCGAACCCGAGGATCTCGTTGAACGCCTTCATGTAGCCCGGGCGGCTGATGTAGTACTGCCCTTCGCCGAGGCCCGCGACGACGCGGCCGCGGATCGTCATGTGCTCGGCGGTCGCGAAGAGCGCCTTGAGTTCCACAAGGTCCTTGCGCAGGACCTCGACGCCCGGGGCGGCGAGTCGGATGAACTGCTTGCGCGGCGTCATGCGCCGCGTGAGGAAGCCGCGATCCACGAGGTCGAGGATGCGGCGCGAGGCCGTCTGCTGGCTGACCCCGATGCGGCGACCGATCTCGCCGCTCGACGTGTAGATGTAGTCGGAGAGCGCGCCGAGCTTCGCGAGCTGGCGTAGAATCTCCTTGTCCTCGGGATCGACCATCAGGACGACGGCTCACTCAAGCAGGTCTTTCCTCTTAAGATCCACGGCGAGCTTCTCGCCTTCGGCCGTGAGCTTCAGCGCGGCGCCGTTCTTCGCGACGATGCCCTCGCCGCGGAGGTCTTCGAGCGCGCGTTCCGCCGCGCGGCGGATGAGCCGGTGCTTCTTGACGATGCGGTCGATGTCCGTCTCGCCCGCGACGAGCTCGACGAACACGGCGCGGCGGTTCTTGTCGGAGACGACGAACCCCTCGTTCATGGCCGCGACACCGCGCCCCGGGGCCATAGACGTTCCTGAAAGCCCGCGGGTTCGCCCCGAAAGGTCTTAAGGCGGATGCCGCGTAGCCCGCGCGTGGACCTGGACTTCCGGCGGATCCCCACCATCATGGACGCGGACGAGATCCTCGACCGCGCGTTCCGCCGCGCGGCCCGCGTGACCATCATGGCGCGCGACCCGATGGAACGCTTCAAGGCCACCGAATCGGCGCGCGTCCGCACGGTGCAGAACCTCGTCGACGCGACCCTCGACCGCTACGTCAGGAAGTATCCGAACTTCGACGAGCTTTCGCCGTTCTACGGCGAGCTTGCGGGGGTCCTCATCGACCTCGACAAGACGCGGAAGTCCCTCGGCGCGCTCGGGTGGGCGCGCAAGCAGACCGTGAAGCTCGGCGACGAGGCGGTCGCGAAGATCAAGGCCGCCCGCCGCGAGGACACGGTGCTCAACGCGAAGAAGGCCGTATACGGCCGCATCTCGTCCGTCGTGAAGCAGGTCGACAGCGACCTGCGCTGGCTCAACGGCGCGCGCGACGAGCTGAAGCGTCTGCCGACGATCGATCCCGAGGTGCCGACGATCGTCGTCGCGGGTTACCCGAACGTGGGCAAATCTTCGCTCGTGCGCAAGGTCTCCTCCGGCGAGCCCGAGGTCGCGCCGTACCCGTTCACGACGAAAGGCATCACGATCGGCCACTTCGAGAAGCGGCGCATCCGTTACCAGATCGTCGACACGCCCGGCATCCTCGACCGAAAGATGGAGGAGCGCAACGCGATCGAACGGCAGGCGGTGCTCGCGCTGAAGCACCTCTCGGACGTCATCGTCTTCATGCTCGACCCGAGCGAGCGCTGCGGCTACACCATCGAGGAGCAGGAGCGCCTGCTCAAGGAGGTTTCCGGGATGTTCCCGGAGGCCACGATCATCGTCGCCGAGAACAAGGTCGACGTGGGCGAGGGCAAATACACGAAGGCCAAGGACCGGCACCGGACCTCGACCGAGACGGGCGAGGGGCTGGACGAGCTCATGGCCGCCGCGATCAAGGTGGCCTCGAAGAAGGCGAGCCTTCCCTCGCGCCGGTGAATCGCCCGTCCGCCGATCCGGGTTCCCGGCACCTTTTTCGTCCCCCTGCGCATGCTCCGCCGAGGAGCATGGATCTGGGTCTCGCGGGCAGGTCCGCGGCCGTCATGGCCGCAAGCGAAGGCCTCGGGCGAGCCGCCGCGCTCGCCCTCGCCCGCGAAGGCGCCCGCGTCGCCCTCTGCGCGCGGCGCCGAGACAAGCTCGAGGCGGCGGCCCGCGCCATCGCGGACGAGACCGGCTCCGAGGTCCTTCCCATCGTCGCCGACGTGAGCCGCGCCGACGATGTCGCGCGTTTCGTCGAAACGGCCGCCTCGCGCTTCGGCGGGCTCGACGTCCTCGTCACGAATTCCGGGGGTCCGCCCGCGGGGCGCTTCGTCGATTTCAAGGACGAGGACTGGCAGCGCGCGTTCGACCTCGTCGTGATGAGCCAGGTCCGCGCGGTGCGCGCGGCGCTTCCCCACCTCGCGCGCTCGCGAGGCGCGGTCGTCGCGATCGCCTCCACGAGCGTCAAGCAGCCGATCGACAACCTCACGCTCTCGAACGCGCTGCGCGCGAGCGTCGGGGGGCTCGCGAAGACGCTCTCGCTCGAGCATGCCCGCGACGGCGTGCGCTTCAACGTCGTTCTTCCCGGCTCGATGGCCACGGCGCGCTCGCAGGCGCGTGCGGAAGCCGCGGGCGTTTCGTTCAACGAATGGGCGGCCGCGCGCGGCCGGGAGATCCCGCTCGGCCGGATGGGCGAAGCCGCCGAGCTGGGCGACGTCGTCGCTTTCCTCGCTTCGCCGCGCGCGAGCTACGTGACGGGCGTCTCGATCCAGGTCGATGGCGGTATCGTGAAAGGGGTCCTCTGATGCGACTGTGCAGCTTCTACGAATACGAATCCGTCGTGGGCGGCGTCCTCGTGGGCGACCGCGTCTACTCGCTCGAGGACGTCGCGGAGGCGACGGAAAGCGACCTCGGACCCGATCTCTCGTCGCTCGTCAAGCGCCGCCAGGTCGAGACGCTCCGCGGCGCGCTCGCGAAGTTCAAGCCGACGACCGGCGGATGGAAGCCCGACCGCCTGAAGTTCGCCGCGCCTTTCCGTGACCCCCCGAAGATCTGGGGCATCGGCCTCAATTTCCGCGAGCACGCGACCGACCTCGAGGCCCCCGCGCCGGACGAGCCCGCCTCCTACATGCGGCCCGCGACCGCGCTCGCGGACCCCTCCACGCCGCTCAGGCTTCCGCGCGGCATCGGCCGTTTCACCGGCGAAGCCGAGATCGGCGTCGTCCTCGGCGCCCCGCTCTCGGGCGACGTGACGCGGGAAGAAGCGCGCGACGCGGTGCTCGGCTTCGCGCCCGCCCTCGACCTCACCGCGGAGGATCTCGTCCGCAAGAATCCCCGATACCTCGTGCGCGCGAAGAGCTACCCGGATTCCTGCGCGTTTGGTCCGTTCCTCGTCACGAAGGACGAGTGGGAGCCCAAGCCCGCGACCACCATCGCCACGGTCGTGAACGGCAAGACGGTGCGCGAGGCGCCGGTCTCCTCGATGGCGATGGATCCGTACGCGCTCGTGGCCTGGCACGCGGCCGTCTTCCCGTGGCAGGCCGGCGACCTCCTTCTCACGGGCACGCCCGGCGCGGGCGTCCTCAATCCGGGCGACACGCTCGAAGCCCGCATCGATGGCCTGCCGGACCTCGCGACCACCGTCGCGTGATCACGAGAACCGCACGCGCATCCTCGGGTGCGCGAGGTAGGCGATGAGCGCGATCGGGACCGAGAGCCGTCCCACGGTGCGCGCCGAGATGCCGCCTTCGATCAGCGCCTCGAAGTAGAGGAAGGCGAGGATGACGAGCGTGGCGATGGCGACGAGCCACCCCCAACGCCGCATCCTCCAGAGGCCGAACGCGGCGATGACGAAGCCTTCCGGAACGAGAAGCTGCAGCATCGCGAGGAAGAGGCCGACGGGGCCGAGGGCGGCCAAGGCGGCGCCCGACTGGATAGCCCCCAAAAAGAACGGGATGCTGAGAACGCCGAACACGACCGCGAGGATCGTGATCCCGAGCGGTCGCTCGGCGCGACGTTTCATGCGCGCCCGCCGAGGACGAGGCCTTCGTTGAGCGCCCCCGTGCGGTAGCCTTTCGGATCGATCGCGACGCTTGCGTACCCGAGCCCGCGAAGGGCGGCCGCAAGCTCCGCTTCGAGGGCGGCGAGCCGGGGGACCTCGTCCGGAAGAACCTCGACGCGCGCCACGTCCCCGAGGCTTCGCACGCGCACCTGGCGGAACCCTCGCGCCCGGATCCAGGCCTCCGCGGCCTCGATGCGGCGCAGCTTCCCGAACGTGATGGCCTCGCCGTAGGGGATGCGGCTCGAAAGGCAGGCCATGCTGGGCTTCTCCGCGACCGGAAGTCCGAGGAGCCGCGCGACGGCGCGGACCCCCTCCTTGGTCAGCCCAAGCTCCATGAACGGCTCCCAGAGTCCGCGCTCGCGGATCGCCGCGAGGCCGGGACGCCAGTCGCCGAGGTCGCTCGCGTTCGTGCCGACGGCGACCGCCGCGAAGCCCCGTTTCGCCGCGATGGCGAGCGTGACGTCCGCGAGGCCCTGTCGGCAGAAGTAGCAGCGGTTCGTCGGATTCTCGGCATAGCGCGCGTCCGCGAGCTCGGAGTGGTGGACGACCTCGAACGGTATCGCAAGATCGCGCGCGAAGGCGACCGCCGCGTCGCGCTCGGAGGCGGCATAGGATTCGGAGTCGACGATGACGGCGAGCGAGCGCGACCCGAGCGTCTCGGCGCCGATCTTCGCGAGCACGGCGCTGTCGACGCCGCCCGAGAACGCGACGAGCACGCTCCCCTGGTCGCGGAAGGCCGCGCGGAGCCGTTCGAGCGCCTCGGGCGCCTCCATGGCGCGCTCCATGCCGCGCGGCCTTAAGAATCCATCCCCCGCGCGAGCGAAGCCAGAGCGAGCACGTAGGCGTCGTCCGGGGGGGCCGGGGCGACGACGAGGCGCGAACCCGCGACGGCGGCGACCACGACCGCGAACGCGACGTCGAAGGACGAGACCGCGTTCGGGGCCGGGGTCCAGATCGCGATCGCGACGCGGTCGCCCGCCGCGAGAGCGGGCCAAGCGCCGCGGCCCGGGAATCGCGCGATCACGCCCGAACGCACGCGGCCGAGCGGCGCGATCTCGAAGGCGAGCGGGCGTCGGTAGGCGTCGAGCGCGTGGGTGGGAGCCATGGGCTCCACGGTCGGGCAAAGCGGCTTGGCCGTTGTCCAGCCTTCACGACGGAAGCTCGTCCTCGTCGAGCTCCGACGCGAGGAGGACGGCGCGCGCGTGGGCGACCTGCTCGGGCGACCCCATGAGAAGGAGCACGTCCCCGACCTCGAGACGCGTCTCCGGAGGAGGATTCGGGAGGCGCGCGCCCGAACGCGAGAGACCGACGATCGTGGCCCCGGTCCGCTCCCGGAGACGCATCGAGGCGAGCATCCGGCCGGCAAGCGGCGTCGTCGTGGGCAAGGCCACCTCGACCCATCGCGCCTCGCCCGAGGGCGCGGTCGCGCCCGTCGGCGCCTGCCGGAGGACGTCGCGCGCGCTGTTCACCTGATCCTCCTCGCCGACGACCGTGACCCGGTCGCCGGGTTGGAGGACGACGTTCGGCGGGGGATTCACGATGCGGTCCGCGCCGCGATCGAGCGCGACGATCGTGGCTCCGGTGCGCCGGCGGAGATTGAGGTCCCGGATGGTCCGCCCCGAGGCTTCGCCGCCCGCGGGGACCGTCGCCGATCCCGCGCTCACGCCCCACGGATAGGTCGTCTCGATGAGGCCGCGGATCTCCTGGACCTCCTCGGGCGGAACGCCCTGCAGCGCCTGCTCGAGGGTCTTCTCGATCCGCTCGTTCATCTGCACGATGGTTTCGCGGAGGAGGAAGAGAACGAGGCCGAGGACGACCACGAGCACGATGAGAAGCGGGAGCGGCGGGAGGACGGGCCCGAGGATGAGGACCGTCATCGCCGCGAACACGAAGAAGGCGATGAGCCGCATCGTGTTGATGACCGCGCGCGACGGCGTCGCGGGCTCGGCGGTCGGGGGAAGCGTCGAAATCGCAAGGTCGTGGAGCAGCCGGTCCACGCGGCGGGCGAACGCGAGCGCGAAGGGCACGGCCGCGAGGCCGAGGAGGATCCACACGGCCACTTCGGCGAACGAGGGGCGAAGCCCGAGATCCTCGGCGCGGATCCGCGCGAGCGAGCCGAGGAATCGCGCCGCGAACACGATCGCGAGGAGCGCCGCGGCGTGGAGGAGGGCCTGCACGAGATGGCCGCGCGCGGATCCGATCACGGGAGAGCGACCCCGGATCGTGCCGATGCGACGGATCCACGCGGAATAGAGGTGGAGATAGGAGACGAAACGCGGCGGGAGCCGGCGCGCCACCCACGTCTCGATGATCGGTTCCGCGCGCATGAGCACGGGGGCGAGCAGCACGGTCGCCGCCGAAGCCGCGACCACGGTCGGGAAGAGCTCGGGGCGCGCAAGCCCGAGGCGGTCGCCGAGGTCGGCGATGACGAAGGAGAATTCGCCGATGACCGCGAGCCCGAGACCCGTGTGGAAGGCGAGCCGCGGCGGATAGCCGGCGGCGACCGCGGAGAGCGAGCCGGCGACGAGCTTGCCGAGCAGGGCGAGCAGGATGACGACGAACACGAGCGGCGCCGCGCCGAGGAGGAAGCTCGGGTCCACGAGCATGCCCATCGTCGTGAAGAAGACGGCGGTGAACATGTCCTTGACGCTGAGGATGCGATCGGAGACGCGCGGCGCGCTCCGGGCCTCGGAGACGACCGCGCCGGCGAGGAAGGCGCCGAGGGCCGCGGAGAGCCCGAGCGTTTCCGCGAGGATGCTCACGCCGAGGAGGAACCCGAGGACGGAGACGACGAGCACCTCGTTTGAGGCGAGCGTGGCGACGTAGTCCACGACGCGCGGGATCACGACGAGCCCGATCGCGAGCACCGCCGCGATGAAGAAGATGGCGACCGCAAGCGTGGTCATGAAGACGTCGAGGCTCACGGCGCCGGTCGCGCCGTAGCCCGACAGGAGCGCCAGGAAGATGATGGCGGCGACGTCCTCGACGAGCAGGATGCCGAAGATGACGGCCGCGCGATCGCTGTGGAGCTGCCCGGAGTCCGCGAGGATCTTCACCACGATGGTCGTGCTGCTGATCGAGAGAACGGCGCCGAGAAGGATCGACTCGGCCGCGGACCACCCGAGCGCGAGACCGACCAGATACCCCGCGACGAGGATCGCGAGGATCTGCAACGATCCGGCGACGAGCGGGAACGGCCCGATCGACGCGAGCCTCCTCAAGCTGAAATCGAGGCCGACGCTGAACAGCAGGAACACGACGCCGAGGGTGGCGAGCGTCCGGATGCTCGCCGCGTCCTGGATGAGCGTCGCCCCGAAAAGGTTCGGGCCCACGAGAAGCCCCGCGAGGAGATATCCGAGGATCGTGGGCATCTTGAGCCGGTGGAACAGGACCGTCGTGACGCCGGCCGTGATCATGACGACGGCGAGGTCGCTCACGAGGGCGGTCTCGGCGCTCAGGGCCACGACCGCGCTAACGTCTCCCGACCCTTAAGAGGACCGGTCGGGCGCCGAAGCGGGGGCGAGGCGGAGCTCGTAGCGGCGATCGCCGGCGGCCGCCGTCGGCTCCGCGTGGCCCTCGTAGACGCCCTTCGCCGAAAGCACGCCTTCGAGAAATCCGGCGAGCGCCTTCGCGACGAGCGGCTCGTCGCGCTCGCGCGCGAAACCCTCGTCGAGGGCGATCTCGATCAGCGGACCGTCGAGGTCGATCTTGGGAACGATGGCAAGATGCTCGCGCTCCCAGAAGCTCGCCACGGCCGCGAGGACGTCCCTCAGCGTTCCGCTCGCGAGCGTGTCGGCCGTCTCCTCGCCGAGCGCCCGAGCCTGGGCGTGCACGAGGGTCGTCGCGCCCTCCGCCTCCGGGACCGTCATCGCCGCGAGGGCTCGACCCACCCGCAGGCCGCTCGTCCCGCGCGAAAGTTCCCGGAGCCGGCGCGGAGGCTCGGCGTCGGGCCCGTTCCATGAACCGATCTTGCGGGCCGCGATCCTGTAGATCTTCTTCCGCGCGTCGTGCGGATGCGGCACCTCCTCCACGAGACCATCCTCGATGAGCGCGCGCATGTGAACGCTCGAGAGCGTGGGCTTCGCCTTGCCCGTGAGCTCGACGAGCTCGGGCAATTGACGCTCGCGCTCCACGAGGAGGTCGAGGATGCGGCGCCGGACTTCGTTCGTCACCGCCCTGAATCCGGCGCCGCTCTGGTAGATGTCGAAATGCTCTGCCATCGGCACGTTGGTTTCGTTCTCGTTCGTGCAAGAACGTTTGGTGCCGCACGAATGTTTTCCGACCGGCGGGCGGAGCGGCCGCAGCGCAGGGAGACGAAAGGGCGGCAGGGCCATCCGGATCCGGCCGCTGCGCCTTTGCTTGCGTGGCGCCCCGCGCCTATTGGCCGGGGGCGCGCGCGCCCAACACCTTCACGAACTCCTTGGCGCGGGCGCGCAACGTCACCTCGGACACGCCCGCCGCTTCGCTCACCTGCTTCTGCACGCGCGGGTCGCCCTGCTCGTGCGAGGCGAGATAGATGGCGGCGGCCGCGAGCGAAAGCGGGCTGCGTCCCGACGCGAGGCCGTGCGCCTCGGCGTCGTTCACGAGCTCTCTCGCGCGCGCCTCGACCCGAGCGTCGAGCTCGAGCGCGCTCGCGAAGCGCGGCAGGTACTCCGCGGGGCCGACCGGCATCGAGCGGAGGTCGAGCTCGTGCACGAGCATCCGGTGGATGCGGAGCAGCGTGCGGCGATCCACGTGGCTCGCTTCGCTGATCTGATCGGGCGAACGCGGAATGCCTTCGAGGCGGCACGCCGCATAGACCGCGGCTGCGGAGACGCCGTCGATCGAGCGGCCCCGAATGAGGTGCCGCTCCGTCGCCTGCCGGTAGAGGTTGATCGCCCGCTGCGCCGTCACGCGCGGAATGTTCGCGGCCGTCGCGATCCGCTGGATCTCCGTGATGGCGGCGGCGAGATTGCGTCCCCCGCCCGCGGACAGGACCGTGCGGTTCTGCAGGCGGCGAAGACGGCGGATCGTGTAATCCTGGTTCGCGGGAATGCGCTTGCCGTGCGCGTCGCGCTGGCCGCGCCCGACGACGGTCGAAAGCCCGTAGTCGTGGAGCGACTCCGTGAGCGGGGCGCCGGTGCGCTGCCGGTTCTTGGATCCCTCTTCGCCGAAGGCCCGCCACTCGGGACCGAAATCGATGTGCTTGTCCTCGAGGACGAGGCCGCAGCGCGAGCAGACGGTCTCGCCGCGGCGGGGGTCCAACTCGAATTGGACGGATCCGCATTCGGGGCAGCGGTCGGGCTTCGGCGGCCCGCCGGCTCCGGGCGTGGTCGGCGTATCGGGCTCCAGGCGCTGGACATCGCTGTTCATGGCTGTTCGGTCAAGCCTCGGAATAAAATGGGTCTGTCTTTCTATATAAGCAGTAGCGTCGTTCGATGGACCTTTCCGGGGGGGCGGTGCGACCCACGATCCAGAAACGTCAAGGATCCATCCTGGCGAGGACCCGGGCATGGCCCTTCCCGCCATTGCGCTCGGTCAAGTCCTGCCGGGCGGTCTCCTGAGCCTCGCGATCCTGTTCCTCGTGCTCGCCCTCGTCGCCTACATCCTGGGCGCAGGCGGCGTCGCGGGGTTCTCGATGGACATCGCCAAGATCCTGATCATCGTGTTCATCGTTCTCGCGGTGCTGGCGTTCATCGGCAACGCCTTGTGACGAACCGGCGGCCCGAGGCCGCCTCCACGATGAACGCCCCCGGACCTCGAGTCACCACTCCAAGGAAACCGCGAAGCGGTACGCCCCTTGGTTCTCGCCGCGCCCATGTGGGGCCGGGGGCCCTGACAGCGTCACTCCGTGACACGAGCCTGCGGACTCGTGCCACTTCGTGCCAAGGGAGGGGGCTATCCGCCCCTCCCTTGGATCCCTCCCACGGACCCGGGGGCTGCCGCCCCCTGGACCCCGGCACCCGGTCCCGGCCACTGGCCCTCCGACCCCGCGGCTTCCCGAGGTTGCCGCGAATCGTGGGCCACGCGGGACCGACCCCGTGTTCCGGCGCCGCGGGACAGAGGGACCGTCCACCGTGGCCCGTCGTCGTCAAGCCCCCTCGATCGACCGACCCGAACCTTCATGGTCGCTCCGCCCCAGGGGACAGCCGTGACCGAGCGCATCCCCCTCTTCCCGCTCGACGCCGTTGTCTTCCCGGGCGAGGCCTTCCCGCTCCACGTGTTCGAGGAGCGGTACCTCGTCATGCTGGAGGACTGCGAGACGAAGGGTCTCCCCGTGGGCGTCGCGCTCGCCCGGCCGGAAGGCGAGGTCGAGCATCCGCCCGTCGAGGTCGGCACCGCGTGCCGCATCATGGCGAGCGAGAAGCTGCCGGACGGCCGCCGCATCGTGCTCACGGCGGGCGAGCACCGCTTCCGCGTGCGCGGCGTCGTGAGCGACCGCCTCTATCAGGAGGCGGACGTCGAATGGCTCGACGAGCCGCTCGGGGACATGGACGCGGCCGAGCGGGCGGAATCGCGCGTGCGGCGCGAGCTCGCCCGCATCGGCGCGGAACCCGTCGCGGAGGACGCGGAGGGTCCGATCGAGACGTCGTACGCGGTCGCGGCGGCGCTCGAGGCCCCCGCGACGCTGCGCCAGCGGCTCCTCGAATCGGAGAGCGCGGAGGAGCGGCTCGAGCTGGAGGAGGCGATCCTCCGGCAGCTTGCGCCGGACGAGTGAGGCACGGAGCGGAAGGCTGAGGATGTGCGCGCGAGCTTCGGACAAGTAACAGACGAGCGAAACAGTTAAGGGACTGAGACCCCTGGGGGGCTTCCTTGCGATCCGGAGAGGTCGCAAGCGAACCGAGACTGGAGAGCCCAAAGCCGCTCGTAGGATCGAATCGCTCGGTGGAGTGAGTATGTTCGAACACCTGAGAACAAGATGCATCGGTGGTCGAGTCTCGATGGCAGCGCAGGAAGTGACCTGATGGCGCGCGATCGGATGTGGGCAACCCGTCGTGTAGGAGGATTCGCGCTCTGCGTTAGCCGACGCAAGCGTTCACGCTGATCGCTGATGTCCCCAGTCGACATCCTTGTGGGGGACACCATCCGGTTCCACCACAAGGGCGTTCAGTACGAGCGAAAGGTTGCGTGGGTAGGACGCACGAAAGTCGGAGTCTCTGGACGGGACCGTGATGACCGGTGGAGGGTGCCCAAAGAAGGCATCATCGCCATCCGGCCCCAGGGGAACCGGGGAAACCCGGCCCCTGGGTCCCGGAATCCCGCCAGACTGTCGTATCTTAACTCTCCCCTTTGCCACATGATCTGCATCCGACGCGCTCAGGCAGAGTTCGTTCGTCTTCAACCGAGCCGCAGCAGCAAGCCCTCGGTGTCGACGGCGGCTTCGGGAGAGCGCCGCAGGATTTCCTGGTCTTCTGTCCAGAGGAGGGCTCCGCGGCTTTCGGCGAGCGCGAGGTGCGCGGCGTCGTAGAAGGTGAGTTTCCCGCGCTCCGTCCAGGCTAAGGCCCGCATCAGCCCATCGGGGTCGAGCGCATGGACTTCGACCAGTTCGCATGCTTCGAGTAGTCGTTCCGCGCGCCCTCTTTTCGATCGGCTGCGCGACAGGGCGTTCCCGACTTCGTACACGTAGAGGTCGCAAGCGATGGGGTTGAATCCGCTCGTGACGAGACGATCGTAGGCATCAAGCGCGGCGTCGTGCCCGTCCTCGTCGTCGGCGACGATTCGGATGCCCACGCTCGCGTCGAGCGCGACGTCAATCATGGCGGTCGCGTTCCTTCCGGATGAAGGCCGCGCCGTCGAACCCGAGTTCGAACCGCGCGCGTCGTTGGCGGATGCTCTGGACGACGGCCTTTCGACGGGCCCGCGTGGCCTCGGCTTCGAGCGCCGCGCGCGCGATCTCCGTCGCGGAGAGTCCGGCTTTCTCGAGCGCGGCGAGAACATCCTCGCGGACGCGCAGGCTGATGGGACGCGTCTTCGATTCTGTCATCTTCTCTGTCATTGATTATGATGACAAACGACATAACGCTTGCCCCGCCGTCCAGCGAAGGGGATCATCTTTGGGACGAATTCAGGGGAGGAGAGAAGAGAACCGAGCCACGCGCCCCCGCGCATGGAAGGAGGCCGTGAAACCCGAGCGGCATCAAGATAGGAACGCGGGTTGGGGTCGGGGGTCCAGGGGGCGGATAGCCCCCTTGGTCCAGGGAAGAGTCCAGAGGAGGGGGCGGATAGCCCTCTCCTCTGGCACGGAGTCGCACGGGCCCGCAGGCCCGTGCGACGCGTGCTCGCTGTAAGGCCACGGCCTTAGGCCTTCTCCAGGTTCGTGATGATGCGCTGGTACGTCCGCTCGATCGACTCGCCGGGCGCGCCCGTGTTGATGATCACGACGCGGGCCGCGCGCATCTCGTCGCGGAAGAACTTCTCTTGGCGCGCGTGGTCGGGCGCGAGGAGGTACGGGTTGTACCAGGGCTCGTAGCCGTACGTGCCCCACTTCTCCTTGGGGCCGGCGCCGGGCCGGATGAGCGTCTTGCCTTCCTTGAGGATCGCGATCGCCTCGTCCGTGTCGAGCGAGACCTCCGCGGGCGACTCCTTGTCGCGGCGCAGGAGGACCATGAGCTTCATCGTCGTCTTGTCGCCGACCTTCTCGGGGCCCGCCATCCACTCGCGGGGGAGCATCGCGCGCGAGTTGCCGAAGCCCCAGTAGCACTTCGTGTCGCCGAGGTCCTTGATCGCGCACTTCTCGCCGGGCGGGTGCATGCAGTCCTTCGCGTCGGTGATGACGTTCTCGAGCATGCAGCGGTCGAACACCGATCGAAGCCAGGGCTCCTCCTTCGCGTTCTCCGTGCGCACGTAGAGCGACTTCTCGGGCTGCGTGACCTCGAGGATCGGGTTCGCGATGTTGTCGATGTTCGTCGGGTGCTTGATGTAGATCCAGTCGTCGCCGACGACGCGGCCGCGCGCGTGCTGGAAGAGCTTGTTGACCTGCGTGGTCTTGCCCGTGCCCGTGGGCGCGACGACGACGACCCCCTTGCCGTCGACGTCCGCGCACGCGCCGTGGATCGAGTGCACGTTGTAGCGCTGCTCGAGGAAGTGGGCGGCGATGCCGAGGGCCCAGCTCTTGCACTGGCCGTAGTACTCCGTGTTCACGAAGACGGCCTGGAAGCGGTCGGGGCAGTAGTAGGCGTGGGTCTCCTCGCCGGGGACGCCGGAGACGGACCAGATGATGCCGTGGGGGAGGACGGCGTCGTTGTTGGGGCCGGGCCACCAGTTGCTGACCCAGAAGTCGTACTGGTGGCGGCTGTTCGTGATGAGGCGGACGATGACGCCGTTGATGTTGGCGTCCCAGACGTAGGTGGTGTCCTTCGTGAGCTTCGACGTCGCCTTGGCGACGAGGGCCTCGAACTTCGCGGGCGCAACGTCCTTCGTGGAGGCCACGCGGCCCTGGCTCGCCGTGATGTGGTTGTTGATCGACGCCATCGGGATGACACCTGGAAGGACCGGGCGACCAGGGGTCGGCCGGGAGGCGTGCTACCTCCTCAGCCCCCATAAGCGTATCGCCAGACTCGACGGTGACAACGGCGTTTGCCGAATTTCCCGGGGAAAACATGGGACTTCCTTGGATAGAGGATGGCTCCAGGTCGCGTCCGCGGGCCGAGGCGCGAGGGCTGGGGCCGGCTGTGCCCGCCGCCTGCGCCGAGCGGGACGGGCCGCGACGCGAGTCGAAGACGATAAGGCGGGCGGCCCCGCTCCCGCGACGATGCCCCACGTCCTCGCGCTCGATGCCGGCACGACCGGCGTCGCGTCGCTCCTTTTCGACGAGCGCGGCCGCGTGGTCGCCCACGCGGATCGCGACTTCGAGCAGCGGTACCCTCGCCCGGGCTGGGTCGAGCACGACCCGGAGCTCATCTGGGCGACGGCGCAGCGCGTGATGCGCGCGGCCCTCAAGGGCGGCCCGAAGCCCGCGGCGCTCGGCATCACGAACCAGCGCGAGACCGTCGTCGCCTGGGATGGCAAGACGGGCCGCCCGCTCGCGCCCGCGATCGTGTGGCAGGACCGCCGCACCGCGCCCATGGTGGAGGCCGTGCGCGAAGCGGGTCACGAGGCGTTCGTGCGCGAGCGCACCGGGCTCGTGCTCGACGCCTACTTCAGCGCGACGAAGATGCGCTGGCTCCTCGAGCACGTGCCGCGGCTCGAACGCCACGTCAAGGCCGGGACGCTGCGCTTCGGCACCATCGACACGTGGCTCATCCATCTCCTCACGAACGGCGAGGTGTTCGCGACGGATGCGACGAACGCGTGCCGCACGCAGCTTTTCGACATCCACAACCTCGCGTGGGACGCGGAGCTCGGCGAGGTGTTCGGCGTGCCGCTCGACACGCTTCCCGAGGTCCGGCCGTCGTCGGGCGACTTCGGCTTCGTCGCGGCGGGCCTTCCCGGCGCGGGACTCCCCATCCGCGGCGTCGCGGGCGACCAGCAGGCGGCCCTCTTCGGCCAGGCGTGCTACGCGCCGGGAGAGGCGAAGACGACGTACGGGACGGGCGCCTTCCTCCTCATGAACACGGGCACCGCGCCCGTCGCGAGCGACCGCCTCGTGACGAGCGTCGCGTGGTCGCTGCCGGGGCGCACCGAATACTGTCTCGAGGGCTCCATCTTCACGACCGGCGCGGCCGTCCAATGGCTGCGCGACGTCGGCCTCGTCGCCGCGCCCGCGGAGTCGGAGGCGCTCGCGCGCGCCGTGCGCGATACCGGCGGCGTCACGTTCGTCCCCGCGCTTGCGGGCCTCGGCGCGCCGCACTGGGATCCGCACGCGCGCGGCGCGTTCCTCGGGCTCACGCGCGGCACGACGCGCGCGCATCTCGCGCGGGCCGTCCTCGAATCCACCGCGTTCAGCGTGAAGGACGTGCTCGATGCGATGCAGGAGGCGTCCGGCCACGTGCTTCCGCGGCTGCGCGTCGACGGAGGCGGCTCGATGAACAAGTGGCTCATGCAATTCCAGGCCGACACGCTCGGCGTCCCCGTCGAGCGCCCCGTCGTGTCGGAGACCACGGCGCTCGGCGCGGCGTACCTCGCGGGCCTCGCTTCGGGTGTCTGGAAGGACACGGCCGAGATCGCCGCGCGGTGGAAGCGCGGCGCGGCGTTCTCGCCGCGCGGGCGGCCCGAGCTCGCGGACGCCCTCGCGCGATGGGCTCGCGCCCTCCCGCGCGCGGCCGCCTGGGACGAGAGCGCCGACCCCCTCTGAGCCGATCCTGTACGGTCCTATGGCCTGAGGCTCTCCGATTGGCCGTCTGCGTACGGCTTTGTTCCGTGTGCCATGCTAACGTGTAGCAAACCTTAAGATCGGACCCCGCGTCGATAGGCATAGAGACCGGCGCGCCCCCGGGCGCGCTGGACGGCCTTGCCGGGCCGCCATTGCTGGAGAGAGTGCCAACCCCACCGAGCGCGGGCTCCCACCCCCGAGCCTGTGCGTTGCCTCCCGTTGTCCCACGGGAGCCCGCCTCGGCATTTTTCCCGATCCCGAAGGCTTCTTGGAGCCTTGCCGCCTGGATCCAGGCCGTGGACGAGTCGTATTTCAAGACCCGTTACGAAGCGGACGCCGCGAACCGCGCCAAGCAGTCCTGGACCGATCACCTCGGGTGGGTCAAGACGTTCTACGAAGGCAAGCGCTTCCCGCCCATCCCTGGATGGAACGACCGCGAACGCGACATCCTGAAGCGCGTGCCCGCGGCCGAGGCGGGGGCCGTCCGCGCCGCCCTCGCCGAGACGGGGCGCCTCCTCGCCTCCGAGTGGGCGAAGGACAACAGCGTCCGCAAGGTGTCGACGGACGACCTGCGGCGCTGGGGCGGCGAGTTCGGCGACGCGGCGAAGGACCCGTCGTCGCTCCTCAAGGCCCTCGAAGCGGTGCGCGCCGAGATCGCCCGACGCGCGGGCTGATCACTCGAGGAATCGCCCCGCCCAGACGGGAGGCGGCGCGGGACACGCGTCGTATCTCCCCCACCAGCGCGCGCGACGCCGCGCGACGGCGTCGTAGAGCGCGTCGCGCATGAATCGGGGCATGATCCGGGCGACGACCGCAAGCGCGCGCCAGCCCGGCCCGAGGGCGCGGGCCGCGCGGAGGAGCGCCGTCGAGCGAACCGATACGCGGCCGTCGCGCTCGACGAGCACGACGGAATCCGCCTTCCGCACTTCGTCCGGCGCCTCGGCCAGGAGCCGCGAGGCCGTCGCGCCCGCAAGGGGCGCGAACGCGAGGCGGCCTGCGCGGTCCCGCTTCGCGAGGAAACGGACGGCGCCGTGGCACAGCGGGCAAAGCCCGTCGAAGAGGACGACGTCCCGCGACCCGCCCGTGGGCGCGCTCATCGGACCGCGATGGGCGCTCCTGGGGCTTGAGGCTGATGCGCGCCGACGGCGGGGGTGGCCCGGCGACGTCGCGATCCGCTCAGAGCGCGAGGCCGCGCGCCTCGCCGGGCGCGAGCGCCACGACGGGCGTGCCGAACGTCGCGAGGCGCGTCCCGGGCGCAACCGCGCCCGCAAGCACCATGCACACGTCGGCCGACAGGTCGCGCGAAAGCTGCGCAAGGCTCGCGGCGAGCGTCTCGTCGAGCTTGGGCACGCGCTTCACGAGGATGCGCCTGCCGTCCGGCTTGTGGGCCGCGGCCTCGAAGACCTCGCCGTTCGCCTCGACGTCCCGCACGACCTGGTAGCCCGCCTTGCGCAGGCGGTCGCTCAGGATGTCCGCGTCGTCCTGGATCTGGATGACGGGCTCGACGACCATCCCGTGGTCGTCGGTGGGTCCCGTGAAGCCGGCGACGAGCGGGCGCGACGCGGTCGCCGGGGCCGCGGGCGCAGGCGGCGTCGGAA
>Ga0247719_1000651_pt1 | contig 18818 bp, 15 predicted proteins | sample 41E_DmetaG_FD_189046 | JGI IMG/M metagenome (GOLD analysis project Ga0247719, IMG submission 189046) | Soil microbial communities from hillslope of Landscape Evolution Observatory, University of Arizona, Oracle, AZ, United States - 4-1-E_D | ecosystem: Engineered > Artificial ecosystem >...
GGTCGCGCGGGTCGCGGGCGTCGCCTCGCGCGCGCTCGCGCTCGGCCTCGACGTGGGCGGCGCTTCCCCTCGGGCCGTGCCTTTCCTCGCCGCCCTCGTCGCCCGCGACCCGCGCGACCTCCTCGCGCCGCCGCGCCTCGGCGGATCCGCCGTCGTGCCCGGAGCCGTCTCGGCCGCCTTCGAGGCCGCCGCCGATTTCGCCCTCGTGGTCGTCGACGGCGCGCTCGCGCCGTTTGCGCGTCTCGCCGCGCGCCTCGCGGGGCGCGACCGCGAGCGCCTCCACGCGGCGGGCGACCTCGGCGCGGTCGCGCGCGCCCTCGAAGGCGCGGGCCTCCGCGCGCGCGTCGAGGGACGGGTCCTCGTCGTCGCGATGGGCGGCGGCGACGAGCCCTCGCGCGAGGTGTTCGCGCGCACCCGGCGCCTCCTGTTCCCCCGCGTCGAAGCCGATGCGCTCCTCGATCTCTCGGGCCCGCCGCGCGACGTCATCGCCGTCCGGCGCGCGCTCGAGAGCCTCGCCGCGTTCGACCTCGCGTTCGCGTGGTCGCGCGAGGCGCGGCGGCTCGAATCCCGGCTGAACGCCCTCGCGCGCGCCTCGCTCGAAGCCTCCACGATGGAGGACCGCGCGACGCTCCTCGACGAGGCTGAGCGGCTCGAAGCCTCGGCGCGCGCGCGGTCGCTCGCGGAGGACGAGTGGTCGCTCCTTGCGGGGTGGAAGGGCGCGGGCCTGCGCGCCGCGCTCGCCGAGCGCATGGCGCGCGACCCGCTCGGGGGCGCAACGCCGGGCCTCCAGGTTGCGCCGGGCGCGGTGCTCCCGGCGAACCTCGGCGCCGTCGTCGAGACGGGCGGCCTCGCGGCGCTCGGGCGCCTCGTGTACGTTCCCTACTTCGTCGTCCCCGTCGCGACGCCCGCGGGCGAGCTGGACGTCGCGGTGAACGCCTTCACGGGATTCGACCCCGCCGACTCGGAGGCGGTCCTCGCGCGCTTCGACGCGGAAGGGGCGAGTCACCTGGTCGAGAGCGAGCGTCGTCCCACGTTCATCCAGCTCAAGTCGCGCGCGCCGGGCGCGAAGTCCACCTCGGAGGCGCTCGCCGCGGCCTTCGGGGGGAAGCCGTCGCGCTACGCGCCGCTTACCCACGCGGCGACGGTGCTGAACGTCCCGTTCGTGGAGATGCCGGGCGGGGTCTTCGCAAGCGCGGTGACGGGCGCGACGCACGAGACCCTCGCCGCGAGGCTGCCCTCGACGCTCCCCCCGGGCGTCCTCGTCGAGTGATCAGCCATCGAGGAGGCGCTTCACGCGCTCGGCGACGAGCTTCGAGAGCGTCTCGCCCGGAACGCGTCCGCGGAATTTCGCCATGAGGGGACCCATGAGCGCGGAGGCCGCGCCCGGGCCGCGCTCGCGGATGAAGGCCGCGCGCTCGGCGACGAGGGCGTCGACGGCGGCCTCGACCTCGCCCATGTCGGCCGCGCCGAGCCCGAGCGACTCGGCGGCCTTCCTCGGCGGCAGGCCGTCCTTTGCGGCCTTCATGAGGACCGGCGCGAGCGCCTCCTTCGCGAAGGCGCCTTCCTTGAGCAGCGCGAACGTCTCCTCGAGGGTCGCATCCGCGATCCGATCGCGCGGAATCCCTTCGCGCTCGAGCTCGGGGAGCGTATGGAGGAGGACGCGGGCGGCTTCGCGCGGTAGGCCCGACGTCGAGGCGAGGCGCTCGAAGAGCGGCGCATCCTCGCCTCGCGCGAGCGCGCGGGCCTCCTCCGCGCCGAGGCCGTACTGCTTCGCGAAGCGCTTCTCCTTCGCGGGCCAGAGCTCGGGAAGCGCCGCGCCGATGCGCGCCCGCTTGTCGCTCGTCACGCGCTGCGGCGGGACGTCCGTCTCGGGATACATGCGCGCCCCGCCGGGAAGCGGCCTCAGGTAGCGCGACGATCCGTCGTCGGCCACCTCCCTCGTCTCCTCGGGAACGCCGTCGAACGCGAGGCGTGCCCGGTCCGCCGCGGCTTCGAGGGCGCGCGCCGCGACGTCGGCCCTCTCGGCGACGAGGACGAACGCGTCCGCCGGCCCGAGGGCGAGGGCGGCGCGCACGGCGTCGACTTCCGCCTGCGTGACGCCGTACGCGGGAAGCTCGTCCGAGTGGAAGAGTCCCTTCACGCCGGCCCGGGCGCGCGCGTAGTCGGCGAGCTCCTTCCCGAGCCGAGGCTTCGGCGTCGTCTCGGCCGGGTCTTTCCGACCGAGGAGGCCCGCGAAGCCGTAGAGCGCCCGCGCCGCGACGCAGCCGCCCGCGTCGATCGTCCTGCGTACGGTCTTCGCCGAGGTCGAGGAGAAGGCGGGGGTCACGTCCACGTCCGCGTCCGCGACCCGGGCCTCCGCCGCGCGGAGCTTCGCGGGAAGTCCCGCGAGGAGGGCCTGGCGTCGCGCCTCGTATTCGATCGCGACGGGGATGATCCTGAGATCCTGCACGCCCTTGACCTCCACGCGCGCGCCGCCGCGGATGGAGACGTTCAGATCCTGCCGGATCGTGCCGAGGCCGCGCTTCACGCGGCCCGTCGCCCGGAGGACCATGCCGAGGGCTTCCGCGGTCTCCCGCGCGTGCTCCGGAGTGCGGATGTCCGGGAGCGTCGCGATCTCGACGAGCGGGATGCCGAGGCGGTCGAGCCGGTAGCGCACGAGGCCATCGGCCGGATCGAGCTTGCGCGCGGAATCTTCCTCGAGACAAAGCGACTGGATGCCGACCCTCCCGTGCGGGGTTTCGACCGCGCCGCCCGCGGCGACGAGGCTCGTGCGCTGGAAGCCGGACGTGTTGCTCCCGTCGATCACGATCTTCCGCATCGTGTGGATCTCGTCGAGCGGCGTCATCCCGAGCAGGGTCGCGATGGTGAGCCCGACGTCGAGCGCCTCGGGGTTCATCGGGTGGGGCGGCTCCTCGTCGAGCTCCACGAGGCAGCTCGTCTCGCGCGAGGCGACGTACTGGAAGACGAGGTTCTTGCGAGCCTCCTCGAGCGCAGCGCGGTCGACCTCGCCGAGCTCGCTTTCCGTCGGCTTGAGGCGGCGCACGAACGTCTCGGTCGTCGCCTCGTCGAGCTGCGAGGCGCAGCGGCAGAAGAGCTTCGCCGTGTCGAGCTGCTGGTGGATCTCAAGTCCCACGACGAGGCCGATTACGTCGAGGTCCGACGTCACGCGCCCCGCGAGGGCGTTTCCGGAAAAGAAGGCTTCGCCCCGGAGGGCGGGCCGGCGCCGCGCAGGCGCCGGCCGGAGACACGTTCAGCTTCGGCCGCCGCCGACGCCGCCACCGACGCCGCCGCCGCCGGTCTGGCCCGAGCGGAACTCGGGGACGTTGTTCTGGATCTCCCGGAGGAGGTCGTCCCGGGACTCGAACCGGTCCTTGGGGACGCGGTTGATGACGTCCTTGAGCGACATGTTGCGGTTCCCGAGCTTGATCTCCCGCGTGCCGACCTTCGTCACGATGTCGTTCTTCGTCGCGGGGAAGTTCACATTCTCCAGCTCGCGGCGGATCTCGGTGACTCCCGTTCCGCCCGTCGTACCCTTTCCGACTCTGGATTCTTCCATGGGGTTTCCCTTCGTGATGTTTCCCGGTCGCACGCCGGGAACACCGTGTCCGTCTCCGGGGGGTAAGGGATTTGTCGAACGACCTCCGAACGGCCATGAAGGACCCGGGTCACGTCGAGGAGGGCGCACGTATCGTGCGTCAAGCCCATCAGGCGGGCAAGCCCCCTTCCGGGTCGTGTGCTCGATCGGGGGGGTGTACCGCAGCGGATCCGTCGAGCCCGCGGACGCGACCGCGATCGAGGCGATCATGCAGTCGATGGCCGCGCGCGGCCCCGACCATGCGGCCGTCCGCCGCTTCGGCCCCGTCATCCTCGGGCACGGTCGTCTCGCGATCCGCGGTCTCACATCCCCGGCGGCGCTGCAGCCGATGGAGACCCCGGACGGCCGTCACGCGCTCGTCTTCAACGGCGAGATCTACAACCACGCGGAGATCGCCGATATCCTCGGGTTCAAACCGCGCTCCGGGAGCGACACCGAAGTCCTCCTCGAGCTTCTCGCGCGCCGAGGCGTCCAAGGTCTCGCGCTCGTCGAGGGTGACTTCGCGCTTGCGCATCTCGACCGCTCGACGGGCGAGCTGATCCTTGCGAGGGACCTTTTCGGCGTGAAGCCGCTGTGCTACGTGGAAACGGACGGCGGGTTCTGGTTCGCGAGCGTTCCGCAGGCCCTCCTTTCGCCCGCCGGCCCCGCGCTCCGCGTCGCGGACGAGGCGGCCGTGGCGGCGTTCCTCGTCGAAGGTCTCGCGGAGCTCCCGGGCCGCACGTTCTTCCGGGACGTCAAGAGCGTCCTTCCCGGCCACGCGCTCGTCGTGCGCGACGGGCGCGTCGTGCGCGCGGAGCGCTACGCGCCTTGTCCCGTCGAGGGTCCCGCGCGGATGCCGCTCGAGGCGGCGCTCGCGAAAAGCGTGGCGCTGCGGCTCGAAGCGGACGTCCCGGTCGGGGCCTCGCTTTCGGGCGGGCTCGATTCCGCCTTCGTGGTCGCGACCGCAACTCGGGGCCGCGCAGGGCTTCCGACCTTCACGGCGCTCATGCCGGACGGAGCGCCCGACGAATCGGGGCTCGCCGCGCTCACCGCGGCCGCATCCCGCGCCTCTCCGACCTGGGTGTACGTCGGGCCTCCGTCCCCCGATGAGCTGCGGGCGCTCGTGCGCGACCAGGGGGCTCCGTTCTCGACGCTGAGCGTGCACGCCCAGAGGCGCGTCGCAGCGGCCGCCCGGGCCGCGGGCGCCAAGGTCCTTCTCGACGGCCAAGGGGCGGACGAGGTCTTCGCGGGGTACCCGCACTACCGGGCGGCGCGCCTCGCGACGCTGCTTGCCCGAGGCCGTCTCGCGCGGTTTGCCCGCGAGGCGCGGGCGTGCGGCCTCGCGTCGACCGCGGAAGCCTTCTATCTCATCCTCCCGCGCCCGGTGCGCGATGCCGTCCGACGCGTCGCGCACCGGCGCGCGCGGAAGCGGCTCGACCCGGGGCTCGCAGCGCGTCACCCCCTCCCCCGCGCGCCCGGGCTCCGGGGGTCGAGCCTCCTCAAGGCCGTGCTCGCCGACGGGCTTCGGCGATCGAGCCTCCCGTCGCTTCTGCGGTTCGCGGATCGCAACACGATGGCGGAAGGGGTCGAGGGCCGCTATCCCTTCCTCGACCGCGACGTCGTGGCGGCCGCGTTCGCCCTCGAGGACGAACGCCTCGTCTCCGACAACTGGACGAAGCGCGCGCTCCGGGAGGCGGCCGCGGGGCTCGTCCCCGACGCGATCCGGTCGGCGCGCGCCAAGGTCGACTTCCGCACGCCGGACGAGGCGTGGTTCGCGGGACCCCTCGCGAGATTGTTCGAGGAGCACCTGGGGGACGGCCGACTCGAGGAACGCGGATGGCTGGCGCCCGGCGAGGGCGCGCGTCTTCTCGCGGACCACGCCCGCGGCCGCGACAAGGGCATGGCCCGCCGGGCCTTCTTCCTCGAGGCCTGGGCGCGCGTCCACCTCGACGCACCCCAAGCGAGGATCGAACCCGGCGCGCTCCGGGCGCGCTCCGAATGACTTAGGATGAGCGTCGCGCTTATCGTCGCGTGGAGTGGTCCTCCGTCGCCCCCGGCGCCTTCGTCGTCCTCGACGTCGTGTCGCTCGCGCTCGCGGGGGCCGTGGCCCTCTTCTTCTGGCGGACCCACCGGCTCGTTCCCGACGCCGGCTACGCGGTCCTCGCGAGCGCCTTCGCGGTCCTGGGTCTGAGTTACCTCACGATCGGCGCCTCCGAGTTCGATCTCATCGACCCCGGCGCCGCGATCGTGGACGCGGCCCGCGTCGGAGGTCAATTCCTCGGCGTGGCCCTCATCTTCCTGAATTACGCCTCGCGGTTCTTCAACCTCGATCGACGATTCCTCACGGTCGCCTCGCGGGCGCTTGCCGCCGTCGCGGTCGTGTATCTCGTCATCTACGTCGCGCCCCCCGCATTCGAGCTGCCCGATCCGCGATCCTACCTCGGGACGCTCCGTTTCCTCGAGTTCATGCTCCTCGCCGCCGCCGCCGGTCTCGTCGCCGTGGGCGTGTCAGGCCGACGCTTCGCCGACTTCGCGGTTCCCGCGGCCTTCCTGCTCCTCGCCGTGAGCAAGTACACGTGGGCGATGATCGCGTGGTTCGGCGTCGACGACGCCGTTCCGCTTCCCTATCTGTGGCGCCTCGCGGCGCTCGGCATCCTTCTCGTCGTCGTGGCGCGCGCGGGGGGCGGTCCTCGTGCCGAGGCGTGAGCGACAGACCCTGATCGGCGTCGTGCTCGCCGAGCTTTCGAGGGCCGCGGGCGACCGCGACGCCTCCGTCACGCAGGTGGCGGCCCGATGCAACATGCCCTACGACCGTTTCAAGGAGCTTCTCGAAGACCTCCGCGGCAAGGGGCTCATCCACGGCGACGACCCGTTCCGTCTGACGCCGGAGGGGCGCAAGCTCCTCGAGGCCTACCGCGCATGGCGGGAAGCCCTCCGGCTCTTCGGCATGTCGCCGGACGACGCGGATCGCCGCGGCTAGGGCGCGAGGGGCTCGAAGGCGTCGACGGGCGTCCGCTCGTCGAGCTCGCCGACGACGTTCTCGCGCATGAGCCGACGGACCTCGGAGGGATCCTTCGTGCGGCCGAGGACCCACATGAGCTTGATGTAGGCCGTCTCGGCGAGCATGTCCTCCGCCGGGATGACGCCCGCCTCCAGGAGGTCGCGCCCGGTGGAATACACGTTCATGTTGACGCGCCCGTTGAGGCACTGCGTCGCCATCACCACGAACGACGGACCGGCTTCGCGTCCGTCGTAGCGCAGGCGCGGCGAGCCGTCCGCGTGGCGGCCCGTCGAGATGGCGCGCACCATGTCGAGGTTGCGGCGCGCGACGTGGCCGAGCCCCGTGCCCACGAGGACGACGCCCTTCAAGACGACCTTCTCGAGGTGATCGGGCCAGAGGCCCGGGTAGCTCTGGATGATCGAAACCTCCTCGTCGAGGCGGTCGTCGAGGACGGCGGGCCCGGGCTTCGCGCGCCGGTAGGGCTCCGTGAGCGAGACCTTTCCGCCCTCGACGCGGCCGAGGGGACGGGCGTTGATCGAGACGAACGCGTCGCGGCGGGAGCTGTGCATCTTGCGCACGCGCGTTCCGCGGTGGACGAGACAGTGGTTGTCGCCCGTCTCGCCGTGCATCACCACGACGACCTCGCCGAGGTCGCTTTGCGCCGCGACGGCCACGGCGGCGTGGAGGTTCATGCCCGCGTCGCTCGACGGCCGGTCGCTCGAGCGCTGGGCGCCGACGAGCACGACCGGGCCGGGAAGGCCGTCCTTGAAGAAGAACGCGAGCGCGGCGGCCGTGTAGGACATCGTGTCCGTTCCGTGCGTCACGACGACGCCGCGCGCGCCCGCGTCGAACTCGCGCTTGACCTCCCTCGCGAGGGTCTGCCAGTGCTCCGGTTGGAGATCCTCGCTGAACATCGAGAAGACGATGCGCGGACGCACGTTCGCGAGGGCGTAGAGCTCGGGCACGGCGGCCGCGAGCTCCGCGGGCGTCGCGACGGGGTGGACCGCGCCCGTGCGGTAATCGACGAAGGACGCGATGGTGCCCCCCGTCGCGAGGATCGCGACCGGCGGAAGGCCGTCCTTCGAGGGCGTGGCGCGCGGCTTCGCGACGCGGGGATCGGCCTTCTTCGCGAGCGCGAGCTTCGATCCGGGACCCATGGCGAGCCCGACGTTGTATCCGCTCTTCAGCTTGAGAACGAGGATGTCGGGGCCGCTTGCGACGGTCCGTTCCATGACGACGCCCCGCTCGGTGCGGCCGTCCGGCACGGTCGCATCCACCGTGTCGCCCACCGCCGCGTTCGCGCCGTCGAGGAGCCTGCGCACGACGCCCTCGTACTCCGTCATGACGCGGGCGGCATGCGCCGCGAGGGCCATAAAAGCGTTCCCCCTGCGGCCAGGCGAAGTCATCATGGTGTCGGACGGCGCAGGGGAACGGTATGCGCGGCGAAGTCGTCTTCCTGTACGTCTACGACGTCGGCGCGGAGGTGGACCTCGACCGCGTCGGCAGCGTCCTCGACGAGCATCCCGCCTTCGAACCCGTCGAGATCCGCAAGACGGCGCCGAAGTACGTGGCGCTCGCGCGGCCGCTCACGCTCCGGTTTCCGGGGATCGAGCGCGAGACGAGCGTCGGGCGCCTCCGGTTCGACCTGACGGCGCGCATCTTCGAGATCGGGGCGGTGAGCCTGCAGGTCCGCGCTTCCTTCGAGGTCGAGACGCTCGGCGACCTCCACGCCTGGGGCAACCTCCGGGTGTACGGGGGCGCCGACCTCGTCTCGCCCCGGCACCTCGCGCAGACGTATCTCAAGGAGATGGTCGCCGGCCTCGGTGAAGCGCTCGTCAAGCGCTACGCCGACGTGTCGGAGCCCGAGACGTACACGGCCTACGCGATCACCGACCTCGGCAAGCTCGACATCCCCACGCTCCTCAAGAACGAACGTCGGGCCCTCGCGGGGCTCATCGCCTCCGAAAGCGACCCTGGGCGCCTATCGATGGACGAGGTCGAGGACAACCTGTACCACATGTACCGCTATTACGACGACGATCTCGTGGTCGCGGACTGGGACGTCGCTGTCGTCGTGGAACCCTCCGGTCGCTACGAGGACGTCCTCTACGTGATGGAGCTCGCAAACCTCCAGCTCCTCGAGCTCCGCACCTACGATCAGTACCTCGACGGCGTCCTCGACAAGGCCTACGACGACCTCTCCCGCTTCTTCGAGACGGGAGCGAGGAGCCTCTTCCTCTCGGCCCGGGACGTGGTCGAGGACCTGGCCGACGCGCGCATCGACCTCATCCGGGTGACCGACGAGATCAACAACATCGGAAAGATCTTCGGCGACTGGTACCTCGCGAAGCTCCACCGCGGCCTCGCGGAGCGTTTCCACCTCGCGGAGTGGGAGACCATCGTGAAGGAGAAGATGGAGACGCTGAACGCGCTCTATGGTCTTGCGACGCACGAGGTCGAGCATCGCCGCGGCATCGTGCTCGAGGGCGCGATCGTGCTGCTCTTCATCGTCGACCTGGTGCTGGTCTTCCTGACGCTTCGCTGATCCGAAAGGATCGCGCGATGCGCGAAAAGCGCCCCAGCCGAGATTTGAACTCGGGTCGGAGCCTCGACAGGGCTCCATGATAGGCCGCTACACCACTGGGGCAACCGGGTCTGCCACGGGGGCAGGCAGCGGATAAAGGAACATGCCCTATTTGAGCATTTGGGGCTGAGCGTTCGCCGCTTCGCGCGTCACGTCCGCGTCGCGCGCCCGGCGGCCTCGCTCGGCTTCTCGAGCGGGCGGGACGCGGCCTTCCACGCGGCCATCCCGCCCAGGAGGTTCGCAACGCGCGGGAAGCCGGCGCGCGCAAGGAGGCTCGCCGCGGTCGCGCTCCGGTAGCCGGAGCCGCACGTCACGGTCCACGCCGCGTCGCGGTCGAGCTCGTCGAAGCGGCTCGCGACGTCCTCGAGCGGGATCCACGTGGCGCCCGGCGCATGGCCCGCCTCCCACTCCGCTCGCGAACGCACGTCGAGGATCGGCGCGCGGGCCGCGTTCGCGGACACGCCCTCGAGCGTCGCGAAGGGAAGGCCGGCCGCGCGCCACGCGGGGAGGCCGCCTTCGAGCCACCCGCGCACGTCGAGGCCGCCCACGAGCGCGAGCGCCCTCACCGCGGCGGCGACCTGGTCCCCGTTCGGTCCCACGACGTAGATGGGCAGGCCGAGCTCCACGAGGTTCGCCGCCCGGGCGGGAAACGCGGCCTGCGAGAAGGGAACGTCCACGGATCCCGCGACGTGGTTCGCGCCGAAGGCGTCGGGCTCGCCGAGGTCGATGATGAGGACGTCGCGCCCGTCGCCCACCGCGTCCGCGAAGGCGCGCGGGTCGAGCGCGGGCACGGCCTCGCGGGTCGGCATCGCGACCGGCGGGCCTTCCCGGTTCAACTGCTTGATCCGGACGGCGTTTCCGGGCTTCGGGGGAAGGTCGTCGAGGACGCGCGCCGTGAACGCGGCGCGGTCGCGCTCGCCGAGGAAGCCGTTCGTCGCGCGCTCGTAACCGAAGCTCGATACGGTGAGGGGGCTCGCGATGGAGCCGCACGCGCTCCCGAGCCCGTGGCCGGGGTGGACGATCGTTCCGTCGGCGACGGGTCCAAGGACGCCCGAGAGCGTCGCGTGCAGGTCCGCCGCGAGCGCCCGCGCATCCGCCTCGCCCACGAGGTCGGGTCGGCCCACGCTCCCGACGAACAGCGTGTCGCCCGTGAACGCGGCGTAAGGGGGCGCGCCGGCCTCGCTCGCGAACAGGACGAGATGCTCCGGCGTATGCCCGGGCGCGCGGCGCGCGAGGAGGGAGACGTCGCCCACGTCGATCGCGTCGCCGTCGGCGAGCGGCTCGTGGTCGAAGCGCACGCCCGCGTTCGCTGGCATGTGGATCGCGGCCCCGGTCTTGCGCCCAAGGGCGCGGACGCCGCTCACGTGGTCCGCGTGGAGGTGCGTGTCGACCACGTGACGGATCTCGACCTCCGCCTGCCGGGCCGCTTCGAGGACGGGTCCGACGTCGAGCACCGGGTCGATCACGACGCCCTCGCCCGCGCGCTCGTCCGCGACGAGATGCGTCAGGCAGCCCAGCCCCTCCTGACGGAGCGATTGCACGAGCATGGACGGGATGATTGACTTCGGGATGCAAAACGCCGATGGACGGCCCGTCCGGAAGTGGTTAGCCAGATCGGGTCCACGATGCCCCATGCGTCTCGTCTTCATCGCCGGCAGCCCTCGACGCAAGTCGCGCACGCGCGTCCTCGTCGAGCGGGCCCGCGACCACGCTCGCAACGAGCACCCGGAATGCGAGACCGATCTCCTCGACCTCGCGGCGACGACCCCCGAGCCGTTCAAGGACTGGGAAACGGAATACTCGGACGCCACGCGGAATGTCGTTGAGCGCGTGCTCGCGTCCGATGCGATGGTCGTGGGATCGCCCGTGTTCAATGGCTCCTATTCTTCCGCGGTCAAGAACCTCTTCGAGCACATCGACTACAAGGAGCTCGAAGGGATGGTCGCGGGGTTCATCGTGGTGGGCGGCGGAGACCAGAGCTTCCTCCAGGTCCGCGCGCATCTCGCGCAGCTCATGGCCTACTACCGCGTGCCGGTCGTGCCGCGGGCGGTTTTCGCGACCGAGGAGCAGGTTGACGAGGGCCCGCCCGAAAAGATCCTCAAGCGGATCGATCGCCTCGTCGACGCGACCTTCGCGGCGGCAACCGGCGCGCGCGCGGCCGCGGACGCTGAGCGGAAGATGGAGCGCGAGCACGCGCCTCAGGCTTGACGGTCGAGGTCGCGCCCGAACACGACCGCCACCGCGATCGACGTGCCGAGCATGGCGATGGCCGTCACCACGGCGACGGTCGCGAAGGCTTCGCCGAAGGCGGCCCTCGCGGCGGCGAGGAGCGGCTCCCCGAGGTCGGCGGGAAGTCCGCGAGCGATCTCGCGCGCGCGGGCGAGCGACTCCGCGGCCGCGCGCGCGTCCTCCGCGCCGAGGCCGGGCGGGGCAGTCGCCGCGAGCGACAGCCGATAGATGGCGACGCCGAGGCTCCCGAGCACCGCGATGCCGAGCGCGCCGCCCAGCTCCGCGCTCGTCTCGGACACGGCCGCCGCGGATCCCGCGCGCTCGGGCGCCGCCTGACGGAGGATGAGCTCCGTCGAGAACGTGAACACCGGTCCGAGCGCGAGGCCCACCAGGACCCACGCCGCGACGTAGAGCGCGAGGTCGGACGCAAGCGACGCCTGCACGAAGAGCGCGAGACCGACGCCCGCGGAGGCGTAGCCCGCGGCGATGAGGCGAGCGTGGTCGAAGCGCCGCCCCAGCGCGGGCGAGAGGAGGCCGCTCACGACGATGGCGGCCGCTCCGGGGACGGACCAGAGTCCCGCCTCCTGGGGCGAGAAGCCGAGGTCGAGCTGGAGGAACTGCGCGCCGAAGAAGGAGATGGAGAACATGACCGTCGCGCTGAACATGAACGCGACGAGAAGCGTCGCGAAGCGGGTGGATCGCAGGAGGCGCAGGTCGATGAAAGGATGCTCGAGGCGGCGCTGACGGAGGACGAAGGCGCCGAGGAGGGCGAGGCCGATGACGACCGCGACGGCCGATGCGGTCCCCGCATCCCCTTCCGCGAGTCGCTTGACGCCGTAGATGACGCCGAGGACGCCCGCAAGCGAGAGCGCGGCGGAGGCGAGGTCGAGCCGCTCGGCGGACGGGTGGCGGAATTCCGGAAGGAGCCGCGGCGCGAGGAGGAAGAGCGCCGCCATGATCGGGACGTTGATGAGGAACACGGAGCCCCACCAGAAGCGCTCGAGCAGGAGTCCGCCGACGATCGGGCCGAGGATGCCGCCCACCGCGAAGCTCGTGCTCCAGATCGCGATCGCGGTCGTGAGGTCGCCGCGCTCCCGGAACATGTTGCGCAGCAGCGCGAGCGTGGAGGGGGCGAGCGTGGCGCCCGCGAGCCCCATGAGCGCGCGGGAGGCGATGAGCATCGCGGAGGACGACGAGAAGGCCGCGATCGCCGAGGCGAGCGCGAAAGCGACGGCGCCGATCCGCAGGAGCCGGCGCCGCCCGATGCGGTCGCCGAGCGTTCCCATCGTGATGAGGGCCCCCGCGACGAGGAAGCCGTAGATGTCGACGATCCAGAGGAGTTCCGCCGGCGACGGGGCGAGCGCCCGCGTGAGGCTGGGGACGGCGAGGTGGAGGACCGAGAGGTCCATGACCACGACGAGGCTCGTGAGCGAGAGAACGCCCAGGCCGATCCACTCGCGGCGCGTCGCGCGATCCGTCGCAATGTCCCCCGTCGCCGCCACGCCGCTCCTTCCGACGCCGCGCGCGCGGCGAGTGGGTCCGCCCGGATTTGAACCGAGGTCAAAGGCTCCCAAAGCCCCTAGGATACCAAGCTACCCCACGGACCCGACTGTGGCGAGGATGGATCCCGGCCTCTTGTACCTAACCTTGATCCGCGGCGGTCGCCACGGCGGCGAGGCGGATCGCGTCCGCGCTCGTGTGGCGCGGCTTCCAGCCGAGCCCCTTGAGCTTGTCGATCGCGAGCCGCATGACCTTGACGTCGCCGCGCCAGCCGCGTCCGTCGACGCCGCCCGTGTAGCGGTATTCGACGTCCTTGAGCCCGAGCACCGACGCGCAGATGTCGGCGATCGACTTCACGTCGACGGCGTCCTCGCTCCCGATGTTGTAGACGTCGTACTTCCTCGTTTGCCGCTCGACCGCGTGGAGGAGCCCCTCCACGGTGTCGGCGACGGAGACGTACGATTTCGTCTGCTTGCCGTCGCCCAGGATCTCGAGGCGCTTCGGGTTCGCGCGGAGCTTGTGGATGAAGTCGTACGTGACGCCGTGGGTCGAGCGCGGCCCGACGACGTTCGCGAAGCGGAAGCTCGCGCCCTGGAAGTCGAACGTGTGGCAGTACGCCGCGATGAGGGACTCCGCGCCGAGCTTCGCGGCGCCGTAGACCGAGATGGGCTCGAGGGGGCCGTAGCCCTCGGGCGTCGGGATGATCGCCGCCTCGCCGTAGACCGTGCTCGTGGACGTGAAGGCGATGCGTTTCACGCCCGCGTCGCGCATGACGTCGAGCACCGTGTTCGTCGCCGTCACGTTCTGCCGCATGTGCTCGGCGGTGCGCTCGAAGCTCGTGCGCACGTCGGGGTCGGCCGCGACGTGGAAGACGATGTCCGAACCGGTGATGGCGGGACGCAGCGAGCGCGCGTCGAGGACGTCGCCCTGCACGAAGCGCACGCCGGGATTGCGCGCGAGGTGGCCCAGGAACGACGGGCTCCCCGTGGACAGGTTGTCGTAAACGGTGACGCGCGAGCCGCGCGCGACGAGCGCGTCGACGAGGTGGCTTCCGATGAAGCCCGCGCCGCCCGTGACGACGGCCGTCGCGCCCCGGAGGTCCATGGCGCGGCTACGGCGGGCCTCTCCGATAAAGCTAGCCGATCCTACCCCTCGACCCGGATCGCGACGCGCGTCGTGACGGGCTTGCCGGACGGATTCACGAGCCCGACGTCCACCGTGTAGTCCCCGGGGGGCGCGGTCGCGTTCACGTAAAGCGGCACGTAGAGCGTCCCCTTCGGCGGGATCGTGGTCGTTCGGAGCGCGTCGTCGAGGAAGAAGAGCGTCGCGGCGTTCAGGAAATTCCGGATGATGAGCTCGGGAACGTCGAGGAGGGTGATCGCGGGGTCGTCGAACCAGTGGCCGGTCGAGGCGCGGAGGGCCGGCTCCGCGGCGGCGACGTGGGTCTTCACGCCGTAGGCCTGGCCGACGGCCGAAACCTCGCGGGCCGCGAGCCAGATCGCGGTCGCCTGCTCCCGCTTCGCGACGAAGCGTGGGACGGTATCGACGGGCTCGAGCGTGACGGAGGTTTCGAGCGCGGGTCCGAGCGCGTGGTGGAATTCGGAGGTCGTCGCATCGACGGTGGCGCCCTTCGGCCCGGCCACGATCTCCGCCTGGCCGACCACCTGGAGATCGCCAGGGATCGGCAGCTCCCCGACGCGCCAGCCCGATCCGGACCCGAGCGTCCAGGCCACGTCCGCCTCCTGAACGTCGACGCGCGTCGCGGCCGCGACGAGCCGCCCGCCCGCGACGGCGAGACCCTCGGCGCGGACCACTTCGAGCGTGCCGCGCCCGAGACGGTCGAGCACGATGCCCTCGAAGCGCTGCCGCTCTGCAAGCTCGAGGCGGATCGGCGCGCGCGTCTCGCCGCCCTCGGCGACGATCGCGTTCTCGGCGGCCGGCATCTCGACGACGATCTTCGTGCCGTCGAAACCGCCGACGTTTCCGCGCTCGATCGCGATCGCGCCGGCGATCGCGAGCGTGGGGGCGCCGACGAGCGTCGCGGACTCGCCCGCGAAGGAGCGCTGGCGTCCGTCGTCGCCGCTCCACGACCCGTTGAGGCCGAGGAACCGGACGCGGGCCTCGGAGAAACCGAACAGCGGCTCGATCGCGAGGCTCGCGACGTCGGCCTTGACCACGCCGCCGCGCCAGAGGACGCATGCGGGCGCGCCCGTGTATTCGAGGGCGTGGGGCGCGGTCTCGCCGAAGGCGGCCGTGATCTGCGGACCCTTCACGATCGCGACGGGCTCGGGACAATCGAGGCCCGCGACCAAGGTTCCGTGCGGGAAGCCTGGGACGTTCTCCAGGTCGTCGATGGCGGCGAAGCAGCCGGCGAAGGTCGGGAGCGCGAGGACGAGCGCAAGGGCGGAGGCGCGCATCGGGTCGGCGACCGCCCGCCGGCCGTTTAGCGGTTCCGGCGCTCGCGCTCCGTCCTCGGCTTGAAGAGAAGCGCCGCGTGGTCGCGCTCGTAGGGGCCGAGGTCGACGCTCTCGACGAGCGCGTAGCCCGAATCGCGCTCGACCTCGTGCGCGACCTGGTCGTAGACCGCGCGCGGATCGGCCGCGACGTCGACGCTGCGGGCCTTCACCATGAACATGCCCCAGGCGGGCGCGAACACGCGGAGGTTGCGCGCGAAGATGGCGGCCTGGTGCCGCTGCGCGATGTCCTGGTAGAGGACCTCCACGTTGCCCGCGAAACGGCGGTAACGATCGGGCCTCCACGCGTCGCCCAGGATGGGCACGATGTTCGATCGGTGGTCCGCGACGGATACGAGGTCGCGGAAGGAGCGCGGCGAGAACTCGAGGCTGAAGACGACGCCCTTCGAGGCGATGTCGCTCACGTGCGACGGCGTCGTGCCGTTCGCCGCGCCGAGGTAGAGGACACGCGTCTGCGGCCCGATCGGCATCGAGCGGCCGCCCTTCAGGATGTAGGCGGCGAGCTTCGACCGCGTGGGGTTCCACGTGCGGTACTCGTCACCGCGCACGTTCACGAGATCTTCGTCGTACACCTTGCGTCCGGGCGCGAGGTTCCGCGTCGCGAGACGGGAATCCTCGAGCTGGACGACGTTCGCGTACAGCTCGCGCGTCACGATCGGTCACCTCCGCGGCGGCGGTCGTATTTCTTGCCGGGGCGGTCGCCTCCGCCTCCACGGTCTTCGCGCGGTCGGTAGGGTCGGTCGCCGCCGCCTTCGCGCGGGCGGAAGCCGCCTTCGCGGGACGGGGGCGGGCCCCGGTCGTCGCGCGGTCGGTAGGGTCGGTCGCCGCCGCCTTCGCGCGGGCGGAAGCCGCCCTCGCGCGGCCGGAATCCGCCGCGGTCCTCGCGGGGCCGGAAGCCGCCGCCTTCGCGGGGCCTGAATCCGCCTTCGCGCGGCGTGTAGCCGCCCCGGTCCTCGCGGGGCCGGAATCCGCCGCGGTCCTCGCGGGGCCGGAAGGGCCGGTCGCCCGCGGCCTCCGCGGGGCGGAACCCGCCCCGTTCCTCGCGCGGCGCGAACGGACGTCCGCCTTCGCGGGGCCTGAAGCCGCCCCGCTCCTCGCGGGGCCGGAACCCGCCTTCCCGGCGGAATCCGCCGCCGCGCTCGGGCGGGCCGCGGCGATCGGGGGTCCGGCGCGGGCGCGTCTTGCGGCCCGCGGCGATTTCGCGCGCCCGGGCCTCGAACTCGTCGAGGAGGCGGGCGCCCGCGGTCTTGTCCTGCGTGAACGCGTCGGCGCGGGCCGCGAGGGCGACCTTCGCCGCGAGCGTGCGGGCGAGGGCGCCGCGCTGGTGGCGGCCCGCGCGGTGGATCGTGGGAACCTGGAAGAGGTGGCCGTGCTTCGGCGGCTTCTTGCCTTCCCGGATGTGGCGGAAGAGCGCCTTCTCGGCGCCGAGCGTCTGGATGGTGCCCGCGGGCATCGACGCGAGGCGGGCAAGGCCGCCCGCGCTCTTGAGCAGGCGCGCCGCGACGAGGGGACCGACGAGGATCGTGACGTTCGGCGCGATGATCGCGACGTTCTCGGTGAGGTACTTCTCGAGGTCGCCGCGCAGGCCGTAGAGGTTCGCCGTGACGCGCGCGAGGGCCTTGATCGCCTCCTCCTCGGCGGGGCCGAGCGTGCCGCCCATCGGATCGGCGGGGGCGAGCTCGGGCTTCGCCGCGACGATCCTCTCGCGGTTGCCGTGCTGGTTGATGAGCGCCGCGAACTCCTCGTGGCGCGCGACCGAATCCGCGAGCTCGGGGAAATGCAGGCCGAACCACTCGCGCAGGCGCTCGGAGAGGATGTTCGCCTGCGCCATGACCTCGTCGATCGCGTCGACGCTCTGCAGGACGTGGAGGTCGCGCTTCGCGAGGGCGTGGCGAAGCGACGCGCGCGCGAGCACGAGGCTCGCGTCGTGGAGGAGGGCCGTCGTGAAGCCCCAGTCGGACGCTCGGCCCGCAAGGTCGGGGAGGGTGGAGGCGTCGGCGTCGAGGGCGAGGCGCGCGCCGGGAAGCCGGGCGAGGCGCTCCTCGGCGACGGTGAACGCGTCGGAACGGCGCGCGAGGTCCTTCTCCTCGTCGAGGACGTCGCCGCGCTCGATCCGCTCGAGAAGCCCCGCCAGGGCGCGGGCGTCGCGCGGGAAGAGGCGCTCGTCCACGATCCGGTCGCCTTCGACGAGGAAGGCCCCGAACCACGTGGTGAGAAGGAACATGGGGTGCGAACCCCCGGCCCCCTTCTTAAAGCCTACCCGGCTACGCCTCGCACGCGTAGACGCCCGTCGCGACGCCGAAACGGCGCTTCTCGACGAGCCCCTTGCGCTCGAGGCGCGCGAGGCCGGCATGGATGGCCGACGGGGTGAGGCCGAGGCGCCGGGCGAGCTCCCTCTGGGACAGGCCGGGCTCCTCCCGGACGAGGTCGAAGAGGGCCTGCGACGACCCGGCAAGGAGCGTCGAGCGGCGCGTCATCTCGCCGTGCGGGATGGACCCGGTCGCGAACCAGCGGATGTAGCGTCCCGCGTCGACCCGAGTGACGTGGTTCGTGCGGTGCAGCACCTCGAGGTGGTAGGTCATGGCGCCGTTGCCGCACGGCACGCGCCGGAGGAGCTCCGAGGTGTGGATGCCGGGCTGCTCGCGGATCGCCTCGAGGATCTGCTGGCGGGCGTCGTTCTCGAGCACGTCGCCCTTCGCGAGGCGCGTGTAGAGGGGGGCGAGGAGGCCGCGCGCAAGCAGCGCGCCGACGCCGTTCGCGAGGAGCGCGAGGAGCGTGAGGCTCGCGGCGGCCGCGGCCGCAAGCGCGAGCGGGGCGGGAACGTCGGAGGCGGTCGGCTTCGCGACCGTGCCGCGGGAAACCTTCGCGACGGGGAGGACGATGCGCGAAGGGGCGAATTCGGAGCGGTGGTCGCGGTCGAGAACGACGCCGTAGAGGACGGCGCCCGTCGCCGCGTCGAGCGCGACCTGGGCGCGCTCGTACCCGTTGTCGATGCCGGCGTCCGCAAGCTGGGACTCGGTCCTGAGGTGGCCGACGACGACGATGGCGCCCTCGGGGGCCCACCGCGCTTCGATGAACGTGAGGGGCCGGTGGAGGGACGCAGGTTGATCGGCCCTCCAGACGGCGACGGCGCTTTCGAGCGTGAGGACCGTCGTCGGGAGCTTCGAGACGTCGAAGGGCGCGTGGCGCGACTCCGAGCCGTCGCTCACGGTGTAGCTCGGCGGCGCGCCCGGGACGAGGGTCGAGGTGGCGCGCTCCGTGACGTACACCGTGCGGGCGACGCCGGCCGCGGGATCGGCCCACGTGAGCGTCCAGCTGCGCGCGGCGGGCGCCTGGACGGCGTCGCCGCGGGCGAAGCTCGAGCGGTCGTCGTAGCGCGCGACGACGAGGCGGGCCTCGGGATGCTCCTCGCGCCAGGCCTGGAAGCGCGTCGCGCGCTACGACGACCGCTCGAGC
>Ga0247719_1000652_pt1 | contig 18794 bp, 22 predicted proteins | sample 41E_DmetaG_FD_189046 | JGI IMG/M metagenome (GOLD analysis project Ga0247719, IMG submission 189046) | Soil microbial communities from hillslope of Landscape Evolution Observatory, University of Arizona, Oracle, AZ, United States - 4-1-E_D | ecosystem: Engineered > Artificial ecosystem >...
ATGGCCCGGGCCATTTGGGGTTGATTCGAGAAGTTCAGCCCCCGCGTCACGCGGGCGCAACGACCGGGCATCACGAGGCGTCGCGCCCACACGGGGAGCCGCACACGTCGTCCCGCGAGGACCTCGGCACGCAGCTGATCGAGGGGGTGCTCGCGCGAGGCACCCGGACGACGACGGTACTGCCGGCAGGGTCGATCGGCAACGCCCAGGAAATCCGCATCGTATCGGAGCAGTGGTTCTCGGAAGACCTCCAGGTGCTCGTGCTGACGAAGCACAGCGATCCACGGTCGGCTGAGACGACTTATCGCCTGCGCCACATCAGCCGCGCGGAGCCCGATCCGTCGCTGTTCACCGTTCCTGCCGACTACCGGACGGAGGAGCGTCGGGTCCGCCACCCCGAATAGGGCTCGCGGATTCGGCTTGAATTGTCCACCGTCGGGCACGGCTCACCCGCCGGTCCGGTCTCGCGCTGCGCGTGCGGCTCGCGCCGTCGAGCGAGCGCTTCGACGATCGGCTCCAGGGGCCGCAAGGTCCGGCACCCGCGCGAACAGTGCGGCCTCCTCGTGCCCGACCGCCGCGGCTTCTGGACTACGACGGACTGACGTGCGTCGGCCGGCCGGGCGCGCTACTGACCTGCGACCGCGTGAAGCCGCCGCCGAAAGGCGGGGGCGTCGATGGAGGGAAACCGGTAACGGACGGGGATGAAGTCTGCCGGCGAGGCCAGCTCCACGTTCACCTGCAGGCGTTCCTTCAAATCCTGGATGGCGCGGAACAGTTCATCGCGCTCCGGCACGAACTTTACGTCGACGTCGATCGTGCTGTCGCGCCAGCCGTGCAGGACGGCGGTGGCCCCGCCGGTGAGATAGACACGCGTGGCGTCGCGCGCGGACTGGCCGAGCGCGCGCATGAAAAGCTGGATCCGCGTCAGGTCCGCGGGCTGGCGCATTCCGCTGCCCGTTCGTAGCTGACCAGCCGTCGGATCAGCGCGTTGTACCGCGCGTGAGCCGAATCGGAGTCTTCGGCGGCGAGGAGGTCGTAGAGCCGCCGTTCGGGATCGGGAACCGTCCGGTCGATCGGCAGCCCGAGATCGCGCAGCCGTGGCGCGCCGATGGAGACGAGCAGGGCCTCGATCGATTCGTCCCCACGCGCGAGATCCTGCAGGCCGCGCTCGATGAGCTCCGCGCCGGGAAGCGATGGATCCACGGGGCGGATTATAGCGGCGCCTACGGGGTCAGAGCTTGAATTTTGCACTCCGCGGGAACCGGGTACCCCGTCGTGCAAGATTCAAGCTCTGACCCCGCCGTTCGCCCCCCGCGCAAACGCCCAACTGAAACTCCAAACGCCAGTGCGTTTCAAGATTTGAGTTGGGGGTTCGGAGGTTTGGAGTTCGAAGTTTGGCGTTTGAAGTTTCCGCAGGACGCCCCTCCATCGTCCGCCGGAAATCGTGATAACTTGAGCAGTTCTCGCTATTTCCGCGACCTGCTCATGGCACAGCGAAAGCTGGACGTTGTTCTCGATTCGGTGAAGCGCCTCCTGCGGATGGGCGCGACGGCCAACCTGGTGAACCTGCTCCAGAAGCAGCATCCGGCCGACCTGGCGCAGCTCTTTTCGGAGCTCCCCGACAAGGATCGTCACGCCGCCTTCTCGCTGCTCGTCGAGCGCAACAGCCGGCTCGCCATGGAAGGCCTGTCGGAACTCGGTCCCGAGGCCGGCGCCGCGCTCCTCGCCGACCGGTCCCCCGAAGAGATCGTCAAGCTGACCCAGGAGCTGCCGTCCGACGATGCGGCGGCGATCATCGATTACCTGCCCGAGGAGCTCTCGACCGCCGTCCTCGAACTGATTCAGAAGCGCCCCGCCGGCGGGGAAGTCGGCGAGCTGCTCGAGTACGCCGAGCAGACCGCCGGCCGCATCATGAACCCGAAGGTCTTCGCGCTGGCCGAAGACATGACGGCGGGCGAGGCGATCACGGCGCTCCAGGGCTCGCGCGACGTCGAGGTGGTCTTCTACCTGTATGTGATCGACTCGCGCCGCCATCTCGTCGGCGTCGTCTCGCTGCGCCGGCTCCTGCTCGTGCCGCCGGCGACGCCGCTCAAGCGGATCATGACGACGGACCTGATCAGCGTCCGCTCCGACATGGACCAGGAGGAGGTCGCGCGGCAGGTCGCGTCCTACAACCTGCTCGCGATCCCCGTCGTCGACGAGGAGAACAAGCTGGTCGGCGTCATCACCGTCGACGACGTGATCGACGTCATCAAGGACGAGGCCACCGAGGACGTCTATCGTCTGGCGGGCGTGAGCAGCGACGACCGCGTGTTCACGCGCCCGTCCGAGTCGCTGAAGAAGCGCCTGCCCTGGCTGATGGTGAACCTCGTCACCGCCTTCGTCGCGGCGTCGGTGGTCGCGATCTTCGAGGATACGATCGGCATCCTGCCGGTGCTCGCCGTGCTGATGCCGATCGTCGCCGGCATGGGCGGCAACGCGGCGACGCAGACGCTGACGGTGATCGTGCGCGGCATCGCCCTCGGCGAGCTGACGTGGGCGAACACGCGCAAGGCGCTGTTGAAGGAGGCGGCGGTCGGCATCGGCAACGGCGTCGCGTGCGGCGTGCTCGCCGCGGTGATCGTGCTGCTGTACAAGGGGGACCCGGTGCTCGGGCTCGTGCTGGGCATGGCGATGATCATCAACATGTTCGTCGCGGCGACCGCGGGCACGCTGATCCCCCTGCTGCTGCGCGCGCTCAAAGTGGATCCGGCGCTCGCCTCGTCGGTGTTCATCACGACGCTGACCGACATGTTCGGCTTCTTTTCGTTCCTGGGGCTGGCGTACCTGTTCATCAATCACCTGCACCTGGGCGGATAGAATAAGGAGTGCCCGTTTACACCTCCGACGCGCTCATCCTGCGCACCTACAAGCTGGGTGAGGCGGATCGCATCGTGGTGTTCCTGACGCGCGATCGCGGCAAGAAGCGCGGCGTGGCGAAGGGGGCGCGGCGCGCGCGGTCGCGGTATGCCGGCGCGCTCGAACCGATGACCCGCGCGGGGGTCGCCTATTACGAGCGGGAACAGCGCGACCTGGTGCGGCTCAACTACGTCGAGCCGCAGCGTTCGCCGCTCGCGGCGGTCGGAACCTCGGGAGGCGCGGCCGCGCTGGGCCACGTGGGGTACTTCGCCGAGCTGATCGACGAGTGGGCGCCCGAAGCGCACGCCGACGAGCGGCTGTTTCGGCTCGGCGCCGCGGTCGTCGACGCGCTGGCGTCGGGGGTGCCGATCGACCGCCTCGCGCGGTACTTCGAGTACTGGATCCTGCGGCTCCAGGGCGTCTATCCGGCCGTGACGGCGTGCCCCGGGTGCGGCGGGTCGCTCGAGGCGGGGGCGGTGATGCCGCCGCGGGAGCATGTGTATGTGTGCCGGCGGTGCGGGCACGCGGGCAGCGGCACGGAGATCAGCGCCGGCGCCCTCGCGTTCCTGCGTGCCGCCGTTCGTGTGGCGCCGGAACGGATGGAGACGCTGGTGCTCGACGCGCGCGCGTCGCGCGAGCTCGAGACGGCGCATCGCCGGCTGCTGAACACGCACCTGGAAAAGGAGTTGAAGTCCGTCCGGGTGCTCCGCGAGATGGGAAGGTAGGGCGGCCCCCGGGTCTGCTGGAACCGAATGGTCACGCTGCAGCAACTGATTTTCAAATTGTCGGAGTTCTGGGTTTCCCGCGGCTGCCTGCTCCAGCAGCCGCTCGACATCGAGATGGGGGCCGGCACCATGCACCCGGAAACGTTTCTGCGGGTGCTGGGGCCGCAGCCCTGGAGCGTCGCCTACGTCCAGCCGTCGCGCCGTCCGGCCGACGGCCGGTTCGGCGAGAACCCGAACCGGCTGTTCAAGCACCACCAGTTCCAGGTCATTCTCAAGCCGGCGCCCGACGAGGTGCAGCAGATGTACCTGCAGAGCCTCGAGGCCTGCGGGATCGATCTGCGCGCGCACGACGTGCGCTTCGAGGAGGACAACTGGGAGTCCCCCACGCTCGGCGCCTGGGGCATCGGCTGGCAGGTGCTCTTCGACGGGCAGGAGATCACGCAGTTCACGTACTTCCAGCAGGCGGGCGGCGTCGACCTGTCGCCGATCTCGGTGGAGCTGACCTACGGGCTCGAGCGGTTCGCGATGGCGCTGCAGGACGTCGACAACGTGTTCGACCTCGAATGGTCGCACGGCGTGAAGTACCGCGACGTGCGGCACCGCGACGAGGTGGAGCAGTCGAAGTACGCCTTCGGGCAGATCGACATGCCGCCGGCCGACCTGCATGCGCTCCACCGCAGTCTGTTCGACCAGTACTACGGGCTTTCGCAGACGCTGCTGCGGAGCAACCTGGTGCTGCCCGCGCTCGACTACTGCCTCAAGTGCTCGCATATGTTCAACCTGCTCGACGCGAGCGGCGGCATCGGCGTCACCGAGCGCACCGCCTACATCCTGCGCGTGCGGCAGATGGCCGTGGCGATCGCGAAACGCTGGGCGGGGGTGGACGATGGTGACACGGCCGCCGCGGCGACGCCCGCGCCTGCGGCGTCACACGACGACGCGACGCCACGACGACACGACGATGCCTAGTGTTCTTTCTCGGTGCCTGAACACCGTCGTGTCTTCGTGCCGTCGTGATCGTCGTGACTGCCGTCAGCTCGTGCCGCGTGAGTGTGAACACTGATGGATAGGGAACTGCTGATCGAAATCGGCGTCGAAGAGCTGCCCGCCTCCTGGCTGCCTGGTCTCACGCGCCAGATGGCCGAGAAGCTCGAGGCGCAGCTCAAGGCGCTGCGGATCGCGCCACTGGCGCCCGTCGAGAGCTTCAGCACGCCCCGCCGGCTCACCGCGCGCATCGCCAAGATCGCCGAGCGGCAGGAGGACCTCGAAGAGACGATCACCGGCCCGCCGGTCTCGGCCGCCATCAAGGACGGCGAGCCGACGCCTGCCGCCCTCGGCTTCGCGAAGAAACAGGGGGTCGAGTTCGACCAGATCGCCCGGGTGACGACGGCGAAAGGGGAATACCTGGCGTATCACCGCCGCGTCCGCGGCAGGAGCGCCGTCGACGCGATGCCGGACCTGCTGACCGCATTCCTGCGCGATCTCAGCTTCCCGAAGCAGATGCACTGGGACGCGCGGCTGGAAGACGGGAAGGGGAATTTCACCTTCGGCCGGCCGATCCGCTGGCTCCTGTTTCTCTACGGGGGCCGCGTCGTCCCGTACACGATCGGCCGTGCCGCCAATGCCGCCGGCATGCTGGTGCAGGACGTCGAGTCGGGGCCGCTCACCTACGGCCACCGGTTCCTCGCGACGAGCGGCCGCGCCGGCCGCTCCATCAAGGTGCGCAGCTTCGACGAGTACCGCGCGCGGCTCTCGGAGCACTTCGTCGTGCTCGACCACGCGGAGCGCCGGGACCGGATCGGGCGGGAGCTCGAGAAGCACGCGCGGCGGCTCGGGGCGCGCGTGCACCTGAAGGAGCACGCGCAGCTGATCGACGAGGTCGCCGACCTCGTGGAGTTCCCCGGCGTCGTGGCAGGCTTTTTCGACCGCGGCTTCCTCGAGCTGCCGCAGGAGGTGCTGACGACGACGCTCGTCCACCACCAGCACTGGTTCCCGGTGGTGACCGACGAGGGAAGACTGAAGGAGGCGTTCCTCGCGGTCGTGAACACGCAGCCGCAGGACGAGCGGCTCATCGCGAAGAACGCCGAGCGCGTCGTCACGGCACGCCTGCGCGACGCGAAGTTCTTCTGGGAGGCGGACCGCCGCACGAAGCTCGAAGACCGGCTGGATCGGCTGCACACCGTCCTCTTCCACAAGAAGCTCGGGAGCTACCGCGACAAGACGGAGCGGATCTCCCGGCTGGCGGAGTGGATCGCGTCCGAAGCGCTCGGTCAGCCCGGCGACGCGGCGGCAGCCGCGAGAGCCGGCCGCCTCGCGAAGGCGGACCTGACGACCGACATGGTGTTCGAGTTCACCGAGCTCCAGGGCACGATGGGCGGCATCTACGCGCGTGAAGAAGGGGAGCCGGAGCAGGTCTGGAAGGCGATCTACTACCAGTACCTCCCGATCGGGGTGGAGGCGGACGCGCCGCCCGCGCGCGAGCAGCTCGGCGCGGCGGCCGTGACCTGGGCGGCGCTGTCGCTGGCCGACAAGCTCGACACCTTCGTCGCGCTCACGGCGGCGGGCGAGAAGGCGACCGGCTCGCGGGACCCGTTCGGTCTGCGGCGCAACGTGCAGGGGGCCGTCCGCGTACTGATGGACCTGCCGGAGCTGACCGGCGCCGCCCGCGAGATCTCGACGGACGCGCTTCTGACGCAGGCCGCCGCCCTCGTGCAGGGCGCGGCGTGGACGCCGCAGCTGGCGGACGCCGCCCGCACGTTCACCGTCGATCGTGTCCGCTACGCCCTCGAGCAGCGCGGCTACCCGATTGCGGTCGCTCGCGCCGCGACGTCAGCGGGCGACATCCGTCCGCTGCGCGCGCGGCGGCTCGCGGAGGCGCTCCAGGGGATGCGTACCTCCGAGGATTTCCAGGCGCTTGCCGTCCTGTTCAAGCGCGTGAAGAACATCGCCCCGTCGGCCCGTGCCGTGTCCGATCGCGGCGCTCGCCCGGCGCAGCCCGAAGGCGCGGACGAGCCCCTCGACCGTGCGGCGCTCGTCGAACCCGCCGAGCAGGCGCTGCTCGGTGAGCTCGACGCGCGGCGGCCCCGCGTCGAGCAGGCGATCGCGGCGGCCGACTACAAGAAGGCGCTCAGCGAGATCGCCGCCCTGCGGGGGGCGGTCGACAGATTCTTCACCGACGTGTTCGTCATGGTCGACGATGCGCGTCTCAGGACCGCGCGGCTGAAGCTGATGGCCGATCTGCGTGACCTCATCCTCGATCTCGCCGACATTTCCGAGATCGTTCCTCAAACGGAGTAACAGTCGAATGGCGAAGACACTCGCACGAACCAGAGAGGCAGCCCGGAACGCGGCGGCGAAGCCGGGCGTCGCCCGGGCCGCGAAGGTGGCGGCCGTCGCCGTCGCCGCGGCGGCCGCGGCCAGGGGCGTTCAGAAGGCGGTCAAGGGGCCGAAGTACGTCTACCTGTTCGGCCGCAAGACCGACGGCAACGGCTCGATGAAGGCGCTGCTCGGCGGCAAGGGGGCGAACCTCGCCGAGATGTGCCGCATCGGCCTGCCGGTGCCCCCCGGGTTCACGATCACGACCGAGGTCTGCACGTACTACTACGCCAACAAGCGCACGTACCCGCCGGCGCTGCGCGCGCAGATCGAAGCGGGCATCGCCTCGATCGAGCAGCAGACCGGCAAGAAGTTCGGCGACCTCACGAACCCGCTGCTGGTGTCGGTGCGCTCGGGCGCGCGCGACTCGATGCCGGGCATGATGGACACCATCCTGAACCTCGGCCTGAACGAGCGGACCGTCGAGGCGCTCGCGGCGAAGACGAACAATCCCCGCTTCGCCTGGGACTGCTACCGCCGCTTCGTGCAGATGTACGGCGACGTCGTGCTCGGCGTGCAGAAGCGCGCCGACGAAGACCACGAGCCGTTCGAGACGGTGATCCACTCGCTGAAGCACGAGCGCTATCACGACGACGTCGAAGACACGAAGCTGTCGGTCGACGATCTCAAGGAGCTCGTCGCCCGGTTCAAGGCGCTCGTCAGGGAACGGGCCGGCAGGGAGTTCCCCGACTCCCCGTGGGACCAGTTGATGGGAGCGGTCGGCGCCGTGTTCGGCTCGTGGATGAACGATCGCGCGATCGTCTACCGCCGCAAATACAACATCCCGTCGGAGTGGGGCACGGCGGTCAACGTGCAGGCGATGGTCTACGGGAACACCGGCGACCGGTCGGGATCCGGCGTGGCGTTCACGCGCAACCCCGCGAACGGCGCGAAGGAGTTCTACGGCGAGTTCCTGATCAACGCGCAGGGGGAGGACGTCGTCGCCGGCGTGCGCACCCCGGAGCCGGTCGCGCAGCTCAAGGAGCACATGCCGAAGGCGTACCGCGAGCTGGAGCGGATCCGCCAGACGCTCGAGAAGCACTTCAAGGACGTGCAGGACTTCGAGTTCACCATCGAAGACGACGTTGTCTACATGCTGCAGACGCGGAACGGCAAGCGGACCGCGATGGCGGCGTTGAAGTTCTCGATGGACATGTACAAGGAGAAGCTGATCGACTGGAAGACGGCGGTGATGCGCAACCCGGCCGACCAGCTCGAGCAGCTGCTCGCGCCGGTGTTCGACGCGAAGGAAGTGGCCGCTGCGCAGGTGATCGCGACGGGGCTCCCCGCCGGGCCAGGCGCGGCGTCGGGGCGGATCTACCTGAACGCCGAGCGCGCCGTCGTCGCGGCCGACAAGGGGGAAAAGGTGCTGCTCGTGCGCATCGAGACCTCCCCAGAGGACCTGCGCGGGATGATCGCGGCCGAAGGGATTCTCACCGCCCGCGGCGGCGTGTCGTCGCACGCGGCGCTGGTCGCGCGCCAGATGGGGAAGGTCTGCGTCGCGGGCGCCGGCGCCCTCCAGATCGACTACAACGCGCGCACCGTCACGGTGAGCGGCCGCACCTTCACCGAAGGCGACTGGATGTCGATCGACGGCACCGCCGGCAACGTGTACGCGGGGCAGGTGAAGACGGCGCCGTCGGAGATCGTCGCCGCGCTGATCAACAACGACGACGCCGCGAAGAAGACCGAGAAGGTCAGGCACTTCCAGCAGCTCATGAAGTGGTGCTCCGAGGCGAGCCGCATGAGCGTGCGCACCAACGCCGATACGCCGGAGCAGACCGTGAACGCGATCGCGTTCGGCGCCGTCGGGATCGGCCTGTGCCGCACCGAGCACATGTTCTTCGAGGGGGATCGGATCGACGCCATGCGCGAGATGATCCTGGCGGATGACGAAGGGACCCGCAAGGCGGCGCTCGCGAAGCTGCTGCCGTACCAGCGGGAGGATTTTGCCGGCATCTTCCGCGCGCTCAAGGGGTATCCGGCGACGATCCGGTTTCTCGATCCGCCGCTGCACGAGTTCCTGCCGCACACGTCGCAGCAGCAGGAGGAGCTGGCCGCGAAGATCGGCGTCCCCGCGTCGCGCATCCAGCAGCGCGTCGCGCAGCTCCACGAGTTCAACCCGATGCTCGGCTTCCGCGGCTGCCGCCTCGGGATCGGCTATCCCGAGATCTCGGCGATGCAGGCGCGGGCGGTGTTCGAGGCGGCCGCGCAGGTGCAGAAGGAAGGCATCAAGGTCCGGCCCGAGATCATGATCCCGCTCGTCGGCTTCAAGAAGGAGCTCGACCTGCAGATCGAGGTCGTGCACCAGGTCGCGCGCGAGGTGCAGGCGGAGCAGAAGGTCAAGCTGAATTACCTCGTCGGCACGATGATCGAGATCCCGCGCGGCGCGCTGACCGCCGACGAGATCGCGCAGTCGGCCGAGTTCTTCAGCTTCGGCACGAACGACCTGACGCAGACCGCGCTCGGCATGTCGCGTGACGACTCGGGATCGTTCCTGCCGCAGTACGAGGAGCTCGAGATCGTGCGGAAGAATCCGTTCGCCACGATCGACGCCGACGGAGTCGGGCAGCTCGTCGCCATCGCGGTGACGAAGGGGCGCAAGACGCGTCCCGACATCAAGCTCGGCATCTGCGGAGAGCACGGCGGCGACCCGTCGTCCATCCACTTCTTCGAGACGGTCGGGCTCGACTACGTGAGCTGCTCGCCGTTCCGCGTCCCCGTCGCGCGCCTCGCGGCGGCGCAGGCGTCGCTGAAGCTCGGCGTAAAGCACTAGGCTGCGGCTCCCGGAGTTGCGGCCGGGGGCCGACTTGGGTCGGCCCCCGGCCGATCCTTTGGAGGTGCCGGGACGTCGGCCCTCCCGGGACCTGGCACTGAGGGCGCGTCACGCAGACGGAAAGAGAAGACACCGAGTGACTGCCCCCACGCTGTATCGCATCTGCATCTGGCTGCCGATCGTCGTGCCGGTGACCGTGATCCTCGTCTACACCGCCGTCGACGTCGATCTCGGATCGGGCGTCGTCGGGGAGATCCTGGCGTATTCGCTGCTGTACGGCGGGATTCCCTACCTGCCGCTCGCGCTCTGGGCGACGTGGTGGGTCGGCGGCCGGCCGGAGCCGGAGATCCGCCGGATGATGCTGCGGGCGCCCCTGGTGATGATCGTCTTCTTCGCGGCGCCGGTGATCGTCATCGGTTTCGCGCTCGGCGCGCCGCGCTTCTTTGCGACGATGGCCGCAGCGGGGTCGCTCGCGATCCTCGTGCTCGGTTACTTCTACGTGGGGCTGACGCTCCTGATCCGCCGCGCGCTGGCCGGCGCCGTTGTCGGCCCCCCGCCCGCTGCCGACCGGTAGGCCGTTCTCCGCAGGTCCGGAGCCCATGGGATCTGCGACCTCGCGTCCTCGTTCCCGATTTTCGGGTATGCTCCGCGCCGTGGACCGCATCGCCTTCTGGCAACTCCCGCTCTGGGTGCGCCTCGCGGCGGCGCTCAGCGTCTTCAACACCTGGGTGATCATCGCGGAGTTCGTCATCGACCGCCACGGTCTGGACGCACACCTGCCGTTCTACCGCTACGGCGCCATCTGCGTCTACGAGGTGGTCGTCCTCATCGCGCTCGGCGTGGCGTTCGTCCGGGCGTCGCGCAAGCCCTCTGGAGCGCAGGCATGACGATGACGCCGCTGCGAACGTTTTTCGCCTCGGCCGTCTGCCTTGCGCTGGCGGGCGGGATCGCGGCGGCGCCGCAGGAACTCGCGCCCGCGCTCCAGCGCGTCGAGCAGCTCGCGGCAGCCGAGTTCGCGAAGGACCCGCGCGGCAGCCTCACGATCGGCGTCGTTTCGCGCGACAGGCTCGTGTGGTCGAAGAGCTTCGGCGACGCCGACGCCGAGAAGCGGATCGCGGCGACACCCGAGTCGGTGTACCGCATCGGGTCGATTACCAAGCAGTTCACCGGACTGATGCTTCTGCAGCTCGTGGAGCGCGGCAAGGTCCGGCTCACCGACCCGGTGGAGAAGTATCTCCCCGAGATCAACCGGATCGCGGGACGCGAGCCCGGCTGGCCCGCCGTCACGCTGATCCAGCTCGCCACGATGACCGCAGGGATCGCGCGCGAGCCCGAGGATCTCCCGACGTTCCTCGCCGGCCCGGTCTCGTCGTGGGAGCAGACGACGATCAGGGCGCTCGAGCGGACGCGGTACGTGCACGAACCCGGGACGCGGTACCTCTACTCGAACATCGGCTATGCCATCCTCGGCGCCGCCTTGTCGCGCGCCGCGGGGCGGCCCTTCACCGACTACGTCCGCGAGGAGATACTCGTCCCGCTCGGGATGACACGCTCCGCCTTCGAGCGGAGCCCGGCGATCGCGCCGGCGCTCGCCCTGGGGTACGAGATCAGGAACGGGCAGCTCGATGGCGCCGGACCCGAGCGCGAGCACGAGGGGCGCGGCTACAAGGTACCGAACGGCGCGCTCTACACGACCGTTGGCGACCTCGCGAAGTTCCTGGCCTTCCAGCTGGGACACGGACCGGACGCGGTGCTGTCGCGCAAAACGCTCGAGGACACCCATTCCCGCGTGCTCTCGGCCACCGGCACGCTCGACTCCGGCTACGGCATCGGGTTCCAGGCGACGCGCCGCGGAGCGATCGTGGCGATCGGCCACGGAGGCTCGGTCGCCGGGTACAACGCGGCCGCGCACGTCCATCGGCCGTCGCAGACGGGCGTCATCGTGCTGCGGAACGTCGGGGGCGGCCCGGTGTCGGCCGGCGGGCTCGCGCTCAGGGCGCTCGAGGCCGTGGCGACCGCCGGTCCCGCATCCAGCCCTGGTCAGTAGCCGTCGCCATGGCACTGGTCGTCCTGCTGCGAGGCGTGAACGTCGGCGGCCACCGGACGTTTCGTCCGAGCCTCGTCGCGCAGCAACTGCGGCGGTTCGACGTCGTCAACGTCGGCGCCGCCGGCACATTCGTCGTCCGCAAGCCGGTGAGCCAGGTGACCTTCCGGGCGGCCCTTCGCGGCCTGCTGCCGTTCGACACGGACGTCATGATCTGCCCGGGCAGCGAGCTTCTGCGCCTGTCGAAGGGTAGCCTCTTCGCTGGCGAGCCGCTCGCTTCGGATGTGGTTCCCTTCGTGAGCATGCTCGCACGCCGCAGCCAGCCGTCCTCGCCGTTGCCGGTGCGGTTCCCTCCGACGGGGGCGTGGGGGCTGAGGCTCATCGCGCAGCAGGGCCGCTTCGTGGTGGGCGTGTATCGCCGCGAGATGCGCGCCATCGCCCACCTGTCGCAGATCGACCGGCTCTACGGCGTGCCGGCGACGACGCGGAACTTGAACACGATCCTGGCCATCGCGCGTGTGCTCGAGGCACCAGTGCGCCGCCGGTCTGACCCGTGACATAGTCGAGGCATGTACTCGAACCCGCACGACCGCGAGCTCGTGGAGACGGTCAGCCGCCTCGATGCCAGGATCGCCGACACGATGCGGCGCTGGGGCGTTCCGGCGCTGCGTCTCTCGCTCGGCATCGTGTTCGTCTGGTTCGGGCTGCTCAAGCCGCTCGGGCTGTCGCCCGCCGAGCCGCTGCTCAAGGCGACGGTCGGCTGGATGCCGCTGCTGAACGCCGATCAGTGGCTCGCCGTCATCGGCTGGTGGGAGGTCACGATCGGGCTCACGTTCCTCCACCGGGCGACGGTGCGGGTGGCGATCGCGCTGCTCGCCCTGCAGATGGTGGGCACCTTCCTGCCGCTGTTGATGCTGCCGCAGGTCGTCTTTCAGGCGGGGCACTTGCCCTACGCACCCACGATGGAGGGGCAGTACATCATCAAAAACCTGGTGATCATCTCCGCCGCGCTCGTCATCGGCGGCACCGTGCGCAAGAAGAACGCGCGCCAGCCCTAATGTTTCGCAGGGCCCGCGGCGGAAAGGGGCGGCTCGAATCGCGGATATGATACGGCTCCCGCCGCAGCAGGTGCGGCGGCCGGCCACCCGCGTTTCTGGAGGATATCCGAATGGCAGCTCGTACTCCCGAGGAGATCGACGCCCTTTTCGAACGGGAGCTCAATGCAGGCAATCTCGAAGGCCTGCTCGCGCTGTATGAGCCGAACGCGACCTTCACCGTCGAGCCAGGCACGATCGTCAGCGGCACGGCGGCGATCCGCGAGGCGCTGAGCGGGTTCCTGAACATGAAGCCGCGGCTCACTCTCTCCCCGCGCGTGCTGGGCAACAACGGCGAGATTGCACTGATCTCCTCGAAGTGGACGCTGAAAGGCACCGGTCCCGACGGCAGCACGGTGGACCTTGCAGGTGAGAGCGCCGAGGTCGTCCGCAGGCAGGCGGACGGCACCTGGAAGTTCGTCGTCGACAGCCCGTGGGGCCTCGGGTGAGGAGCCGCTGATGGCGCCGGTGGAGGTCGCCCGCTTCATCAGCGTGCATCAGGCGGAGTTCGTGCGGTCCGTGCTCGAAGGCAGCGGCATCGAGGCGTTTCTCGATCAGCCGTTCACCGGGAGCATCGCGCCGCACCTGATGTTCGGATCCGGCGGCGTGCGGGTGTTCGTGGCGGAAGAGGACCGCGCCCGCGCCGTCGAAGTGCTGCAGTCGCTCGACCAGCAGCGGGACGATGAGAGCTCCGACGGTGAACCATCCTGACCGCGAGACGCTCGAGGCTGGTCTCGACGAGATCCGCCGGTCGCCGGCGACCACCGGTGTCGTCCGCCTGATCGTGCGCCGGCCGGCGATCGACGCCCGCGAGGTCCTCGCGCAGGGGGAACTCGATGCGGTCGAGGGGCTCGTCGGCGATACCTGGCGCACGCGCGGCAGTTCGAGGACGCCAGACGGGTCGGCGCACCCCGACATGCAGTTGAACCTGATGAACGCCCGCGTCGTCCAGCTCGTGGCACGGCATCCGGATCGGTGGCCGCTCGCGGGCGACCAGTTGTTCGTCGACCTGGATCTCAGCGTCGGGAACCTCCCGGCGGGCACGCGTCTGGCGCTGGGCTCCGCGGTGATCGAGATCACCAGCCAGCCGCATACGGGCTGTGGAAAGTTCGCCCGGCGCTTCGGCCTCGACGCGCTCCAGTTCGTCAACTCGCCGCTCGGCCGCGACCTTCGTCTGCGGGGCGCCTGCGCGCGCGTGCTCCGCGCCGGCAGCGTCCGCGTCGGCGATCCGATCCTCAAGCTGCCCGCCTGAGCCATGCATCTCGTGCAGCTCCTGCTCCCCGTACGCGACGATGCGGGCCGACCGTTTGCGCGGGAGCTGTATGACCGCCTGGTCGAAGCGCTGACCGAGCGCTTCGGCGGCGTCACCGCGTATACGCGCGCGCCGGCCGCGGGTCTCTGGGAGGAGCCGTCGGGCGAGCGGCAGCGCGACGACATCGTCGTGTACGAGGTGATGACGGAGTCGCTGGACGAGGGATGGTGGGCGGCGCTCCGCGAGCGGCTCGAAGCCGAGTTCCGCCAGCAGGAGCTCGTGATCCGTGCCCACGACATCCGTCGCCTCTGAACCGCGCTGGCGGCGAAGGCGCATACAGATGGATCGCCAGTGAACCCCGACGACGCGATCGTGGACCTGTATCAGCGGCACGCGGACGAGTTCGACCGCCACCGGAACCGCTCGCTGATGGAGAAGGCGTGGCTGGATCGCTTCGTCGCCCTCGTGCGTCGCGGCGGCCGCGTGCTGGACGTCGGCTGCGGCATGGGGGAGCCGATCGGGCGATACCTGCTGGAGGCCGGCCTCGAGGTCACCGGCATCGACTCCTCTCCGGCGCTGATCGACCTGTGTCGCACGCGGCTGCCGGCAGGTGAGTGGATCGTCGGCGACATGCGCGCGCTCGACCTGGGACGCCGGTTCGACGGCATCGTCGCGTGGGACAGCTTCTTCCACTTGAACCGGGACGCGCAGCGGCGGATGTTCCCGCGCTTCGCGGCGCACGCTGCCCCAGGCGCCGTCCTGATGTTCACGAGCGGCCCCCGCGACGGGGAAGCGATCGGCACCTGGTGCGGCGAACCGCTCTACCACGCGAGCCTGAGCCCTGAGGAGTATCAGAGACGGCTCCGCTCCAGCGGGTTTTCGCTCCGGTTCTTCCTCCCGAACGATCCGGACTGCGGTGAACACACGGTGTGGGTGGCGACGTGCGGCGCGGAGCGCGGGAGGGACGTCGCGCCGTGATCGCTTCGCGGTTCACTATCGAGCGCCTGGTGCCGCCCGTCGACCGCCAGGACGTCACGGGGCTGGCCGAGCTCCTGGTCGATGCGGTCGAGTCTGGCGCCGCAGTGAGTTTTCTCAGCCCGCTGACGATGGCGCAGGCAGACGCGTGGTGGCGCGACACGCTGGCGGGCGCCGACCCGCGGGCGATCTTCCTCGTCGCCCGCGCCGACGGCGGCGTTGCCGGCAGCGTTCAGCTCCACCCCGCATGGCCACCGAACCAGCCGCATCGCGGTGAAGTCGCCAAGCTCCTCGTGCACCGGCGGTTTCGCGGCCATGGCCTCGGGCGCGGCCTGATGCAGGCGCTCGAAGAGGCGGCACGCCGCGCGCAGTATCGGCTCCTGACGCTCGATACGAAGGGGGGCAGCACCGCCGAGCGGCTCTACGCGCAACTCGGCTGGACGCGAGTGGGAGAGATCCCGGGTTACGCATACGATCCGGACGGCGTCACACCGCACAGCGCCGTGATTTTCTACAGGCGCCTCGATCGCGAGGAGAGCACCCAGCTCCCGCGGCAGAGCTGAAGCTGGCCCTGATCTTGTGTGCAGGGCACCGGGGGAACGGTGGCGACGGCACTGCTGGAACGGCTCGCACGCCTCGGCTACGTCTCGAAGGCGGTGATCTACGCGATCGTCGGTGTGCTGGCGATCCTCACGGCCGTCAACCGCGGCGGCCGCGTCACCGACACGAGCGGCGCCCTGCGCGTCGTCCTCACCCAGCCGTTCGGGCGGATGCTGCTCGCCGTGCTCGCCGTCGGGCTGTGCGGCTATGCGCTGTGGCGCCTGCTGGACGCGCTCCTCGATCCCGACCGGCACGGTACGGGCGCCAAGGGGCTCGTCGCGCGCGTCGGCACTGCGGTGCGCGGGTGCATCTATGGAGGGCTCGGCATCGAGGCCTTTCGCCTGCTGCGCGGGCTCGGCGGCTCCAGCGGCGACGAGGCGGAGTTGTGGACCGCGCGCCTCCTCGAGTTCCCGCTCGGCGCCGTGGCGGTGGGGATCGCCGGCGCCCTCGTAGCCGCCTACGGCGCCTCCGAGGTGCTCGACAGCATCAGAGGAAAGGGGGACGCCAGCCTGGATCTGTCACCGATCCCGCGCGACCTGCGTTCCGCCGTACGCCGCATCAGCCGCTTCGGGGTGGGGGTGCGCGGCGGGCTGATCGCGACGCTCGGGTTCTTCCTGGTGCGCGCCGCCTTCACGAAGAATCCCCAGGAGGCGGCCGGCAGCCGCGAATCGCTCGTGTGGCTCGGCGGCGTCATCGACGGGCGCTGGCTGCTGGCCGTTCTCGCCGCGGGCGTGCTCGCCTACGCGGTGGACCAGGCGGTGCACGCGCGCTGCCGGCGGATCCGTCCCGTGCTGTGAGCGCTTGCGGGCGCCGGGCAGCGATGCCATGATGGCCGCCCGTGATCTCGATTTTCAGAAGCGACGGAACGACGACGCGCCCGGTGGACCGGGTGGATGCCGCGTGGCTGCAGCCGGGCAGCGGCGTGTGGGTGTGGGTCGACCTGCACGATCCCACGTCCGACGAGGCGCGAATCCTCGTCGATCTCTTTCGCTTCCACGAGCTCGCCGTCGAGGACGCGCTGAGCGAGATTCACCATCCGAAGGTCGAGACGTACGGCGAGTACCTGTATCTGATCCTGCACGGCATCGACTTCCGCGAGAGCGAGCACTGCTTCAAGACCCAGGACGTCGACTTCTTTCTGGGCGAGCAGTTCCTGGTCACCGTCCACCCCGGGCACTCCCGCACGATCGCCGAGATGCGCGAGGTCTGCACCCGCAACCACCGCGCGCTCGGCGAGGGGTCGGCCGCGCTGCTGCACCGGATCGTCGACCTGATGGTCGATCACTACCGGCCGGAGATCGAGAAGCTGCGCGACCGGCTCGACGAGCTCGAGGAACAGATCTTCGAAAATCCACGGCCGGACCTCGCACGCGAGATCCTCGCGTTCAAGGCGGACGTGTCGTCGCTCCGCCGCGTCGTCCTTCCGCAGCGCGACGTGGTCGCGCGGCTCGCGCGCCGCGAATTTCCGGTCATCTCCGAGCAGCTCTCGTACCGGTTCCGTGACGTCCACGATCATCTCGTCCGGCTCGTCGACGAGGCGATGTTCTTCCAGGACCGGGTGACGAGCCTGCTCGACGCGCACCTGTCGACCGTCTCGAACCAGTTGAACAGCGTCATGAAGGTGCTGACGATCATCGCGACGATCTTCATGCCGCTGACGGTGCTGACCGGGATGTACGGGATGAACGTCGAACTGCCGGTGCTGCCCGGCGGCGAGCGCGTCCAGTTCTGGTGGGTCGTGCTGCTGATGGTGCTGCTCGCCGGCGGCATGCTCACGTATTTCCGCCGTCAGCGCTGGTTGTGAGCGGATGCGCAGGCGCCGGGCGCCGCGTTGCGGCGCGCCACGGGCGGATGCGATGATCGTGGGCCGGAGGCACAGCGTGGAGTTTCGAGTCGAGGATGCAGGGCCAGTGCTGCGCCGGACGCCGGCCGTCGTGCGGGCGCTGCTCGCCGATCTGCCCGACCAGTGGAGCCGCGCAACGGAAGGGCCGGGGACCTGGAGTCCCTTCGACGTCGTCGGCCACCTGATTCACGCGGAGCGGACGAACTGGATCCCGCGGGTCGAGCATCTCCTGCAGCATGGTGCGGATGTCCCGTTTCCGCCGTTCGACCGCGAGGCGATGTTCGCGGCGTCGCAGGGCCGCCCGCTCGCGGAACTGCTCGGGACCTTCGAGGCGGTTCGCGCCAACAGCCTCGCGCGGCTCGATGCCCTCGCGCTCGAGGAGGCGGACTTGTCGCGGCGGGGGAGGCATCCGGAGTTCGGCGAGATTCTCCTGAAGCAACTTCTCGCCACCTGGGTCGCGCACGACTTGTCGCATCTGGCCCAGATCGTCCGCGTCATGGCGCGGCAGTACAGCGAGGCGGTCGGGCTCTGGCGCGCCTACCTCTCGATCCTCCGGAGGGCGTAGCGATCACCGATGGCGGCGAAACGGTGCGGTGTTTCGCGACTGCGCGCCGATATGCGCGCGGGCATCGAGGCGCCGTGTCCGGATCCGCAGACTCGCCAAAGGAGAAACGATGGCTGTCGAACGCATGACGGTGGATCTGACCCCGTACCCCGACCTGGTGGTGATCTATCTGGGCATGCGGGTCAATCGCTGGACCGGGCTGAAGACGCTGTTCGGGTTCGGCCCGAAAATCGCGGGCGCGGTCAATCAACAGCCGGACGGGCTCCTGCTCCACGAGAACCTGATGTTTTCGCTCGTTCCGCCGCACTTCGGGATGCGGCAGTACTGGCGCGACTTCGACGCGCTCGAGCGATGGGCGAGGTCGGAGCCGCATCGGCAGTGGTGGCAGCAGTTCCTGCGCGACTCCGGCGGCACGGGGTTCTGGCACGAGACGTACATGCGGCGCGGCGGGATGGAAGCGATCTACGACGACATGACGGCGAAGGTGGGATTCCTGCGCTTCGCGGAGGTGAAACCGGCGCGCGGCCCGATGTTCGGCGCGAGGGACCGCGCCGGGCGCGCCGGCGGCCCCCCGGCGCCACCGGTCATCGCCGAAGGTGAACTGTACTCGGACCCGCTCGATCGGCGCCCATGACACGCGTCCACAC
>Ga0247719_1000655_pt1 | contig 18747 bp, 17 predicted proteins | sample 41E_DmetaG_FD_189046 | JGI IMG/M metagenome (GOLD analysis project Ga0247719, IMG submission 189046) | Soil microbial communities from hillslope of Landscape Evolution Observatory, University of Arizona, Oracle, AZ, United States - 4-1-E_D | ecosystem: Engineered > Artificial ecosystem >...
CGCTGCCTGCTGAAACCGCGGGCGAGTCAGAGGAAGTGAAGCCCAAGCGCCGCTCGAGAGCGAGAAAGGTCGCCACTGAACCAGCGCCCCAACCCCGGGCCACCGAGCCGGAACCGGTGCCAAGCGCCGACAATGACCCCGGCAGCGGCGCTCAGGCGGAGGGCGAGACTCGGCGAAGCGGCTGGTGGCAACGGACTTTCGGCTAGCCGACATTGGCTGACTGGCTTTCATCGCCGGTTCAGCCCGAAAGTGGAAAGGCACGGCCATGTCTATCCCGCTGAGCCGCGTCGCGCGGATGATCATGCTTGCGCTGATCCTGGCCTTGGCGGTTGCCAGGCCCGCTGCGGCGCAGACGGTGCTTCGCGACAGTGAGACGGAACTGTTGTTCCGCGACATTTCGCGGCCCTTGATCCAGGCGGCCGGGATGGACCCGGCGAACGTCAAGATCGTCCTGATCAACGATCAGGAAATCAACGCCTTCGTCGCCGGCGGCCAGATCGTCTACCTGCAGTCCGGACTGATTACCGCCGCCGACAACGTCAACCAGGTCCAGGCGGTGGTCGCTCACGAGCTTGGCCATGTGGCCGGTGGCCATGTTATCAGGCTGGCCGACGGTGCGCGCGATGCGACGGGCATCACGCTGGCGACGATGGTGCTTGGCGTCATCGCTATGGCCGCCGGTGCGGGCGACGCAGGCCTCGGCATCATGATGGCCGGACAGCGCGCCGCCCTTGGACGGTTCCTGGCCTTCACTCGCGCCCAGGAAAGCTCTGCGGACCTCGCGGGGGCCCGCTACCTGTCGGAAGCAGGCATTAGTGGCCGGGGCAGTCTCGAGTTCTTCAAGAAGCTCCAGAATCAGGAATTCCGGCTGGCAATCCCCCAGAAGGACAGTTACGACCGCACGCACCCGCTGTCGGGCGAACGGATTGCCGCGCTCGAGGAAGTCTACAAGAAGGATCCGGCCTGGGATCGGCCTCCGGACCCCGAACTCGAAGAACGTTTCCAGCGCGTGAAGGCCAAGCTGTTCGGCTTCGTCAATCCGAAACAGGCAGTGGTCCGTTACCCCGAAAGCAAAAAGAGCGCCGCTGCTCATTACGCCCGCGCCTACGGCTATCATGTCGGCGCTTATCCCGAAAAGGCTTTGTCGGAAGCCGACGCCCTGCTCGCCATGGAGCCGGACAACCCCTTTTTCCTCGAACTGAAGGGCCAGATCCTGCTCGAATCCGGGCGGCCGCACGAAGCCATCGCACCGCTGCGCAAGGCGACCGAGCTGGCCAGCGACCAGCCGCTGATCGCGTCAATGCTCGCGCATGCGCTCATTTCGACCGAGCGGAGGGAGTATCAGGGGGAAGCCAAATCGCTGCTTAGGGCGGCGGTCAATCGCGACAATCAGAACCCTTTTGCCTGGTATCAGCTGGGCATGATCTATGAGCGCGAGGGCGACCGCGCGCGAGCCGCCCTGGCGACGGCCGAGCGAAACAACCTCCAGCGCGAGCCGAAGCTCGCCCTGGCCAGTGCCGAGATGGCCATGAAAGGGATCCCGGCAGGCACTCCCGACTATCTTCGGGCCCAGGACATTGCCATGGTGTCGCGCGCCGAACTGAGGAAGCAGGACAAGAACTTCGATCGCCAAGAAAGACGCCGTGAGCGAACGCAATAATATGCGATGGCTGGCAGCCGGGCTTGCCGGAGGGGTGATCGGAGCGCTTGTGACCGCGCTGATCCTGTTCGCCGCCGCCCCGCAATTCCTTGCCAAGCGGATGGTTCGCGAAGGCATGCTCGCCGACCCGCAAATCCTCGCGGAAGCCGCCGACGCCCTTCGCGACCGGGATACCGCGCCGATGCTGGCAGCCAATCGGGCGGCGCTTGAAACGCCCTTTGCTTCATCCTGGAAGGGTGCCGACAAGCCCGATGTCGTACTGGTCGAATTCTTCGATTATGCCTGCGGCTATTGCAAGGCCAGCCTGCCGCACGTCGAGCAATTGCTGAATGAGGACAAGGGCCTTCGGGTAGTCTATCGCGAATTCCCGATCCTCGGGGCCGACAGCGTCGCCGCGGCGCGCGTCTCGCTCGCCGCATCGAAGGCGGGGCGCTTCAAGCAATATCACGACGCGCTTTTCGAGGCCGGCCGGCCGGGGCCTCAGACAATCGCGGCTGCCGCCCAGGCGGCCAACGTCCCTCCCGTGATTTCCGACGCCGCCGACATCGAGGCCGAGCTCAAGCGCAACTTCGAGCTTGCCAGCCAGCTTGGCGCAAGCGGAACGCCGATGTTCGTCGTCGGCGATCGCATTCTCCACGGCGCGGTCGGCTACGAGGAGCTCAAGAAGGCGGTCGCCAACGCGCGCAGGCGCGGCTGACGCGGCTCCACCGGGAATTCGCCTCTAGGCGTGATCCACCTTGTCCTTGAGATCGTCCCTCGGCTTGCCGTCATGCATTTCGACCAGCTGTTCGTTCACCTCCGCGCCGATCAGCACCACCCAGGCAGTGATGAAGAGCCAGGCGAGCAGCACGACCGGTGCCGTCGCCGAGCCATAATAAGGGCTGAATCCGCCGATCACCGACACATAGAGCGAGAACAGGCCCGAAGCGGCCAGCCAAAGGCCTAGGGCTACAAGCGCGCCGATGCTGATCCACTTCGCCTTGCGCGGCGGCTCGGCAGGCGCGATCCGGTACACGCCCCAGAGGTAAAGCAGGAAGAGCGCCGCGGCGAGCGGCCATCGTCCGATCATGACCAGCCGGTCGAAAGGCGAGCCGAAAGCAGGTGCGCCCAAAGGCAGGACGACGATGAGCAAGAGCGAAACGGCGATGAGTGCCAGGCTCGCGCCGGCAATCCACAGCGCCGCGACTTCGCGTTTGATCAGGCCCCGTTCCTCCTCGAGATCGTGCACGAGGTTGAGCGCCGTGATGAAGCCGGACGCCGAACGCTGCACGGTCCACAGCACGATCGCCAGATTTGCAGCCAGCCCGACTCCAAGACCGAAGCCGCGCGGCACTTCGCTGACGAACTCGCGCAGCATGGTGATGACCGGCTCGGGAAATGTCTCCTCGAGCGAGCCGATTTGCGCTTCAAGGGTGGAAGCCGGAATCAGCAGCCCGTAAATCGCTCCGACCGCGGCGATCGCCGGTAGAAGTCCGAACAGCGCGAAGAAGGCGAGCCCGCCGGCCGAAAGCATCGCACGGTCGGTGACGGCTTCGTGCCACACGTTGCGGGCGATGTCGCCAATGCTGCGCTGTCGCGGCTTCTCCCGCTCGACCAGGACGACCTCCGGCTGTTTTGCAGGCAACGGGCGGTGTCGGGCCGGGTTCCGCCGAACGTCAGTCGTTTCCGCCTGGCTCCGTTGCCCCGCCCTTGAACCCCTGGGCGACGACGTACCATTCGCTCGAATCCTTGCGGCTCGCCGGCGGCTTGGCATGTTTCACGGTCTCGAAATGGCGCTTCATCGCTGCGACCAGCTGATTGTCGGCGCCCCCGGCAAGCACCTTGGCGACATAGGCGCCGCCCGGCCGGAGCACTTCGATGGCAAACTCCAGTCCCGCCTCGACAAGCCCCATGGTGCGCAAATGGTCGGTCTGGGGATGCCCGACCGTGTTCGCCGCCATGTCGGAAAGCACCAGGTCGGCCGCTCCGCCCAGGGCCTCTTTCAAACGCTCGGGCGCATCCTCGTCCATGAAATCCATCTCGAGGATGGTGACTCCATCGATCGGGTCGGTGGGGAGAAAATCGATTCCTACCACGCTCGCCTTGGGCGACCGGCGGCGAACGACCTGGCTCCATCCGCCCGGAGCGATGCCAAGGTCGACAACATTTCGCACGCCCTTGAGCAAGCCGAAGCGCTCGTCGAGCTCGAGCAACTTGTAGGCGGCCCGGCTGCGGTAATTTTCCGCCTTGGCGCGGCGCACATAGGGGTCGTTGAGTTGGCGCTCCAGCCAGCGTGTCGACGAGATTTTGCGGCCCTTGGCGGTCTTCACCCGTTTCACAATTGATGCCCGTCACGGGCCATGAGCGATCGCAATATGCCTTCGCGGATGCCGCGGTCGGCGATGCCGAGATTACGGGCCGGCCAGATTTCGAGGATCGCCTCGAGGATCGCGCAGCCGGCGACCACCAGGTCGGCGCGCTCGGAGCCGATGCACGGAAGGCTGGAGCGTTCGGCATAATCCATCTCGGAGATCATCGTGCTGATCCGCCGCATCGATTCGATTGGCACGTGCAGCCCGTCGACCGCCCGGCGGTCGTAGGCGGGAAGCGCCAGGTGGACGCTGGCCAGGGTGGTCACCGTGCCGCTGGTGCCGAGCAGCCGGATCCCCTCGCGCTCGTCGGGCAGGGTTTCGGCAAACCTGGCGAAAGACCGGCGCACGCGCTCGCGCATCCGACCGTAGGCAGCGACCCGGTCCTTGCCCTCGATTGCCTCCCGGCCCTCGCTTTCGGTCAGCGAGACGACGCCCCACGGCGCACTCCACCAGCTTCGGATCTTCGGACCGGCGGCGGACTGTTCGACCAGCACGAGCTCGGTCGAACCTCCGCCGATATCGAAGATCAGCGCCGGGCCGTCGCCGGGCTCGAGCAATTTGTGGCAGCCGAGCACGGCGAGCCGCGCTTCTTCCTGCGGCGGAATGATGTCGAGCACGACTCCGGTTTCTCGGCGGACTCGCTCGGCAAACTCGCGGCCGTTGGCCGCTCGGCGGCAGGCCTCGGTCGCGACCGACCGCGACAGCGACACGTTGCGCCGCCTGAGCTTGTCGGCGCAGACCGCGAGCGCCTCGATCGCCCGGTCCATCGCCTCGTCCGACAGCCGCCCGCTTTGCGACAGTCCCTCGCCCAGCCGAACGATCCGGGAAAATGCGTCGACGACGGTGAAGGCGCCGTTGGACGGGCGCGCGATCAGCAGCCGGCAGTTGTTGGTGCCGAGGTCGACCGCTCCATAGGTGTGACGATAGCCGTGCCGCCGCTCCGTCGGCCTTGATGCTGCCGGCCCGGCGCCCTGCGGCGCTGCCGGCGCGCTGGCGACACTTTGCGCCATCGAACCAATCCGTTCTATCCTTCGCCGCCCAGCGGGACGGCTGACTTAATGCGGATTAAATCACACAAAGGGGTCCAAGAGCAAGGCGGCTGACCTGTCCCCCCGCTCGCACGTTGACAGGGAGGGGGGCGCTTTCTATCTCGCGGCCCCGGCCCAAAGCGCTGCCCCGTCGTCTAATGGTAAGACTACGGACTCTGAATCCGTCAATCGTGGTTCGAATCCACGCGGGGCATCCAGCCTTTCCGATTGCATATCCAGTCATCAGGGTCGCACAGGCGGCGAATTTTTCGTCCGCTTGCCGGATGCGCTCAGCTGCCGTCATTTTCCCCTGATTTCCGCTATTGCCACCCATCATGAGCTCATCCCAGTCATAGTTACGGGAACGGTAGGCAAGCCTGCTCAGCGGCTGTTTACCCAAACGGGGTTAGCGAAGGCGCGGGGGGTATCATAGGAGTATTCATGATGCCTGTTTTCGGTAAAAGAGTTGATGGGCCCGGCGGCCGTCGCCGTGCGTGCCGGGAACGTGTGGTCCTGGCGGGCGCGGCTTTGACCCTCGAAAAGGCGCGTTCCGTGGTCGTCGAGGACCTATGCTCCAGTGGCGCGAAGTTGCGAGGCCGCGACTTGCCGAAAGACGGCGACGAGCTGCTCGTAAAGGTCGGTCTCGTCGAAATCCTCGCTCATGTCGCCTGGTCCGCTCGAGATGAGTGCGGCATTAGGTTCGAGCAGGCACTCGATCCGGGTTGCGTCGAGCAATTCAAGAATGAAGGGCGATTGGGCCACGTCATGGGCATTGCCTGACGACTGCATTGTCGCTCTTTGACCGGCGCCGCGACTGTGCGACAGCGGCGCGATGAAGATCATCGGCAGCTTTGTCAGCCCCTATGTCCGGAAGGTGCTGGCCTGCATGGAACTGAAGGGGCTCGACTTCGAGATCGACCCGATCACTCCCTTTTTCGGCAATGACGAATTCGAGCGGCTGAGCCCGCTTCGGCGCATCCCGGTGCTGGTCGACGGCGACCTCACCATCCCGGATTCCTCGGTTATCTGCGCCTGGCTCGACGAGGCCTTCCCGGCTCGTCCGCTGCTGCCCGCCAGTCCCAGGGACCGGGCGCGTGCGCGCTGGCTGGAGGAATATGCCGACAGCCGCCTCGGCGACATCCTCATCTGGGGTCTGTTCTATCAGCGCAACGTCCGCCCTTTGGTATGGGGCGAGGAGCCCGACCACGACCGCGTCGAGCGGACGTTGAGCGAGCATGTCCCGCGCGAGCTCGACTATCTGGAAGCGCAGCTTCCGGAGAGCGGTTTCCTGTTCGGCGACATAGGCCTTGCCGACATCGCTATCGCCACCTTTTTCCGCAATGCCGCTTATGCCGGTTTCAACATCGACAGCGGGCGGTGGCCGCGCACGGCCCGCTTCGTCGATGAAACGCTCGGTCATTGCTGCTTTGCCAGGCTTTTCGACTTCGAACGGATCCAGCTGAGCAGCGACATCCCGCGCCGCCGCCAGGCCTTGCTCGACGCCGGAGCCCCGCTCACTTCCGAAACGCTCGGGCTGCGCGAGCCGAGGCGTGGAGTGATGCGCCTTTAGGCCCTAGCTTGCCGCGCGTTCGCCGATCGGCCCGGGCAGTGGCTGGGGAGCGCCGAACAGAAAGCCCTGGAGCTGGTCGCAGCCGGCGGTCAGCAGGATATCGGCCTGACCCTTCGTTTCCACGCCCTCTGCCGACACGGTGAGACCGAGCGCCCTGCCGAGTGTGACGATGGCGGCGACGATCGCGCGGGCTTCGGCCGAATTGGGCAGGTCGGCGACAAAGCTTCGGTCGATCTTGATCTTGTCGACCGACAATTGGCGAAGGTAGCTCAGGGACGAATAGCCGGTGCCGAAATCATCGAGCGCGATTCGAAATCCGTTGCGGCGAAGCTGGTGCAGATTGTGCGCCGCGTTGGTCGACTCGTCGAGCAGGATTTGCTCCGTCACCTCAAGCTCGATGCGCTGCGGATCGAGACCGGCGAAGATCGCCGTCAGGCGATCGGCAAAATCCGGCTGGGCGAGCTGCAGCGGCGACAGGTTGACCGCAGTGAATTGCGACGATGCGTCGATGGCCGCCTTGGCGGCCTGGCGAAGCACCCATTCGCCGATCGGCAGGATCAAGCCGGTTTCCTCGGCCAGCGGAATGATGTCCTGCGGACTGATGAACCCCAGCGAAGGATGGCGCCAGCGAAGCAACAACTCTTGCCCAAGGGCCTTGCCGTCGCGCCCGACCTGAGGCTGGCTCCACAATGCCAGTTGATCGACTTTGAGCGCCTCGCGCAGGTCGCCCTCGAGCCGTGCCCGCAACTTGCCATTTTCATCCATCCACGGCTCGAAGATCCGCGCCTGGCCGCGACCCGATGCCTTTGCCTGGTAAAGCGCAACATCGGCGCGTCGCAGCATCTCGGTCGCATCGCCACGCCCTTTGTCGCAATAGACCGCACCGATACTGGCGCCGCCAAACACCTGGGTACCGAGCAATTTGAACGGGACCGAGAACACCTCGATGATCGACTGGCAAAGCCGTTCAACGTCCCCTCGCCGCCAGCCGTCGACGAGGATTACCGCGAACTCGTCGCCGCCGAGCCTCGCAACCGTGTCTCGTGGACGGGCAAGCCTTAGCAGCCGGGCCGCGAACTCGCGGATCAGCTGATCGCCGGCCAGGTGGCCCAGCGTATCGTTGACCTGCTTGAAACGATCGAGGTCGATCAGCAGCAACGCCAGCGGCTCCCGGCTCGCGTCCGACAGGCTCGCCTGCAGCCGGTCGTTGAGCAGTGCCCGGTTGGGAAGCCCGGTAAGGGAATCGTGGAATGCAAGATGCGCTGCTCGAGCCTCGAATGCCGCGCGCTCTCGCAAGGTGTGCTTCAAGCTTCGGGTCAGAAGCAGCATCATGATCGCCAGGACCGCAATGCCGAGCGCGGTTGCTGGCAGAAGCTGCTGAAGGAGCCGGCTACCCGGGAGCTCGGGCCTCCAGATCAGATAACCCAGATGCCTGCCGTCCTCGGTCAGGAGCGGAAGGGCCTGTTCCTCGGAATCATTGTCCTCGGCCCGCGAATAGCGCGCATCGTCGATCAGATGCCGTGCCTGCAACTCCTTCATGAAACTGCCGTCGAGGAAGCGGACGCTGATCAGGATCGGCCAGTTGCCCTTCGGCCGGACATAATCTTCGGTCGACGGCTTGATCAGCATCGCGCTCGCTGCCGCCGGCCGGCCGCCGACCAGGGTCAAGCGCGTACGGTGGGCCGACCGCGGAGTGGTTCGCACGCTGGCATTGGCGTGGAGCCGCTGCCCCGGATGGCGGTCGTGCCGGCCATTCGCCGCCTGGTTCCTGCCACGCAGAGTGTCGACCAGCGGCGCAAGATCGCCGGCGAGCTCGCCATAGCGGTCAATCGCGACGCGCCGACCGTCGACGACGGCTTGGACCGGCCGGTCCTGTCCGTCGAGCAGAAACGTGGCATCGTGGGCGAAGATTCGGTTGAGCCAGGAACCGAGGTTGTCGAAGAGCCATTGATGATCGAGCGGATCGGTCACCATCTTCTCGGCGCTCTCGTCCCAGATCGCGACCGTTTCCTGCTGCAGGGCCAGTTCGTCGAGCGCAAGCTCGATCGAATGATGAGCGACGCGCGACTGACGCTCGACAGAGATTTCGTCGCTTCGCAAGGTCGACCAATACAGGCCGGCGAAGGTTACAAGGGTGACCGCCAGCAACATCAGCTGCGACAGGCGCGACAATTGGTTCGACAGCTGGGCGGGCTGACGGCAGTTTCGGCCGGCGGGAGCGAGGCGAGTGGCGCTCATTCGTGTGGCGCCATGCCAACGAAAGTTTAATGAACCGCTCACGAAAGCGCCGGTTCGGAACGAGTTAGGCCGTCAAGAGCGGGGTCGGCTATCGCTGGTGGATTTGCATCTGATCGAAAACTGGAGCGCCCGGCCGACCGGCCGGGCGCTCGCCGCTGTTACGCGCGGTAGAAAATGTGGGTGCCGATCTTCTCGACGAAGGTCAGCCGCCGGCCCCAGGACGGAGCGACGTAATCGGCGTGGTACCACAGGACGTCGTCGCTCAGGATCGGCGCCGCATTGGCGGTGGCGATGCGGGTGATCGCCTGCGCCTTGGTCCACGCTTCCGAACGCTGGTTGACGGCCGGGTAGCGGCCGGTGCGCGGATTGACGAACGAGAACTGCCAGGGCTGCTTGACCACCTTGCACCAGCTATCCGGATATTTGGCCGAAGCGGTGCGGTTCATGATGACTCGCGCCACCGCGAGCTGGCCCTCGAGCGATTCCCCGCGCGCCTCATGATAGACGGCCACCGCGATGCAGTGCGCCTGCTCGTCGAGCTCGGCGCCGGCGCTGTTGAGCGCGACCATCGCGCTGAGCGGCAGCGACTGGGCCAGAGCGAAGGGGAGCTGGGTGAGCGCGGCGGCCGTGGTCACCGGGGCCGAAGCCGACTGGGCGGCAGTCGCCTGGATCGACTGTCCGTTTCCGAGCGTGACGGTCGCTGACCGGCCGAGGGGGGCGGCCGACGTGTCCACCGCGCCTGCCTGCACCGCCGAAGTGACCGTCGCCGCGGTCGGTGCCGAAGCGGCGCCCGAGGCGGTCGCAAGCATGAAAAGTCCCATCACCGCGGACGCACCGCGGCTTCCCAGAAGCTTGATCATTATTTGCCTTTTGCCTGTGCGGCCGAGCCTCGCCGAAGGCGCCAAGGCACCTCGCGTCGCATAACGTTGAGGATCGTCCGTCTTGCCCTCGGACCCGGCGCCTCGCGCTTCGGGCCCCTCGCTCTCAATTGCTGAAGCCCAGATACGGATCGGCGCGAAGAATCCAACCCACCCGGCGATGAGTTGAGCAATGCTTGGGATGAAAGGCGGAACCTGTTGAGAAAACTGAATAAATCGACAGAAAAAGTGGCCGAAATCCGCCCACTTCCAACCTTTCGACAAAGCAATTAGGGCGCTTTGGGACAGGAGATGCGATGGCCTATTGGCTGATGAAGTCGGAACCGGCGAGTTACAGCTGGGATGATCTGGCGCGCGATCGCGCGACGGAATGGGACGGCGTTCGCAATAATGCCGCCCGCCTCCACCTCAAGGCGATGAAGCCCGGCGACGAGGCCTTCTTCTACCACAGCATGACCGACAAGGCGGTGGTCGGCATCATGCGCGTCGTCCGCGGCGCCGAGCCCGACCCGAAGGACCCCGACTGGGTCTCGGTCAGGGTCGAGCCGGTTCGGCCGCTCGGGCCGGTGACGCTGGGGGCGATCAAGGCCGAGCCGCGTTTGGCGAAGATGGAGCTTATTCGCCAATCGCGACTGTCGGTCGCCCCTGTTCGCGAGGACGAGTGGCGCGTCGTGCTCGAGCTGGCGGAGCGCTGATTGGACTGGGCGACCATTGCCACCGGAACCCTTGCAGGGCTCGCCACCGGCTTTGCAACGCTGGTCGGAGCGGCGGCAATCCTGCTCGGCCGCGGCAAGGCGGCCGCCAGGCAGGACGTGTTGCTCGGCTTTGCGGCCGGGGTCATGCTGTCGGCTTCCTATCTGTCGCTGATCGTCCCTGCGGCGAACTTCGCGAACCGTGCCGGCCATGGCGATTTCGCGGCCGCGCTGATGGTGGGCATGGCCGTGCTGGTCGGTGCCGCGTCGCTCGACTGGCTGCGCAGGTCGGATCGCCTGTCCGGGATCGCCCTGGGTCAAACGCTGCCTCCCGACGTTCGGCAGGCGCACCAGAGGGTCTGGCTCCTGGTCATTGCCATGACCGCTCACAACCTGCCCGAAGGCGCAGCGGTCGGAGTGGGCTTTGCCGCCGACGATTACCGGGTGGCGCTCGGCACGGCGATCGGCATCGGCGTCCAGAACCTGCCCGAAGGCCTGGCGGTTGCGGGCGCGCTGCTGACTCTGGGCTGGTCGCGCGGCAAGGCGGTTCTGGTCAGCGGCGCGACCGGAGTGATGGAGCCGCTCGGCGCCTTAATCGCCGTCACCCTGGTCTCGCTGGTCGCTCCGGTCCTGCCGGTGGCAATGGGCTGGGCGGCGGGCGCGATGCTCTACATCGTCGCCGCCGAGCTCATTCCGGCCGTCCACCGCGAAGGCGCTCGCGGCCGAGCCACGGCGGCGTTGATGATCGGCCTTGCGGCGATGCTCGTGCTCGACATCGCCCTGGGCTGAAGGCGCGGATGATTATCGGCCGTTCGAGCCATTCGGCTGGGGCGATTGCATGGCTTGGGCAAGCACGCTCATCAGGCCCTCGATCGAATAGGGCTTTTTCAGAAGAATGAATCCGTCGGTGCCGCCCTCGGCGACAATGTGGCTGTAGCCACTGGTCAGGACGACCGGCAATTGGGGCCAGCGCTCGCGGATTTCCTTGCCTAGCTCGAGGCCGCTTCTCCCGGGCATGACGACGTCAGAGAAGACGGCCGCGAAGCGTTCCGGCCCCTGCTCGATGCACTGGATGGCCGCCTCCGCGTTCTGCACCCAGCTTGTCTCGAAACCGAGCTCTTCGAGCAGCCTGGTCGAAAAGTCGCCCACCTGCCCATTATCCTCGACGACGAGGATGTGGCCGCGCCGCTCCGCGCGCGCCGACGTCGGCTCGATGTCGGCGTCTTCAAGCGCTTCTTCCGATGCGCGTGGCAAAAGCATGGTGAAGCTGGACCCCTCTCCCAGCCGGCTTTCGACGGTGATTTCCCCGCCCGATTGCTTGGCGAAGCCATAGACCTGGCTCAGCCCCAGGCCGGTCCCCTTGCCGACCTCCTTGGTCGTGAAAAAGGGCTCGAAAATATGCTCGAGCTGTTCGGGCGGGATTCCTCGGCCGGTGTCGCTGACGGTGATCGCGACGAACTCGCCCGGGGAGTCCCCGTTTTTCGCGGGCCTGACGGCGATGGTCAGCCGACCCTGGCCGTCCATCGCGTCGCGGGCATTGACCGCCATGTTGACCAGCGCCGATTCGAACTGGGCCGCGTCCGCCTCGACAAAACAGGAACCGCGGTCGGCGCTGGTTACCAGCTGGACTCGCGCACCGACGACCGTTCGAAGCATGTCGGCGATTGATTCGACGCGCGCCGTCGCATCAAACACTTCGGGCTTGAGCGCCTGGCGGCGGGCGAAGGCAAGCAGCTGGCCGGTGAGCCGCGCCGCCCGGTCGGCCGTCTCCGATATCGCCTCGAGGTATCGCCGCCGCTTCTCGTCGGGGAGATCGATCCGCAGCAGAAGCTCGGCCGACGACCGGATGATCGTCAGCAAATTGTTGAAATCGTGCGCGACCCCTCCGGTAAGCTGGCCGATCGCCTCCATCTTCTGGCTTTGGCGCAGTGCATCTTCCGTCTTGAGGCGGGCGGCGACTTCCTCGGCCACCCTCTGCTCCAGCGTCTCGTTCAGTCGCCTTAGTCTGCCTTCGGCGATCTTGCGGTCGGTGACGTCGACGCCCTGGGCGAAAATGCCGGTCACGACCCCGGCCGCGCTTCGCATCGGCTGATAGACGAAGTCCATGAAATGCTCGACCGGATCGTCACCCGGTTTTGGCACCAGCAAAAGTCTGGCGCCCTCGGCGACGAACGGCTCGCCAGTCGCAAAGACCCGGTCGAGAAGCGCGACGAAACCCTGTTCTGCCACTTCCGGTATGGCCTCGGCCACGGACAAGCCGACGAAGTCGCGTCCGCCGAACAGGTCGCGGAAAGCGGCATTGGCGAGCACAATTTCGTGGTTCGGCCCATCCGTCACGGCGATGATGCCGGGGGCCTGCTCGAACATCAGCGCCAGCCGGTCGCGTTCGGCCAGCCAGTTGCGATCGGCAATGACCCGTGCGGTCGTCTCGACGCAGGCGCAGAGGAAGCCCTGCACCTCTCCGGATCGGTCGCGCACCGGCGTGTAGGAGAAGGCGAAGTGCGCTTCTTCGCGGTAGCCGCGCCGCTCCATGGACAGGGTGATATCCTGCATGTGGATCGGCTGACCGGAATAAGCCTGCTCGACGATCAGGGCGATGTCGCTGCTTATCTCGCTCCAAACTTCGAGGAACGGGCGCCCGAACGCATCCGGATGCTTGCCCGCCAGTATCTGCGAATAAGCGTCGTTGTAGAGGAGAATCTGCTCCGGTCCCCAGACGATGAACATCGGCTGCGAGGAGCCGTTTATCACGTCGACCAGGGTGCACAGCTCCTGCGGCCACAGGTTGCGCGGTCCGAGCCGAGTCGAGTCCCAGCGCTCCGGGCTTACGCCGGCGGAGGCTTCGTCAGCAGCATTCTCGGTCTCTTGGTCCATCTCCGCCATAACGCCTATGGCGGCAGGAGTTGCCAGTTAGAAACGCGGCTCGAAGCGGCCGATGCTGTTTGGCCCGCGGGCCGGTTGGCTGGCCAACCGACCCGCGCGACCGTTTTCTATCAGAACCTGTAGCCGAGCGAGAACTGCAGGATCGGATAGACTTTGAAATTGTCGATATCGTCTTCGACTTCGCGGCGCTCGCGCTCGATGTCGGCCTGGAATTCCGGGCTGTTCAGCATCCCGGTCGTTCGCAGCGACGAGACCCTCGGCCGGCCCTGGAACATGATCCCGGCGTCGGCACCGAATTTGACTCCCTTGGTCAAGCCGCCGCCCCAGCCGGCGGTCAACGTCGGGGCGAAGCGGTTGGCCCGAACGCGTCCGGTGATCTCGCCGATCTCCTCGGGCGTGTAGACATTGTCGCCGATCTCGACATCCTCGGTCGGCCGTGCCCGAAGCGCGATCCGGTTGCCGCTGATTCGCGCGCCGGCGGAAAGCCGGAAGCCGCCGCCAAACGGATAAAGATCGGCCGACCCGCCGAACGAGCGCAGCCTGAGGCTGCCGTCATAGTTGACGCCGTCGGAGTCGATTTCGCGGCTTATTCCGAGGAAGGTGACGCTTCCGCGAGCGCCGAAGCCATTGCTGCGAAAGCCGACTTCGGGACCGATCCCGAGCGTTCCGCCGGTGATCCCGACGCTCATTCCCCCCGAATCCGTTTGAGCGAGTGCCGGCGATGCCGCGCCGGCAAGCAATGCGGCAGCGAATAATATGCGAAACGTCATGAAAACCCCCGATTTAGTGAGAATAAGCTAGGCGCCGGAGCGCGTGCGGGACGTCGCATGGACCTCGGTCCGCCGCATCTCCCAAATGGGGTAAAAACGCTTCCACGCTGCAAAAAATGCTAGGTTAGCAGCGGCTTACTAGGCAGAAAATCCGTTTGGCAGGCTCTTGATCAGCGCGACGACCTCCGCCTGCCGGCTACATTGCATCTTCGAATAGACAGATTTCAGCTGGCTTCGCACGGTTCCCACCGAAACGCCTCGCTCGGCCGCGATGGCGGCGGGGGATGCCCCTTGCGACAGCCGAATGGCGAGGTCCGCCTCGGCGCTGGACAGTTGGAACAGCGTACGGAGCTGGCCCGTCGTCGCCGAGGGTGCTTCACCAAGGCCGAGCATGAGCACGGCGAGGCGGGGCCCGTGATCCCACCGAAGGGGCATGACCGTCACATGCGTCGGGTTTGGTCCCGACCGGCCGATTGCCACCGCCGAGGCGACGGGATTGTCCGGCTGCGATGCTTTTCGGATGGCCTGGTGCAATTGCTTTTCATCGGGCGGGGAGATTGCTCGCACCACGCCGTTCCTGATGAACAGGGATTGGCCGAAGGCCAGGACGGCATCTGCAGCGGCGTTGGCCTTCACCAGGCGGCCATCGCGCGTGACGGACATCACCGGATGCTTGACGACGTCGAGCAATTGGCTCCCTTTTCGCTCGCTGTCGACCAGCGCGGCAAGCCGGCCGCGGACGGCGAACAGCTTGCGGAGGTGAACTCCGTCATCGGAAAGCAATTTTACCGAAGCGTCGGAAAATCCGTCTTGCGACTTGCCCTTGTGGATTCCGATCAGCCCCGTCCCCCACGACGTGTTGAGCATCATGCCGACGCAATAATAAGCGTCGTCGCCCATCGCGCGAATCCAGTCATTATAGAATTCGCTTTGCTCATATTCGTGTTTCGAGACGAAGCCTTCGACATCGTGCGCCCGGTTGACTCGATCGGGGGCGAGCGCCCTTTGCGCCCAGATGTCCTTGTCGGCAAAATTGTCGAGGTAATTGGCCAGCTCCGCGTCGGGATAATAGCCGCATTTGGCCAGCACGTGGTGTGACCCGTCCCGCATCCCCCATAGCATGTTGCAGGACCGGCCCCCGTACCGGCGCGCCATGACCGACGGCAGTTCGGCGAACCAGTCATCATCGAGGATGGCGTCATAAATGGCTTCCGCCGGCAGGTTGGCCCCGCTCAAGTTTCTTCTCCGCTATGCAACCCGGAAGGCGCGAGCCGTCTTTGCCAGACGCCGGTTGAACCTATCTCACTGAATTCGCGCAAATCAAGGCGTGTTTCCTGAGCGGTCGCCTAGGCTGCCTCGGCCTTCCGCGACTGCCGTTTGCGCTCGTGCGGGTCGAGGTAGCGCTTGCGAATGCGGATGACCTTGGGAGTGACCTCGACCAATTCGTCGTCCTGGATATAGGCGATCGCCTGCTCGAGGCTCATTCGCCGCGGCGGGGTCAGGCGGATGCCCTCGTCCTTGCCGCTGGCGCGGAAGTTGGTCAGCTGCTTCGACTTGAGCGGGTTGACCTCGAGGTCCTGCGGCTTGGCGTTCTCGCCGATCACCATCCCCTCGTAGAGGTCCTCGCCGGGCGAGATGAACAGCACCCCGCGTTCCTCGAGGGCGTTGAGTGCGTAGGCGACCGCCTTGCCCTGCTCCATCGAGATCAGCACCCCGTTCTGACGGCCCTGGATCGGCCCCTTGTACGGCCCGTAGCGCTCGAACAGCCGGTTCATGATGCCGGTGCCGCGCGTGTCGGACAGGAACTCGCCGTGATAGCCGATGAGGCCCCGGCTCGGCGCCGAGAAGGTCAGCCGGGTCTTGCCGCCGCCCGACGGGCGCATGTCGGTCATTTCCGCCTTGCGCAGCGCCATCTTGTCGATGACCGTTCCGGTGAACTCGTCGTCGACGTCGACCACGACCGTCTCATACGGCTCCTCGCGGCCATTTGGGCCGTCGCGGAACAGCACGCGAGGGCGGCTGATCGACAGCTCGAAGCCCTCGCGGCGAAGCGTCTCGATGAGGACGCCGAGCTGGAGCTCGCCGCGGCCGGCGACCTCGAAGCTGTCATTGTCGGCCGCCGTGGCGACCCGGATGGCGACATTGCCCTCGGCCTCGCGCTCCAGCCGCTCGCGGATCACTCGGCTCTGCACCTTGTCGCCGTCGCGGCCGGCATAGGGGCTGTCGTTGACCGCGAAGCTCATCGCCAGGGTCGGCGGGTCGATCTCGCGCGCCGGCAGCGGCTCGGTCGCGACAGGCTCGGCGATGGTGTTCGACACGGTCGCATTCATCAGCCCGGCGATGGCGACGATGTCGCCCGCCTGGGCGCTGTCGACCGCTACCCGCTCGAGGCCCTGGAAGGCGAACAGTTTGGTCGCTCTTCCTTCCTCGACCGGCTTGCCGTTGACGTCGATCGCCTTGATCGGAGCGTTGACCTCGAGCCGGCCGCTCTCGATCCGGCCGGTGAGGATCCGGCCGAGGAACGGGTCGCGGTCGAGCAGCGTGGCGAGCATCTTGAACTCGCCCTGCGGATCGAGATCGGGCGCCGGGACGTGGCCGACGATCGACTCGAACAGGGGCGTCAGGTCGCCCGAGCGGACGTCATCGCTGGTCCCGGCATAGCCGGCGCGGCCGCTTGCGTAGAGCGTCGGGAAATCGAGCTGCTCGTCGCTGGCGTCGAGGTTGAGGAACAGCTCGAACACTTCGTCGAGCACTTCGGCCGGGCGCGCGTCCGGCCGGTCGATCTTGTTGACGACGACGATCGGCCGCAGGCCGAGCGCCAGCGCCTTGCCGGTGACGAACTTGGTTTGCGGCATCGGCCCCTCGGCCGCATCGACCAGCAGGATCACCCCGTCGACCATGGAAAGGATGCGCTCGACCTCGGCGCCGAAATCGGCGTGGCCCGGGGTGTCGACAATATTGATCCGGGTCGTCGGATTCTCCCTCGGCCATTCGACGCTGGTGCATTTGGCGAGGATGGTGATTCCCCGCTCCTTCTCGAGGTCGTTCGAATCCATCGCCCGCTCCTCGACACGCTGGTTGTCGCGGAAGGTGCCGGACTGGCGGAAGAGCTGGTCGACGAGCGTCGTCTTGCCGTGATCGACGTGGGCGATGATCGCCACGTTGCGCAAATTCATGTGGATTTTCCGGGTTCGAGTGAGCCGCGCATGTAGGGCCAGGTCGCCAATGTTGCAACGCGGCGCGGCAACGCGGCCGCCCGCCGAGCGTTTCAGCCGCCGAAGGCAATCTTGAGGAGGTGACCATGCCCCGCGGCGCATATACCGGAAAGCAGGACCGGAAGGCCGAGCATATCGAGGAAGGCTATCGCAAGCGCGGAGTGTCCAAGGACGAGGCCGAGCGGCGCGCCTGGGCGACGGTCAACAAGCAGGACAAGGGCGGCAAGAACGCCGGCTCGGGCCGCAAGTCGAGCCGCAGCGAAGCCGCCAAAAAGGGCTGGGAAACCCGCCGCAAGCGGGCGAAGAAAAGCTAGGGCCGCTCGAGAATCTCGACCGCGCGCTCGATTGCGCGAAGCTCGCTCGGCGCAAGCCGCTGGAACCGTGCGGCAAGCGCTCCGCCGCTAGCGCATGGGCGTGACAGGAGCTCGCGGCCGCTCTGGGTCAGCCGCATCGCCAGGCGCCGCCGGTTGTCCGGATCGGCGGTTCGCTCGATCAACCCGGCGCGAACAAGCACGTCGATCGACCGACTGACCGCGGGCGCTCCGCGCTCGACCGCCGATGCCACCTGGTTGAGGCTGGCCGGCTCGTGGGCCTGGACCGCGGCAAGCAACGCCCGCCTCGCCCGATCGGCGCGCTCGGCGGGACTGTCGGCGACATAGGCTTCCGCCACCTGGGCGAAGCGCGCCGCGAGCGCCGCTGGATTGGATCCCCCGAACATGCTTGCACACTAACAAATGTTCGGAACGATGCAATGTTGACCGCCGCATCTGTCATTACGAGCTGAGCAAGGCAGCGCCGCTACGCCCCGGTGGATTGCTTCGCCGCCGCCTTCCCCGCAAACACCGAGGCGTGAAAACAGCCGGCCGCCTTCCCCGAAACGTCTGGGTACTGGGCTTCGTCAGCATGCTCACCGACCTTTCGAGCGAGATCTACCACGCGCTTCTGCCCGCATTCATCACGGTGACCCTGGGCCTTCCCGCGGTGGCGATGGGGGCGATCGACGGGGTCGGCGAGGCGACCAGCTCCTTTGCCAAGCTGGTGTCGGGGCGCCTGTCCGACCGGAGCCGGCGTCGCAAGCCGTGGATCCTCGCGGGCTACGGGCTCGCCGCATTGTCGAAACCCTTGTTCGCGATCGCCACCAACGCCGGCTGGCTGATGGTCGCCCGCTTTTCCGATCGCGTCGGCAAGGGCATTCGCGGCAGCCCACGCGATGCGATGATCGCCGACGAGACCCCGCCGAAAATCCGCGGCCGCGCCTTCGGCCTGCGCCAGTCGCTCGACACCGTCGGAGCCTTGCTTGCCCCGCTGGTCGCCATCGGCCTGATGTTCGCCTTGGCCAACGACATCCGAGCCGTCTTCTGGATCGCCGCCGTCCCGGCAGTCGCAGCAGTCCTCCTCATCATCGTCGCCCTGCGCGAGCCGGAGAAGCACTCGGCTCCGCCCGAGCCGCGGACATTCCTGG
>Ga0247719_1000656_pt1 | contig 18728 bp, 13 predicted proteins | sample 41E_DmetaG_FD_189046 | JGI IMG/M metagenome (GOLD analysis project Ga0247719, IMG submission 189046) | Soil microbial communities from hillslope of Landscape Evolution Observatory, University of Arizona, Oracle, AZ, United States - 4-1-E_D | ecosystem: Engineered > Artificial ecosystem >...
GTCCGCCAGCGCCGCGACGGCGGGGGCGATCGCGAGCTTCTGTTCGAACGGCAGCGTCGTCAGCGTCGCGCCGGTCTCGGCGGCGAGCACGCGGATGTCGTTCTCGCGCCCCGCGACGATCACCGAGGCGCCCGCGGCGATCGGCTCGCCCAGCGGCCGGAAGGGCAGACCGGCCTTCCATCGCAGCCAGCCGCGGCGCAGGTCGAGGGCGCGGATCACGTTGTCGAGCGCCGCGAAGTAGATGTTCCGGCCGTCAGTCGTCGGCCGCCCCCGCACGGTCGCTCCGACGCGGTACCGCCACCTGATCTCTCCCGACAGCGCGTCGAGGCAATAGAGCACGCGGTCGCCCGCGCCGACGTAAAGACGGTCGGCGGCGACGAGCGGCTCGCCCGGTGCTCCGCCGATCCGCCGCCGCCATTTCGGCTGCCCCGTCGTGAGATCGCGCGCCTCGATGTGCCCGTCCGCGAGCGGGACGAAGAGCGTGTCGCCCGAGATCGCGGCGCGTTCCTGCTGCGTGCCGGAGGCGTGCGTCCAGACGGGCGTCCCATCGGCCGCACGCAGCGCCGACAGCCGCTGCGCGGTGGCGGCGATCAGCCAGCCGTCTTTCGCGAGGAGCGGCGCCGTCAGGGTTCCCACCGGCCGCCGCCACGCGGCGGATCCAGTCGACGCGCTCAGCGCGTGCACCGCCTCCCCGGATCCGACGAAGACGAACTCTCCGTCGGCGGCGATCGGCTGTTCGGGGAGGAGCTGCACGCGCCACGCCTCCCGGCCCTGGCTGAGATCGTGAGCGACGACGATCCCTGGAAGATGCGCGACGTACACGCGCTCTCCGGCGATCACGGGTGCCGCCGCCGGCGCCGCCGGCAGCGGCACCGACCACCAGGTGGACGACGGGGGCACGGGCGCGGGCAGGACGGTGCCCGGCAACTGCTCCAGCGGCTGGACCGCCGGCATCTGGCGCCCGTCGGCGAGCGCGGCGGCGCCGGCGAACGCCGCGAGGCCGAGCATCGATGACGCGAGAAAACGCACGGTTCATCATAGCGTCGGCCTGGAAGCGGCGCGTGTTTGGGCGGGCGACCTCCACAAGATCCTGTGGTCGGAGGCTCCGCCGGCCCCTTATAATAGGGGCATCCGATCGCCCGGATCGCTTTCCCTGTCCACCACTCACACGTGACGCATCAGACGATCGTCGTTCTGGATTTCGGCTCGCAGTTCACGCAGCTGATCGCACGGCGCCTGCGCGAATTGTCGGTCTACGCCGAGATCCTGCCGTTCGACACGCCGGCGGAGAAGATCGCCGCGAAGCGGCCGGTCGGCATCATTTTGTCGGGCGGGCCGAAGAGCGTCCGCGAGGAGGGCGCGCCGCACTGCGACACGGCCGTCTACGAGGCGGGCGTGCCCGTGCTCGGCATCTGTTACGGGATGCAGTTGATGACGCACGCGCTCGGCGGGGACGTCGCGGCCGCACCGCACCGGGAGTTCGGCCTGGCGACGATCCACATCGAGGCGGATGCGCCGCTCTTCGCATCGGCGCCGCGGGACCTGCGCGTGTGGGCGAGCCACGGCGACTTCGTCAAGGCCGCGCCGCCGGGGTTCACCGTGACGGCGACGAGCGCGAACGCGCCGGTGGCCGCGATGGCGGCGGCCGATCGCGGTCTCTACGCGCTGCTGTTCCACCCGGAGGTCGCGCACACCGATCACGGCGTCGAGATCCTCCGCAGCTTCGCCTACGACATCTGCGGCTGCACCGGCGACTGGACGATGAAGTCGTTCGTGCAGGAAGCGACGGCACGCATCCGCGAGCAGGTCGGGGACGGACGCGCCGTTTGCGGCCTGAGCGGCGGCGTCGACTCGACGGTCGCCGCCGTGCTGATCCACAAGGCGATCGGCGATCGCCTGACCTGCATCTTCGTCGACAACGGCGTCATGCGGCAGGACGAAGCGGCGCAGATCAAGCGGCGCTTCGAGCGGATGCACCTGCCGCTCGTGTTCGTCGACGCCGCCGACCTGTTTCTGCACCGGCTCGCGGGGGTCACGGACCCGGAACAGAAGCGCAAGACGATCGGCGCCACGTTCATCGACGTGTTCGAGGCGGAAGCGAAGAAGCTCGGCGAGTTCGAGTTCCTCGCGCAGGGCACGCTCTATCCCGACGTGATCGAGAGCGTCTCGGTCGTCGGTCCGTCGGCGCCGATCAAGAGTCACCACAACGTCGGGGGCCTGCCGGAGCGGATGCGGTTCAAGCTGGTGGAGCCGCTGCGGCTGCTCTTCAAGGACGAAGTCCGCAAGGTGGGGGAGGAGCTCGGCCTCGACGAGGAGTTCGTGTGGCGGCAGCCGTTCCCCGGCCCGGGCCTCGCGGTCCGCATCCTGGGCGAGGTGACGCATTCGCGCCTCAACCTCGTGCGCCGCGCCGATCACATCGTGGCCGAAGAGATCAGGAAGGCGGGGTGGTACAAGCGGCTGTGGCAGTCGTTCGCGGTGCTGCTGCCGGTGCAGAGCGTCGGCGTCATGGGAGATGCGCGCACGTACGAGTACACGATCGCCATCCGCGCGGTGGAGAGCCGGGACGGCATGACGGCCGACTGGGCGCGGCTCCCGCACGAGCTGCTCGCCACGATTTCATCGCGGATCGTGAACGAGGTGAAAGGCATCAACCGCGTGGTCTACGACGTCAGCTCGAAGCCGCCGTCTACGATCGAGTGGGAATAAGGGACTGCATGCCAATGCCTGACTCCTAACTCCAAACTCCTGACTTCCAACGCCCAACAGCGAAGTTGGCCGTTGGAAGTTGGACCGTTTTGGATTGGGAGTTTGAATCTGGCAGTTTTTGAGGTTGGGAGTCTCAGGTTGGTAGTTTTCGATGTCTGATTTCGTCCATCTCCACCTCCATTCCGAGTACTCGCTCCTCGACGGCGCGTGCCGTATCGAGGAGCTGCTCGACAAGTGTGTCGAGCTCGGAATGCCGGCGGCGGCGATCACCGAGCACGGCAACATGTTCTCGTCGATCGTCTTCCACGACCAGGCGCGGAAGCGGGGGATCAACCCGATCCTCGGCTGCGAGGTCTACGTGGCGCCGGGAGACCGCCGGACGAAGAGCGGCACGCCCGGGGAGACGGCGAACCACCTCGTGCTGCTCGCGGAGACGAAAGAGGGCTACCACAACCTCATCAAGCTCGTCTCGTCCGGCTACACCGAAGGGTTCTACTACAAGCCGCGCATCGACAAGGACCTCCTCGCGCAGCACGCGAAGGGGCTGATCGGGCTGAGCAGCTGCCTCAAGGGGGAAGTCGCGACCGGCATCCGCACCGAGCAGATGAAGAAGGCGATGGAGGCCGCCGCCGCCTACCGCGACATCCTCGGTCCGAACAACTTCTTCCTCGAGATGCAGTACCAGGGCATCGAGGAACAGCGCCTCGTCAACGTGGGGCTGCAGCCGATCGCAAAGGAGCTGAACCTCCCGCTCGTCGCGACGAACGACGTCCACTACCTGAAGAACTCCGACTTCAAGCCGCACGACATCCTGCTCTGCATCGGCACGGGGAAGACGGTGAACGACGCCGAGCGGCTCAAGTACCACGGCGACCAGTTCTACCTGAAGACCGCCGACGAGATGCGGCAGGTGTTCGGCGATTTCCCCGAGGCGATCGCCAACACCGTGCGGATCGCCGAGCGGTGCCAGGTCGACCTGTCGGGCACGGTCAACCACCTGCCGAATTTCGACGTCCCCGAGGGCTTCACGCTCGACGAGTACTTCGAGCACATCGTGCGCGAAGGGTTCAAGGCGCGCCTCCCCCGGCTGAAGGAGCTGCAGGCAAAGGGGCTGCTGAAGCACACCATCGACGAGTACGAGCGCCGGCTCACGTACGAAATCGACATGATCAAGCAGATGCAGTACCCGGGGTACTTCTGCATCACCTGGGATTTCATCCGCTACGCCCGCGAACAGGGGATTCCGGTCGGCCCCGGCCGCGGATCCGCCGCCGGCAGCTTCGTCGCCTACTGCCTCCGCATCACGGACGTCGACCCGATCGAGTACGACCTCATCTTCGAGCGCTTCCTGAACCCGGAGCGCGTGTCGCTGCCCGACATCGACATCGACTTCTGCGAACGCCGCCGCCAGGAGGTCATCGAATACGTCACCCGGAAGTACGGCCGCGAGAACGTCGCGCAGATCATCACGTTCGGCACCATGAAGGCGCGCGCCGTCGTGCGCGACGTCGCGCGCGTGATGGACATCCCGTATGCCGAGGCGGACAAGGTCGCCAAGGCGGTGCCGCCGGCGCTCGACATGACGCTGAAGAAGGCGCTCGACGAGAGCCCGGCGCTCAAGGAGCTGCAGCAGAAGGACGAGCGCGTGAAGGAGCTGCTCGAGGTCGCCCAGCGTCTCGAGGGCATGACCCGGCACGCCTCGGTGCACGCCGCCGGCGTCGTCATCGCGCCGAAGCCGCTCGTCGAGTTCATCCCGCTCTACAAGAGCCAGAAGGACGAAATCGTCACGCAGTGGGCGATGAAGGAGGTCGAGCGCGTCGGCCTCCTGAAGATGGACTTCCTCGGCCTGTCGACCCTGACGCTGATCCGCGACGCGCTCGACGAGATCAAGCGCACCGAGGGGATCGATCTCGACATCGACGCGATCCCGCTCGACGACCGGAAGACCTTCCAGCTCTTCTCCGAGGGGCAGACCTACGGCGTCTTCCAGTTCGAGAGCTCCGGCATGCGCGAGCTGCTGCGCAAGGCGAAGCCCGAACGCCTCGACGACCTGATCGCCCTGAACGCGCTGTATCGCCCCGGCCCGCTGAAGTCGGGCATGGTGGACGACTACATCGCCCGGAAACAGGGGAAGACCGAGGTCAAGTACGAGCTCCCGCAGCTCGAGCCGATCCTGCAGGACACCTACGGCGTCATCGCCTACCAGGAACAGGTCATGCGGATCGCGGCGGTGCTCGCCGGCTTCACCATGGGCCAGTCGGACATGCTCCGCAAGGCCATGGGGAAGAAGGACCCGAAGGTCATGGCGAAGCAGCGCGAGGCCTTCATGGAGGGGGCGAAGGGGAAGGGGGTCAACGAGAAGAAGGCCGCCAAGATCTTCGACCTGATGGAGTACTTCGCCGGGTACGGGTTCAACAAGTCGCACTCGACGACCTACGCGTGGGTCGCCTACCAGACCGGCTACCTGAAGGCGAACTACCCGTGGCACTTCATGGCGGCGCTGCTCACGATCGAGGCCGCCAACACCGACAAGCTCGCGATGTACCTCGGCGAGTGCCGCGAACTCGGCATCCCCATCCTGCCGCCGGACGTCAACGCCAGCGAACTGCGGTTCACGGTGACGAAGGAGGGCGTCCGCTTCGGCCTCTGCGCCGTGAAGAACGTCGGCGAAGGCGCCATCCAGTCGATCCTCGCCGTGCGCCGGGAGGTCGGACGGATCACCTCGCTCTTCACGCTGTGCGAGAAGGTGGACCTCCGGCTGGCCAACAAGCGCGTGTTCGAAAGCCTCGCCAAGGCGGGCGCGCTCGATTCGCTCGTGGCCGACGCGGCCGCGGATCCACGGAAGGCGCGCGCGCGGCTCTTCGCGGCGATCGACAAGGCCATCGAGCACGGCGGCCGGCATCAGCGGGACGCGGAGAAGGGGCAGAATCAGCTCTTCGGCGGCGCCGACGAGGACGGCACGCACGCCGACGTCCCGCTGCCGGACGCGCCGGCGTGGACCGAGGCCGAACAGCTCGCCGGCGAAAAGGAAGCGCTCGGGTTCTACATGAGCGGCCATCCGCTCGATCGGTTCGCCGAGGACCTGAAGGCGTTCGGCGCCCGGCGCGTCGCCGAGCTCACCGAGTCGATGGCGGACGTCTGGACCGCCGGCATCGTTTCCGGGCTGCGTCCGCTGAAGACCAAGAAGGGGGACCGCATGGCGGTCTTCATGTGCGACGACGTGGCGGGCGCGCTGGAGGTCGTGGTCTTCCCGGAGACGTTCGGCAAGCACGGCAGCCTCATCCAGGCGGACGCGATGCTGCTCGTCCGCGGCAAATTCGAAAAAGACGACGAGTCGGCGCGCATCGTCGCCACCGAGCTCCAGCCGATCGCGATGCTCAAGGAGCGGACGACGAAGGAGGTGGTCATCCACCTGCCCGCGCAGGCGCGGGGACGGACGACGTTCGAGCAGCTCGCGGAGCTGCTCTCGCGCCACCGGGGCGACCGCCGCGTGCTGCTCGAGATGGACGTGAAGGGGAAGGAGAAGCCGCTGCGCGTCCGCACCGAGGTCGCCGTCCGCGTGAAGCCGTCCGAGCGCCTGGTGACCGAGGTCGAGCAGCTGTGCGGCAGCGGCTCGGTACAATTGCGGTGAGGGTCGCCACCGACAAACGAGACACGGCCGCACAGGGAGGCGCCGCGCCGTCGGGGTGCCTTCTCCGCGCGTCTCCGTGGTCTCCCCCCTCGGTGCTGAACGTCAGAGGCTGACGATGCCAACGGAACTGCTCGAGTTCGAAGAACCGGTCGGCGTGCTCCTCAAGGAGATCGAGGCGCTCAGCATGCTGCCGCAGACGCCCGACCGGCTGCGGTCGATCGAGTCGCTGCGCAAGCGTGCCGACGAGATCCGGGCGGAGCTGTACGCCAACCTCACCCCGTGGCAGCGCGTGCTCGTGGCGCGGCACAACAACCGGCCGAACACGCTCGACTACATCGAGCGGCTCTTCACCGGGTGGGAGGAGCTGCACGGCGACCGCCGGTTCGCCGACGACCACGCCATCGTCTGCGGGTTCGCCGAGTACCGCGGGGAGCCGGTGGCCGTGATGGGGCACCAGAAGGGACGCGACACGAAGCAGAAGATCTTTCGGAACTTCGGCTACGCGCGGCCCGAGGGGTATCGCAAGGCGCTCCGCGTCATGCAGCTCGCGCAGAAGTTCGAGCGGCCGATCGTCGTGTTCATCGACACGCCGGCCGCCTACCCGGGAATCGAGTCTGAAGAACGGGGGGTCGCGGAAGCCATCGCGCTGAACCTGCGCGAGATGATGATGATCGAGGTGCCGATCATCGTGATCGTCTGCGGCGAAGGGGGCAGCGGAGGGGCGCTCGGGATCGCCATCGGCGATCGCGTGTTCATGCAGGAGTTCTCGGTCTACAGCGTCATTCCGCCGGAGGGGTGCGCGGCGATCCTCTGGCGCGACGCGAACCGGAAGGTCGAGGCGGCCGAGGCGCTGAAGCTGACGGCGCCCGACATGGTGGCGCTCGGGCTGGTGGACGCCATCATTCCCGAGCCCGCGGGCGGCGCGCACACCGACCACGAAGCCGCGGGAGCGCTCGTCGACCAGGCGCTGAGCCATGCGCTGGCCGAAGTGCGGGCGCTGTCCGTCCGTGAACGTCTCGACCTGCGCTACGAGAAGTTCCGCCGGATGGGAGAAGAGGGCACCGCCTTCGTGGACCGGAGCCGCGCCGGCGCCGAATGATCATCGCCGCATGCTGAAATCCCTCCTCTGGCAGCATCTGCCGTGCAACGAAGCGCAGGCGGCGGCGCTCGCCGCGGCGCTCGGCGTGCACCCGACCATCGCCCGGCTGCTGTGCCTCCGCGGGTACGGCGACGCGGAGCTCGCGCATCGATTTCTCCACCCGTCGCTCGACCATCTGAACGACCCGTTCCGCCTGGCCGACATGGACCGCGCAATCCCGCGGCTGGAACGTGCGCTCGCCCAGCGGGAGAAGATCGCGATCCACGGCGACTACGACGTCGACGGGATCACGTCCACCGTCATCCTCCGGCGTGCGCTCGAGATGCTCGGCGGCGACGTGATCCACTTCCTGCCGGAACGGATGCGTGACGGGTACGGCCTGCAGCCCGCCGCCATCGAGCGGCTCCACGCGCAGGGTGTTCGTCTCATCGTGTCGGTCGACTGCGGCATCCGCGCGGGCGAGGCGGCACGGCGCGCGCGGGATCTCGGCGTCGATCTGATCATCACCGACCACCACGAGCCCGAAGGGTCGCTCCCGGACGCCCTGGCGGTGATCAACCCGAAGCGGCCGGATTGCGGGTATCCGGACAAGTACCTCGCGGGCGTCGGCGTCGCGCTGAAGGTCGTGCAGGCGCTCTGCGCCCGCGCGGGACGCGAGCGGTGGCTGCCGGCGTTCGTGAAGATCGCAGCGATCGGCACGCTCGCCGACGTCGTGCCGCTCGTCGGCGAGAACCGCGTGATCGCGCGGCACGGCCTCGCCTCGCTCTCGACGGGGCCGCACGCCGTCGGCCTCCGGGCGCTCCTCGACGCCTGCGGCCTCACGGGGAAGACCATCGACAGCTATCACGTCGGCTTCATGATCGCGCCGCGCGTGAACGCGGCCGGCCGCATGAGCACGCCGGACATCGCCGCGCGCCTGCTGCTCGCGACCGACGAAGCGCTGGGGGACGAAGCGCGTGCGCTCGCGCAGCAGCTGTGCGACGAGAACGTGAAACGACAGCACGAAGAGGCCGAGCTCGTCGCGCAGGCGAAGAAGGCGATCGAATCGGATCCCTCGGTCGGCGCGCACAACGTGCTCGTCGTGGGGGGCGCCGGCTGGCACCGCGGCGTCATCGGCATCGCCGCCTCGAAGCTTGTCGACACGTACCACAAGCCCTCGATCGTGCTCTCGATCGACGGCGAGGTGGCGCACGGCTCCTGCCGGAGCATTCCCGACTTCGACCTGCTCGCCGCCCTCGAGCACTGCGCCGATCTCTTCGTGAAGTTCGGCGGGCACAAGCAGGCCGCCGGCCTGACGATGGAGGCGATGCGCGTGCCGGAGTTCCGCGCGCGCATCAACGCGTACGCCGACGACGTGATCGAGCCGGATCAGCTCAGGCCGCGCCTGCGCATCGACGCGCCGCTGTCGCTGAAGGCGATCACCCACGACCTGGTGCGCGGCCTCGACCTGCTCGCCCCCTTCGGCCTCGCGAACCCGCGGCCGGTGTTCCACGCCAGCGGCGTGGAGATCGTCGACGGGCCGCGCACGCTCAAGGAGCGGCACCTGAAGATGACCTTCGCGCAGGAGGGGCGCCGCTTCCGCGCCATCGCCTGGCGCGCTGCCGAACGCGCCGACTTCCTCGAGAGGAACCGCGCCGGCGTGAACCTCGCCTTCTCGCTCGACAAGAACGAGTACCAGGGAGAGACGTACCTCGAGCTGTCGGTCGCCGACTTCAAGGGACTGGCGGACTGATGCGGTGGCAGCGCCTGGCGCAGGGGCTGATCGCGGTCTTCGTGATCGGCTTCGTCGCGCTGCTGGTGGTCACGCTGCGGCGCGAAACGGCCGCCCCGCCCGCGCAGGATCCCCCGCCCCAGCGGGGGCAGCCCGACGCCCTCATCGAAAACCCGGGCGGATGCGAGCAGATCCAGGCGGTCGGTGACCGCCGCCTGTTCAGCGTCACCTGCGGCAAGCACTTCTCCTTCCCCGACGGCCGGCAGCGCTTCACCGAGGGGGTCGAGGTGCAGATCCCGCGGAACGGCCGCGAGTTCGTCATCCGCGCCCACGAGGCGGAGATCACGCCGACAGACGATGGCGTCGCGCGGGCGGTGTTCAAGGGAGCCGTGCAGGTCACGAGCGACAGCGGCGTGAGCATCACGGGCGGCGAAGCGACGTACAGCGACGCCGATGGGCTGCTGCAGATGCCCGGACCGGTCGAGTTCTCGAAGGGACGCATGCAGGGCTCGGGCGTGGGGGCCACCTACGACCGGAATCGCGAAGTGCTGTGGATCCTCGACCAGTCGCGGATCCGCGTGGCCCCCGGGCCGAAGACGGGGCAGAGCGCGCTCGAGGCGACGTCGGGCGCCGCGGGGCTGGCGCGGGCGGAGCACTACGTCCGTCTCGAGCGCAACGCCAGGGTCACCGCCGAAGGGCGCACGCTCGAGGCCGACGACATCGTCGTGCGGCTCAGCGACGACGAGGAACGCGTGAGCGCGATCGAGCTCCGCGGCAACAGCCGCATCTCGGGCGGGACCGGCGGGCCGCAGACGATGACGGCGCGAGACATCGACCTGGCGTACGCGGAGGACGGCCGCACGCTGCAGCGGGCGCATCTCGTCGAGAATGCCGTCGTCCAGTTCGCCGGGGCGGCGCAGGGCAAGCGGATCGCGGGGAGTGTCATCGACATCACGATGGGGCCCGACGGATCCACTGTCACCGGCCTCACCGCGACCGAGCGCGTGCGCGTCGACCTGCCACCCGAGGGCCAGGGGCCGGCGAAGACGATCCGCGCCGCCGCGCTCGTCGCCGAGGGGGAGCCGGGCGCGGGCCTGCGCGCCGCCACCTTCACTGGCGGTGTCGACTACCGCGAGACGCGCGCGGCGCGCCCGAAGCTTCCGGCCATCACCCGCACGGCGCTGTCGGACTCGCTCGTGCTCGCGACGAAGCCCGGACTCGGCGCCGTCGAGCGCGCCGATTTCCGCGGCAACGTCCGCTTCACCGACGCGCCGGACTTCGCCGCCGAGGCGCCGCAGGGCATTTACCACCTCGACGGGGACCGGCTCGAACTCCTGCCGGGGGAAGGACTTCCGGGGCCGACGCCGCGCGTCACCGACAACCGCCTCACCGTGTCGGCCCGCACCATCGCCTTCACGATGAGCACGCGCGAGATGACAGCGGACACCAAGGTGCGAAGCACCATGCAGCCGCAGAAGAACCGACCGGCCGAGGGTGGCGGACGGCTGCCGTCGATGCTGAAGGAAGACGATCCCGTCAACGTGACCGCCAACCGGCTGACGTACAAGGGCAGCGGATCCGCGGCGGTCTACTCGGGGGCGGCCACGATGTGGCAGGGCGACGAGACGACGATCAAGGGAGAGACCATCGCCATCGACGACCGGACGGGCAACCTCCGCGCCGAGGGCAAGGTCATGACCTTCTTCAACGTCGACCAGAATGCAGGCCCGGGCAGCACGCGCAAGCGCACGCCGACCACCGGCACGGCCGACGTGTTCACGTACGATGATGCGAAGCGCGTTGCCACCTACAGCGGCAACGCGCACGTCGTCGGTCCGCAGGGGGACGTCACGGCCCGGACCATCGAGCTGTTCCTGCGACCCGGCGCCAACGAGCTCGAACGCGCCGAGGCGTACGGGCCGCAGGTCGTCGTGCGGGAAGGCGGCCGGCTCGGACGCGGCACGCACCTGACCTACACCGCCGCCGGCGACAAGTACCTGCTGATGGGAGCGCCCGTGGAGATCATCGAGGAGAACAAGGGTACGTGCCGCCGCACGGTCGCCGCCTCGGCGACCTTCACGCGCACGACCGAAGCGGCGAGCATGCAGGGCAACGACCGGTTTCCCACCGAGACGCGGACGCTCTCGGCGTGCCCGCCGGAGTTGAGGCGCTGATGTCGACGCTCGAGGCCCGCGGGCTCACCAAGTCCTACGGAGGCCGCACGGTCGTGCGCGGCGTCGACCTCGACGTCGAGTCGGGCGAGGTCGTCGGCCTGCTCGGACCGAACGGCGCAGGCAAGACGACCACCTTCTCGATGGTCGTCGGCCTCACCGGCCCTGACGCCGGCCGCGTGCTGCTCGACGGCCAGGACGTCACCGACGACCCGATGTACGTGCGCGCACGGAAAGGGATCGGGTACCTGCCGCAGGAGGCCTCGGTGTTCCGCGGCCTCACGGTCGAGCAGAACATCGTCGCCATCCTCGAGACGCTCGACCTGGATGCCGCGGCGCGCCGGACGCGGGCGCGGGAGCTGCTGGCTGAGCTGGGGCTGACGCCGCTGGCCCGGTCCCCCGCCTACACGCTCTCGGGCGGGGAGCGGCGGCGCGTGGAGATCACGCGGGCGCTGGTGATCTCGCCGAAGTTCATGCTGCTCGACGAGCCGTTCGCCGGCATCGACCCGATTGCCGTCGCCGACATCCAGAAGATCATCTTCCACCTGAAGTCGCGCGGGATCGGCGTCCTCATCACCGACCACAACGTGCGGGAGACGCTGCGGATCACCGACCGGGCGTACATCGTGCACGACGGCATCATCTTCCGCAGCGGCACGCCCGATTCGCTCGCGGCAGACGAGGAAGTGAAGAGGATTTACCTCGGCGCGGACTTCCGATTGGACTAAGATGGGGAGGACGGCAGGGCCGACTGGACCATGGCGATTGCGCAGAAGCTGCACACCAAACTCGTTCAGAAGCTCATCCTCACGCCATCACTCCAGCAGGCGATCAAACTCCTGCCGATGTCCACGCTGGAGCTGGCCGATCTCCTGAACCAGGAGATGGTGGAGAACCCGCTGCTCGAAGAGGTCCCCACCGAAGAGCTCCAGCCCGCCGAGCAGCAGCAGCCCGAGAAAGCGGCAGAGCAGCCCACCGCCGAGAAACCCGACACCTGGGACGACGCCGATTACGAGTACTTCTTCGGCGATTACCTCGACGACGGATACCGCGCGCGGACGCCGCAGGAAGTGAAGGAACTTCCGCCGATCGAGAACACGCTCTCGACGTCCGGCTCGCTGTCGGACCACCTGATGTGGCAGCTCTCGCTGCAGAAGGGGCCCGACCACAACACCGACGAGAAAGTCGTGGAGATCGGCGAGGCGATCATCGGCAACCTCGACGACGACGGCTACCTCGTCGCGTCGGTCGAAGAGATCGCCGCGATGGGCGACTGGCCGGTCGCCGAGGTGGAGCGGGCGCTCCAGCACGTGCAGACGTTCGACCCGATCGGCGTCGCCGCGCGGGACCTGCAGGAGTGCCTCTGGCTCCAGCTGCGGCACCTGGGCCTCGAGGGCACGATCACGGAGAAGATCGTCACCGAGCACCTGCGCCTCCTCCAGAACCACCAGGTGCCGGAGATCGCCCGCAAGCTCGGCGTTCAGATCGAAGACCTCAAGGAGCACGTCGAGATCATCCGCAACCTGGATCCGAAGCCGGGCAGCCGCTTCAACCCCTCACAGTCGCAGTACGTCATCCCCGACGTGTATGTCGTGAAGGTCGAGGACCAGTACGTCGCGATGCTCAACGAGGAAGGGCTGCCGCAGCTGAGGATCAGCCCCGTGTACCGCCGGCTCCTCGACAAGAGCGTCGGCGACAACAACGACGAGACCCGCGCCTACGTCAAGGACAAGTTCCGCTCGGCGCTGTGGCTGATCAAGTCGGTCGACCAGCGCCAGAAGACGATCCACAAGGTCGCCACCAGCATCATCAATTTTCAGCGCGACTTCCTGGATCACGGCATCGAACACCTGCGCCCCCTGGTGCTCCGCGACGTCGCCAACGACATCGGCATGCACGAGTCGACCGTCAGCCGCGTCGTCAACAACAAGTACATGCACACGCCGCAGGGCGTGTTCGAGATGAAGTTCTTCTTCCACAGCGGGATCAGCAGCTCGTACGGCGACAGCGTGTCGTCGGTGACGATCAAGCAGCGGATCCGGAAGATCATCGAGAACGAGGACCCTCGGAAGCCGCTGAGCGACTCCAAGATCGTCAGCATCCTGCAGAAGGAAGGGCTGATGCTGGCCCGCCGCACGATCGCAAAGTACCGCGAGGAGCTGAAGATCCCGACGTCGAACCAGCGAAAGGTGCTTTTCTAGTCCGGCAACTCAGATGCGCATCGACATCACCGGGCGCCACACCACCGTGACGCCGGCCCTCGAACAGCTGATCACCAGGCGGCTCGGCACGCTGAAGAAGGTCCTGAACGACGCCGCCATTTCCGCCCTCGTCATCGTCACCAAGGAGAAGTACCGGCACAAGGTGGAGATGGCGATCCACACCCGCGGCGACCACACGCTGAGCGGCACGGCCGAGGCCAACAGCTGGCCGCTCGCCGTCCGCATGGCCGCCACGAAGATCGAGCAGCAGGCCAAGAAGCTGAAGGGGAAGTGGACCGACCGGAAGCGCCAGGCGGCGAAGCTGGTGCGGAACCGCAAGACCGCGAGCGAACCGCGCGAGCCCGCCCCGGCGGGCGAGAGCCCGCGGGTCGTGCGCGCCACGCGGTATCCCGTCAAGCCGATGTCGGTCGAGGACGCCGCCCTGCGGATGGAGGAAGGGGACGACGCCTTCCTCGTGTTCCGCCACGCGGACGACGACTCCGTGGCGATCCTCTACCGGCGCAAGGACGGCAACCTCGGGCTCATCCAGCCATAGCAGACGCCGGCGGTCGACGACCGGCCTCCCGCGCCGCAGATGCCGCAGTCGGGGTAGACTGCAGCAAACGATCGGCGTTCGGGTTGGCGGCTCTGCGTTCACCGTTCAGACTCTGCACACTTCATCCTGTCTTCCGCCGTGTCCGTGACCGTACAGACGCTCCTGCGCGACCTCGCCGAGTCGCGCGTGCTCCCGATGGAGCTGGTCGCCGGGACGTCCGGGCTGGAGCGCCGCATCACGATCTCGCAGCCGCAGAAGACCGGGCTCGCGCTCTCGGGTTTCGACGCCTATCTGCACGAGGGGCGCGTGCTCGTGTTCGGCGAGAGCGAGATCCGGTACGTGGAGTCGCTGCCCCCGGAGCAGCGGACGGCCGCCCTGACGCGGGTGTTCGGGCACGATCTGCCGTGCGTGATCATCACCGGGGGCTTCGCCGCGCCGGAGGAGGTACTCGAGGCGTCGAACGCCGCCGCCGTGCCGCTGCTCCGGACCTCCGCATCGACGCCCGAAGCCATGGCGCGGCTCGCCGCGGTGCTCGACAGCCATCTGGCGGCGCGCGGCGTGGTGCACGGCGTGCTGATGGACATCCTCGGCCTCGGCGTGCTCGTGGTGGGGGAGAGCGGGATCGGCAAGAGCGAATGCGCGCTCGATCTCGTGGTGCGCGGCCACCGGCTGGTGGCGGACGACGCCGTCGAACTGCGGTGCCGCTCGCAGTCGTTCCTGATCGGCAGCTGCCCGGAGCTGACGCGGCATCACATGGAGATCCGCGGCATCGGCCTCATCAACGTTCAGGACCTGTTCGGCGTCGCGTCGACGCGCAGCTCGAAGCGCGTCGAGCTCGTGGTGCAGCTGGAACGATGGGAGCCCGGCCGGGAGTACGACCGGCTGGGGATCGACGACCAGTTCTACGAGCTGCTCGGGGTCCGGATCCCGATGGTGACGATGCCGGTGGCACCGGGGCGCAATGTCGCGATCCTGGTGGAGGTCGCGGCGCGCAACCAGCTGCTCCGCACGCGCGGCCATCATGCGGCGCGCGCGCTGGTGGACCGGCTGAACCGGCAGCTCGACCCGGTGAGCCGGCAGGTCGAGCAGGACGACCATGGGGATGAGTTCTGATGCGTGAGAAGCGCCATGCGGCGCGGCGTGCCGCCCGCACCGCGGTGGCCTCGAAGTTCGTCGTGCTGACCGGCCTCGCCGGCTCCGGCAAGTCGCAGGCGATCAAGGCCCTCGAGGACCTGGGCTACTTCTGCGTCGACAACCTGCCGATCGCGCTGCTGCCGATGCTGGCCGACCTCACCCTGCGCGCCGGCAGCGAGATCTCGCGCGCCGCCGTCGTCGTCGACATCCGCGAGGGGCGGATGCTCGAGGAGTTCCCGCGCGCGTACCGGAAGCTGCAGCAGATGCGGCAGCTGAACCCGGTGCTCATCTTTCTCGAAGCCTCGGAGCCGACGCTCGTCCGCCGGTTCAGCGAGACGCGCCGGCCGCACCCGCTCGCGCCGGACCGCTCGGCCATCGAGGGCATCCGCGAGGAGAAGAAGGCGCTGCAGGCGGTGCGCCGCATGGCGGACCACACCGTCGACACGTCCGAGATGACGGTGCACGAACTGCGGCACGCGTTCACCGGTGTCGCGGCGGGCCGCGCCCCGGGCACACAGCTCGTCGTCACGATCCTCAGTTTCGGGTTCAAGCACGGCATCCCGGTCGATTCGGATCTGCTGTTCGACGTCCGGTTCCTGCCGAACCCGCACTTCGTCCCGAAGCTGCGGCCGCATACCGGCCGGGACGCGCCCGTGGTGAAATACCTGAACCGGTCGAAGCAGACGCACGAGTTCCTGACGCACTCGCTCAATCTGCTCAAGTTCCTGATCCCGCAGTACGCGCGGGAGGGGAAGGCGTATCTGACGATCGGGATCGGCTGCACCGGCGGCCGGCACCGGTCGGTCGCCATCGCCGAGGCCTTGCGCAAGGGGCTGGCCGGCCTCCCCGGCGTGCGCGTCCGTGTCCGGCACCGGGACATCGCCCATGAATAGAGCTTCGGCCCGCCGGCGGCAGGCATCATGCGACTAGGCGTCGTGGTCGTCACGCACGGACAGCTCGCCACCGAGCTGGTGAACTCCGCCGAGATGATCGTCGGCGACCTGCCGCATTTCACGGCGGTCTCGATCGGGTGGCACGACGACGTCGAGCACGCACGGGAGGAGATCGGCCGCGCGATCGAGCGGGTGGCGACCGCCGCGGGCGCCGAGGGTGAGCGGGCGCCGGTGCTGGTGCTGACCGACATGTTCGGCGGCACGCCGGCGAATCTCGGGGTGACGTACGTGAGCGACACCGTGGAGGTGATCACCGGCGTCAATCTGCCCATGCTGATCAAGCTGGCGCGGCCCCCGAAGGAGGCGGACCTGCTCACCGTCGCGCGCGACATGCGCGAGCACGGCCGGAACGCGATCTGGGTGGCGTCGGACCTGCTGCGCGGGGACAAGGCCGGGAAATGACGAGCTGCGCGGTCACGATCGTGAACCCGCTCGGCCTGCACGCACGCGCCGCCGCGCGTTTCGTGCACGTCGCGAGCGGCTTCACGTCCGCGATCCGCGTGGGCCGGCTCGGCCGCGAAATGGACGGCAAGAGCATCATGGGCCTCCTGCTGCTGTCGGCCGCGCAGGGGACGTCCATCACGATCGCCGCGGAGGGTCCCGACGAAGCGGCCGCGGTCGACGCGCTCTGCGCCCTGGTCGCGCGCGGCTTCGACGACGCCGTCCACCCCGGGGCCGGCGGCGCACAGGGCGAGCCATGCGGATGACGGGTCTCGGCGTCTCACCCGGCGTTGGCGTCGGAACGGCCATCGTGCTGCGACGCGCCACGGGTGACTTCGGGTTCGCGGTGCCGCCCAGACGCGTTCCCCACGAAATCGAGCGGCTGCAGGCGGCGCGCGAAGCCGCGCGCGAACAGATCCGTCACGTCAAGCAGCGGATCGCGAGCACCGTGGGCGAAGAGCACGGGTATCTCTTCGATGCGCAGCTGCTGATGCTCGACGACCGGATGCTGATCGACCGCGCGGCCGACCTGATCCGGACGACGCGCGTGAACGCCGAGGCGGCCCTCACGCGGACGCTCGACGAGATCTCCAGGCTCTTCGACAAGGCCGACGATCCGTACCTCCGAGAGCGCCGCGGGGACGTCTCGGACGTCGTCGGCCGCCTGTTCGCGAACCTGCGGGCGGGCGCCGATCCCCTCCAGGTGTTCCGCGAGCTGGAGGGGCCGCTCGTGCTGGTGGCTGACGAGCTCACGCCGTCGGTGCTCGCGCAGCTCGAATGGCACCGGCTGGCGGCGCTCGTGAGCGACGAGGGCAGCTGGACGTACCACACGGCCATCCTGGCGCGCTCGCTCCGGATCCCGGCGGTCGCCGGCCTGCGCCAGGCCAGCACCACGATCGCGCCCGGGACGACGGTCGCCGTGGACGGCACGACCGGGGAAGTCGTCGTGAACCCCGACGAGAACACGCTCGCGCAGATCCGCGCGCGCGGACGGCGCCGCGCGGCGCTCGAGCAGTCGCTCGAGGAGTACCGGCAGCTCCCCGGCATCACCGCGGACGGCGTGCGGATCCGCCTCGAGGCGAACATCGAAACGCCCGAGGACGCGGAGCGCGCGCGGGTGTGCGGCGCCGACGGGATCGGGCTCTTCCGCTCCGAGTTCCTCCTCGCGAGCGGCGGCCAGGCGGCGCTCGCCGAGGACGCGCAGTACGCCGCCTACAGCCGCGTGGTGCAGCACGCGGCCCCGGCGCCGGTGACCGTCCGGACGTTCGACGTGAGCGAAACGCAACTGCGCGCCGACCACGCCGGCGTCGAGGGCTCACGCGCGCCGCTGGGGCTGCGCGGCATCCGCCTCAGCCTCGCGCTGGACGAGATCTTCCAGGCGCAGCTCCGCGCGCTGCTGCGCGCGGCGGCGCACGGGCCGCTGCGGATCATGTTCCCCTTCGTCTCGAGCGTCGAGGAACTGCGCGCCGCGCGCGAGGCGGTCGCCCGCGCGGCGGACACGCTGCGGCAGCGCGGCATCACGGTCGCGCCGGTGCCGACCGGCGTCATGATCGAGGTGCCGTCCGCGGCGCTGACCGCCGACCTCCTCGCCGCCGAGGCGGATTTCTTCAGCATCGGCACCAACGATCTGATCCAGTACTGCCTGGCGGTGGACCGCACCGACGACCGCGTGTCGCGGCTCTACGAGCCGCTGCACCCGGCGATCCTCCGGATCATCCGCACCGTGGCCCGGGCCGGACGCCGCCGCCGGCTGCGCGTCGCCGTCTGCGGGGAGATGGCGGCCGACCCGGTGCTGCTCACGCTGCTGGTCGGCCTCGGGATCACCGAGTTGAGCATGGCGCCGAGCGCGATCCCGTTCGCCAAGCAGGTCCTGCGCGATCTGCGCGCGTCGGACGCGGCGAAGGTCGCCTCGCGTGCCGTTCGCGCGGCCACCGCCGCCGACGTCGAGAAGGCGCTGATCGAGTTCCTCGCGCCGCAGGGCACGCGATGAACACACGACGCGACGAGCCGCTGACGTCCGGAGACTGACGGGAGCGGCGATACCGGGCCGGGAGGCCGGGAAGGGCGAGATGCACGAACCTACACGAGTCGAAAAACCCTGGGGATACGAGCTGCACTGGGCGAA
>Ga0247719_1000657_pt1 | contig 18673 bp, 14 predicted proteins | sample 41E_DmetaG_FD_189046 | JGI IMG/M metagenome (GOLD analysis project Ga0247719, IMG submission 189046) | Soil microbial communities from hillslope of Landscape Evolution Observatory, University of Arizona, Oracle, AZ, United States - 4-1-E_D | ecosystem: Engineered > Artificial ecosystem >...
CTCGGGCAGGCGCCTCGGACCCTCCGTGTCCGGGGGAGGCCCCGGGCGTCGATCGCGCGCAGACCGGCCCCGGTCGCCGGGAATCCTTCTATCTATTGGGCCCGCGCCGCGACCCCGCCAACACAACGCCTATATAGCGCACCGTTCATGTCGCGTCGCCCCCCAGGGCAAGGTTTCCCCGCCTTAACTCAGCCTGGCTAGAGTGCCTGACTGTAGAAGGACCGCCCCCGCGACTCAACGTCGCGGCGGCATCGCACTCTCCGCGAGCCCTTCCTCGCTGTCTTGCAGACATCAGGAAGTCCCCGGTTCAAATCCGGGAGGCGGGACTCTCATCGCCCATCGAGGGCGCGATTTCCCTCTGCCACTCCGCGTCTCCGGAAGGCTATAAGTCGATGACCGGCGGGAGCGGCCCGCATGGTCGAGGCGTTCGCGGTCGGGGCGTGCGCGGATCTGGGGCTTTTCGATCCGGGGGCGAAGGATCACGGCGTCGGCCGCTTCGCGAAGACGAGCGCTCGCGTCGTGGATTGGCTCGTCCTCATGGAGGACCGGCAGCCGGATTTCTTCCACGGCTGGCGCGGGTACGATCCCGCCGCCGAGGTGCCGCTCAACCGGCACGGACCGCGAAGCGACCGGTGGACGGAACGCGACCTCAAGGGTCTCGTCGCGAGCCTCAAGGCCGAAGGGATCCGGCCCTACCTCGGATACTGGATCCACGAATGCCGCTGGGTGGACGAGGAGGAGCCGGGCCTGCTCATGCGCGACGCGCGGGGCGAGACCTGGCAGAACCTCGCGCTGAGGAACGCCGACTTCAACCCCTTGAAGCGGCTGAAGGACGGCCGACCCTACGCCGCGTTCGCGGCGGACCGCTGGCGCGGCCTTGCGGCGGCCTTCGGCTTCGACGGCCTCTTCCTCGGCGACGGAGCCATGGGCTTCCGCCAGCACGGCCACGACCTGCGCGGCCTCACGACGTTCGACTATTCGGACGCATGGCTCGCCGAATTCGCGGCGAGCGCGAACGCGGTTCCGCACGAAGGATGCCTTCTCGGCGACGAACGCGCGAGCGTCCCGGACCGCGCGCGCGACGTGCAGACGCGGCACTGGCGCGAATGGATCGCGTTCAACGTGCGTCGCTGGACCGACTTCTACGGTGAGATGGCGGCGGCGGTGCACGCGACGGGCGGCCGGCTTGCGGCCTACAACGTGATGAACTACGACCCCGCGATGGCGCTCGTGCATGGCATCGACTACCGCGCGCTTGCCGGAGCGGGGCTCGATCACCTCGTGTTCCAGTCTTATGACTACGCCTGGGGACCGAACGGCCCGTTCGGATTCCTCAACATGACGCGGAAGGATCTCGCGACGAACGCGCGCGCGTTCCTCGCGACCCGCGCGGCGCTCGGGCACCAGACGAAAACGCGGCTGTCCTACACGACGGAGACGAGCGACTCGGTCGAGCATTGGGCGGCCCCGATCGCCCACACGATCGGCGAGGTCCACGCGATGGGCGGCGCCCGCAGCTTCGACGGGACGCGGTGGCGGCCCGCCGCGGACGAGACGTTCGTTGTCTGGGCGAACGACGTTCCGGAGGCTCACTGGCGGGCGCTCGCCCGCGCGTGGCGCGAAAGCGTCCGCGGCGCGGAACCGGAAGGCCCCGTCCTCGTCTGGCGCGAGCGCGATCACGAAGCCCTCGTCGACGAGGCCCCGATCCTCGCGGACGTCGAGGCGCTCTACGCGCCGCTCGACCGGCTCCCGACGCTCGAGGGCGAGGACGCCGCGGCGGTGCCGGGCGGGATCGTCCTCGAGCGGGACGTCGCGAAGCTCGCCCCCCGTCTCCGGGCCGGCGCGCGACGCGGTTAGGACCGGGACGCCGCCCAGGCCGCGAGGACTTCCGCGACGCCCTTGCCGCCCTCGCCGCGGGTGACGTGCTCCGCGGCGGCGGCGAGCTCGGGGACCGCGTTCGCGACCGCGATGCCCACGGCCGCCGTTTCGAGAAGGCTCACGTCGTTCTCTCCGTCGCCGATCGCGAACACCTCGGACGGATCGATCTTGAGGAGGTCGAGCGCCCGGAGGAGCCCTCGCGCCTTCCCGACGCCGGGCGGGAGCGCCATCAAACTCTCGCGGTTCCGCTCGAACGTCGCTTCGATCCCTCCCTCGGCGGCCGCGGCGCGGGCGGCCTGCTCGTGCTCGGCGTCGAGGCTTCCCATGGAAGCGTGCCACCGCACCTCGATGCCCGCCGCCGCAAGCGCCTCGCGGAGGCCTGCGGGCGTGGGCTCGATCTCCACGCTTCCGCCGGGCGCGCTCACGACGGCGCCGTTCTCCGCGACGAACGCGCTCGCGGCCCTGCCGAGGGCGTGCTCGAGGAACGCGAGGTCGCGCCCCGACACCACGATGATCGCAAGGCCCTTCTTGCGGGCCTCGACCAGGGCCTCGACGGTCGCGGGCCAGAGGACGAGCGCCGGGTCCGTGAGGGTCCGGTCGTAATCGACGGCGAGCGCGCGCATCGGCGCGAGGGCCGCCGCGAGGCCGCCCGTTTTCGCGGGCATCAGCTCACCCGTGGGACCACCTCCCGCGAGCGGTCGAGGGCGCGCGCGAGGGCGCGCGAGCCTTCGTCGACGGTGACCGCGGACGTTGTCGCGAGGCCGCCACGTCCGAGCGCGTCGGCAAGCGACGCGTCCGCGAATATCTCGCACACGACGTCCGCGAGCGCATCGGCGTTTGCGGGGTCGACGACGAAGCCGTTCGACCCGTCGCGGACGAGCTCCGCGATCCCCGCCCCGGCGGAGACGACGACGGGCTTGCCGTAGAGCCAGGCCTCGACGACGGCGAGGCCGAACCCTTCCCGGAGGCTCGGAAGCGCCGCGACGTCCGCGCGGCCGTAGGCGGCCGGGATGTCGCGGGTCGCGACGTGGCCCGTGAATGTGACGCGGGACCGGACGCCGAGCGCGTCGGCGAGGGCCTCGAGGTGCGCGCGCCACTTCTGGCCCTTGGACAGCCCGAGCCCGCCCTTCGTGCTCGACGAGAACGAGCCGTTGCCGACGAGCACGAGCCGGGCGCGGGGCTCCCGCGCGAGGATCGCCGGCATGGCCTTCACGAGCCTGTCCTGGCCTTTCATGGGGTCCATGCGGGCGACCGCGAGAAGGACGCGGTCGGACGGCGCGATGCCGAAACGGGCCGAGAACTCCTCCACCTCCTTGGGCGACGGCTCGGGATAGCCCGCGGGGTCGAGGAACGGATACACGCGCGCGATGCGACCTGCGTAGCCCGAGGCCGCGAGCACACGGGCGTACCGGTCGGTGCTCACGACGACGGAGGCGTAGGGCGAGAGGTGGCCCGCGAAGAAGCGTCGCCACGTCTCGGGGATCTCCTCCGTGAACGGCGTGTGCAGATGGAAGACGGAGGGCGCATCGTCGAGGGCCCCGCCGACGAGCATCTGCTGGAAGTCGTTGACGTAATGAAGCCCGAACGGGTCCTCTCGACCCCGTCGCGCGATCGCGGCGGCGCTCGCGCCGTTGTACGCGACGAAACCCTCCCAATCGTTCGCGCGCGGACCCGCGAACACCGCGGGGTCCGGGGGGGCCTCGGGGAGACCGTTCAGGACCTGCCACAGCGATTCCTTGGCGCGCGCGTAGCGGCGGCGCACGACCTCGGGGACCTCGATGAAGCGCAGGATCACGCCCCGGTGCGCGAGCGCCGGCGAAGGCGCCGCCGCCATCGAGAACCATTCCGGATCGCGGGCGACGCCCTCGTCGACCCACCGCTCGAGGAGCGGCAGAAGCATGCGCGTCACGCCGCCCGCGGTGAATCGGTACTGCTCGCCGCGGCGGAGACGGTCGAGGGGGAGGACGCCGTCGCGCGAGACGCCCGCGACGTCGCCGCGGAGGCGGACGAGCGGCGTCTGGGTATTGACGGCGAGATGACCCAGCTTGTTCGGCATCGAGCGGCGGTAACGCCGTCGATGCACATACGTTTGCCCCCGATCCTCGATCACGCTACGCGCAACTCTTTTCACACATGGGCGCCGTTCGCGAGGACACGAGGTTCCCAAGCTTGGAGAAACGCGCCGTCGCCGCACTTGACCATTACAAGTCCTTGAGCGAATACGGCGCCATCGGGGACTGCCGGAGCCTCGCCCTCGTCGGCGCCGACGGGTCGATCGACTGGTGGTGCGCGCCACGCTTCGACTCGCCCGCCATCTTCGCCGCGATCCTCGACCGTCACCGGGGCGGGCGCTTCCGCGTCGGACCGCAAGGGCCGTTCCACTCCGTCGTGAAGTACGTGCCTGGAACGAATGTCCTTTCGACGACGTTCCGCAGCGGCAAGGGCGCGCTCGAGGTCACAGACCTCATGCCGTTCCGCGGCCCGTCCCGGCTCGTGCGCATCGCGGAGGTGACGCAGGGCGAGGTCGATCTCGAGGTCGTCTACGCGCCGCGCCCCTTCTACGCGGAGGTCGTTCCGCGCATGGCCGTGAACGACGAGGGCGCGGTCGCCATGGCGCAGGGCTGCACGGTCGCGCTCCGCTCCACGCATCGCCTTGTTCGCGAGGGAACGGACGCCACGATGCGGATCCGGCTCGTCGAGGGCGAGGCGGCGGCCTTCGAGGTCCGCTTCCACGCGTTCGAACGGCGCGCGGGACGCGGACCGCTCACGCTCGACGAGGCCCGGCGCATGCGCGACGATACCGTCGAGCGATGGCAGAGCTGGTCCTCGCGGCGACGCTACCGCGGCCCCTACGAGCGCGAGGTCGAACGCAGCGCGCTCGTTCTCAAGATGCTCACGTACGAGCCGACCGGCGCGATGGTCGCGGCGGGCACGACGTCCATCCCGGAACGGGTGGGGGGCGTGCGCAACTGGGATTACCGCTTCGCGTGGGTGCGCGACGCGACGCTCGGCGTGCACGCGCTCCACGCGACGGGACACGCAGACGAGGCGGGTCAATACGTGCGATGGCTCGTGCGCGTCCTCGAGGCGACGAACGGGGAGCTGCGCGTGCTCTACGGCATCCGCGGCGAAACCGAGGTCCCGGAGCGGATCCTGCCGCACCTCGAAGGTTGGCGGCGCAGCGCGCCCGTGCGCATCGGAAACGCCGCGGCCGAGCAGCATCAGCTCGACATGTACGGAGAGCTCTTCATCGGCGCGCACGCGCTGCGGCGGCTCGGCAACACCACCGAGGAGCAGCATTGGCCCGTGTTCCGGCGTCTTGCCGATTGGGTCGCGGACCATTGGCGCGAGCCCGATTCGGGCATCTGGGAGATGCGCAGCGCGCCCAAGCATTTCGTCCTCTCGAAGGCGATGGCGTGGGCCGCCCTCGACCGCGCCGTGAAGGCCGCGCGCGAGGAGGGGCTCGACGGGGACGTCGCGCGATGGGAGCGGGAAGCGGCGGCGTGCCGCGCCGAGGCGCTCGAGCGCGGCTACGACGAGAAGCTTCGCGCCTTCTCGCAGGCGTACGAGGCGCCGGTGCTCGACGCCTCGAATCTCCTCCTGCCGCTCATCGGCTTCATTGACGCGCGCGACCCCCGCATGGCCTCCACGATCGACCGCGTGCTCGAGACCCTCACGGTGAACGGTCTCGTGTACCGCTACATCGAGGACACGGACGACGGCCTGCCCGGCCGCGAGGCGACCTTCGCGTACTGCACGTTCTGGCTTGTGGAGAACCTCGCGCTCCTCGGCCGGGTCGACGAGGCCCGCCGCATCTTCGACGGGATCCTCGCCCGCGCGAACCCGCTCGGGCTCTTCGCGGAGGAGGTCGATCCGCTCACGGGTGAGCTTCTCGGCAACTTTCCGCAGGCCTTTCCGCACATCGGACTCATCAACGCCGCGCTGAGGCTCGACGCGGCGTCGAGGAACGAACCACAAGCCCCAATCCCCACGGCCCGCGAGGCCGGGCGGTGAGGGACCCCGGCGCAAGCGCGGAGGCCGGACGGACGACGAGCCTGGACCGCGGACGCGGTCTCGCGGCGCTTGCGGCCGCGCTCGAGGGGCTCGACGGCCTCGCGTTCCCCGCGACCAAGGAGGCCATCCTCGCCTCGGCGGGCGCGGTGGAGGTCGTGGTGGGCCGCGGCGTGACGCTCACGCTCGCGTCGCTTCTCGAAAACCTGAATCCCGAGGTCTACTCCTCGCCCGCGCACGTCCGCGAGGCCGTCGCGCTGAGCTGGAACGACTTCGCCGACGTGCACCCGCCGGAAGGCGGCGGTTGACCGGAGCCCCGGCTCACGCAAGCGGGGATGAAAGAGAAGAGAGGGCCCCTTGCGGGGCCCGGTCCCGGCTTCAGGCGAGGACCATCACGGACGCGGCCGTGTTGTCGCGGAAGCACTGCCCCTTCACGTAGGACTGGTAGGTGCAGTCGTTCCTCGAGTCCGGGTTCGGCTCGCACGAGTTCGTCGGGTCGTTCGTCTCGCCGACGCCCTGACCCGTGGTGATGCCCGCGGTGTGGACGGCGCCCGCGAGCCAGTTGCCGCAGACTTCCTTGCGGAAGACCCGGTTGTCCATCTCGTCGTCGACGTTGATGGGCCCCACGCCGGCGACGGCCGGCGTCGTGAGGTCCTTGAAGATCTGGTCCGAGTTGTCGCGCAGGTACACGCTCGCCGTGCCCTGGCCGCCGCCCTGGGCGTTCGCCGAGCCGCAGTTCGGGTGGCCCGGGACGACCGCCTGGTCGCCGTTGCCGAAGACCGCGACCTCGCCGACGCCGAAGATGCTCACGCCGAGGAAGACCGCGCCGTGGTTGAGACAGCCCACCGTGCTGCCCTTGCCCGTCGCGCGGACGTGCACGGCTTCGCTCGCCGCGCCCTGCGTCAGGAGCTTGCCCGCCCCGCGCTCGCCGTCGAAGGGCGTGTGCGGGTGGCACCCGTACCGCGAGCTGATGGCGAACGAGGTGACGTCCCCGCCCGAAGCGAGGGGGCGGGCGTTGTCGGGCGTGCATTCGTTGCCCGTGTAATCCTGGCCGTCCCAGTGCTCGCCTTCGCAGGCGCGGGCGCCGGTTTCGCGGCCGGTCACCGGCGTGTTCTGGTAGGTGGGGGCGTCGTGGATGCGGTCGTCCTTGCGCGTGTTGCCGTACTCGTCGACGTATTCCTCATACTGTCCACGGCGGCAGTCGGCGTCCGTTCCGTAGGCGATCGCCGTGCCCGCGAACGCTCCGGCAAGGAGCGCGCTGGTCACGAGGATCACGAGTGTTCGAGGGGTCATTCTGGGTCAACCTCCCTGGGTGACACAGGGTTGCGCCCTTATCAAGACTCGGTCACCCACCCGGGGGACTTTGAACGGACGCCGGATGCCTCACCGGACGGGGCGCGGGGTCCGGGGCGGCGGAGCGCGCGGCCCCGTCACGGGCAATGTTCCGGATCGGCGAGAAACGGCCGCGTGGAAGCGGAGGAAGCGGGGCCAAGGGGGCGCGAAGCGGCCCCCTGGCGCACGAAGTCGCACGGAAACCCGTAGCGAGCGCGAAGCGCGAGCGGGGGGTTTTCCGTGCGACGAAGTGTGCTCGTCACCGGGCGGCCCGGAGAGCGAAGCGCGTGAGCGGGGTCCAGGGGCGGCAGCCCCTGGTCGGGGGGGTCCAGGGGGCGCGAAGCGGCCCCCTGGCGCACGAAGTCGCACGGAAACCCGTAGCGAGCGCGAAGCGCGAGCGGGGGGTTTTCCGTGCGACGGAGTGCGCTCGGCGCCGAAGGGCGCAGCGAGCGAAGCGAGCGGAGCCCGTAGGCGCCGCTAGTTGAACATCCGGCGCAGCCAGTCGAAGCGCTGCGGGGAGGCCGCGGCGTTCGGGTCCTTCTTGACGTACGGCATCCCGGTCTTCGCGCTGATCTCGACGCGGTAGCCGCGCGGGAGCGACGTGGGGTTGCCGCTCTTCGGCTGGCCCTTCGCGAAGAAGTAGATCCGCTGCGTTCCGTTCCCGTTCTTCAGGACGACGTCCCTCTGGTGGAGCGTCCATCCGGCGTGGGTGTAAGGCATAGGCATCCCGGGACGTCTTACGGAGGGGTTCGCCATCACGCTGCCGCTTTGCTCGCGATCGGCAGGGTTTTACGGGGCGAACACGCGCGAAACCCCGCGATTCGCGGGGTTTCCCCCGGAGACGCCCCGGGTCGCACAAAGGACGCCCCGGCGTTTGACGGGATTTCACCCCGGTCCGCAGGGAAGGCTGAAACGGTCCGGCCGCGATGCGTCGGCCATGGCCACGCCCTACTTCACGAAGGCGTACTTCGACGCGCTCGCGACGACGCTGAACGCGGACGCGGAGTTCCAGGCGAAGACTGCGAACCTGAAGGCGAACCTGCTCATGGTCGCGAGGGACAAGGGCGAGAAGGGCGCGGCGTTCCTCCTCGCGGTCGACCACGGGAAGGCCGCGATCACGGAGGCGACGCCCGAGACGAGCGCGGAGTTCGCCTTCATCGGCGACTACGCGACGTGGGTGAGGAACCACCAGGGCGAGGCGCCGCTCGAGAAGCTCGTGATGACGGGGAAGATGAAGTTCAAGGGCTCCATCCCGAAGATCATGCAGATGCGCAACCAGCTCGGCGTCATCGACACGACGGCCCGGCGCGTGCCCGCGGCGTACTGATGCCCGGCGGCGTAAGGCGCGCATGAAAACGGCGAGGGCACCGACCGGCATGGCCTCGCCTGGCTCGGACGCTTGAGAAGTGCTCCCGTGGGGATTTGAACCCCAGGCGAAGCCTCGAGAGGGCTTCATGTTTGGCCGGACTACACTACGGGAGCGTCGGGAAGACCCCCGGCCGGGTCGTGCGCTCGGATACCGCTTCCCCCACTTCAAGGTTCCGGGGGCCGCGCGGCCCCCGTTGTTCGCGGGCGCGTCGTCGCGGCATCGGCGCGTCGATGCGTCGCGGATCGCCGCGGCCCGCGCTTCGCGCCGGGGCCGTCACGATCGGCCGCCTTCGAGGCGAGGCCATCGCTGCGAGACCGCGACGCGCGCGCGAGCGCGCCTCGCCGCACGCCCGCGCAGCCCGGCCCCGCGTCCGCGCCGTCAGCGGGCGACGAGGTGCATCGTCCCCGCGAACGTGAGGACGTTCCCGTCGATGACGGGGGGCGCCGTGAAGCGCACGGCGAAGGCGTGCGGTCCGGCCGAGAGCACGAAGGCGTCTCCGTCCGCCGCGAGCGCGGCGCTATCGTCGAGGACGACCTCGACGGGTCCGGGCTGGATCGGGTTGGGCGGAAGCCCGATCTTCATCTCGCCCACGGCGGAGTCCGTGAAGTGGAGGAGCGGCGCGCGGATGGGCGAGGGGGGCAGGATGCGGAAGGAGGCCCCGGCCACGTGGTAGCCGGCGGCGTCGCTCGGATACGCGACGCTCGCGAAGAGCGGCGTGCCGGCGAAGGCGACCTGGTGGAGACGCAGGGGGCTTTGGCTGAACCCGAACGCGTAGGAGTCGCTCACGACCGACATGCCCGAGTCGCCCGGCTCGACGCGGATCGGGGGCGGGCTCGGTTGGGCGTAGGCGACGGGCAGGATCACGGCGAGGCTCACGAGCACCATCACGGGAAGACGCATCGCCCCGGAACCCCGTTTCCGGGGAATATCGGTTCCGGATCAATCGATGGACCGCGCCGCCACCCGCATCGGGAGCCCGCCCTTGGGCCTCAGCGAGACGCCCGGCTTGAGCCGGGGCGCGGCCGCGTCCGCGGGGCGCTCGAAGCGCAGGCGCTGGGCGAGCGTGGCGAGCGCGACGACGCCGGCCGTCCACGCGTAGCCTTCGCCGACGCACACGCGCGGACCGCCGCCGAACGGGAAGTACGCGAAGCGCGGGCGCTCGGGCGCGGGCGCGAGGAAGCGCGCGGGGTCGAACGCGAGGGCGTCGTCGCCCCACCATCGCGGGTCGCGGTGCACGAGCCACTGGCTCACCGCGACCGTCGCTCCGCGGGGGACGGCGTAGCCGCCGATCGCGTGGTCCTCGAGGGCTTCGCGCCCGAGGATCCAGACGGGCGGCATGAGGCGCATGGACTCGGAGAGAACGGCCCGCGTCCACGGGAGCGCGCGCGTCTCCGCGGCCGTGGGCGCGCGGCCGCCGAGCGCGTCCACCTCGGCGTGGAGGCGCGATTCCGCTTCCGCGTTCGCGGCGAGCTGCCACCACGTCCACGCGAGGGCGCGGGCCGTCGTCTCGGCGCCCGCGAGCAGGAGCGTCACGACCTCGTCGCGCACCTCCGTGTCGTCGAAGCCGGGTCCCCCCGCTTCGTCGGTCGCGGTGAGGAGGAGATCGAGGAGGTCCGACGGCGATCGGCCCGCGGCGAGCGCGGCGCGGCGCGCCGCCACCATGGATCGGACCGCGCGATCGAGCCGGCGTCGCGCGAGGCGGAACCGCACGATGGGCGGGAACGGAATCCATTCGACGACGTCGGGGAACGGGAGGAACGCGAACTCGAAGACCTCGACGACGCGGTTCAGGGCTTCGAGGATCTCCGCCGCGTCGCCCTCGTCCATCTCGAGGCCGAACAGCGTGCGCGCGACGCTCCTCAGCGCGAGGCGCGTCATCTCGCGGTCGACGTCCACGACGGTCCCGTCCGCGAAGCGCCCGTCGCGCGCGGCCCCCGCCTCCTGGGCGAGGAACGGGACGAGATCCGCGACGCGCGCGTGGTTGAACACGGGCGCGATCATCCGCTTGTGGCGGCGGTGCTTCGCGCCCTCGCTCGTGACGAGGCCTTCGCCGAGCACCTTGCCCGCGGCCGCGATGGACCCGCTTTTCGCGTAGCGGGTCGCGTGCGTCGCGAGCACGTCGCGCACGTCGTCCGGGTGCGACACGAGAACGACGCGCGTCTTGAGGAGGTCGAACGCGACGACGTCCCCGTGCTCGCGCTTGAGGCGCTCGAGCGTCCCGAGCCGATCGCGGGCGAGCGCGACGAGGGTCCGCGCGACCGCTCGCGGCGGGCCGGGCGGCGGCCGAGGCGCGGGCTCCGTCACGGTTCCCGCCACGGCGCGATCACGTCGCAGTCCTGGACCGTCTCGGCGTGCGTCTCGCCGGTGTGCTCGTATTCGAGGACGAGGGGCTCGGAGCACATCGTGAAGCCGGGCGACCCCGTCGGGAACCAGAGCGGGTAGAACAGGCTCAGGTGGCCATCCGGATTGTTCATCGCGGGCAGGATCCATCCCGCGCCGGCCGATGCCGATTCGCGCGCGCTGCGGCCGAGACGGATGTGGATGGGCTTCGCGCTGTCGGCGCTGACCGTGGGACAGATGACGAGGCGGATGATGCCGCCATAGTCGGGCGGGTAACCGCAATCTTCAGGCGACTGCGCGGTCGCGTCGCCCGGCCACTCGCCTGAGGGCAGGTAGTACACGCCGACGGGCCCCCACGTGTCGTGCGGGGTCAGCGTCACGTTCAGGTACTCCTCGTGAAGGGGGGGCACGAGCGGCAGGAACTCGCCGTTGGAGCGGTAATAGTCGAACGGGTGCGGACGCGAGCCGCCTTCGTAGGGATCGGTGCGGTTCGCGACGGGGCCGACGAAGCCGTCGAGGGTGAAGTCGCGCCACAGCCCCAGCCACGCTTCGGGCGCGAAGTACCCGTTCGGGGGAATCGTCGGACGGCCGTCGGGGTCGGCGCCGAGCGGCATCTGCATCGACGGCGTCCAGGCGAGGGGGACGAAGCCGTAGCCCGCGTGGAGCCGCGTCATCGGCAGGAGGTCGATCCATGCGCGGTGGCGCGCCTGGAAATCGGCGAGGCGGCCCTCGGCCGTGTTGAGGCTTCCGGGCTCCGTCTCGGGAATGTGGCGCGCGAAGAGCGCGCCCTGCGTCGGGCCGAGGACCGTGTCGAGCGGCGTGCCGCCCGCCGCGACAGGGCCGGGGATGCAAGCGTTCGGGCACAATCCCCACGAGGGGCTCGCATACTCGTTCATCACGGGCCCCGCGTTCGTTTCGTAGAGGGCCGCGACGGGCCCCGGCGCGATCGCGCCGTAGACGTCGATGTCGATGCGGGAGCGTGTCGAGGGCGAGAACGGGAAGCGTCCATCGGACGAGGGCGCGAGGATGGCGTCGGAGACCGTCGTCACGCGGTAGGTGCGGAGGAGCGAGCCGTCCACCCAGATGACGGCCGTCGTGAGGCTGATGTCGTCCTCGCCGTCCGTCTGCGTGTAGAGGACCGGGCTCGAAGCGAGGAGCGCGTTGCTCAGAACGTATCGGATGTCGGGCTCGTCGGGGCCCGGCCGCATCATGCCGTCGTAGCTCGGATGCGTGCCGGGCTCGACGTAGGAGACGAGGCGCGATCCGTCCTTGGGAACGAACTCGTTGTTCGGACCGGGTCGCACGTAGTATTCCTCGTCGGTCGCGGTGTCGTCGACGTGGATGAAGTCGTCGAGATCGGCGTTGTTCCACCAGCCGAAGGCGGCGACGAAGCGGCCCGCGCCGGGCAGGATGATGTCGGGCAGCTCGCCGTTCGACGAGCGTGCGGTGTTCGCTCCCGCGAACCAGCTCTGGAGGGGCCCCGCGCAGATGAGAATGCGCGGGTCCGCCGCGCAGGCGACCGCCGCGTTCGGGTTTTCCGCGTAGTAGAGCGTCGAGTCGACGCCGTTCGCGGCGAAGTGCTGGACGTAGAAGTCGTCGAGGACGAGGATGCCCGCACTCGGGTGGGCCTCGCCGGTCGGCTCGAGCGGGCACGCGTCGGTGGGCGCGGCCCGGAGGGCCTCGGCGACGCAGTTCGATTGGCCCTCGTGGTCGAGGGCGAGGCGATTCGCCTCGTCGGCGTCGGCGCGCGCGTAGAACTCCGACTCGCCGGTGCAACCGGCAAGGACGTACGCTGCGAGGGCGGTCGCCGCGAAGACGAGCGCGAAGCGACGACGTGGGTCCATGAGCCTCTCCGCTTCCTTAGCTTGTCGTCCGGGTCTTAACCGTTGGCCCGCTTCTTCGCCGTCACGCCTCGGCATAGGGCGCGATGTAGTCGCAGTCGCGCACGGTCTCCTCGCGGGCCTCGCCGCCGATCGTGTACTTCACCCGCACCTCGACGGTGCACATCGTGAAGCCCGGCGATCCGGTCGGGAACCAGATCGGTTGCCACATGCCGTAGTGCCCTTCGGGAGTCGGCATGACGGGCACGATCCACGCGGCGCCGGCCGAGGGGGAAGCCTGTGCGAGGTTGTTGTCGAGCACGAGGAGGATCGGCTTCGTGCTTCCGGCGCTCACGGTGGGGCAGAACACGAGGCGCGCCGAGTACGCCTGGGACGGATAGCCGCAGTCTGCCGCCGTCCTCGCCGTCGCGTCGCCGGGCGTGGCGCCGGTCAGATAGTAGACGCCCACGGGCCCCCAGTCGGTGTCCGGCGTGAGGGTGACGTGGAGCTCGGCGTCCTTGAGCTTGGGGTCGACGGGGTAGAACTCTCCCCGCGATTGCAGGAAGTCGTTCGGCTGGGGCCGCGACCCGCCCTCGTAGGGATCGGACGGGTCCTTCACACGACCCACGAAACCGTCGCCCGAGTGGTCCTTCCAGATTCCGATCCAGGCATAGGGCGCGAAGAAGCCGCCGGGCGGGATCGTGGGATCGTCGCTTCCGGGCTTCGCGCTGAGCGGGACCTGCATGAGCGGCGACCAGGCGAGCGCCACGAACGACGGTCCCACCACGAGGCGCGTGGCCGGGATGACGTCGAGGAACGCGCGGTAGTCCTCCTCGTACTCCGTCTGCCGACCCGCCGCCGTGTTGCCGCTTCCCTCCCGCGTCTCGGGGAGGTGACGCGCATAGACGGATCCCTGCGCGGGGCCGAGAAGCGGCGCGAGCGCGGTCCCGCCGACCGCGACGGGCCCCGGCGCGCACGCGTTCGGGCAGGATCCGTACGAGGGACTCGCCACTTCGTCCATCATCGGACCGGCAAGGGCGCCGTAGGCCTCCGAGATCGGACCGGGCGCAAGGCCGAGGTAGCGGTCCACGTCGACGCGCGACTGCGCCGTCCGCGTGAAGGGGAGCGTGCCGTCGGGGGACGGCGCGAAGTGGGCTTCCGCGACGGTCGTCACGGTGATCGTGCGGAGGACGGACCCGTCGAGCCAGAGGATCGCGGCCGTGTTCGACGCGTCGCCGTCTCCGTCCTTCTGCTGGTAGACGACCGGCGTCGAGGCCTGCGTGGTCGCGAGCGGGGCGTAATGGATGTCCGGCTCGAGCGTCGAGGGTCGCGCCATGCCGTCGTAGCTCGGGTGCGTGCCGGGCTCGATGTAGGAGACGACGGTGGCCGCGGGCTTGAGGACCCATTCGTTGTTCGGTCCGGTCGTGACGGCGTTGTTCTTGCCGAGGCCCGTGTCGTCGACGTGGATGTACGCGTCGTTGTCCACGTTGTTCCACCAGCCGTAGGCGGCGTGGAACTGCCCCGCGCCGGGCAGGATGACGTCCGGCAGGAGGCCGCGGCTTGCGCGCGCCGTGTTCGACCCGGACAGGAGCGTCGTGGTCGGGCCCGTGCAGCGCAGGCGCTGGACGTCCACCGCGCACGCGATCCCTTTGTCCGGATTGTCCGCATAGTAGGCGAGCGAGTCGAGACCGCTCGGGCCGAGCGGCTGGATGTAGAAGTCGTCGAGGACGCGGACGCCCTGCGTGGGCACGGGCTTCCCCGTGTCCTCGAGGGGGCACGCCGCCGTCGGCATCGAGCCGAAGGCCTCCGCGAAGCAGTTCGTCTGGCCGCGGTTATCGAGATCGATCCGGCCGGGCTCGTCGACCTCCGTGGCGGCGTAGAAGTCGGCCTCGCCGGTGCACCCCGCCACGAGGTAGGCGGCGACCGCCGTCGAGACGAACACGAGCGCGAAGCGGAGCCTGGGATGCATGGGGGTCTCCGAGCGGGCAGGCGACGGGCCGGCTTTTAACCATATCCCCGACCGTTCGGCGGCGATCATGCGCTCACCCATGGCGCGACGTAGTCGCAATCGCGGACGGTCTCGGTGACGGCCACCTCGCCGATTGCGTAGGTGAGCGGGACGTCCATCGTGCACACGGTGAAGCCCGGCGAACCGGTCGGGAACCAGATCGCCTGGTGCGTCCCGTAGTGGCCGAACGGGCTCTCGATCGCTGGCGTCGAGGAGGCGCCAGGGTGGGCCGAGTACTGTCCCGCGGGACGCAGGAAAGTCGTGAACGGTTGCGCGCTCCCCCCGTTCACCTGGAGACAGATGCTCGCCGTGCCCGGAAGGCAGCCCGCGGTCGTGGGCGGGATGGGATCGCCCATGCGGTCCGGATAGAACGAGTACACGCCGACCGGACCCCAGTCGGTGTCGGGCGTGAACGTGAGGATGAGCACGTTGTCCTTGTTCAGCTTGGGCTCGAGTCCGTAGAACTCGCCCTCGGACCGGTAGTAGTCGTCCGGCATCGGTCGCGAACCGCCTTCGTAGGGGTCCGCGGGGTTCGCCACGCGTCCGACGCGCCCGTCGCGCGAGAGGTCCCGGAAGATGCCGATCCACGCCTCGGGCGAGATGGACCCGCCGGGCGGGATCGTGGGCCGGCCTTCGGGGTCGGCGCCGAGCGGCTGCTGCATGGACCAACCCCAGGCGCCGAGGTTCTGGTAGGAGACCGTCGTGCGCGTCATCTGGATGACGTCGATCCAACCGTGGAACTGGTCCTCGAAATCGGTCTGGCGACCGGCGGCCGTGCCGAGACTCGCCGGATGCGTCTCGCTCTCGTGGCGGCCGAACGCGAAGCCTTGGAGCGCGCCGACCTCCGCAAGCGCCGTGCCGCCCGTCGGAACGGGACCCGGGATGCAGGCGTTCGGGCAAGTCCCGAAGCTGGGGCTTGCGAACTCGTCCATGAAGGGACCGAAGAGCGCGCTGTAAAGGGTCGTCACGGGACCGGGCGCGACGGCGCTGTAATCGTCGATGTCCACGAGGGACGTGGTCCGGGGCGTGAACGGGAGACCGTCGGGCGACGCCGCGAAGATGGGGTCGGTGACGGTGAACACGCGGATGGAGCGCAGGAGGGAGCCGTCGATCCACACGATGCCCGTGAGGCGGTCCCCGTCGCCGCCCGCGTTCTTCTGCTGGTAGACGACGGCCGTGCTCGCATGGTACGTCGTGAGCGGCGCGTAGTGGACGTCGGGCTCGGTCGCGGCGGGGCGGCGCGGATTGTCGTAGGTCGGGTGCGTGCCGGGCGTCACGTACGAGACCATCGTCGCGCCGGGCTTCAGGATCCATTCATTCTTCGGGCCGGGCACGACCCGGGCCCCCTCGAGCCCCGTGTCGTCCACGGTGATGAAATCGTCGCCGTCGAGATTGTCCCACCACCCGTAGGCCGAGTGGAACTGTCCGACGCCGGGAAGGATCATGTCGGGGAGCGCGCCGCGCGAGGCGCGCGCGGAGTTCGATCCGGCGATGAGCGAAGTGTATGGACCGGAGCAGCCCGAGAGCGCCTGCCCCTGACCCGTCGCGCGGAGCTCCGCGCAGCGGATCGCGGTCGCGGGATCGGTCGCATACTGGAGGCTCGTGTCGACGCCGGAGGGTCCCATGATCTGGACGTAGAAGTTGTCCAGGACCAGGATGCCTTCGACGGGTCGCTTCGCCCCCGTCGGGACGCGGGGGCATTCCGGCGTCCCGGCAGCGAGGAGGCCGGCCTCCATGCAGTTGAACTGGCCGAGGGCCGCGAGCGCGCTGCGCCCGCTCTCGTCCACGTCCGCCCGCGCGTAGAAGTCCGACTCGCTCGTGCACCCCGCCACGAGGTAGGCGGCGACCGCCGTCGAGACGAACACGAGCGCGAAGCGGAGCCTGGGATGCATGGGGGTCTCGCCCCCGAGTTCCCGAGGCGGATTTTAAGGATTCCCCCACCTGGTCGGGTTGTGACGGCTCACGCCGGCAACCACGGGGCGTAGTGGTCGCAGTCGCGCACCGCGTCGCGCACGAGGCTGCCGCCCTCGGCCCACTCCGTGACCAGCACGTCCGTGCACACGGTAAAGCCGGGCGACCCGGCCGGGAAAACGACGCTCGTGAGCGGACTGTAGTGACCCTTCGGGTTCGGCATGGTCGAAACGAACCATCCGCCGCCGCCCGAAGGAGAGACGCCGGTGAGGACGAGCTCGAACGACTTCGTGCTACCGGAGGTGACGCCGAAGCAGAACACGGCGCCATTCACCATGCAGTCGCTGGGCGACTCGGCGAAGGGGTCGTTCGGCATGCTCGAGTAGTAATGGTAGACGCCGCCGGGACCCCAGTCGGTATCGGGCGTGAACGTGAGCGTCACGTAGGCGCGGCCTTCGGGAAGCTTGGGCTCGACGCCGAAGAACTCGCCGCGCGAATCGTAGTAGTTGTCGGGGTTCGGACGGGACCCTCCCTCGTAGGGATCGCTCGCGTCGACGAGGCCGATGCGGCCGTCCTGAGAGCGGTCGTTCCACACGCCGACCCAGGCTTCGGGCGCGAAGAAGGTCCCCGGCGGAAGGGTGGGCTCGGGCTCGCCGGCGCCGGATCGGCTGAGCGGTACCGGCAGCGTGGGCGTCCAGGCCACGGGAATGAACCACCCGGCGTACGTCGCGCGCATTGCGGGGATGACGTCGACCCAGCCGCGGTAGCCTTCCTGGAAGTCCTGGAGACGGCCTTCGGCCGAGTTGCCGCTCCCGAGGCGGGTTTCAGGCAGGTTCGGGGCCCACACGAGGCCCTGCGCGAGACCGCCGGGGCCGCTTGCCGGCGTGCCGCCGAGCGGCACGGGGCCGGGGACGCACGCGTTCGGGCAGAGGCCCCAGCTGGGGCTCGCATAGCGATCCATCGCGGGCCCCGCGACGCTTGCGAAGAGGGCGCTGACGGGACCGGGCGCAAGGGCGCCGTACACGTCGATGTCGACGAGCGACGAGGCCGTCGTCGTGTACGGGCGTCCGTTGGGCGCGGGCGTGAAGAGGGGATCCGTGACCGTGGTGACGGTGAGGGTCCGGAGAAGGGAGCCGTCGAACCAGATCGTGGCCGCCGCGGGCTGGCCGGCGTACGTCCCCGCGCTTTTCTGTTCGTACAGGTAGGCCGTCCGCATCGTCGCGAAATCCTGCATCACGTAGGTGATGTCGGGCTCGATGTCGCCGGGCCGCATCAGGTTGTCCCAGCTCGGCCGGGATCCGGGCTCGACGTACGAAACGAGGTTGCCGTCGGGTTTGCGCACGAACTCGTTCGCGGGCCCCGCCGTGACCGCGCCGGAGGGCGTGCGGCCGGTGTCGTCGACGCGGACGCTCTCGTCGCCGTTCGTGTTGTTGAACCACCCGTAGGCGGCCATGAAGCGGCCGGCGCCGGGAAGGATGATGTCCGGGAGGAGGCCGCGCGAGGCGCGGGCCGTGTTCATGCCCGAAATGAGGTTGTTCGTCGGACCCGAGCACGAGGTCGGCTGGTTGGACCAGCATCGGTATCCTTCGACGAGCGCGCCCTCCGAGAGGCTCGAGGGGGAGGCGGGTCCGCCGGGTTGGATGTAGAAGTCGTCGAGCACGAGGATGCCGCGCGCGGGATGGGGGGCGCCCGTCGCGACGCCCGGGCAGTCTGAAGTCTCCTGCTGGGCTAGGGCCTCGACCATGCAGTTGCGTTGACCCTGGTTTTCGAGACCCGTTCGGCCGGGCTCCGACGCTTCCGTCGCGGCGTAGAAATCGCCCGATCCCGTGGTGCAGCCGGCCACAAGATACGCAGCGAGGGCCGTCGCGGCGAAGACGAACGCCGATCGGAGCCTGGGGTGCAAGAGCCTCTCCATGGGGGAAGCTCCCGACGCTCCTTTTAAGAGTTCCCGTACGTGGTCGGCCCAGCGCTGTCCCAGGCAGCGTTCACCGCCAGTTCAGCGCG
>Ga0247719_1000658_pt1 | contig 18567 bp, 19 predicted proteins | sample 41E_DmetaG_FD_189046 | JGI IMG/M metagenome (GOLD analysis project Ga0247719, IMG submission 189046) | Soil microbial communities from hillslope of Landscape Evolution Observatory, University of Arizona, Oracle, AZ, United States - 4-1-E_D | ecosystem: Engineered > Artificial ecosystem >...
CCGTGACCGACGCGATCCTCGCGCCGGACCCTGAAGGGGATCTCCCCTTCACGCCCGTCGCGTCGTCGCTCATCGACGTCGACCGATATCCCGCGATCGCGCCGGGCCCCGTCGCGACCGTCTACGGCTCCCTCCTCGGCCCCCCCCTCGAGAGCTTCGGCAGCCCGAGCGTCAGCGCCTGCCCCAATGCGTGTCGCGCAGGCCCCGCGCCCGCGGGAACGCCGTTTGCGTCCGAGGCGAACCGCGCGCTCTGGAGCGAATATCCGCGCGAGTGGGACGTCGATTCCCAGAGCACGAACGCGGGCCGGTGGAACGAGGGTTATCGCGCGGGTTACGAGGGCTGGATCGACCTCCTGCCGCTCAGCGCGCCGTGGGGCGGTCCTCCGGACGACCGCAGCGGTCCTCTTCTCGGCGCGAACGCGGACGGCTCCTTCACGATGGCGCCCGGCACCCTTTCATTCGAGGCGTGGACGGGCGTCTGGAAGGACCTCGACGGCGATGGCTACGTAGGCGCCGGCCCCGACGCCGCCGAGCGCGCCGCGCGATCGAGGCCCATGGGCGACGACTACTGGAACTCGCGCGGCGAATTTTTCGGTCGCTTCCCGGTCGAGCCCAATCCGTATCAGGGGTCGACCTGGATGTTCAAGGTCACGTTGACCCCGATCACCGACTGGGGGACCGGCGTCATCGTCCTCAGCGCGACCGGCGTGCCCAAATGCCCCCCGGGCGCCATCCGGCTTCCCGCCTGCCTCACCGAGCGACCGTGGCACGCCACCGGCGCGACGCCCATCGTCGTCGAACTCTGGCGAGACTCGCCTTCGGGCCGCTACGCGGCGGTCGAAGCCGTGTTCATGCCCGAGGGATCGCCCGGCTTCACCGCCTGCACCGAGACGCTGAAGATCCTCCACCACGCGGGCGGATTCGAGTCTATCGAGTCCCTGCGCGATTGCGACACGATCGAGCCCTATCGCCCCCTTTAGCGTCGCCGTGCCGCGCAAGCGACCACGACCGCCGCAAACGCGAGAAGCGCGAATCCGGGTCCGGGCGTGCTCGAGGCGGGAATGTCGACGCCGTACGCGAGCGCGGCTTCGCGCGAGACGGCCTCGATGTGGAGGGGCGGGCGGTCCTCGTGCTCGAGGCCGAGCGTCGCGGACGCGATCGTCATCTCGTACACGCCCTCGCGGCCGAAGCGCGTCTCGAGGACGAGGCGTCCCGCGCCGTCGCTCTTGAGCGGAACCTCCGCGTGGAAGGCGCGCTCGCCCGTCGCGGGGTCCCAGCGCACGAGGCGCGCGCGAGCGTCCTTCACCTCGGGCGCCGCGCCGCCCTGCCTCCAGTCGCGGATGTCGATCTTCTGGCGGCCCAGGTTGTCGGCGGCGACGAGGCCCGCGCCGCGGCCGGGCGCGATGTCGAACATCCAGCGCGCGGCGCCGTAAACGTCGACGGGGAACTCGAGGCTCGTGTTCTGGGGAAGGAGCGTGACGTTGAGATGCCAGCGGCCCCGGGCGGGGAAGTCCGCGTCGAGGACCCACGTGTCGCGCGCGGCGGGTTCCGCTTCGGCCGTCGCGGTCGCGTTTGCGGGCGAGCGCCACGAGACCCGGATGGCTTCGACGCCCGTCCCGGACGTCGCGAACGGGTCCCGGTTGTAGACCGTGACCTGGAAGCGGAGGTCCGTCTCCGCGGTGAGGATCGGGGGCGCGGGGGCGGGCGTCTGCACGAACACGTAATGCTCGCCCGCTTCGCGGCCCTGGCGGTAGCCGCCGTCGTGGCCGCCGTGCGCGACGACGCCCTGGGAAAGGGCGAGGAGCGCGATCAGGAAGGCGAGCGTGCCGGGGGCCCGTCCGGGGCGCATGGGGACGGAGCCGGCGTCTTTCGTATAGAGCCTTCCGGTGCAGGCGTCGCGCTCAAGGCCCTTCGCGCACGCGGAGGAGGTCGCGCACGCGCGCGAGCGCGTCGGGCGCGCCCGCGAACATGACGCGGTCGCCCGTGCCGAGCCGGATGTCCGGCGCGGGGTCGACGCGGCTGCCGTCCTTGCGGGACAGCCAGGCGACGCGGGCGCCCGTGCGCTCGCGCAGCTTGAGGTCCCCGAGCGCCGCGCCGATCGCGGGCGAGGATCCGGGGATCGCGATCTCCTGCGTCGAGAGCGGAATGCGCGTCGCGCCCTCGCGATGCTCTCCGCCCCGGGCCTGGAGGAGGTCGCGGGCGCGGTTCAGCTGCTCGCGCTTCCCCACAAGGATCACGCGGTCGCCCGGGAGGAGCGCGAGGTCGGGGTGCGGGTTCGGCACCGCGGAGGCCCCGCGCTGGATCGCGAGGACGGTCGCGCCCGACCGCTCGCGCAGGTGCAGGTCGCGCAGGCTCGTGTAGGCGCCCCACGACCATGCGTGGATGGGCACGTCCTCGACGTCGACGCCCCAGGGATACTTCTCGCGCAATCGTCGCACGTGCGGCGTCTCCCAGTCGCCGCCGAGGAGCGTGTCGAGCGTCTCCTCGGTCCAGACGTAGAGCTTCTCGGCGCGCTGCCAGAGGAGGAAGCCCGCGACGCCGACGACCGCGAGGCTCGCGGCGAGGACGATGGGGTTGCGCGGGAGCGGGAACGGGTGCACGGCCCAGGCGAGCCACGCGGAGAGCGCGAGCAGGAGGCCCGCGCCCACGAAGGCGGCGGCGCGCGCCGCGATGCGCGGGAATCGGCTTGCGAGGACGCCGCGCACGATGCGGCGCGGGTTGAACATCTGCGCCCGCGCGAGGTCGCGCGCGAGGGCTTCCGTCGCCTTCGCGAACGCGACGATGATGGGAAGCCCGAGGAGGCCGATGAGGATGATTCCGCCGGCGCGCCGCGCATCCTCGCCGAAGGTCACGGGGCCCGCGACGTCAGGAACGCCCTTGTCGAGCCAGAGCGAAGCGTACCCGCCCGCGATGAAGAGCCCGATGAACCACGCGCTGTAGACGAGCATCCTCGAGGCGCGACGGCTCACGACGCCCGGAAGGAGCTCCGTGCTCGTGGTGGCCCGCTGGGCGGCGCGCGTGTAGGCGTCCCCGGCGTCGGTCACGACGCGGGGCACCCTGGACGAGAGGAAGGAGACGACGCGCGGCGTGCTCGCGATGAGGTACGGCGAGAGGAGCGTCGTCAGGGCGCAGACCGCGACGGCGACCGGGTAGAGGAAGGGCGCCGTCACGCCGAGCGTCAGGCCGAGCGCGGCGATGATGAACGAGAATTCGCCGATCTGGGCCATCGAGAAGCCGACCTTGAGGCTCGTCTCGCCCGGGGAGCCCGCAAGGAAGCTGCCCACGCTGCACGCGATGACCTTTCCGACGATGGTCGCGACGCTGATGAGGAGGATCGGGACCGCGTATTCGACGAGGACGCGGGGATCGATGAGCATGCCCACGGCCACGAAGAAAACGGCCGTGAAAAGGTCCCGCATGGGCACGATCTTGTGCTCGACGCGACGCACGGCGTGGGATTCGGCGATGATCGCGCCGATGAGGAAGGCGCCGAGCGCGAGGCTGAAGCCGAGCTTGACGGCGAGGAGCGCCGCGCCGAAGGCGAGGCCCACGACCGTGATGACGAGGACCTCCTCGACCTGGAACCTTGAGACCCAATCGATGAGCCTCGGCACGAGGACGAGGCCGATCGCGGCCGTGATGAGGACGAAGAGGAGGACGCGGCCGCCGACGTAGCCGAGGGTCGTGATCTCGAGGTTCCCCTCGCCGAAGCCGGAAAGGAGGGCGATGAGGACGATCGCGAGCAGGTCCTCGACGATGAGGATGCCGAAGGCGAGCTCGGCGAACTCCTCGTTCATCTCGCCGCGCTCCATGAGGACCTTCACGATGATGGTCGTCGAGGAGATGCTGAGGATCGCGCCGAGGAAGACGGAGTTCATCATGCCCCAGCCGAGCCACATGCCGATCTGGTAGCCGACGGCGATCATGATGAAGATCTCGAGCGTCGCCGCGACGATCGCGGGGAGGCCGACCTTCTTGAGCTTCCTGAGGTTGAACTCCAACCCCAGCGCGAACATGAGGAAAATGATGCCCAGTTCCGCGAGGGCGTCCACGGACGCGCGGTCCGAGATGAGGGCCATGGGCGAGGCGAGCGGACCGATCACGAATCCCGCGAGGATGTACCCGAGGACGACCGGCTGCTTCAGCCGGTAGAACACGATCGTGGTCGCGGCGGCGACGACCATGACCACGACGAGATCCTGGAGGATCGCTGCACCCATCCGAACCGAAGCAGGGCCGGTCGGCCGATAAAAGCGCTCGCATTTTGATCCCGCGCGGCGGACGCCGCGGGCGAGGCCTTTTCGCCCCGGGACGCCTCCCGGGCGCGTGGCGACGGGACTCGTCCTCGCGGGCGGCGCGAGCCGGCGCATGGGCCGCGACAAGGCCACGCTCGACGCGGACGGCGCGCCGCTCCTCGTCCGCGTCGCGTCGGCCCTCGGCCGCGCGGGCGCGACCGAGGTCCGCGTCGCCCTCGGCGATGCCTCGCGCGAGGCCCGCTACCGCGCGCTCGTTCCCCACGCGCGCTTCGTCGCCGACGCCGTCGCCGACGGTGGACCCGTCGCCGGGCTCGTCGCGGGCCTCGCGGACGCGCCCGCGGGACCCGTCCTCATCGCGCCCGTCGATGCGCCCTTCCTCGCCCCCGCCGCGTATGGGCCGCTCCTTCGCGCCCTCGAGGGGCGCGATGCCGCCGCCTGGACGAGCGCGCGCGGGTCGCGCGGGGGCGTCGCGTGGCTTTTCGGCGTCTTCGACGCGCGCCGCGCCGGCGCCGTCCTTGCGGCGGCCCTCGCGGCCGGCGAGCGCGAGGTGGCGGGCGCCTGCCGCGGCCTTAACGCCGCGTTCCTTCCCGAGCAGGACCTCCTCGCGATCCCGGGCGGCAAGCGGCATCTCGACAACTGGAACGAGCCCGGCGACGTCGTCGCCCCCCGCTGACGTCGCGTGGCGTCAGATAGAAATGGACCGAGGCGTTTCGCGGCCCGGGATTCGACATGACCTACAAGCTCCCCGACCTTCCCTACGCCTTCGACGCGCTCGAGCCCGTCATCGACACGCAGACGATGCAGATCCACCATGGAAAGCACCACAACACGTACGTCACGAACCTGAACAAGGCCATCGAGGGCAAGAGCGACCTCGACGGCAAGAGCGTCGAGGCCCTCATCGCGGACCTGAGCAAGGTTCCGGCGGACATCCGCAACGTGGTCCGCAACAACGGCGGCGGCCACGCGAACCACAGCCTCTTCTGGGAGCTCATGGCCCCGAAGGGCAAGGGCGGCGAGCCCTCCCCCGACCTCAAGGCCGCGATCGACCGCGACCTCGGCGGCCTCGCGAAGCTCAAGGAGTCCTTCGCCGCCGCCGCGACGGGCCGCTTCGGCTCGGGCTGGGCCTGGGTCATCGTGGGCGCCGACGGCAAGCTCCAGATCACCTCGACGCCCAACCAGGACAGCCCGCTCATGGGCGGCGGCGTCGTCGAGAAGACGGGCACGCCGATCCTCGGCCTCGACGTCTGGGAGCACGCGTACTACCTGAAGTACCAGAACCGCCGCGCGGACTACGTCACCGCGTGGTGGGACGTCGTGAACTGGAAGAAGGTCAGCGAGCTCTACGCGAAGGCCAAGAAGTGAGGCCGCCGGGGGCCTTCCGCCCCCGCGCCTAGGCGTCCTCGCCCGCGCGTCCGACCTGGCCGCCCCGGAACGTGTAGGTCTGGCGGCGGCCGCGGCACGTGACGCAGCCGTGGAAGAGGAGGTTCTCCGCCTCGTCGACCCGCACCTGCTTGTACTCGGTGTGGCATCCGGGGCAGGAGACCGTGATCCGGCGCATCCGGGCGCCCATGTCGCCGTCCCCTTGTAAGCGTTTTGAAAGCCGCGCGGGAAGCGGCGAGAACCTTTGTCCGTCCTGCGGTCGCAAGCGGACGGCATGACGGTCTACAAGGTGGTCGAGGTGGTCGGGACGTCGAACACGAGCTTCAGCGACGCCGTGCGGGCGGCCGTGTCGCGCGCGACCGAAACGCTCGACGAGGTGCGCTGGTTCGAGGTGAAGGAGTTCCGCGGTTCGGTCGAAAACGACGGGATCTCGGAGTTCCAGGCCAAGGTCGACGTCGCGTTCCACGTCCGGCCCCACGAGGAACCTCGCGAGAAGGCCGCGGCCAAGGGCGGTCAGACCGGGCGCGATGCCCGCCTCCACGAGCGGGGGGCCTGAGCGGGGCTCCGCCTGCCCGGTTGGCGACAGGGTTATGCGGGCGGAGTCCCCCGCGAGCGAAGGGGAACTCCATGGACGCCGTGTCGCCCGAAATGGTGCTGGGAAAGGAAGTGCGCAACGTGGGCGGCGTCAAGGTCGGCGCCGTCGTGGACGTGGGGCTCCACGACATGCGGCGGGTGAAGTTCCTCGTCATCGAGGATGCCGTTCCGGAGCGCTTCGTGCGCGTCGACATCAAGGACGTCTCGTCGGTCTCGCCCACCACGGTGACCGTCCGGGTCATGGCGGAATAGCCGACGTCCTGGGGCCGCTTTCCAGGAAGCGGGCCACCTCCTCGAGCGTCGGGTGATCCCCGCTCATGCCGGAGACGTAGAGCCCCGCGACCGCGTTCGCGAGGACGAGCCGCTCGGCGGGGGCGAGGCCGAGCAGGTGTCCCGTCAGGTTGCCCGCGTTCCACGCGTCCCCCGCGCCCGTCACGCGCCGGCAGTGGACGTCGAACGTGGGGACGACCGCTTCGCCCGCGCGTCCGAAGCTCGCCGTGACGCTCGACGTATGGTAGTCGAGCGTGCCCGAAAGGGTCCCCGCGAACGCCCGGGCCTCGTCGACCCCGGCTTCGACGGCGCCCGTGAAGTGGCGCAGCTCGTTCTCGTTCACGCCCAGGACGTCCACGTCCTTCGAGCGCAGGAGATCCCCGACGAGCGTCGGGATCTCGGCCGCGCGCGGAGACGGATCGCCCGTGTCGATCGCCGTCCGGGTCCCCGCTTTGCGGGCGACGCGGAAGACCTCCTGCGCAAGTTCGGTGCCGCCTTCGCGGGTGAGCGTCCAGTTCGCGACGAGCACGAGGTCGGAGGCCTCGATGAGCGTCCAGTCGTTCTGGTCGAGGTCGTCCACGCCGAATGTCGCGACGGAGCCCGGCCAGTTCAGCATGACGTTGCGCCGGGCGGCGCCCGGCACGTCGAACTCGAGCGCCGTGGTGACCGCGAGATCGCCGGTGGGCTTCACGCGCGCGAGGTCGACGCCCGCGCGCCCGAGCGTCTCGGAGAGGACCGTCGCGCCGAAGGGCGAGGTCCTCGTGATGAGGTGGCTCTTCACGCCCAGGCGCGCGAGCGCGAGCGCGGTGTTCGCGGCGTTGCCGCCCGTCGAGAGACGCTGGGGAAAGCCGGGAAGGTTTCCGCCCCCCTGCCCGTGCACGCGCCCGATCTCGGGCATGATGTCCGCGTGGCGGGGGAGCGTGACGAAATGGTCGACGAAGAAATCGGGGAGCGCGACCACGTGCAGACGGCCGGGGTCGGCCTCGCGGAGCTTGCGCGCGAGCGCCGGGAGATCCATCATTCGCGGGCCCGAGGCGCGTCGATCATGAAAAAGCCTGTCCTCTCGTCCGTCGAACCGCCGCGCGAGGGTCGTCTCCGTGACACGTCCGGCGGGCGTTCCGGAAGACTATTTAGCCGGTCGGGAGTCTTGGCGTCCGTGATCACGCTCCTCACCGGAAACTCGCGCGTGCTGCTTGCCGTCGACGAGGCCGGAAACTGGTCCCAGCTCTACTATCCTTATGCCGGCCAGTACCAGCACGTCCGCGAGACGAAGCTCGGTCTGTACGACGCCGACAACGAGGAGTTCGCCTGGCTCGGCTCCCCCGGCAACGGCTGGCGCGTCGAGCAGGAGCCCGTCGCCCACTCGAACGGCGCGGTCACGCGCCACCTCGGCGACGGCCTGACGGTCGAGGTCACCGACATGGTGCACTCGAACCACGACCTCATCATCCGGCGCATCGCGCTCAAGAACGGCCGCGACACGACGCGCCGCCTGCGCGTCTTCTCGTACCACTCGCTCACCATCGCCGAGTCGATGTACCAGGACACGGCGTACTGGGACGACGAGCGCCGGACCCTCAACCATTACAAGCGCAACTACTACTTCCAGCTCCGGGGCGTCCCCGATTTCGACGCCTTCACCTGCGGCGAGCACACGCTCAAGGGCCTCCAGGGTTCCTACGTCGACGCCGAGGACGGCAAGCTCGAAGGCGGGCGCATCAGCCACGGCGCGGCGGACTCCGTCGCGCAGTGGAACGTCACGATCCCCCCTTCGGGCGAGGCGACGGTCTACCTCCAGGTGATGCTCGGCCACTCGCGGCAGGAGGTCAACCAGTTCTACGCGTACCTGAAGGGGCGCGAGGTGAACGGGCTCGCGCGCGAGGCCACGGACTTCTGGGCGCATTGGATCCGCAACAAGAATCTCCGGGTCCCGACCACGCTTAGCGAGGACGCGAAGCGCGTGTACGAGCGCAGCGTCTTCGTGCTGCGCAACTGCAGCGCCGGAAACGGTTCCATCATCGCCTCGCCCGACCCGCGCACGCTCAAGTCCGGCGGCGACACGTACAATTACAACTGGTGGCGCGACGGCGGCTACATCTCGAAAGCGATGGACGAGGTCGGCCTCTACGACAACGCCCACCGCTGGCTCAAGTTCGCGATGGCGTGCCAGGAGCAGGAGGGGTACTTCCTGCACCGCCACTTCCCCGACGGATCCGTGGGATCGACGTGGCACCCGCCGCCCTTCATCCAGATCGACCAGACGGCGACGGTCATCTCCGCCGCGTGGCACCACTTCAAGCGCCACGGCGACCTCGACGAGCTGCTCGGGCTCTGGCCGCTCATCAAGAAGGGCGCGAACTTCCTCGAGCGCTTCGTCGATCCCTCGATGGGGCTCCCGCTCCCGAGCTTCGATCTCTGGGAGGAGAAGAAGGCGAATTTCACGTACTCCACCGCCGCGGTGTACCACGGTCTCGAGCGCGCGGAGCGCATCAGCGAGCAGCTCGGGAAGAGCCTCGGACGCTGGCGCCTGAGCGCGGAGTCGATGCGCGAGAGCGCGCTGAAGCACATGTGGAACCCGGCCCGCAAGGCGTTCTACAAGAGCCTCGATCCGAAGGAGGACACGCTCGACGCCTCGACGCTCCTCACGATCAAGCTCGGGCTCCTCCCGACGACCGATCCCCGCGCCGAGGACCTCGTGCGGACCCTCGAGAACCGGCTCTGGGTCAAGGACACGGGCGGGCTCTGCCGCTACGAGAACGACCACTACTACGGCCACGAGAACCCGTGGCTCATCTGCACGCTCTGGCTCGCCGAGGCCCATCTCATGCTCGGTCGACCGGAACGATGCCGCGAGCTCATCGAGTGGACCGCCCGCACGGCAAGCTCGACCTACCTGCTGCCGGAGCAGCTCGACGCGCGCACCGGGCAGCACACGAGCGTGACGCCGCTCGTGTGGAGCCATTCGACCTTCATCGACGTCGTGAACAAGTACGCCCGGGCCATCGAGGGCAGCGAGGACGGCGAGTGAGCGTCGCGCGAGTCGCCTGCGCGGCCGGTAGCCGCAGACTTTAATTACGCTCCCCCGCCTGTCACGCCGTTTGGAATTGTTGGAGGGTTACGCCTGAAGATCGCGATGATCGGGTGGGAGTTTCCGCCCTTCATGGCCGGGGGGCTCGGCATCCACTGCCTCGAGCTCACGACCGAGCTCGCGAAGCAGGGCGTCGAGATCGATTTCTACATGCCGCGCATGGAGGGATCGGAGGGGTCCGAGCGCGTCGGCGCGCAGCATCGGCACCTCAACATCATCGAGGTCGAGGCCGAGGGCGGGCTCACCCCGTACGGCCCCGTGGGCCGGCGCGGCTACGACGAGGCCTTCAACGCGGCCGTCTGGCAGTACAACCAGCGCGTCAAGCAGGCCTTCTCGAGCCGCGGCGTCGACCTCGTCCACGGGCACGATTGGATCACCGCCGACGCGGCGGAGGCCGTTGCGCGCAAGATCGGGAAGCCTTTCGTGTGGACCTGCCATTCGACCGAGCACGATCGCAGCGCGGGATTCTTCCCGCAGCAGTGGATCATCGACGCCGAGCGCCGCGCGACGCGCGAGGCGGACCGCGTCATCGCCGTGTCCTCGTACACGCGCCAGCAGCTCATCGACCGCTACGGCGGCGATCCGTCGAAGATCGACGCCGTCCACAACGGGGTCGACTTCTCGAAGTTCGCGAACCACGTCCACCGCGACTACGCGCGCGGCTCGAAGAACGTGCTCTACCTCAGCCGCGTCTCGCGCCAGAAGGGTCCGCTCTTCTTCATGCAGGCCGCCCGGAAGGTGCTCGACGTCGACCCGTCGGCCCGTTTCGTCGTCGCGGGCAAGGGCGAGATGCTGCCCGAGTGCGTCGAATACGCCGTGAGGAACGGCATGGTCGACCGCGTGACCTTCACCGGCTTCGTCCCCGACGCCGAGGTGCAGCGGATGTACGAGGGGTGCGACGTGTACGTCCTCCCGTCCGTGTCCGAGCCGTTCGGCATCTCGGTCCTCGAGGCCATGACCTCGGGCCTGCCCACGATCGTGAGCAAGACGACCGGCGTCGGCGAGGCGCTGAGGCACGTCCTGCGCGCGGAATACTGGGACACGCACGAGATGGCGGACCAGATCATCCGCGTGCTCGACTCGAAGGCCCTCCGCGAGGAGCTGGGCCGGAACGGCGCGCTCGAAGTCCGCAAATTCACGTGGGCCGCCTGCGGCCGCCGCACGCTCGACACGTACCGCCGCGCCGCAGGCGCGGCGCCGAAGGAGGTCGCCGCTTGACGTCCGTCTGCTTCTACTTCCAGGTCCACCAGCCGATGCGCCTGCGCCGCCTGCACGTCTTCAACATGCCGCAGGGGTACGACTACTGGGACCACGCGAAGAACCGCGCCATCTTCGACCGCGTCTCCGACAAGTGCTACCTCCCCGCGAACAGGCTCCTTCTCGACCTCGTGAAGCGGCACGACGGGAAGTTCAAGATCGCCTACTCGCTCTCCGGCACCTTCGTCGAGCAGGCGCGTCAATTCCGCCCCGAGGTCCTGGAATCCTTCCGGGCCCTCGCCGACACGGGCCACGTCGAGTTCCTCGACGAGACCTATTACCACAGCCTCGCCGGCCTCTGGTCCGATCAGACGGAGTACGTCGAGCAGATCGCGGAGCACCGCGACCTCATGCAGAAGGAGTTCGGCGTGAAGCCGACGAGCTTCCGCAACACGGAGCTCATCTACGACAACCGCATCGCGGCGACGATCGAGAAGCTCGGCTACAAGGCCATCGTGACGGAGGGCACGGAGAAGATCCTGGACTGGCGTTCGCCGACCTTCGTCTACAAGCCGGCGCGCGGCGGGTCGAACCTCAAGGTGCTGCTCAAGCAGTACCGCCTTTCGGACGACGTCGCGTTCCGCTTCTCGAACCAAGGCTGGCCGGAATGGCCGCTCACGGCGCCGAAGTTCGCGGACTGGCTCGCGAAGACCGAGGGCCACTCGATCAACCTGTTCATGGACTACGAGACCTTCGGCGAGCACAACTGGCCCGAAACCGGCATTTTCCAGTTCCTCGAGCATCTCCCGAAGGAGGCGCTCGCGCGCGGCCTCGACTTCGCAACCCCGAGCGAGGTCGCGACGCGCCACGAGCCCGTGGGCACGCTCGAGGTCCCGTTCGCGATCTCGTGGGCGGACACGGAGCGCGACGTGAGCGCGTGGCTGCACAACGAGATGCAGCACCAGTGCTTCAACGAGCTCCAGGCGCTCGCGCCCGTCGTGCGCGAGTCGAAGAACGACGACCTCAAACACGCGTGGCGTCTCCTGCAGACGAGCGATCATCTCTACTACTGCTGCACGAAGTGGATGGCGGACGGGGACATCCACACATACTTCTCGCCGTACGATTCGCCGTACCAGGCGTTCATCAATTACATGAACGCCATCCAGGACCTCAAGGGGAAGGCGCTCGGCCTCGCGCGGCGGTGACCCGTTCCCGGTCCCAGTCCCGCACCCGGACCCGGTGCTGATGTTTCGTCCCGGCGCACGGTTCCCGATGCCCGGTTCCGGCCCCCGGCGCCCGGTTCCTTGCCCGGTCCCGGTCCCGGTCCCGACACCCGGCGCCCGGAGCCCCGTCGACATGCGGCGCCCGCCACCCGGTTGGACCGGTTTTTCGATGCGCGTGCGACATCGTGGCTTGCGGGGGACTCGCACGGAACCCTTGACCGGTCCATCGAGCGATCCTCTACCTCTGGAAACCCCGTCCCCGGTCGGGAAAACGGGGATGCCATGACAATGCTTGGCGTGTATCGGGAGGCCGAAATGTATTCCGAATCCGTCGTGGTGAGGCCCGTCGAGGCCATCTGGCTCGGACGCGAGCGCGTCGCGCACGCCATCTGGGTCGGTTGATGGCGTCGCTTCGCGTCAGCCTCCTTCTCGGCGCGGCGCTGCTTCTTGTGGGCTGCCTGACCGTCGAGACGGGGACGCGGTACCCGGCGCACTTCGAGATGGACGAGGCGGGGGCGGCCGAGCTCGCGCGCCTCGGACAACGGACCTGCCTCGTGGAGGCGGTCACCGCTCCGACGGCGGCCTGCCCCGAGGAAGCGACCGGGGCGGATCATCCCGCAACCGGCGTCCTCGTTCTGGAGTCCGTCGCGAAGACCGTGGGCCTCGCGCGCTGGCCGGACGCGGACGTCGAAAGCGGGGATGTCGTCGTCAACGATGGCGCGGGGACGGCGCGGATGTCGTGGCAGCACGCCTCGAACGGGCTCGTGGCGCCCCTCATCGCGCCGGGGTTCTCGGACTTCTACGCCCTCCTCGGCCACTACCGCGACGACGAAAGCGACCGCGAGATCCGGTTCAACGGATCGACGCCCGAGAACGAATGGGTCGGCCGCGAGGGCGCCGTCATCGTTGCCTATGTCGATCCCGGCCCGAGACCCGCATATTCGGATCGGGTGAGGCCGACGGAGAACGCGCCCGACTTCCGCTACGTGGACGAAGGGGGCGGCCTCTATCGTGGACAGGACCTTGTCGTCGTGCTCGACGGCTCGCTCCTCCAGACCCTGCGCGTCGTCACCGTTTCCGACGCTCGGCTCGCGCCCGACCGTCCCGAGGGCCCCCCCTTCGTGCCGGGGCCCGGGTCGCGCGTCGACATCGACGACTATGCGGCGCATGCGCCGGGGCCGATCGCGGCCGCGTATGCTCCGTTGGGTCCGGCGGTCGCGTCCGTCGCGAGCCCGAGCCTCGGGACGTGCCCCAACGCGTGCCAGGTGCACCCGGTCCCGCTCACGGGGACGCCGGTTGCGGAGCCCGCGGCCTCCGCGCAGGGGCAGCTCTTCGCGCCCTATCTTCCCGAGTGGCGCGAGGGCAGCGGCAACACGGCGGCCGGCCGTTACGACGCCTATGCCCAGGGCTACACGCCGTGGATCGATCTCCTGCTCCTCACGGGCTATCGCTACGACTTCAACGGCCCGCTCCTCGGCGGCGCGCGCGGCGACGACCCGACGATGGCCCCGGGTTATCTCGGATTCGAGGTCTGGACGGGATTCTGGAAGGACCAGAACGGCGACGGCCACGTGGGCGCCGCGCCCCAGCCCGACCCGTACGAGGGCGGCGCGCGGCCGATGCCGGACGACTACATCCACCACCGGAACGAGTTCGTCCACGCGGATCCGGTCGGGCTCGAGTTCGACACCTTCAACGTCACGTTCATCCCGGACACGGAATGGGGCGCGACGGGCGTTTTCGTCGTCTGGTATGTCTCGGGCGTCTGGTTCGTCCCTTACGCTTTCCCGAACCCGGAGTGCGCCCACATGCCCCTGCCGGGCGACGTCTGCGTCGCGAACTGGTATTCCGGGTCATCTCCCATCGTCATCGAGGCCTTGCGTCCGACATGGACGTCGGATACCACGCCGGGCCACTACAAGATGGCGGTCTACCTGTTCCTCCCCGCGGGGTCGCCCGGCTTCACCGCCTGCACGGACGCTCTGGAGCTTCGCCGCTTCATCGGCGACTCGGAAGTCGCGGACGTGGTGCGCGATTGCGATCGGGTGGCCCCTTTCACCACGTCGGCTTGACGACCATGAACCACACGAGCGCGAGCGCGAGCGCGAAGCTCACGTTCCAGGCGAGCGTATGGCGCTTGCGCGCCGCGTGCGCTTCGTCGGTCCTGCCGGCGATGAGCGCCTCGGCGTAGCGCTTCGCGGCGGGCCCGAGGAACACGCCGCCGAGGACGAAGAGCGCGGCGGAGGCGATGACGCCGCCAAGGATCCAGGACGTGCCGAAGAAGTCCCACACGCCCCACGGGCCGACGGACATGAGGACGCCCGTTGCGACGGTCGTGAGCGCGATGGGGATGTACACGGCCTCGCCGCCCGCGAGGAAGTGCCAGATCGAGGCCCGGGTCGCGACGTCCGCCTTCTCGGCGTGGCGCCGCAGCATGAACTCGACCGCGAAGCTGCCGACGAGGACCGTCGCGCCGAGCACGTGGACCCATTTCAGGACGAGGTAGGGCTCGACCATGAGACCGCCCCACGGCAGGCGTCGTCATCAAGGCATCGGACGGCGCCGCCGGGCGCGAGCGTGCCGCTCGGGTCCCGCTGCGTCGCGCGGCACCCTTGCCGGGCCGCGCCGAGCGCGAGAACGCGGGGCAAAGGGCTTTGCTCCGGATGCGCGCTCGCCGCCCCATGAGCCTTGACCTCCGGGGACGCGTCGCGGTCGTGACGGGCGCCTCGTCCGGCATCGGCCGCGCGATCGCCGAACGCTTCGCGGCGGAGGGCCTCGCCGTCGCGCTCGCGGCGCGTTCGCGGGACGCGCTCGAGGACGCGGCGGCGACGATCCGGAAGGCGAACCCGGAATCCGACGTCCTCGTCGTCCCCGTGGACGTCCGCCGCGAGACCGAGGTGCGCGCGCTTGCGACGCGCGTCTCGGAATGGAAGAACGCGGTGGACGTGCTCGTGAACGCCGCGGGCGTCGGCCTCGCGGGCCGCGTCGCCTCGATGTCCACGAATGACTGGGACGAGGTCATGGAGACGAACCTGCGCGGACCGTTCCTCGTCACCCGCGAACTCCTGCCGCTCCTGCGCGCGCCGGGCCCGCGACCGCGCGCCGTCGTGAACATCGCGAGCGTCTCGGGCCTCGACGGCCGGCCCGGACTCTCCGCGTACTGCGCAAGCAAGTTCGGCCTGCGCGGCTTCTCCCTCTCGCTTGCGTCGGAGGTGAGCGACGAAGGCATCCGCGTCACGGCCGTGAATCCCGGCTACGTGGACACGCCGATGGTCGAGGGCGCGTCGGCCCCCGCCTCCGACATGATGCGGCCCGCCGAGGTCGCCGAAGCCGTCCTCGGCCTCGTGCGGCTCCCCGCGGGCGCGCTCGTCGACGAGCTGACCCTCTGGCCCGCGCGCCTCTATTCGTCCTGACCATGCGATTCACGGTGGAGGCCCTCGCGCGCGTTCCGCCCGCCTACGCCTACGCCTGGTACACCGACTTCAAGGAGAGCGACATGCGGCTCGCGCGGACCCCGGGCCGCCGCAGGGTGATGCGCCTCCCGAACGGCGAGATCGACATCCTCGTCGCCGCGCCGTGGCCGCTCGGGGCCCTCGCGATCGAATACCTCGTGAAGCCCGACGACGCCGCTCTCGCCTACGACGTCGACGTGGGCGGATCGCTGCTCCACGGGCGCGCGCGCTACGCCTTCGAGGCCCACGCCGAAGGCACGCGAATCGTCGTCGCGTGGTCGGTCGAGCGCCGCGGTCTCGCGCTGCTCGCCTGGACGGGCCTCGCCCGGTGGCTCCTTGCGCGCGCGACGCGGCACTTCGTGCGGGCGATGGAACGCGACGCCAGAAGCGGGAAACCTCCCCGCGGTTGATGCCCCGCATGGACCGCCGGAGATCGAAAGGCGCCGACGCGGACGACCTCGAGACGCTCAAGGGCGCCGCGGCGCCGCAGCCGCGCGAGGAGGCGGGCGAGACGAGCGGGCGCACGCACCGCGAGGTGCGCCGGGCCGCGGAGGGCGAGGACCGCGCCAGGCGGGGCCCCACAGACAAGGAAGCCCGGCGCTGAGCGCCCGATGCGCGCCGCCCCCGGGTAACGAGGCCCGTCCCACCCCAATGGTTTTAAGACACCCTGCCTCGTAGGGGCCGCCCGTCGGGGTTCATTCCATGTCCACGCTCCTCAGCAAGCGGCTCCAGGGCCTCGTCGGCTCCCAGGTGATCGTCGTCATGAGCGACCACCGCGCCTTCCGCGGTCAGCTCATCGAGTTCGACGACCAGACGCTCGTCCTCCACGACGTCGTCGAAGGGTCCCCGACCTCGGCCGCGGGCTGGCAGGAGACCACCGTTTCGGCCGCGGTGAAGGAGACCCTCGTCACCTGGCGCGGCACGTTCACGCAGGAATCCTCGAAGCAGAGCGAGATCGTGCGCCTCAAGGACGCGATGATCCAGATCGCCCACGTCCTCCGCGTGTGGCACTGGGACCCGAAGAACATCGCGAAGCCCGAGCACGTCATCCTCGAGGACCGCCCTTCCGCCTCGGCGAAGCCCGCCGGCGCGAAGCCCGCGCCGCGCGAAAGCGGCCGCGGCGGATTCTAAAGGCCGCGACGCCGTCGGTAATCGACGATGAGGATCGCGCCCGCCGCGACGAGCGCGAGCATGCCGAACACGCGCCAGGGCGTCCACCGTCCGAGGTCGCCGAAGTCTTCGCCCGCGAACAGGAACCCGCCCGCGTCGCCGCCGACGGGACGCGGCAGCTCGCGCGGGCCGCCCTGACGCTGCTCGAGCACCACGACGTTGCCGGAGGCGACCCACGTCGCGTCGCCCACGGGACCCGAGGGCCGCGCGTCGATCGTCCAGACGCCGCTTTTCGGGAGCTTCGCGCGGATCGGGATCGCGCCCTCCTTCTCGGGCGTGAACGGGCCGAGGCGCGCGCCGCCCGGTCCGTCGAGGAACACGACGAACGCGCCGGGGCCCGACCAGTTGAACCACGCATCGACGCGGTCCGCGCCGGCCGGCGCGACGAGCGGCACGCGCAGGCTCGCGTCGGGCGTCGAGGGCGCGGCGGTCGTGAGGACGAGGCGCTCGGCGGCCGTGACCGCGCGGCCCTCGTCGTGGAAGGGGACGCGCCGCTCGACGACGACGCTGCCGGGGCTTCCCACGCCCGCGAGCGCATCGAGCGCCGCCGCGACGTCGAGGATGCCGTAGCCGTACTGCGGGTCCGGGCCGCGGCCGCCCGCGTCGCGGGCCGTCGCCTGGAGGAGCGCGCGGACCTCCGCGGGCTTGAGGGACGGGTCGCGCGAGAGCAGGAGCGCGGCGGCGCCGGCGGCCTGCGGGGCGGCCATGCTCGTGCCGTTCATCGCGACGTAGTAGAGGGACTCGCCGGACCGGCCGTTCGCGCCCGCCGTCTGCGACGAGCGCGCGGAGACGATGTGCGTGCCCGCCGCGACCACGTCGGGCTTCGTCCATTCGAGGGGCCGGCGGTCGGCGTCGACCGCGGGACCGCGGCTCGAATACCGCTCGATGCGGCCCTCCTTCGACACGGCCCCCACCGTGATGACGTTCGGGTTCGAGGCTTCCGTCGTGAGCGTCGAGGACCCGTCGGCGCCCTTGTTGCCCGCGCTGAACACGACGACGATGCCGCGGCGGACGAGCTCGTCGCTCGCGCGGATCACGGGGTCGTTGCGGTCGTAGTGCGCATCGGCCTTCTCGCGGCCCCACGAGTTGCTCACGACGCGGATGTTGTGGCGCTCGTGGTTCTCCGCGAGCCACTCGAAGGCGCGCACCGCGTTCGCGGTCGTGAACTCGTCCGAGATGTCGAGCGCGACGAGGCGCGCGCCCGGCGCGAAGCCGCGAAGGCGCTCGCCGCTCGAGCCCGCGCCGGACCCCGCGATGACGCCCGCGATGTGCGTGCCGTGCCCGTCGTCGTCCATGCGCGTCGACTCGATCGCGCCGTTCGGGCGGAAGCGCAGCGCCGCCTCGACGCGGTCCTTGAAGCCGGGGTGGTCGAGGTCGAGGCCCGAGTCCACGATCGCGACCGTGACGCCCGCGCCGTCGAGGCCCGCGGGCGGCGCGACGTCGGCCGCGGCGACGCGGCGCGCCTCGACGAGGTTCATCGCGATCGGTTCGACGGGGTACACGCCAAGAACGCCCGGCGCACCCTTCGCGGCGGCCGCGGCCGAAGGCGCGCCGCGGACGAGCGCGACGCCGACGCTCTCGAACCGCTCGACGACCGCGAGGCCCGGAAGCGCGGACGCGTCCGTCCAGGGCTCGAGCGTCACGAGGTAGCGCCCGTCCGCCCCCGGGTGGGCGGCGGCGAGAGGTCCGAGGAGAGCGAGCACGATGAGAAGCGTCGGGCCGGCACGACCGAGCATCGAGGCTTGGCTTGTTGCGTGGACTACTTAGTGGACGACGCGCGGCGCCCGGGAGACGAGTGGCGCCGGGCCTCGGGAGAAACGGGACGCCCGGGACTGGGGCCCAGGGGCCCAAGGGACACCCGCGCCGAATGGGACGGGGGGCCGGGCGTCGGGACCGGGCCTCGGGTCCGGGACCGGGCGTCCCGTTTCTCC
>Ga0247719_1000659_pt1 | contig 18503 bp, 13 predicted proteins | sample 41E_DmetaG_FD_189046 | JGI IMG/M metagenome (GOLD analysis project Ga0247719, IMG submission 189046) | Soil microbial communities from hillslope of Landscape Evolution Observatory, University of Arizona, Oracle, AZ, United States - 4-1-E_D | ecosystem: Engineered > Artificial ecosystem >...
GGCCTGAGCCTGGGTCAGGATCTGCTCGGCCTGGCTGAGGTCGGTGCGCGGCGCGATTCCGCCCTCGAGCCTGAGCCGCGTCAGACGAACGCTTCGACCGGCCGTGTCGGCCGTTTGCTGCGCGATCTGGAGCAGGCTCAAATCGCCGGCATAATCGAGCCAGGCGTTGGCGATGCTCGCCACCAATGCGAGGCGCGTTGCGCGCGCACCGGCCTCGGTCCCGAGATATTGCTCGAACTGCGCTTGGGTGAGCGATCGCTTGCGGCCGAACAGATCGATTTCGAAGTTCGGAACGTTCACTCCGGCCTGATATTGGGCCGAGACGTCGGTCGCCGAGCCGCCGCGATCGCCGCTCAGGGTAACACCTCCGCTCGCTCCGACTGTAGGCAGCTCCTGGGCCCGCTGGACTCGAAATTGCTCGCGCGCTGCCGCGATATTGGCGGTGGCCGCCATCAGGTTGCGGTTATTGGCCAGCGCGCGCGCAATCAGCGTCTGAAGCCGCGGATCGCGGAAGATCTCGCGATAGGTGACAGCGGGCAGTGCCGCTTCCGCCTGGATCAGCGTCGCGTCCCCGGCCGGCCAGGACGGTGGGATTGCCGGATCGGGCGGCGGAAGCCGAGGTTCCATCGTCGTGCAGGCGGTGGCGAGCAGCGCCAGTAGGGCCGCCGCCCGCTTCACGTCTGCACCTCTTTGCGGCGCCTGATGCGCTCGCGGATCACGACCAGGCCGTCGCGGACGCTGCGGCGGACGAGTACGAAGAACAACGGAATGTAGAAGATGGCGAAGGCGGTCGCGGTCATCATCCCGCCGATCACCGCGGTGCCGATGGCGATGCGGCTGTTGGCGCCGGCGCCGCTCGACAAGGCGAGGGGCAGGACTCCGAACATGAAGGCGAAGCTGGTCATCAGGATCGGCCGCAGCCGGATCCGCGCCGCTTCAACCGCTGCTTCGATGACGCGCTTGCCCTCGCGTTCGGCCCGGTCGGCAAATTCGACCATCAGAATCGCATTTCTGGCTGACAAGCCCATGGTCGTGATCAGTCCAACCTGCAGGTAGACGTCGTTCTGCAGCCCGCGCAGCGTCACCGCGAAAATCGACCCGATCAGGCCGAGCGGCACCACCAGCAAGACCGCAAGGGGGACCGACCAGCTCTCGTAAAGCGCGGCAAGGCACAGGAAGACGACCAGCAGGGCGATCGCATACAGGATCGGCGCCTGCCCTGAAGAGAGCCTTTCCTGGAACGACTGCCCGGCCCAGGCGACGCTGATGCCGGGGAATTGCGCGGCGAGATTCTCCATGATCGTCATCGCCTGGCCTGAGCTGACGCCTTCCGCTCCCTGGCCCTGCAACCCGTACGAGGGGTAGCCCTGAAAGCGCGAAAGGCTGGTCGGCGTTGTTTGCCAGTTGGTCTGGGCGAAGGACGAGAAGGGCACCATGCCGCCGCGGTTGTTGCGCACGAACCATTGGTCGATGTCGCTTGGCGCGGCGCGGTACGGGGCATCGCCCTGGACGAAGACCCGCTTGACGCGGCCGCGGTCGACGAAATCGTTGACGTAACGCCCGCCCCACGCCGTCGAGATGGTGTTGTTGACGTCGGCGGGTGACAGTCCCAGCGCGGCTGCGCGTTGCTGGTCGATGTCGACCCTCAGGCTGGCCACGTCCGGCAGCTCGCTCGGGCGGACGGATGCAAGCCGTGGATCGGAGCTGGCAGCGGCAAGCAGCCGGTCGCGCACGCTCGCGAACTCCTCGCGGCTCATCCCGCTGGTATTCTGGATTTCCATGTTGAAGCCGCTCGACTGGCCGAGCCCGCGGATCGCGCCGGGGACGAGAGCGAAAACCTGGGCATCGCGCAGGCCGCGGAACGCGCCCGAAGCGCGCTGCACGATCGCATCGGCGCTGTTCTCGGCGCCGTGGCGCTTGTCGTAATCGGCAAGGTTGATGAAGGCCTGGCCCGTATTCTGTCCGGCCGCGCCCTGGCCGCCTCCGGCCACGGTGAAATAGGTCTTCACATTGTCCTTTTCGGGACCCCGAAGGAAATAGCCCTCGACGGTTTCCTGGACCTCGGCGGTACGGGTCATGGTCGCGCCCGCAGGAAGCCGGAACTGGACCGATGCGGCGCCCTGGTCCTCGCTTGGAAGGAAACCGGTAGGCAGGCGCAGGAACAAGAACAGAAGCAGCGCGATTACGCCCGCGTAGATTGCAAGGAACAGCCACTTGCGATCGACGACATAGGTGACCGAGCCGACGAACCAGTCGCGGAAGCGGTCGAAGCGCGTGTTGAAGCCGACACGCGCAACCTCGACCGTGTGCGCGACCCTCGGCGTCTTGCGACCGAGCCAGGTCCGCTCGACGCTGACATGATTGCGCTTGAGCAGGTTGGCGGCGATCGCCGGGCTCAGCGTCAGCGCGATGAACACCGACAGCGCCATCGCCGAGACGATGGTCGCCGCGAACTGGCGGTAGATGACTCCCGTCGACCCGCCGAAGAAAACCATCGGCAGGAACACCGCCGACAGCACCAGCGCGATCGCGACCAGCGCCATCTGGATCTGCCCCATCGAGACGATCGTCGCCTCGCGCGCGGTCATCTCAGGGTTCTCGTCCATCAGCCGCTCGACATTCTCGACCACGACGATCGCATCGTCGACCAGCAGGCCGGTCGCTAGCACCAGCCCGAACAGGGTCATTGTGTTGATCGAAAAACCGAGCGCGTAGAGGATCGCGAAGGTGCCGAGCAGCACCACCGGTACGGCGATGAACGGAATCAACGTCGCTCGCCAGCTCTGCAGGAAGATGAACATGACGAGGACGACGAGGATGATCGCTTCGAACAGCGTCTTCACGACCTCCGTGATGGACAGCTTGATGAAGTTGGTCGTGTCGTTGGCGTAGGCGAAGCGATAGCCTGCCGGCATCCGCGTCGAGATTTCCTCGACCTTCGCCTTGACCAGGCCCGCGGTCCGCAGGGCATTGGCGCCAGGCTCCAGGAAAATCCCCATGCCCGCGCCCGGGTGCCCGTTGACCCTTGTCCGCACCGCATAATTTTCGGCGCCGAGCTCGACCCGCGCGACGTCGCCGAGGGTGACGCGGGCGCCCGAGGAATCAGACTTGATCACGATCGCGCGAAATTCGTCGGGCGTCTGCAGGCGGGACTGCGCGGTGACCGTGGCATTGAGCATTTGCCCCTGCGGCTGGGGCATGCCGCCGATCTCGCCGGCGGCAACATCGGTGTTCTGGTTCTGGATCGCGGTGACGACGTCGCCGGGTATCAGGTTGAAGCTCGCGAGCTTGTGCGGGTCGAGCCAAATGCGCATCGCATAAGGCGCGCCGAAGACGTTGACGTCGCCGATCCCCTCGAGCCGCGAAAGCTCGTCCTGCATGTTGCTCGCCATCCAGTCGGACACGTCGAAGTTCGAGCTTCGGCCGGTCTCGTCGTAAACGCCGACGATCATCAGGAAATCGGGCGAGCTCTTGGTGACCGTCACGCCCTGCTGTTGGACCTGTTGCGGCAATCGCGAGACGGCCTGTTGAACCTTGTTCTGCACCTGGACCTGGGCGATGTCGGGGCTCACCCCCTTCTCGAAGATCGCCGTGGTGTTGCTTTGGCCGCGAGAGGTGGAAGTGGAGGAGAAATAGAGCAGCCCGTCGATGCCCGTCAGTTGCTGCTCGATGATCTGCGTGACGCTGCTTTCAAGCGTGCTCGCCGAGGCTCCTGGATAGGATGCGCGGATGTTGATCTGCGTCGGCGCGACGTCGGGATATTGCGAGACCGGAAGTACGGTGATCGCCCCGATCCCCATCAGCATGAGGATGATCGCGATCACCCAGGCGAAAATCGGGCGATCGATGAAGACGCGGGACATGCGCTAGCGCGCGCCCGGCCCGCCGGGGCCCTTGGCCGCGCCCGGGGGCGGCGGCTGCACGCGCTGCGGCGCGGTTGCCGGCACCGGCTTGATCTGCGCGCCGTCGCGCAAGTTTGCGGCGCCCTGGGTGATGACTTTCTCGCCCGCCGCGAGGCCTTGCGTGACGACCCAATAGGGCCCCTGCGTGCGGTCAGCGACCACGACCCGCTGCACCGCGCGGTTGCCGGGGCCCACCACCCACAGCGTTGCATTGCCCTTCGGGTCGCGAGTCACCGCTTGCTGCGGCACGAGGAAGGCGGACGTGTTGATCGCCTGCGCGAACTGCGCGGTGACGAACATGCCCGGGAGAAGGATTGCCTGCGGATTTGGGAAGCGAGCGCGCAGAGTCACGCTGCCGGTCGCCTGATCGACCAGCACCTGGCTGAACTCGACGGTCCCGGTGAAGCCATAGTCGGATCCGTCCGGAAGCTTCAGCCGGACCTGCGCCACCGTCGGCGTCGCGCCGCCACGGGCCAGCGCCTGCCGCAGCGCGAGTAGGTCGGCGGCCGATTGCTGGATATCGACATAGACCGGGTCGAGACGGGTGATCGTCGTCAGCGCGTCGGGCTGGTTGGCGGTGACCAGGGCACCTTCGGTATAGTTGGAGAGGCCGATCCGTCCGCCGATCGGCGCCGGGACCCGCGTGTAGCGCTGGTTGATCCGCGCGGTTCGCAGCGCGGCGCTGTTCTGCGCAACCGCCGCCTCCGCCTGGCGCGCCTGCGCGAGTGCATTGGTATAGTCCTGCCTGGAAATCGCCTGCTGTTCGACCAGCGGCCGATAGCGCGCGGCCAGGGTTCGGGCGGCCTCGGCGCTGGCCCGGGCGCTCTGCAGGTTCGCCTCGGCCTGCGCGGCCTGCGCGTTATAGATGCTGGGGTCGATCTGGTAGAGCGTCTGCCCCTGGCGCACGACCGAGCCTTCGCGGAACATCCGCCGCAAGATCACGCCCGACACCTGCGGCCGGACTTCGGACACCTGATAGGCCGAAATGCGCGCCGGGAGCTGCTGCTCGATCGGGGCGCTGCCGGGCTGGATCACGACGAAGCCGACGGTGGCAGGGCCCCTCGGGCCGCCGCCGCGGCCGCCCCCGTCCTTGCCGGCGCCTTCGCCGCTTCCGCACGAGGCGAGCAGGAGCGCGGCGGCACCGAGCGTGCACCCCTTGATCGTCGTCTTGAACCCGGATCGCTTCACCATGTTGCGCATTTCGCCTGTTTGTCGGGAATGCAAGTGCGGGCGGGTGTTGGGCATCGGCATGGCGCCTGCCGGCGGCTAGGTGAATAGCAGGAAAACAGCGGTCAGGCTTCGACGAACGGGCAAGGGTACCCGACCAATGTCGAACATGTTCCGCGGGCATAACGATGTGAACCAACGGTGCTTCGGGCCCAGCGCCTTCGGTCCAGTGACTTGCGTCCGTGGCCCTCTGCCGCTTAGTGCAGGCCATGAAACGACCGACCGACGCGCACCTGATCGTCGACCAGCTCGCGGCAATTTACGACGAATCTGTAGCCAACCTCCGCGAAGCTCTCGCGCGATACGTCGAGGACCGCACGCTGCCCTCAGCCGGCGACCGGGCAGGGGGCCGCTTCGCATATCCCGAGCTGCGCATCGATTATGCCGGCGAGGCGCCGCGCCTGACTCTGGCGCGCGCGTTTGCACGGCTTAACCAGCCCGGCACCTACGCGACCAGCGTCGCCCGTCCCGAGCTGTTCCGCGAATATCTGGTCGACCAGATCGAACATCTGATCCGCGACTATGACGTGACCGTCTCCGTCGGCCGCTCCACGAGTGAGATTCCTTACGCATATGTGATCGAGAATAGCGGCATCGAGGTCGGCGACATCGGCACGGCGGAACTGTCGCGCCACTTTCCGTCGAACGAGCTCACGCATCTCGGCGACGAGATCGCCGACGGCGTCTGGGTGAGCCCGCCAGGGGAGGCGCGGCCGCTGACCCTGTTCGACGGTCCACGCACCGACTTCAGCCTCGCCCGGCTGAAGCATTATACCGGGACGCCGCCCGAGCACTTCCAGCATTATGTGCTATTCACCAACTACGTCCGCTATGTCGACGAGTTCGTCGGCGTCGCGATCGACGCGCTGCGGCGCAAGGATTCGCGTTTCACAGCTTTGTCCGTGCCGGGCGCGCTCTACGAGCCGGGCGAGCTAACCGACGCCGAGGCGCAGATCGCGGCGGGCCAGTGGCGCCGCCACCAGATGCCGGCCTATCATCTGATGGCCGACGACGGCACCGGCATCACCCTCGTCAACATCGGCGTCGGCCCGTCGAACGCCAAGACCATCTGCGAGCATATCGCCGTTCTGCGGCCCGAAGTGTGGCTGATGATCGGCCATTGCGGGGGTTTGAGGCCGAGCCAGACGATCGGCGACTATGTGCTCGCCCACGCCTATCTGCGCGACGATCATGTTCTCGATGATGTCCTGCCTCCCGAAATCCCGCTCCCCGCCATCGCCGAGGTGCAGAAGGCGCTGTTCGAAGCGGCTCTGACCATCACCGGCGAGGATGAGGACAGCGTCAAGCAGAGGCTGCGGACCGGCACGGTGGTGACCACCGACGACCGCAATTGGGAGCTGCGCTATTCCGCCTCGGCGATCCGCTTCAACCAGAGCCGCGCAGTCGGCATCGATATGGAATCCGCGACCGTCGCAGCGCAGGGCTATCGCTTCCGCGTGCCCTACGGCACCTTGCTGTGCGTCTCCGACAAGCCGCTGCACGGCGAGCTCAAGCTGCCCGGTCAGGCCAACGCTTTCTACGAGCGGGCGATCAGCCAGCATTTGCGCATCGGCATCGAGGCGCTCGGTCTGCTGCGCCTGGAAGGCGAGGGCCTGCACAGCCGCAAACTGCGCAGCTTCGACGAGCCGCCGCTGCGTTAGGAAGCGGGCTTCGGCCCGAGGTTCCGGATGCGTCCCAGCTCCGGAACTTTCGCCCCCGCCTTGAGCAAGGCTTCGAGCGCGTCCGTATCGAGCCCCGCGTCGGCCGGGTCGGTGCCTTCGGCGAGGATTGCGAAACCGTCGCCGCCGCTGGCGAGGAAATTGTTGATCGCGATCCGGTAGCGCGCCTTCGGGTCGATCCGCCGGCCGTTGAGGCGCATGTCGACGATGCGATTCCCATAAGGGCGGCTGAGATCGTAGGAGAAAAAGAAGCCGCGGCTCGGCATCAGCATCTTGGGCCGCTCCGCCTGGAACTGCTGCTCGAGCAGAGTCTTGAGCTGCGCACCGGTCAGTGTCTTGACGACAATGCTGTTGCCGAACGGCTGAACGGCGAAGACCTGGCCGAAGGTGATGCTCCCGTCCGCGGCGGGGACGAGGTCGGTGCGGACGCCGCCGGTGTTCATGAAGGCAGCCACTGCGCCATACTTGCGGCCGGCGGCGAGCTGGGCGTCGGCGACAAGGAGGCCGGCGCTATGCTCGCGCGCGTCATTCTCCTGCTTGGTGGCGGTACCGGTGAGCGTGCCGACGACCCGCGCTGCCTCGGGCTTGGCGGCCGCGACATAACGGTCCACCAAAGCCTTGACCTCGGGATCGGCGGAGAAGATCGGGAAGGATGCGACCGGCGCGACGGTCGTGCCCCCCAGACTATAGCCTTCCCCCTGGACGATGACGTTCTGCGCGCGCTGGCCCTGCAACGTGCCGTCGGGCGCGAAGGTCAGCCGGATGTCGGTGATCAGGCGGCCAAGGCTGCTCGCGCTGGTCAGCAGCAGCGGTCGCTCGCGCCCGGGACGCGAAACTTCGCAAATGTAGGATTGGTGGGTGTGGCCCGAGATGACGAGGTCGATGGCCGGGTCGAGCTTGTCGATGATCGGCATGATCTCGCCCGAGAGGTCGGCGCAGCCGTTATAGCCGCCGCTGCTGTTGCCGCCCTGGTGGATCAAAAGGACGATCGCGTCGGCGCCGGCCGCCTTGAGCGCCGGGACCGCGGCATTGGCGGTCGCGGCTTCGTCGGCGAAGGTCAGGCCCTCCACCCCGCTCGGGGTCACCAAAGTCTTGGTCTCGGTCAGGGTCATTCCGACGATGCCGAGCTGGACCGGCCCGAAATCCTTGATCGCGGTCCCGGGGAAGAGGGTCCCGCCGCCCGGCATGATGACGTTGGCGGCGAGGAACTTGAAACGGGCGCCAGGGAAGGGCTCGAGCTTGCACGGTTGCTTGGTCGTATAGGCCTCGCAGCCGCCTGCCTGCATCCGCTGAAGCTCGCGCCACCCCTTGTCGAACTCGTGGTTGCCGACCGCATTATATTCGACTCCGACCAGGTCCATGGCCCGGATCGTCGGCTCGTCGAGGAACAGCGCCGAGACGAGCGGGCTGCCGCCGATCATGTCGCCAGCCGAGAGGGTGACGCTGTGCGCCTGGCCGGAGCGAAGCGCCTTGGCCGCGGCGGCGAGATGGGCGACTCCGCCCGCAGGGACGCGGACACTGGCCTCGGGCGTGCCCGCCTCGATGCTAAGCCGCGGCGCCTCGAGGTTGCCGTGGAAATCGTTGATGGCGAGGATCTGCACCTCGACCGGCTGCGGCTGGGCGGGAGCCGCGGCGAGTGCGGGCGCGGCTGCGGGCGACGGCGCCGGCACGCTCGCGCAGGCGGTGAGCGATAGTGCAAGGCCGATCACCCAAATCCGACCGTCATGCTGAACTTGTTTCAGCATCCATTCCTCCGCATCCTCAGCGCTGGTGAGACAGCCCTGCGTGTACATCCTGGCCAGCCGCCCGTACGGAACGCTCTACATCGGCGTCACGTCGGACCTGCTCGCGCGGCTGTATCAGCATCGTTCCGGCGAAGCGCAAGGCTTCACCAGCCGCTACTCCGTTCACCGGCTCGTTCGCTTCGAGCAATTCGCAACGATGCACGAGGCGATCGCCCGCGAGAAGCAACTGAAGCGATGGCATCGGCAGTGGAAAATCAATCTGATCGAGAGCGAGAACCCGCAGTGGGTCGATCTCGCGCCGAGCCTCGGTCTGCCGGCGATTCCGGCCAGTCAGGATTGAGACCGTCGGTCTGTTATTCGGGCCGCGCTGCCCTTGGCCGAATGGATCCTGAAACGAGTTCAGGATGACGATTGCAGGGAAGGCTACGCCGCGACTAGTCTCCCGCCATGACAGAGGAAGAGCTTGTGGCGCTGGCGCGGGAGGCGGCGGGGCGGGCCTATGCGCCTTATTCCAACTTCCACGTCGGCTGCGCGGTTGAAAGCGTCGACGGGGAGGTGGTGACCGGCGCCAATATGGAGAACGCCTGCTACCGGCTCGGCCTGTGCGCCGAGCAGAGCGCGCTGACCGCCGCGCAGCATGCGTTCGGGCTCGGCAAGGTGGCGCGCATCGCCGTGGCGGGCGGCAGCGGCGAGATGGTCTGCACGCCGTGCGGCGGCTGCCGCCAGGCGATCTTCGAGGCGGCCTGCCTGTCGGGGCGCGACATTGCGATAATCTGCGCCAGCGGCGACGGCTCGGCGGTCGAGCGGCGCAGCATCGGGGAGTTGCTGCCGAGCGGCTTCGGCCCGGCGAATCTGGATGACTCGGCGGTCGGACAAATCGGCTGCGACGCCCACGAGCGGAGCGTGCTCGACATGGTCAAGCTTTGGCCTGGCCGCCCGGCGCTGGTCACTTGGGACGAAACAGACGGCTGGAGCGTCGGCACTCCGCCGGAGCACCTGCCACCGGAATGACGACGCTCGAACAGACCTGCAAGGAAGTTTACGAACAAGTCCATCACCTGTGGCTCGGTCTCGAAGGCACGCTTCCGACCTGGGACCACAAATTCAGCATTCTCTATGGTCCACCTGTCGAGCGCCCACCGCTGTTCGTAACGGGATTCAATCCGGGCGGCGGCAATGTGCAGGAGACGGAACGAAGCTGGCCGGACACATTCTGGTACGCCGCCGCAGACAATCCTCTGTGCTGCCGGCTGCAAAGAATCTTCGAACGGGCCGGCCAGCGCGATGCGTTCGAGCGGTCAACCGGGGCCAACCTGATTTTCTTTCGGACGCCCGGAATCGACAAGAACCCAAGCGGCACAGGCTGGAAGGACGTGCCGCTCGAGCTCCGCCGGTTGCTCGAGCAATACTGCCGCGACCAGCTCAACAAACTGGTCGCCGCTATGGACCCGACGCTATTGTTTGTCATGGGATGGGATGCGCTGGGCATGATTTGCGGTCCTGACGACTATGTCGATCAGCTGGCGCCGGGCGGCAAATGGCTGGCGGTAGAAACCAAGTTGGACCATCGGCCGGTATTCGCGATCACGCATCCCTCACGCCGTGGGCTGAGCACGGTTGAATGCGAAATGATCGGGGACTGGCTCGCGCCTCGCCTGACCGAGCATTTGGGAGGTTAGTCCCCCTCGCGGCTTACTTACTTCAGCTTGATCTCTCTCAGCCGCTCCTGGAGGTAATCGTTGGCGGTGATCGGGGGCCATTTGGGCTGCTCGCCTTCGGGCACGGTGCCGGGCAGCGCTTCGATGCAGAAGTCCGAGCGGAAGTGGAGGAAAAAGGGCATCGAATAGCGCGAATGGCCGCGGCGCTCCGGCGGCGGGTTGACGACGCGGTGGGTGGTCGAGCGCAGCAGGCCGTTGGTCAGCCGCTGCAGCATGTCGCCGATGTTGACGACCAGCTCGCCGGGTTTCGGCGACACCGGGATCCAGCGGCCGTCGCGGGTCAGAAGCTCGAGCCCGGCTTCCTCGGCGCCGAGCAGAAGCGTGATCGCGTTGATGTCCTCATGCGCGCCGGCGCGGACGTTGCTTCCCGGCTCGCCCTGGATCGGCGGGTAATGGAGCAGGCGCATCACCGAATTGCCGTCGCGCACCGTGTCGACGAAATAATCCTCGTCGATCTTCAGGAAGCGCGCGATCGCCTTCAGGATCTTGAGGCCCGTACGGTCGAACGTGTCGTACAGCTCCAGCATCGTCGCCTTGAAGCTGTCGACCTCGGCCGGCCACAGATTGTCGCCCATATGGTCGCGGAAGCGGTGGCCGGGGGGCAGCTCGCGGCCGACGTGCCAGAATTCCTTGAGGTCGTGCGCGGTCATGCCCTTGGCGGTCTCGATCCCGAACGGCGTATAGCCGCGCGCGCCGCCGCCGCCAGGCACGTGATACTTGCGCTTCACCTCCTCGGGCAAAGCGAAGAAGGCTTTGGCCTTCCCTTCGGCGCGGTGGATCAGCTCGTCGGGAATGCCGTGGTCGGCGATGATCGCGAAGCCATATTCCTCGAAGCTGCGGCCGAGCTGGTCGGCGAAGCCCTGCGGATCGCGCTCGGCGTCCTTGAGCGAGACGGATGCAATGTGGTCGAGAGTGTCGGTGGTCATGTTTCTCTCTTTACCGTCATGCTGAACTTGTTTCAGCATCCATTTCCCCGCCCGCAGTGACTTTGGTCAAAATGGACCCTGAAACAAGTTCAGGGTGACGGACTAGGGCAGCATCAGGCTGGCGAGAGCGGCTGACATCAAATTGGCGAGGGAGCCGCCGATCAGCGCGCGGATGCCGAGGCGCGCGATGACCGGCCGCTGGTTGGGCGCGAGGCCGCCGGTTACGGCCATCTGGATCGCGATCGAGCTGAAATTGGCGAAGCCGCACAGAGCGAAGGTGACGATCGCCCGGCTCCGCTCGGTCAGCGCTCCGGCATCGAGCTGGCCGAGGTCGATGAAGGCGACGAATTCGTTGAGCACTAGCTTGGTGCCGAACAGCCCGCCGGCTGTGCCTGCTTCCTGCCAGGGCACGCCGATCAGGAACATGATCGGCGCGAACAGATAGCCGATCAGCCGCTGGAAGCTGAGGTCGGCGAACCAGGGCGAGCCCCCTTGCGCAACGATCCAGTTGCCGAGCCCGCCGAGCAGGCCGTTGGCGAGCGCCACCAAAGCAACGAAGGCGAGGACCATCGCGCCGACCGCGACCGCCAGCTTGACGCCGGTCTGCGCGCCCTGCGCGGCGGCCATGATGATGTTCGCGGGCTGCTGACCTTCCTCGAAGGTCTCCGCAACTTCGACCTTGGCGTCCTCGGCGGCGTCGCTGTCGGCCGGATCGTCCGGCATGATCAGCTTGGCCATCAGGATTCCGCCCGGCGCGGACATGAAGGCCGCGGCGAGGAGGTAGGGGAGATAGCGCTCGCCGAGCAGGCTTGCATAAGCGGCAAGGATGGTGCCGGCGACGCCGGCCATGCCGACGCACATCACCGTGAACAGGCGCGAGGGCGGCAGAGCGGCGAGATAGGGGCGCACGACCAAGGGGGATTCCGACTGGCCGACGAAGATGTTGGCCGCGGACGCCAGGGATTCGACCTTGCTGATGCCGGTCACCCAGGCGATCGCTCCGCCGACCCAGCGGACGACCCGCTGCATGACGCCGAGATAGTAAAGGATCGCGACCAGGCTGGCGAAGAAGATGATCACCGGAAGAGCCGCGATGGCGAAGGTGTTGGCCAACGGGTTCGTGGCGCTCGGACCGAACAGGAATTCGGTGCCTTTGTTGGCATAGCCGAGAAGGTTGGAGACGCCGCGCGAGAGGCCTTCGATGCCGGCGCGCCCCCAGCTCGTGTAGATCACCAGCCAGGCGATTCCGGCCTGAAGCGCGAAGGCGGCGGCGACGACTCGCGGCCGGATCGCCTTGCGGTTGGTCGACAGTGCGATGGCCACGGCCAGGATGACGATGATGCCGGCGATGCCGAGCAGCTTGGATTGCATTGAGGACCCCTCCCCGCGGTGCGAAGGCGATTCGCTACCAGACCATGCCCTGCGTAGCGGCTGCCGCGGCTTCGTCCAGCAGGTCGATCGCCTCGTGCTCGCTCGAGGCGACGAGCAGCTGGCGGCGTCTGCGCTGCGACAGGAAGCCGTTGTCGGTCGCATTGTCGATGAAGTCGATCATCCCGTCCCAGAAGCCGTCGACGTTGAGCAGGCAGAATGGCTTCTTGTGATAGCCGAGCGCGTTCCAGCTCCACGCCTCGAACAATTCGTCGAGCGTGCCGATGCCGCCGGGAAGCGCGAGGAAGGCGTCGGCAAGGTCGGTCATCTTCGCCTTGCGCTCGTGCATGTTGGGAACGGTGTGGAGCTGGGTGACCGCGGTGTGCGCGACCTCGATGTCGACCAATGCCTGGGGGATCACGCCATAGACGCGCCCGCCCTGTTCGAGCACCGTGTCGGCGATAATGCCCATGAGGCCGAGACGGCCGCCGCCATAGACGAGGTCGATCCCGCGTTCGACCATCGCCCGGCCGGTCGCGCGCGCGGCCTCGGCGAAGACGGGACGGCTGCCGGGCGCCGAGCCGCAATAGACGGCGAGCCGCTTGAGGTTGGTCACAGCGCTACCAGTTCGCGCAGGTCGGCCTCGGGCCGTGCACCGAAATGCGAGATCACTTCGGCGGCAGTGATGGCGCCCGCCTGGAGCGAGCCGCGAAGATCGCGGCCGCGGCAACGCCCGGCGAGGAAGCCCGCGGCGAACAGGTCGCCCGCGCCGGTCGTGTCGACCACCTGCGCGACCGGCGCTGCTTCGATCTCGACGCATTGCCCGTTCTCGACCGCAAGCGCGCCGTGCGCGCCGCGGGTGATAACCAGCGTTCCGACATCGGCCGACAGCGAAGCGATGCAGTCCGGGAGGGCCGCGCAGCCGGTCAGATGGCGAATCTCGTCCTCGTTGCCGAACAATGTGTCGACCACCCGCGAGCGGATCATCCCGAGCACGCCCGCGCGGCGATCGCCGAGGCAAAGGCTTTCCGACAGAGTGAAGGCGACGCTGCGGCCAGCAGAATGGGCGATCCCCGCCGCCTCGAGCATTGCCGCGCGCGGCCGCTCCGGGCCCCACAGATAGCCTTCAAGGAAGGTGATCGCGGCCGATCGGATCAGCCTTTCGTCGAGCGAGCGCGAGGTCAGCTCATGGCTCGCCCCGGGGCAGGTGCTCATCGTCCGCTGCGCATCGGGGGTTACGAGGATCAGGCACCGGCCGGTCGGCGGCGGGGGCGCGATCGGCGGCGTTTCGAAACGCACTCCGAGCGCGCGCATGTCGTGGGCGAAGATCGTCCCGAGCTGGTCGTCGGCGACCTGGCCGATGAACGCGGCGCGAAGCCCGAGCGCCGCCGCGCCGGCCATGCTGTTGGCCGCCGAGCCGCCGCTGATCTCTCGCCCCGGACCCATCGCCGCGTAGAGATCGTCGGCTTCCTCCGCGTCGAGGAGGCGCATCGACCCCTTGGCGAAGCCGCGCGCATCGAGGAACGAATCCTCGCAGGTCGCAATCACGTCGACGATCGCATCGCCGATCGCCACAATGTCGAGGGAGGATTCCACGGGCGGGCTGGCTAGCCGCCGGACCGACGGGCGGTCAACGGCGGTTGCGCGGACCGCGAAAGCCTTTACCTCTGCGACCCCATGAACGACCGCACCGAAACCCCCGCCCGAGCCATTCCCCAATCCCTGTTCGCCTTCGCCATCTTCTATGGCGGCATGGTGTGCATTGCAGGAGTGCTTGGCAACAAGCAGGTCGCGCTCGGCCCGCTCGCTGTCGAAGCGGGGATTTTCGCCTTCCTGATGCTGGTCGTCACGGCCGCAGCGACCGCCGAACTTCACGGCCGGGCGATCGCCAACAGGCTCGTCCTGCTCGGCTTCGTCCCGTTGATCATCTCGCTGCTTCTCACTTTGTTGGTGCTCGGCATTCCCGCCTCGCACGAAATGAGCCCGGAGCGGCTCGAGGCCTTCAACCTGATGATGAGCGCGACTCCGCGCATCTGGCTCGGCGGCATCGTCGCCTACGGCGTTTCGCAATTCCTCAACGTGACGATCTTCAGCTGGCTCAAGGCCCGCGAAGGCGGGCGCCTGCTGTGGTTCCGGGGCGCGGTCGCCGGAGTGCTCAGCCAGATCGTCGACACGCTGATTTTCATCACCGTCGCCTTTTACGGCGTGTTCCCGATCGCCAACCTTCTGGTCGGCCAGATGATCGCCAAAGTGGTCCTGTCGGCGCTTCTGGTTCCGCTGCTCGTCTACGCGCTTGTCGGCATAGGGAGGGCGCTCGACCGCGCGCGATAGTGGCCTTCCTGCAACGGTTCCCAAGATTCGTTAACGGCCGCGCCAAGCTTGTAACAAGGCTGCCTTAATCGGCTAATAGCGGCTCCGGGGTTCCACCAATTTTGACAGGTCCGGGGGAGTTTCTTTCCGTGAAAAAATTCGTGCTGCTGTGCACGACGGCCATGCTGCCGTCGGCTGCTTTCGCCCAGTCCACTGGGACGATCACAACTGAAGAAGAGCAGATCGTCATCACCGGCGCCAAGACCAAACAGGTCGGCGGCTTTGAAGTGCCCGACACGACCAAGGCCAAGGCGGCGATCAACCAGGAGCTGATCGAACGGCAGCAATCGGGGCAGACGATTCTCAACGTCGTTAACCTCGTTCCCGGTGTGAACTTCACCAACTCCGACCCGTACGGCAGCTCGGGGGGAAGCATCCGAATCCGCGGCTTCGACGGCAACCGGATCAGCCTCACGTTCGACGGCGTCCCGCTCAACGACAGCGGCAATTACGCGATCTTCTCGAACCAGCAGCTCGACCCCGAACTGGTCGAACAGATCAACGTTGGTCTCGGCGTCACCGACGTCGACTCGCCGACGGCATCGGCGGCTGGCGGAACCATCAATTACCGCACCATCATGCCCACCGAGTCTTTGGGCGCGCGCCTTTCGGCGTCGCTCGGCACCTGGGACTATCGGCGCATGTTCGGCCAGTTCAACTCGGGCCGCCTGACCTCCATGGGAACGAAGGGCTGGCTCGCGGTCAGCCGTGCGAGGAACGACAAGTTCAAGGGCCCGGGCGAGATCAGCAAGCACCAGTTCAACGCCCGCATATATCAGCCGGTCGGCTCGGCCGGGGACTTCGTCTCCGTCAGCGGCCACTACAACCGCAACCGCAACAATTTCTATCGCAACCCGAACATCAACGACCTGCGGGCGATCCTCGGATCGGGAGAGATTCCGGCGACCCCGTCGCAGAATCCCCCGGGCACGTTCATTCCGACTGCAGCGAATCCCTTCCGGATCGGCTATTTCGACGGCGGCCAGGAAGACCTGGTGATGGAATTCGACAATCTGGCGGTGTGCAACCGCACCGTCCCGCAGGCGGGAACGGTGCAGAATGATAACGCCGGTACCGGCCCGAACGGAACCGGCGCGAACGCTCCGGCCCAACCGGTGGCGCCGTCCGGACCGAACTACGGCGTGACCCAGAACAATCCGCTGAACAGCTCAAGCTGCACCAATTATTACAACGTCCGCATCAACCCGTCGAACACCGGCAACATTCGCGGTCAGTCGCGTTTCACGCTGCGCGACGGGCTGCTTCTGACCATCGACCCGAGCTTTCAATATGTTCTCGCCAACGGCGGCGGTTCGACCGCGCTTGCCGAAAGCAGCGCTCGGGCGAGGGGCGGCAACCCGACCGGTCCAGGCGTCGATTTCAACGGGGACGGCGATTTCCTCGACTCGATCCGTTTCTTCACGCCCAACAACACCAACACGCACCGCATCGGCCTGACCAGCTCGCTGATCTGGCAGATCAGCCCGCTGCAGCGCGTCCGCGTCGCTTACACCTACGACCGCGCCCATCACCGGCAGACCGGCGAATGGGGCTTCCTCGAGCGTGGCGGCGATCCCGAGAGTCCATTCGGCGGCCGTAACGGGCGCCCTGTGTTGGACTCCACGGGCTTCAAAATTCAGCAGCGCGACCGCACCTCGATCGCTTTGCTCAACCAGATCTCGGGCCAGTACATCGGCCGCTTCTTCGACGAGAAGCTGAGGGCCGAAGTCGGCGTCCGCCGGCCCTTCTTCAAGCGCAACCTCAATCAGCATTGCTACACCGAGGCGCGCGGCTCCGGCTTTGCCTATTGCACCAGCGAGCCGGCAAGCAGCTTGCGGATCATCGGTCCGAACGATCCTGTTCCGTCCACCGGTCCGGTGCCATATTACGCGCCGTTCAAGGCTCAGTATAAGTACGGCAAGTTGCTGCCGAACATCGGCTTTACCTACAGCGTCACCAATCCGATCAGCATTTTCGGCAGCTATGCGAAAGGCTTCTCGGCGCCTCGGACGGACAATCTGTACCGGGCGCCGCGAGTGGACGTGAAGCCGGAGGAGACCAATGCGTTCGACCTCGGCGTCCGCTACACGACCAGCCTGATCCAGGCGCAGCTGGCGGCATGGAAGATCGACTATCGCAACCGAATCGTGAGTTCGTTCAACCAGGATCTCGGCATTTCGATCGACCGCAACGTCGGACGCGTCTCCAGCCATGGTTTCGACGGAAGCTTCGCAATCCGCCCGACCCGGCAGCTGACCCTGCTCACCCAGGCCAGCTACATCCGGCCGCGCTTCAAGGACAATGTTGAGATTGGCCAATCGACCGCCGCGGCCCTACCTGCGGGACTAATCTTCTGTTCGGGCACGCCGCCTACTGGCACCGCCACGGCGCTCACCTGCGCGCCGACCGCCGGCAGGATGGTTTCCGAGACGCCCAAATGGCAGTTCGGCGGCCGGGCCCAGTATCGCCTGAAGCAGCTGTCGTTCGGCATTCAGGGCAAGCGCGTTGGATCGCGCTTCGCAACCGACGTCAACGACGTGAAGCTCAAGGGTTATACGCTCGTCGATCTCGACGCCCGTCTGGACCTCGACGAGTGGGTCAAGACCAAGAACACCTACCTTCAGCTCAACGTCCAGAACCTGTTCGACACGTTCTACTTCGGGAACATCTCGACGCAGATCCGGGCGAGCGACAACCCCAGCTTTGCCGTGGGTGCGCCGCGCACCGTGTCGGCGACGCTGAACGTCGGCTTCTAAGCCTCCGGCTTCGATCGGATAAAGGGCCGGGCAGGAGCAATCCCGTCCGGCCTTTTCTTGTCCGCGCGATGCGACCCGCGTCGCTGCTCGATCAATCAATTGTAAGGAGGAGTGGTGGACGCACTAGGGCTCGAACCTAGGACCCGCTGATTAAGAGTTGGCTTTGGGGCCATTTTTCCACCTTTGTCCAAGCCCGTCCGAAATGCTCCATCGGCATCTCCAAAGAGGAGAGTAAGGCGCTGATTTAAGCGGAGACTTCATCAGCGGGTCTCTTCCACTCCTGTCCGATTTCGCTTACCATCATCCCTAGCCGATCACCCGCTTGGTGGAACCTATACGGAACCTATAGGGACCCGATGATGAGTTCATCCGTCAATAGAAACGCCATCGGAGCCGCTATCGCCAAGGCTCGTCGTGACCGCATTCAGGTCGAGCTCCTGGACGAGCAGGAGCCGGGTCTGCGGTTCCGCGCCGGCCAGCGTTCGGCCGGGTGGTCGCTTCTTGCGCGCCTGCATAATGGAAAGCGCAGCCGCATCAAACTTGGCGCCTGGCCGAAGATGGGCATTGCAGACGCTCGCCGCGCTGCCCGGACGATGCGCGTCAAGATCGACGGGGGCGCAGACCCCAATACCGACAAGCGCGAGGCAGCCCGCGTCGCGGCCCTGGAGGCTCGTAACCGCAAGACCCTTGGCGAGGTGCTGGACCTTTATGACGGTCTGGTGCTCGTTCAGCACCGTCGCGGCGCAGGGACCAGGCGCGCGCTCGACGGGCGCAAGGGACTTCTGAAGTCGCTGACGGACCGGGTGCCCGCC
>Ga0247719_1000660_pt1 | contig 18491 bp, 12 predicted proteins | sample 41E_DmetaG_FD_189046 | JGI IMG/M metagenome (GOLD analysis project Ga0247719, IMG submission 189046) | Soil microbial communities from hillslope of Landscape Evolution Observatory, University of Arizona, Oracle, AZ, United States - 4-1-E_D | ecosystem: Engineered > Artificial ecosystem >...
CGCCCCCGACCTCGCCGACGGGCGGCAACAACAGCAACCCCCCGGCGGGCCCCAAGCCCCAGAACGTCAACGTGACCGTCTCGAAGAACAGCAACGAGGCCCGGACGCCTTGGTCCGTGCCCGTCGAGGCGAACACCTTCCAATCCTTCACCGTGAAGCTCGCCATCTCGGGGTACGACAACAACCCCGCGGCCGCGGGCATCGCGAACATCGTGCTCGAGGTCAAGGACCAGAACAACACGGTCGTCAAGTCGGCGAAGCACCGCGGCGCGGCGGGCACGACGCTCACCCTCGACATCTCGCCCGCGGAGGCCGTCAACCTCGGCGACTGGACCGTCGCGATCCTCCCGCAGAAGGAGGGCGCGGCCGACCTTCCGGAAGGCCTCTACCGCTACACGCTCGACATCAAGATCGTGTACTGAGGCGCGCGTCCCCCGGCCGTTGGAAAAGCGCCATATAGGACGCCGCCCGTTCCGCGTGCGTCATGGACCCCCGCGCGCGCCCGGGCGAGGTCATCGCCGTCTCGGCCATCGGTCGCGACCGGCGCGGCCTCATCGCCGCGCTCTCGGGGACCGTCACCGACCTCGGCGGCAACATCGTCCACGTCGAGCAGTCCTCGATCGCGGGCCTCTTCTCCATGTTCATGCTCGTCGAGCCCGAGAACCTGCCCCCGGGCCTCGACGCCTACCGCTTCGCCTACGAGCTGAGCATGCGCGGCCGAGACCTCGGCCTCGACGTGCGCGCCGAAGTCGAGCGGCCCGAGTCCGCCGCAAGCCGCGTCGACAAGGACCTCCGCGTCATCACGATCGTGGGGTCCGACAAGCCCGGCGTCATGCACGCGATCGCGTCCACGCTCGCGCAGGCGGGCGCGAACATCGAGCGCCTGCACCACGTCGCGCGCGGCGATTTCATGGCGTTCGACATCCTCGCGGACGTGCGCGGCGTCGACTTCGAGCGCCTGCGTCACGACCTCCGCGCGACGTGCGAGCGCGTCGGCGTGGACGCCGTCGTGCAGCCCGACAGCATGTTCCGCACGCGCAAGCGGCTCGTCGTCTTCGACATGGACTCCACGATCGTCGACGGGGAGGTCATCGACGAGCTCGCGCACGCGGCGGGCGTCGGGTCCGTCGTCTCCGAGATCACCGCGAAGGCGATGCGCGGCGAGATCGACTTCCAGGAGGCGCTCAAGGCCCGCGTGCGGCTCCTCAAGGGGCTGCGCGTCGAGGACCTCGAGCGCATCGCGGATTCTCTCAAGCTCACGCCGGGCACGTTCGACCTCGTGACGACGCTCAAGGCGATGGGCTTCCGCCTCGCGCTCATCTCGGGCGGTTTCACGTTCTTCACGGATCGCCTGAAGCGCGACCTCGGCTTCGACCACGCGTTCGCGAACGAGCTCGAGATCAAGGACGGCGTCGTCACGGGCGAGGTCGTGGGCGGCATCATTGACATGGCGCGCAAGGGCGAGATCCTCCGCGAGCTCGCCGCGCTCGAAGGCCTCACGCGGGACGAGGTCGTCGCGATCGGCGACGGCGCGAACGACCAGGTCATGATCCGCAACGCGGGCCTCGGAATCGCGTTCAACGCGAAGGACATCCTCAAGCGCGCGGCGGACGGGTCGATCTCGAAGTCCAACATCCGCGGGCTCCTCTACGCGCTCGGCGCAACGACCGCGGACGTGAAGCGCTTCACCGGCGACGCGTGAGCCGCGCGGCCGCGGCGAGTCCGAGCGCGATCGCAAGGAGCGCGGGGCCCGGCACGCCCCTCGGCGCGGGCGCGGGCTCGACGTCCGGCTCGCCGGCGTCCGCGGGCTCGAGCGGCTCGGCGGCGTACGCGGAGAAGGAGGCCCGCGCGATCGCCGCGTTGCCGGCCTCATCCCAGGCCTTCAGAAGGAGCGTGTGCGGTCCCGCCGAAGCGCGAAGCGCGACGCGGCCCGCGCCGCCGCGGTCCGTCTCGTGGACGGCGACGTCGTCGAGCCACACGACGACGCGGACCGCGTCGTCGCCCGCGCGCCACGAAACGAGGATTTCGCCCTCGAGGCGGCGCGCGCCGTCCTCGGGCGAGACGATGGAAAGCGTGGGCGGCGTCGCGTCGCGCGGCGCGCTCGGCGTCGCGGGCGCGGGGTCCTCGACGGGGGCTCGCTCGACGAGGAGCGTCCCCACGGCGGTCGCGGCCTGACCGAGCGTGTCGCGCACCGTGAGGCGCACGACGACGACGGAGGGCTCGCCGAATCCGGTCCAACGGACGCGTTCGCCGCGCGCGTCGACGGTCCCGTCGTCGTGGACGTCCCAGGACCACTCGACGACGCCGACGTCGTCGGTCGAGGCGCGGCCGTCGAAGACCACCGGCTCGCCGACGACCACGGCGGAGGGCTCGAACGTCAATCGCGCGACGGGAGGCTCGTCGGTCGTCCGGTCGGGCGCGATGACGCGGATGGTGGCGTTCGCGCGCGCGACGGCCCCCTCGAGGTCCGTCACCGCGACCTCGACCGAGCGCGCGCCCGGCGTGTCGAACGTGCGGTTCGCGCGCGGACCCGACGCACGGACGCCGTCGTCGAAGCGCCACGCGATGGACGCGATGCCGAGGTCGTCCGTGGACCCGCTCGCGTCGAACACGACCCGCGTGCCGACGGGGACGGACCCGTGCGCCGCGTCCGTGACGAGCGAGACGCGCGGCGGCTTGTTGCCGCCCATCGCGGCCCGCACCGCCGCGAAGGCGTCGACGAGGCCGTGGCCCCAGTCGGGGCGGGGATTCGGCGGGCGCGAACCATCGGGCAGCGTCGCCGTCGAGGCGAGCAGGCGCTTGAGGTCGGCGGGCGCGAGGGAAGCGTTCGCCTGGAGCATGAGGGCGAGGATGCCCGCGACGTGCGGCGTCGCCTGGCTCGTGCCGGAGGATTCGCGCGCGCCGCGCGCGGCCCCCGGGACGGCGTCATGGCTCGCGCCCGTGATCGCGACGCCCGGCGCGACCACGTCCGGCTTGATCGCCCCCGGGCACGTCGAGGCGCCGCCGGGCCCGCGCGAGGAGAAGCCCGCGAGCGTCGCGTCCGCGCGATCCTTCGAGCCGCCGTCGTCCACCGCGCCCACGGTGATCGCGGCGCAGGCCATGCCCGGGTTCCCGACGCGGTTCGAGCCCGTGTCCCCGCCGCAAAGCTGCCGGTCGGCGCTCGAGGGCGCCGGGCCGCAGTTCCCCGCGGCGACGACGACCGCGACGCCCGCCGCCGAGAGGCGGTCGATCGCCTGGGCCTCGGGCGAGCTCGTCGAGCCCGGGGCGTGCGTGGAGAAGCTCACCGAGACGACGCGCACGCGCTCGGCCCCGGTCGGTTGGCCGAACCGCGTGCGGCCCGCGTTGAACTCCTCGATCCATTTGAGGCCGCGCAGGAGCCCGCCGCTTTCGAGCGAAGCGAGCGAAGGCGCGATCTTCACGACGACGAGCTTCGCGCCGGGCGCGACGCCTTTCGGGACGCCGCCCGCCGCGTCGCCGCGACCGAGAAGGATGGACGCGACGTGCGTGCCGTGCCCGTTCGTGTCGTCGGGCGCGGTCGAGACGTCGCGCGCCGCGTAGCAGGTCGCGTCCGTTCCGGCGGGATCGGAGACGGGATTCGAGCAGGGGGAAGAGACGTCGAGGCCCGCGAGGAACGCGCCCGCGAAGGTGGGATGCTCGACGTCGACCCCCGTGTCGAGCACGGCCACCGTGACGCCCGCGCCGGTGATCGCGGGAAGATGCGTCTCGACGCCGAGGCCGTCGTGGCCGCGCACGCGCAGGACCGCGGTCGAGGCGCCGAGCGCCGCCGCAAGAGGCGCGGCCGCAAGGAGCGCGGCGAGGGCGAGGACGGGAAGAAGGCGGACCCTGGTCAAGCGCGAGGCTCCAGCCCGCGGTCGTTCGTCCGGGTCCTCTTAAAGGTTGCCGGCCGCGGGCTGACCGCGCCGGCCCTCGCGCGGCGGGCCGCGGTCGCGCCCTCAAGACCGCGCGAGCACGCGCCAGCCGCCCGCGAGCCTCCGCACGCGGGCGGGCCCCCATTCCCCTTCCTCGTCCTTGAGCGGGCGGAAGGCGAGCGGCGCCCCGAGGTCGCGCGCGAGCGCCCAGGCGGCGCGCTGCAGCTCCTCCGGGAGGCGGCGCGCGACGACGAGATCGGATCCCGCGTAGAGCGCGCGGTCGGGGCGGACGAGGTCGTCGAGGGCCGCGCGAAGCGGCGAAGGAGCCTCGAGGACGCCGGGATCGACGTCGGTCACGAGGACGTCCGCGCCGCGCTCGGCGAAGGCGAGCGCGAGATCGAACCGCCGCCCCGCCGCGACCTCCGCGACGCGGCGCGCCCCGGGGAAGGCGACGAGGACGGGCGCGTCGAGCGGGTCCGGGGTCACGCGCGGCAAGGCGCGGCCGGGATGAAGAACGTGCGCCTGGCCCGGCCGTCGGGGGATTCCGGCAAGGTTTTTCGCCCGCTTGGCGTCTCAAGGGCGTGCTCATGATCCATTTCCGGAACTTCGAGCACGAGGACCTCTTCGACGTCGTGCGGCTCGCGAACGCGAGCCTCCAGGAGTCGTACGACGGCGGGCTCTTCCTCCAGCTCGGAGACCTCTATCCGGACGGATTCATCGTGGCCGAGGGCCCGAACGGGATCCTCGGTTTCCTCCTCGGCGTCGTCGAGCGGGCGTACGAAGCGCGCATCCTCATCCTTGCCGTGGACCCGCGCCACCGCAAGCTCGGCGTCGGGTCGCGGCTCTGCCGCCTTTTCGAGGAGCGGTTCGCGCGAAGCGGGATCCGGCGCATCAATCTCGAGGTCCGGGTCGCGAACGAGCCCGCGATCCGCCTCTACGAGAGTCTCGGATTCGAGCGGAAACGCGTCATCGACCGGTATTACGCGGACGGCGAGGACGCTTACGTGATGTCCAAGATCGTCGGTTGACGGCGTTCGATTCATGAGGGAGGGCGGCCCTCGCGGCCGCGTGCTCCTCCGGTACCGCGCCCAGGGCGACCGCGTCTACGTCGCGATCGGCGACCGCGTGGAGAACGAGACGCGCCTCTGGCAGACGCTTGCGCGCTGGGGCGTCCAGACCCAGTCCGAGGCCGTGAGCCGCACGTCCCTCGAGTTCCGGCGCTGGATCCCGCGGGACATGTTCCCGAAGCTCGAGAAGGCTGCCCGCATGCTCCGCTGGCGGCTCGAGCCCGAGGCCGGGGAGGCGGTCGTCGGCGGCGGATCCGCCCGCCAGGCGTACGAGTCGGAGCGTCCCGTCGACGTCGCGACCGTCCTCGACCTCGCGAAGCATGAGGAACCCCTCCAGGCCGCGACCGTCCTGCGCGCCGCGCGCGTGAAGCTCGCGACCTTCGCGGCGGAACGGCCGGGTTTCGCGACCGAGGCCCGGCGCGACGTCGCGACGCTCGACGCCGCGATCGAGAAGTTGCGCGCCGAGGCCGAGCGCCGGCAGGCGGCCGCGAAAGCCGACGAGAAGCGCGAACTCTCGTCGCTCGTCGTCGGCGTCGCGAGCGAGGACGTGTGGCGCGCGTTCGAGACGCTCAGGAGCTTGCGCGACGCCGCGCGCCGGCTCGAGCCGCTTGCGCGCCGTCCGACGCCGACGGTCGAGCTTCCGGCGGAGCTTCCGCGCTTCCGCGGGCACCTGCGGCACTACCAGGAGGACGGCGTCAAGTTCCTCCTCTCGCGCAACCTCAACGCAGTCCTCGCGGACGAGATGGGTCTCGGGAAGACGGTGATGGCGATCGCCGCCGTCGCGGCCGCGAACGAGCGCGCGCTCGTCGTCGGACCCGCGAACGTGCTCTACAACTGGGCGGAGGAGGTCGTCCGCTTCACGGGCGAGATGGCGTGCGTCTGGCACGAGCGACGCGCGATAGGGCCGCGCGACGCGCGCTTCGTCATCACCTCGTACGATTCGATGCGCACGCTTCCCGACGACCTCGTGGACCCGGCCGACCGCGCGGTGCTCATCCTCGACGAGGCCCATCTCGTGCGCAATCCCGAGACGCAGCGCGCCCAGCTCGCGCGCGCCCTCCCCCAGACGCGCCGCATCCTTCTCACCGGCACGCCGCTCGTCAACGGCATCGCCGATTTCTACGAGCTTCTGCGCCACGTCGACGCGCTCCGGTGGACGTCGCGCGCGAGCTTCCAGGAGACGTGGGTCGTCGACCCCGACCTCTTCAACAAGTATCCGCAGGTCCGCAAAGCCACCGCGGACTTCATCCAGCGCGCGACCGCCGACGTCGTGCTCCGCCGTCGCAAGGAGGAGGTCCTCGCCGAGCTGCCGCCGCGCACCATCTCGGTGCGGCGGCACGACCTCGCCCCGGAGGACCTCGTCGCCTACCGGCGGCTCGAGACGCGCGCCGAGGAGGCGATCCGCGAGCGCAGGACCGACGTCGCCGTGTTCGCCGCGCTCCACGCGCTCCGACAGCACCTCTCGACGGCGCGCGTGCCCGCCGTGCTCGAACGCGTCGAGGAGCTTCTCGAAGCGGGCGAGCGCGTCGTGGTGTACAGCCATTACCTCGAGCCCCTGCGGAAGCTCGCCGAGGCGCTCGGCGACAAGGCCCGCATGCTCTCGGGCGAGACGCCCCCGCGCGAGCGCCAGGCCATCGCGCGCACCCTGGGCGAGGCGGGCAGGCACCAGGTGATCCTCGCCCAGATGGAGGCCGGCGGCATCGGCATCAACCTCACGGCCGCCCGACACGTCCTCTTCGTGCACTTCGGCTGGACCCCCGCCGCGCACGCGCAGGCGATGGACCGGGTCCACCGCATCGGGCAGGACCGGCCGGTGCTCGTCGAGTTCTTCGTGACGCCCGACACCATCGACGAGCGGATGATCGACATCCTGCTGCGCAAGGAGGCGGACCAGAACCTGGTCCTCGCGGACGCCTCGGACGTCCTCAACCGGGAAGCGGTCCTGAAGCTCCTCGCGGACAAGCTCGCGGAGGCGCGGGAGGCCGCCGACGCCGCGACCTTCGACGGGTCCGGGCAGGCGGCCCCGAAGGGGTCACGCGCGAGACCGGCTCCCGGCGACGGCAAGCCATAAATAGGCCATGCCCCTTCTTCGGCCCGTTCCGGGAGATCGTTCTCCATGTCCAAGGGTACCCCGTCACTCGGCAAGCGCAACTCCAAGACGCATGTGCGCTGCCGCCGCTGTGGTCGCCACAGCTTCCACGCCTCCAAGCGCTACTGCGCCGCCTGCGGCTTCGGCAAGAGCGCGAAGCGCATGGTGCGCGCGGTGAGCCACAAGGCCAAGGCGCGCCGCAAGCAGTCGCCGAAGGTCCACTAAGGCGGTGGCGATGGCGAGGAAGGCCCGACGGAGCTCCATCCGCTCCGCCGGCCGCGCCGAAGAGGCGGTCATCCTCGCCCACGCCCGCGCCCTCCTCGACCACCCCGAACGCGCCGTCCCCCGCTGCGAGGGCGGCTGCGTCCTCTTCTCCCCCATCAAGGCCGCCGAGAAGGCCGTCCGCCGCATCCACGCGCACCGCGAGGACGCGGCGAAGCTCCAGAAGGCCGCGCGACGCGAAGGGAACCGCATCGCGCGCGGCTACGCGGCCACGCTCCTCGTCGCCTCCGAGACGAAGCTCGCGTACCTCGCGAACCTCAAGCTGCCCACGGGCACCGTCGTGAGCTACGCGCTGCGCGGCAAGGCCACGCCGCACGTCCTCGCGGGCCTCCAGCACCACACGGACCGCGAGCTGCGCCTCCTCTCCGTCTTCCCGTACGTGAAGCGGCGCGGGCTCCACGTGTACAGCCTCGAGGATGGCCTCGTCTGCACGGGCGCGAAGCCGCGCCCGCCCGCCGCCTTCGTGGACGAGAAGCTCGACGCCCTCGGCGCCCGCCGGGACGCCGCGAACCCCGCGCTCGCGCGCTGCCCGCACGCGGCCGCGGGCGACCGCGACCTCGTCGTCCTCACCTGGAAGAGCGCGGGCGTCGCGATCGAGCTCTGCGAGGACTGCCTCGACGACGAGGGGAACAGCCTCGCCGAGGTGTACGTCCACGTCTCCATGCCTTCGCCCTGGAAGGACTGGCGCGCCGAGGTCCGTCTCGCGCCCCTCGCGAAAGCCGGCGCGCGCGCAGGGGACGCCGCGCCCGCCGCCTCGACGCCGCGCGACGTCGAGGAGCGCTACCTGAAGCTGGGCCTCAACGACGCGGCGTTCCTCGCCGACGCGCGCTCGCGCCTCGCGGCGACGCTCGAAGCCGGGTCCGGGCTCAGGATCGTCGCGGGCCGCACCGACTACGGCCGCGACGTCGACGCGCTTGCGACCGCGCTGGACGCGACGCCCCTCGAGCGCCACGCGCTCGCCGCCGCGCTCGACGACCACACGAAGCCCGTCGTCGTCCTCGACCGTCCGAGCGTCGCGCGCGTCCTCGAGGCCGTCTGGCCCGAGCGCGGCCGCGCCGCGCTCGCGGCCATCGGCGGCGAAGAGGCCGCGAAGCTCCACCGCGCGGAATCCACCGCGGCGGAGATCCCCGACGTCCTGCGCCGCGCCGACGCGCTCGCGGGCCGCGCCCGCGTCGAAGCCGCGCTCCCGCGCTACGCCGCGCTCCCGCCGCTTCCCGCCTTCGCGGACAAGGCCGCGCGCCTCTACCGCGCGAAGGGCCGCGACGACCTCCTGCGTTTTCTCGCAGGCGACCGCCCCGCGAAGGAGCGCGCGGTCGCCCTCGCGTTCCTCAAGGCGCTCGGCGCCGCCCAGACGCAGGCGTGGCGCTTCAGCGGCCTCGACGAGGACGGCGCGAACTTCGTCCTCGAACCCGCGCGCGACCTCCTCGAGGGCCCGCCCGAGAATTACCACCGGGCCCTCGCGGAGCTCTCGCGCCGCGCGGGCGTCATCGAGACGTTCGAGCCGGTGCGGTGACGCCGGGCGCGCGCCGCCCGCGCGGGGCTCACCGTGCCCTTGAAATAGGGGAAATGCCATCGTCGCTTGCCCCAGGACCCCCCGGTCCTGCGGAAAATCCACACCGGGCTTGTGGTCTAGTGGTTATGATACCTCCTTGACATGGAGGTGGTCGGCGGTTCGAATCCGCCCAAGCCCACTGGCCTCCGCGAGGGGGTCGAAATCGGTCGCCGTCGCGTGACCGATCAGCCGCGTTCGGGCGCGTAGATCAGCGGTAGATCGCTCCCTTGGCATGGGAGAGGCCGCGAGTTCAAATCTCGCCGCGTCCACTTCGCACACCTGCGCGATCCTCCTTTTCCGATTCGAATTCCAGATCGCGCCTGCGGGGAGGAAAGCATTGAAGGCCCCCGCCCGCAATTTTGATATCGTTCCCCCATGCGGCGGCTCCTCGCGGCCCTCCTTGTTTTCCTTGCCTGGCCCAGCGCCGTCGCGGAATCCGATGAACCCGTTTGGCCGAATGGCGCTTATAATCCGTATGACCGGACGCCGATCCGGGTTTGGCTCGACGAAGGGAACCTGACCGCGAAGACCCGAACTTACCTCGACACCGTCCGTGAGGCCATGGCCTACTGGGAAAACGGAGGGAACGGCGCGATCCGCTGGAACGTGACGTTCAGTCTGTCGCCGTCACTGAACGAATCTGACCTCGTCGTTCGATTCGATCCCGCCGCAACCCTGCACTGCGGACTCGAAATCGGTGTCGGATGCGGCGGATATGGCGTTAACCGCAGCCATCGCGGAATCGTTCGGCTTGCACTCTACCAAGAAGTGCCGCCTGGCACTGCGGTCCTTGAGGTTCGCCACCGCAGCTATGATGCCATGCGCGACACCGCCATCCACGAGTTCGGCCACGCCCTCGGCCTTCCCCACTCGGACGATCCGTTGGACGTCATGTATCCCGAAAGCGATACCCACCGCTATGCTGATTCTCCGGACTCGCTCCTTCCCCACGCGGAAGTCGTAAAGTGGATGGGTTACGCGGTTGGCGCGGTCGCGGCGATCATGGGCGCGCTGTTCCTCGTGCACAGGATTCAGGACAACCGAGCCCAGCGTCGCATCGAACGCATGCTCGTAGAAGCCGAGCGATCGATGGCTGAACGCCCTCGCCGCTGACTCACCCCGTCGGATCCCGTCCCCAGTTCATGAGACTGAACCGCCAGTCTGTGTCCGTCACGTCCCCCTCGGGCCTCTGCGCCATGTGGCGATGCACGTACCCGACGACCTTCCGCATGTGCGCGTAGTCGTCGTCCGTGTAGTCGTCCTTCGTCTTGCGCAGGATGTCGATGATGCGGCGTCCCGACGCGTGGCCGACGCTTTCCGCGCCCGGCGCGTCCTTCGCGCCCACGCTTTTCGATTCCTCCGTTTGAAGCCACGCTTCGAGGTCCGACGGGCTCATGTTCACGGCCTCGCGGAAATCCTTCCGGATCTCCTTCTTCTCGCCGTCGTCCATCAGTCGGCCTCCCGGAGCTCCTCGCCCTTGTGCGCCGCGCGCGCGCCCGTCGATCCGCTCTCCACGATGTAGCGGGGGTCGTCCTCGCTCGCGACGTACCGGAAATCCTCGATCGTTCCCGGCTCCTTCGCGATGCGCACGATGCGGCCCTCGCTCGTGCCCTGGGCGTGGTCCCACGCCACGTGGTCGCCGACTTTCCATTCCTTGGCGCTCATGCGGCGGATTCGGAAGGCGCGCGGCGTCAGGGTTGTGGCCGAAGGGCGACCCCCGCGCGCACCCTGGAGACCCCCTGTTTTTCGCTGAATTTTATATCATCCAGGGTGTTAGTCCCGGGTGCGGGCGAGCGGGCGAGCGTTTGCGTATCTCGTGACGTTGATCTTCCTGCTCTCCGGCTGCGTGTCGCCGACGGTGACGGGCCCGCCGCTCCTCGGCGCCGGCGACGTCCCGCTCGGCGGCCTTCCGCCTCTCGACCCCTTCGAGGCGACCGCCGTTGCGACCTCGGTCGGCATGACCGTGAATCTCGCGGCCTTCGCGGGCGGGCTCCTCACGCTCCCCGCCGCCGGCGCGGGGCCGGTGTCCGTCGGACCGGTGGGCGCGGCCGACCTCGCCGCGCTCCAGGTCGTGACGCTCGCGAAGCCGCTCGGATGGGAGGAGGAGAACCGCGACTATCCCGTCATGCGCTACGGCGACGAGGTCGTGGTGACGGGCCTCGACGGACGGCGCCTCGTGCGCGTGGACGGCCGCGACGACGTGCTCGCGGTCCCGGTCGAGATCGTCGACGGCGTCGCGCGGCTCGCGCTCGACGTCCTCGCGGGCGGGGGCGCCGCGGCCGCGGGGGCCGCCACCTCGGACCGATGGGTCGTGTCGCACGTGTACAACCTCTCGGGCTCGCTCGTCGTACCGTCGCAGCCGATCGCGCTTGCGAGCGCGCTCGACGGCGCCTACCTCACGCTCGCCTCGGCGGGCGGAATCGTCGTCGACGCGCTCCCGTCCTTCGATGCGTACTGGATCCCGAAGCCTGCCGCGATGGCGAACGTGAAGCTCGACCTCGCGGGAAGCGCCGCCGCGCCGCCGTCGCCGACGGGCGAAGGCGTGCCCGCCGCGCCGGAGGCGCAGGTCGAGCTCAAGAGCTGGTTCGGCACCTACCTGCGCTTCGCGACGGACCCGACGCGCGGGTCGACCGTCGTCCAGGGGAACCATCCGGCGGACGGCTGGCGCTGGACGATGGAGCGCGCGAACGGGACCGGCCGGTTCCGCTTCGGCGATGTCGTGACGTTCGACTATCGCGCGATCGCGCTCGACGGGCCCGAGGGCGAACTGCAGCTTGCGGGCCACCGGGACGGGCGCCTCGCGATGCAGCCGCGCGCGCTCGCGAACGGGACGGAACGGTGGACCCTCGTGAACCCGCTGGACCGCGCCTCGCGCGACGCCGTGCGCCTCACGGACAGCGTCGCCCTTCGCAACGAGGCGACCGGATTCTACCTGAACGCCGAATCCGACAAGGAGCGCGTGAGCGCCCGCGCCCGCGTCCCTTACGAGTACGAGACGTGGCGCCTGTTCTCGCCCATCGAGGAGGACCGCCCCAAGGGCGAACACCTGCGCGGCGGGTCCTCCATGCGGCTTCTCACGCACTTCGGTCGCTTCCTCGCGCTCGGCACGGGCGAGAACGCGACGCTCGTCGACGTGGACGACGGGTCGCCGATGAGCACGGACTTCTTCGTGTGGCGCGTCGGGCAGCCGACGTTCACGGGCCCGCTGCGCTACGGCGACCGCGTGATGGTGGCGCGCAGCCTCGGGGCGTTCATCGGGATGGACCCCGTGAACCGGAGTCTCGAACTCGGTCTCCACAACTGGCGTGACGTCCTGTGGACGCTCGCCCACCCCTCGGACCTCTCGAGTGCGGCCGTCATCGGCGCGGGCGACCGCGTGATGCTCAAGGGCGAGAATGGCTTCGCCGCATTCGCAGCGCAGCGGGACGCGAATCATTTCGACGTCGGCGGCGTGCGCAACGAGGATGCGTCCGCGTACGAGACGTACAGCGTGGGCGTCGTCGAAGACGGCGTCGCCTCGGGCGTGCCCGACGCGACGGGCGCCATTCGCGCCCGGGACGACGTCGTCCTCTCGACGGGATATGGTCTCGCGCAGTGGACCGCGCTCACAACCGACGTGCCGCACGCCGCGACGGCCGCCCGCGACGACCCCCAGTCGGGATTCTTCATCCGTCTCCGCGCCGACCCCGACCACGGCGGCGCGCTATGGACGGGCGACCACGTGGTCATCCAGGACGGTCTGGGCCGCTACCTCACGATGGCCGGAAATCGGATCGAATTCACGGCGACGGATGCCGGCGGCGATTCGACCTTCGCGATCAACATCGCGGGCGGCCCACGCGAAACGCGCGTTCCGATCAAGCCGGGTCTCGGCATCGTGATCGAGAAGCCGAGCCGCGGCCTCGCGATCCACGTCGAAGCGGGGGCGACGAAGCTGACGACGACCTCGAACCGCGCAAGTGTCCGCTGGACGCTCGAGGCCCCCGCGCTCGCGCCCGCCGACCCGCCGACGACGGGCCAAGTCCGGTACGGCGACCCGGTGAAGCTGCGCGCAACGGGCACGACGCGCTACCTCGAAGCCCTCGACAGAGCCTCTGACTTCGGCGTGAAGCGCGATGGGACGCGCGAGTCGCCCTGGTCGACGTTCGTTCTCGTGGACGAGAAGGGGACGACGCACCGCAAGAACGTCAACAACGGCCAGGTCGTGTTCCTCCGCACGATGCACGGACGCTTCGTCGAGACGGCCTACTGCGGCGTGACGCTTGCGGGTTGCACAACGAAGGACGGCCTCACGCGCGCGAGCATCCCCTCGCCCGGGCGCAATCCCGAGAGCTTCGACGAGAACCGCATCGTCCGCTTCCGGCTCGACGGCGCGGGCGAGGTCACCTACGGCAGCACCATCCGCATCCTCGACGACCACGACAGCAAGGCCTTCGGCGGACACGGCGAGGCGAAGCCGCTCGGAACGTTTGTCATCGAAGGCGTTCCCGCCTCCGAGCGCGGCGCGACGATTTCGCCGGGCGCGCTCGTCGCGTTCGAGACCGAAGGCCGCGGGGCCCTGCGCGTCGCGGCGGGCGGCGTCTCGCACGTGCCCGGCACGCGTGACGCCTTCCGCCTCGAGGCCGCGGTGAACGTCGACCCCCGCGCGCCGTTCCGCTACGGCGATCGCGTGGACATCCTCGACGCGAAGGGCGCGCGCCTCGTCGGCGCGCCCGGCGGCGCGAAGGCCGTCGACTCCGTCTCCATCGTTCCGGACGGCTGGCGCCTCTACAGCCGAGACTTTCCTGGCTCGGGCTACGTCCGCGACGGCGATGTCGTGAATCTCCGGAGTCCCGACGGCGGTCGCATCGACGGCGTGTCCATCCGGCTCCTCGCGGGGGCCGTGCCCCAGCAGGCGCTGCACTACGGCGACACGGTGCGCGTCATGAACGACAACGGCTTCGGCCTCGTCGCGACGGACACGTTCCAGTCGTACAAGGTCGTCGCGGAGGGCGCCGGGACGCATTCGTGGGAGAACTGGATCCTCGAGCCCGTGGGCGCGGCGTCGGCCGACGGCGTCCTGCGCCTGCGCGACCCCATCGCGCTCAAGTCGAGGCATGGCACGTACCTCTCCGCGCAGGCGCCGGCCTCCGCCCCGACGAGCCACAACACCCAGGGCGCAAAGGTGGATGCCGCCACGACGACGCCATACGCATGGACGCTCGTCGACCCCGAGAACCCCGCGAGCGTCCGGCCCGTGAAGCCCGGCGACCGGTTCCAGATCCGCACCTCGCCCGAACCGCAGGGCGCGTGGCTCCTGCGCGGCTTCTGGGATTCGCACCACAAGGGCCGCTTCGGCACGGTCGACGCGCGCATGGACGGCGTCGGCAGTTTCTACGAGCGCTGGAGCTTCCTCCCGCCGATGGGCCTCGAAAGCAACGCGAAGCCCGTCCAGATGCGCAACGTCATCGTCCTCGAGCACCTCGGGGGCGGGAACCTTTCGCGCGCGGCCGGGGGCGCGGTCACGCTGAAGAGTGCCCAGGGCATCGACGAGCAGTGGGTCCCGATCCTCCGCTCGGAGCCCGGCAACCGGGCGCGCCTCTTCTTCGAGGACGTGATCGGCATCGCGCCCGAGGCCGGCTCCACCTGGCTCGGCGCGGACACGGCCGACAAGTCGAAGCTCAACTGGAAGCTCGACGGCACGGGCCCGCAGGGCCGCGTCAGCTGGGTCGTGGAGAACCCATGGGGCACGGCCCTCATGCCGGTCGAAAGCGGCGGCGAAGCCATGTTCCGGCTCGTCGAGCAGGACTCGGACGGCACGAGCTTCCAACGCACGCGTTATCTCCACGAGAGCCTTCGCGCCGACCCGGGTCACCCCGTCCAGACGCGCTGGAAGGTCATCGATCTCGGGCGCCCCGGCACCGTGCCGCTCGTGAGCGGCGAAGGCGTCGTCCTCGTGAACGACCGCGAGGGCGCGTTCATCGCCTCCGGTCAGCGCTTCACGAAAGACAAGGGGTCCGCCCTCTCGTTCGCGATCGTCTCCGCCCACGCGCCGTCCTCCCTTCTCTTCCTCGAGTACGGCGACCGCGTCCATCTCCGTTCCACGGGAGCGTCGGAAACCTACCTCTCGGCCGACGCCACGCTCCGCAAGGGCACGCCTCGGGCCGAGGAGACCTGGATCGTCGTCGACCCCGTCCATTGGAGTCCCTCCGCGCCGCTTTGGAGCAAGAGCCGCGTTGCGCTCCTGAACGTCGCGACCGGCAACTATCTCGGCGCCTCGGACCAGCGACTCGTCCCATGGCTCGACGAGGCCGCGACGCGCTCGACGTGGTGGGTCATGGCGACGCACGAAGCGGCGATTCCCGAACTCGACAGGAGCAAGGCGACGGCCAAGGCCACGTCGCTCATCGAGCTCGATGGCTTCAGCTCGAAGCAGCCGCTCGTCAGCACGCCCGGCGGCGGCGAGCGACCCTGGTTCCTCCACGTCTCCGCCTGCGGGTCTGCCCCCTGTCCACCGGCGCGCATGATTCCGTACGACGCCGCGCCCGGCGAGAACGGGGCCGCCCGACCGTACCGCGTCGACCTGCCTCCGCCGCCGATCCTCCTTTACCCCCCGTTGGACGGGAGCGAAGTCCCGCTCGTGACGCCGCCGACCGCGATCATCCCCGTCCCGGACGTGGACTGCCGCGGCCTCATGGGCATCGGCGCGGGTCGATGGGATCCCGCGACGTGCCGCGACTTCATCCTGTTCATCGAACCATCGAGCGGACGCTTCATGCTGAACGGCCCCGCGCGCGAAGGCCCGCTCGTCGACACGCTCGGCGCGATCACCGGCACGAAGGGGGCGCTCCTCCCGTTCCGTCCCCACATCCGATTCGAGCCGTTCTCGGTCATCTTCGACTGGATCTCCTACGCGGTCGGCTGGCGCGCCGACATGCCGTCGGTCGTCGGGACCGCGTTGGGCGTCTACCAGATCTACACGATGGAGTTCGAAGCCGCGCCGAGCCTCGAGCTCATGAACACGAAGATGGGTCTCGAAGAGGCGGTGCCGCTCAGGCGCATCGGTGCCTACCTCGGCTACGACCGCGAGACCGGCAGGGCGGACATCGTCAACCTCGACCGCGTGACCGTCTACGAATCGATCCTCTTCACAGGTTCGCTCGCCTCCGTCCTCACATTCTACGTACCCTGGTGGGCTTACGGCGGCGCGCTCGTGGGGAAGGCCGCGTTGCTCTACGTCGCTCAGGGCGTCTACGAGAACTCGCTCACGAAGACGATGAAGTCCGCTGCGGCCACGAAGAAGGCCGAGAGCGTCTTCCGTTGGGTGAAGCTCGCGATCAACTTCTTCCCCCTCGGCAGCCACTGGGCCGTCGATGGCGTCGCGTACGGTCTGCCGCTGCAGCAGGGCTATTCGGCCCCGCGCGTCTCGACGGTCGACATCGGAGCCGGATGGGAGCAATTCGTGCCGTTCGAGCATCAGGGTTCTCAGTACGTGCTCAGCCGGAAAGGGTCCCTCATGTCGGTCCATCGCGTCACGATTACAGGGGCCGCGAGCACGTCGCTTTCCGTAGGGTTCGAGAGGGGTTGGGACAAGGTGCGCGACGTCACGGTCTTCTCGGACCGCGTAGGCGACCTCTACCTCGTGGGTTCCGACGGAGAGACGGCGCGCGTCGCGAGCGTCGACCTGGTCGGCCGCAAGGTGAGCACCTTCACGACCATCCCGCTCAAGACGCAGGGCAAGCTCGTTCCGCTTTCCAGCTGGACGCACGGCGTCGGATACTTCGCGGAACGCCATACGAATTCGGTGCAGATCCACGCGATCGCGCTCGAACCGAGGACGCCTTGATCGCAGTCTCGGCCTCCGCGTCGGCCCGGCGCGGTCGTCGCCCCGCCGCAGCCGCGGGTGCGCGAAGTTCCAAGTGCGGATCCGGTCCTCCCCGGCTCATGAGAGTCCCTGCCGCTGCGCTCGCGGTCGCGGTCGTTCTCGCCGGCTGCCTCGGCGGCGTCCCCGCCCGCGACGCGTCCCGCGCCGACCTCGTCGGGACGCCCGTCGCCCCTTTCGCGTTCCACCCCGCGGTCGCCGTCTCGAAGGAGTGGCCCGGGTCCGAGCCCGTCGTCGCCGTCGCCTCCGACGGAACGCTCTTCGTCGAGGGCGTCGGCTTCGTCGAGGGCGGCCTCCTCGCCGTGAACAAGGTGTTCCGTTCCAGGGACGGCGGCGCGACGTGGATGGACGTGACGCCGGAAGGCCTCGGCGAGCAGGGTTCCGTGGACGGCTTCGTCGCGGTCGGGAACGGCGACCGCGTGTACGCGCAGAACTCGGGCGCGACGACGTTCCAGCTCTTCCGCTCGGACGACCTCGGCGAATCGTGGATCCCGCTTCCCGCGCCCAAGTTCCCGGTCGCGATGCACCGCAGCTGGATCGTGCCCGAGGGCGCCGCGACGCTGCACGTCGTGTACGAGGCGCTCCCGCCCTCCTACCTCGTGCCGCAGGTCCCGGCGAACCCGAACGAAGGCCTCTGGTACTTCCGCTCCGACGACCGCGGGCTCACGTGGAGCGCCCCGCGGCAGATCGACCCCATTCCGAACTTCGCGGGCCAGGGCAATCTCGTCGTCGCGAACGGCTCCCTCTACGTGCCCCGCTACGTCGATGCCGCGGACCCGCCGCGCTACGAGCGCGGGCAATGGTACCTGATCGCGAGCGAGGACGAAGGGAGGACGTGGGAGCGCCGCGAGATGTTCGCCCTCACGAGCGAGCTCGCTGGCGCGGTCCTGAGCCTCGCCGCCGACGGGCGGGGCGTCCTCCACTTCGCGTGGGCGCAGGCCGCGGGGAACGTCTCGCGCGTGTTCACGGCCTCGAGCGCGGACGGCGGCCGCTCGTGGAGCGCGCCGTTCGAGGTGAGCGCGAACGGCACGCAGGCGTTGCCGTGGATCGCCGCGCGCGGGGATGGCGAAGCGACGCTCGTGTGGTACGAGGCCGACGCCGAAGGCCTCGCGTCCCGGGTCGACGCGCCGTGGCACGTCGTCGCGGCGCGCGTCGCGGGCGCGCACGGCGAGGCCCCCGCGGTCGCGAGGACGCGCGTGACGGCCGACCCCGTGCACGAGGGCAACATCTGCGCGAAGGGCCCCGCGTGCCGTGGGAAGGACGATCGACGCCTGCTCGACTACCCCTGGGTCGCGTTCGGGCCCGAGGGCGAGGCCCACCTCGTGTTCGCGTCCACGATGTGGAAGCGGCCGAGCGCGTTCGCGATCCACGCGCGCGAGGCGCTCGCGGCGCCCTGATCCGCGGTTCGGCGCGCCGTCGCCGCAAAGCGCGCCCTCGCAGGGGGATCGCGCGAGCATCGCGATCGACGGGCGGCCGTGGGCGGGCCGATCGAGACGGAAGCTCGCCCACGCGTGGTTGTTCGAGACGTCGGTCTCCACGAAGACGCCGTTGGGGTTCGCGACGCTCGCCAGGTCGCAGACGCCGCGGGCGCGCCCGTGAGGTCGAGGCCCTGCCCGTCGACGGCCTGGTTGTACGGGTCGACCCGGCCCGGCGAGACGCCCTCCGCGCGCCCTCGCAGTCGAAGTACCGGCGGTCGGGCGTCCGCGAGGGACCCTCGAGCGCGTACCCGTCGATGAGGCAGAACGTCGACTTCACGGCGAAGGCCTCGCCG
>Ga0247719_1000662_pt1 | contig 18411 bp, 20 predicted proteins | sample 41E_DmetaG_FD_189046 | JGI IMG/M metagenome (GOLD analysis project Ga0247719, IMG submission 189046) | Soil microbial communities from hillslope of Landscape Evolution Observatory, University of Arizona, Oracle, AZ, United States - 4-1-E_D | ecosystem: Engineered > Artificial ecosystem >...
ATTATCGACCCCATCCATCGATCCTCAGCTGGTGGTCGGCAGTGTTCGAAATTCCCTGCGTCGCGATTGGCGGGATCACGCCCGACAATGCCAAGCCGCTGGTCGATGCCGGCGCCGATTTCATCGCCGTGTGCCAGGCGGTGTGGAGCGCGGACGATGAAGCGGCCGCGGTCGCGCGCTTCGCAGCGCTATTTTCCGGCGAGGAGGCATAGGCGGGCTTGCAACGCTTTCGCGTCCTCCAGTGCGTGGCCGTGAATGTCATTGTTGAAATAGGCCCAGCAGCTGCGCCCTGTGGCGCGCTGTCCTGCCAGCCAAGAGGCCCACTCCTCCATCTGCGCGTCGGAATAGCGTCCCCAATATTTGCCGCCGGTGCCATGGAAGCGGACGTAAGCGGTTCGGCCGCTTGCCCAGCGAGGCGAGACCAGACCCTGGAGGTCGTGGGCAACGAAGCCGGCGCCGTGGGCGTCGAGAGTTTCGGGCACCTCCTCGTCGTACCAGCTTGCGTGGCGGAACTCGACGACATGCTCGAGGTCGCGCGGCAGTTGCTCGAGGAAAGCGGACAGCCGGCCGGAGTCTTTGTGAAGGCTCGGCGGAAGCTGGTAGAGGATCGGCCCGAGCGCCGGGCCGAGCCGTCTGGCCAGGCCGATGAACTCGGCCAGCGCCTCGTCGATTCCGGCCAGCTTCTTCATGTGAGTGAGGAAGCGGTTGGCCTTGAGAGCGTAGCGGAAGCCGGGCGGCGCCTTTTTCCGCCAGCCCTCGAAGGTCGAGGGGAGCGGAAGGCGGTAGAAGCTGGCGTTGATCTCGACCGTGTCGAACTCGCTGGAATAATGGTCGAACCAGCGCTTCTGCGGCAGACCCTCGGGATAGTAGAGGCCCTTCCAATGGCGGTAGACCCAGCCCGAGCAGCCGACATGGATGCCATCGGGAGATTGCTCGCGGGAAACAGTTTCAGGCTGCATCGTTCCAGTTGGGGAACAACCTTTCCCACGGCCGAGAGTTTCGTGGGGTCGCAGGGAGGCGGATCGAATGCGGCAGTCGCTGGCCATTGCAGGCACCGCGATCGTCACCGCGGCGCTGACCAGCGCCTTCTGGATCGCCGCCTACAATCTTATGGGCTCGCCTGGAGCGCAAATCACTCCCGCGGGCGATATCGCGGTGGTCGATCCGCCCGGAGCGCCGCCGGTCGCGGTCGCCGAGGCTGTGGTGGTCGGTCCGGCGGGGCTTGCGATCCCGGTCGCCGGCGTCAAGCCGCAGGATCTGGTAGACACCTACACCCAGTCCCGAGCTGGCGGCGCGCGCGTTCACAACGCCATCGACATCATGGCGCCGGTTGGAACTCCGGTGATTGCCGCCGCGCCCGGCGTTGTGGAGCGAATCTTCTACAGCGAGGGCGGCGGCGGGAACACGGTCTATGTCCGCTCGGATGATGGCCGCTGGAGCTATTATTACGCCCACCTAAGCGCCTACGCGCCGGGCCTTCGCGAAGGCCAGCGGGTGCGTCGTGGGACTCCGCTCGGCTATGTCGGGCACAGCGGCAATGCCAGCCCGGATGGGCCCCACCTCCATTTCGCGATCAACCGGATGAACCCGGACGATCGCTGGCACCAGGGCACCCCGGTCAATCCTTACCCGCTGCTTGCCGGTCGAAGGGTCAGCGGCTAAGGCCGCGGCACTCCTTCCCATAAGTCAAGCAGGCGATCCATGAAGATCAGCGGCGTGGACATCCGTCCCGGCAACATCATCGAATATGAAGGCGGCATCTGGCGCGCGGTGAAGATCCAGCACACCCAGCCCGGCAAGGGTGGTGCCTACATGCAGGTCGAGATGAAGAACCTCGTCGACGGGCGGAAAACCAACGTCCGCTTTCGAAGCGCCGAGACGGTCGAACGCGTCCGGCTCGACACCAAGGACTTCCAGTTCCTCTACCACGACGGCGACATGCTCGTGTTCATGGACAAGGACAGTTACGAGCAAGTATCGCTGCCCGAAGACCTGCTCGGCGATGCCGCCGCCTTCCTCCAGGACGGCATGGACGTGGTCATGGAGCTGTACAACGAGCGGCCGATCTCGGTGCAGCTGCCCGACCAGATCGAGGCGACCATCGTCGAGGCCGACGCGGTGGTGAAGGGCCAGACCGCATCGTCGAGCTACAAGCCGGCGGTCCTGGACAATGGCGTTCGGGTGATGGTGCCACCGCACATCAGCTCGGGAACGCGCATCGTCGTCGATGTTTACAACCGCGAATATGTCCGTCGCGCCGATTAGGGCCAGCTGATACGTGGTCTCCCATTCCGGCCTTATCACCGTCATGACCCGCGCCGCGCGCAAGGCGGCGCCGCGACTTCGCCGCGACTTTGGCGAGGTCGAGCAGCTGCAGGTCAGCCGCAAGGGCCCAGCCGACTTCGTGTCGATGGCCGACAAGCGGGCCGAGGAGACGCTGATCGAGGAGCTTCGCATCGCCCGGCCCGACTGGGGAATGCTGGTCGAGGAAGCGGGCGCGATCGAGGGCAATCCCGACAAGCCGCGATGGATCGTCGATCCTCTCGATGGCACCGCCAACTTCCTTCACGGTGTGCCGCATTTCGCAATCTCGATAGCGGTCGAGGACCCCAATGGCGCGGGCGGCCGAGCCGAGATCACCCACGGCCTTGTCTACCAGCCGCTGACCGACGAAAGCTTCTGGGCGGAAAAGGGCAGGGGGGCCTGGCTCCAGGACCGCCGCCTTCGCGTGTCGGCCCGCCGCGACCTGTCCGAGAGCCTCATCGGCACCGGCATCCCGCATTGCGGCCGCGGCGTTCCCGAAAACTGGGCGAAGATCTACTCCGCCGTCGCCCCGCACGTGTCGGGCATCCGCCGCTTCGGCTCGGCCGCGCTCGACCTTGCCTGGGTTGCGGCCGGGCGGATGGACGGCTTTTGGGAAGACGATCTCGACCCGTGGGACACGGCGGCGGGCGTGCTCCTGGTCAGGGAAGCGGGCGGGTTCGTCACTGATTATCGCGGCTCCGACCGTTCGTTCGAGCGGCGCGAATATGTCGCCGCGTCCGGCGCCATCCACAGTCGCCTGCAAAAGCTTGTCGCCGGGGCATTGAGATGACGGCTCTGCCGCTTGCGGGCGAAGGGAGGCTGGCCTAAAGCGCCGCCAAATCTCGTGTCCCGGAGTTCCCCTTGGCCAGCGTCGCTGCCGACTATCTGCCAATCCTGCTGTTCCTCGGCGTAGCCCTTGCTTTGTCGTTTGGGTTTGTCGTGCTGCCGATGCTGGTCGCGCGGCTCACCGGCGCGCACCGGCCGGACCCGAACAAGCTCGCCGAATATGAGTGCGGCTTTCCCGCCTTCGAGGATACGAGATCGCAGTTCGACGTCCGCTTCTATCTCGTCGCCATCCTGTTCATCGTCTTCGACCTCGAAGCCGCCTTCCTCTTCCCCTGGGCGGTGTCGTTGGGGGCGGTTGGAATTGTCGGCTGGGCGGTGATGATGGTGTTCCTCGCCGAGCTGGCGTTCGGTCTTGCCTATGCGTGGAAGAAGGGAGCGCTCGAATGGGAGTGATCCTCGACCCCCGCGAGAACCGGCAGCCGACCGAGGAGGAGCTGGCGCGCGCCGCCGGCCTCGTCCCTGGCGGCGTCGACATGAAGCAGTTCGAGGAGATGCGCGCCGAGCTCGACCGCAAGGGATTTCTCGTCGCCAGCACCGAGGATCTGTTCACCTGGGCGCGGACCGGCTCGCTATGGTGGATGACCTTCGGCCTCGCCTGCTGCGCGGTCGAGATGATCCATGTGAACATGCCGCGCTATGACCTTGAAAGATTTGGCGTTGCTCCGCGCGCGAGTCCGCGTCAGTCGGACGTGATGATCGTCGCCGGGACCCTGTGCAACAAGATGGCTCCGGCGCTTCGGCGGGTCTACGACCAGATGAGCGAGCCGCGCTACGTCATCTCGATGGGCAGCTGCGCCAACGGCGGCGGCTATTATCACTACAGCTATTCGGTGGTGCGCGGCTGCGACCGGATCGTCCCGGTCGATATCTACGTCCCCGGCTGCCCGCCGACGGCCGAAGCCTTGCTCTATGGAATCCTGCAGCTGCAGCGGAAAATCCGTCGCGAAGGGACGATCGAGCGATGACGGTCGTGATCGGGCATGTTCCACGGATGGCCCCCGACGAGGGGGTGATCGACGCGGTTCGGGCCGCGCTTGGCCCATCACTGCTCGATGTCAGTGAACAGGTCGCCGAAATCACACTGACCATCGTGCGCGAGGAAATCGTCAGCGTGCTCAAGGCACTGCGCGGCACTCCTGGGCTCGAATATCAGCAGCTGATGGAAATCGCCGGGGTCGACTATCCCGACCGACCGGAGCGGTTCGAGGTCAATTACCACCTGCTGTCGCTGACCAGGAATCGCCGAATCCGGGTTAAACTATCCACCGACGAAAAAACGCCGGTTCCTAGTGTCACCTCGCTGTGGCCCGTCGCCGGTTGGCTCGAGCGTGAGGTGTTCGACATGTACGGCGTTGCCTTCGCCGGTAATCCGGACCTTCGCCGTATCCTCACCGACTATGGGTTCGAAGGGCATCCTTTCCGTAAGGACTTCCCTCTGACCGGCCATGTCGAGATGCGCTATTCCGAAGCTGAAAAGCGGGTCATTTACGAACCCGTGGCGCTTCCGCAGGACTTCCGCACCTTCGACTTCCTGATGCCCTGGCAGGGTCCTGAATATCGACTCCCGGGCGACGAAAAGGCCGAGCCGCAGGCGGTTGGCGGCCCCACCGGCGCTCCGGCGCCCTCGGGACCGATCAAGGTCGAACCCAAGCCGGGTGGGTTCACCCCCAAGACGACCGATACGCCGGCGGAAACTGGAGGCGGCGCACCCGCGGATAAGGAGGCAAGGCGCCAGGCGCGCAAGCCCGCCGCCGAGAAAGCCGAGCAGGAGGTCAGCAAGGACAGCGATGTCCCAGCGCCCAAAGGCCCGAAGAGCTCCGACCGAAGGCGGCCGGGCGGAGGGACTGCATGACCGACACCCGAACGCTCGAGGTCAATGTCGGCGCCGGCTTCGACCAGCCCGGCAGCAGCGAGACTGGCCCTGGCAACTACACGATCAACTTCGGTCCGCAGCACCCCGCCGCGCACGGTGTGCTTCGGCTGATCATGGAGCTCGACGGCGAGATCGTCGAGCGCGTCGACCCGCATGTCGGACTTCTCCACCGTGGCACCGAGAAGCTGATCGAATACAAGACCTACGCCCAGTCGATCCCCTATTTCGACCGGCTCGATTACTGCTCTCCGATGTGCATGGAGCACAGCTTCGTGCTCGCCATAGAGAAACTGATGGGCTGCGAAGTGCCGATCCGCGCCCAGTACATCCGGACGATGATGGCGGAGCTGACCCGCATCAAGAACCACATGCTCAACCTTGGCGCCCACATCATGGACGTCGGGGCGATGACCCCGAACCTGTGGCTGTTCGAGCTGCGCGAGGATCTCATGCAGATCTACGAGCATGTCTCGGGCGCGCGCATGCACGCCAACTACTTCCGGGTCGGCGGAGTCCATCAGGACATCCCGCCCAAGGTGCTCGACAAGATCGGAGACTTTCTCGACAACCGCCTGCAATTGTTCGAGGATGCCATCAGCCTCGTCGCCGACAATCGCATCTTCAAGCAGCGCAACGTCGACATCGGCACGGTCAGCAAGGAGGACGCGATCGCCTGGGGCTTCTCCGGCCCGATGATCCGTGCTTCGGGTATCGCCTGGGACCTTCGCAGGTCGCAGCCCTACGAAGTCTATGACCGCATGGACTTCGAGGTGCCGGTCGGCACCAACGGCGACTGCTACGACCGCTTCATGGTCCGGGTCGAAGAGGTTCGGCAGAGTTGGCGAATCGTCCGCCAGTGTTTGAAGGAAATGCCGCCCGGACCCATCGGAACGCTCGACCGCAAGGTTTTCCCGCCGGCCAGAGCGGAGATGAAAACCTCGATGGAGGCGCTCATCCACCACTTCAAGCTCTACACCGAGGGCTATCACGTCCCCGCCGGCGAGGTTTATGTCGCGACCGAGAGCCCCAAGGGTGAGTTCGGCGTCTATCTCGTCGCCGACGGCACCAACCGGCCCTATCGCTGCAAGATCCGGCCGACTGCCTTTTCGCACCTGCAGGCGATGGACTTCATGATGAAGGGCCACATGCTGGCCGACGTCACCGCAGTCCTCTCGGCGATCGATGTCGTCTTCGGGGAGTGCGACCGATAATGGCTGGCCAGGCGAGTATTCTCGATGATCCCGAGCAGCGCGCCCGCTGGGAAGGCTTCCAGTGGACGCCCGCCAATGCGGCGCGCGCCAGGGAAATCATTGCCCGCTATCCGCCTGGCCGGCAGGTCTCCGCGGTTATCCCATTCCTCGATCTCGCCCAGCGCCAGGTCGGGGCCGAGACCAACACTCAGGGCTGGCTGCCGATCCCGGTGATGGAGTTCATCGCTCGCGAGCTTGAAACGACCTATATCCGGGTGCTCGAGGTCGCGACCTTCTACACTATGTTCAACCTCGCCCCGGTCGGCCGCTTCCACGTCCAGGTGTGCGGGACCACGCCGTGCATGTTGCGCGGCTCGGACGAGGTACTCGAAGCCTGCGCCAAGCGCGGGCTGAAGAAGGGCAAGACGACCGAGGACGGGCTGTTCACTCTCACCGAAGTCGAATGTCTCGGCGCCTGCGCCAACGCGCCGATGGTCCAGATCAACGACGACAATTACGAGGATTTGACCGGGGAGAGCATGACCGCGATCCTCGACGCGCTGGCTCGAGGCGAAACGCCCAGGCCCGGGCCTCAGGTCGACCGCCAGACCAGCTGCCCCGAGGGCGGCCCGACCACGCTCAAGAAGATGGCCGAGCGCAATTACGACTATCGGGGGCAGTGGTGACGGCGCTCCAGTTCGTCATTGCGAGGAGCCGCGATGCGGCGACGCGGCAATCCAGCCTGGATTGCTTCGCTTCGCTCGCAATGACGGTCGCGCAGGGGGAGCGCCAGTGAACGACGTCGTCAAGATCATCATCGCCATCGTCATTATCGTCGTTGTCTGGCGAATCCTTCAGGGGCTGATCGGGCTGCTGGTCGGAATCGCCGTGGCCGGCCTTCTCATATACGGTGCGGTCAAGCTGATCGGTGGGCCCCGTGGGTAGCACCGGGCCCCTTGCCGACAAGGACCGCATTTTCACCAACGTCTACGGATTCCAGGAGCCGTGGCTGAAGGCGGCGCGCCAGCGCGGCGACTGGGACGACACCAAGACGCTGATGGCCGCCGGGCAAGATTCGATCATCGAGACGATCAAGGAATCCGGGCTTCGCGGCCGCGGCGGGGCCGGCTTCCCGACCGGCATGAAGTGGAGCTTCATGCCCAAGGAACCCAAGCCCGGCCGGCCCAATTTCCTCGTCGTCAACGCCGACGAATCCGAGCCCGGGTCGTGCAAGGACCGCGAGATAATCCGCCACGACCCCCACAAATTGATCGAAGGCTCGCTTCTCGCCGGCTTCGCCATGCGAGCGCGCGCCGGCTACATCTACATCCGCGGCGAGTTCATCCGCGAGGCCGAGGCTCTCGAGCGGGCGATCGCCGAGGCCTATGAGGCCGGACTGCTCGGCAAGAATGCCGCCGGCTCGGGCTACGACTTCGACCTGTTCCTCCACCGCGGTGCCGGCGCCTACATCTGCGGCGAGGAAACGGCGATGCTTGAAAGCCTCGAAGGCAAACAGGGCAAGCCGCGCTTGAAGCCGCCGTTCCCCGCCGGTGCCGGCCTCTACGGCTGCCCGACGACGGTCAACAATGTCGAATCGATCGCCGTCGTGCCGACCATCCTCAGGCGCGGCGCGGCCTGGTTCGCGGGCATCGGGCGCGAGAAGAACGAAGGCACCAAGCTGTTCCAGCTGTCAGGCCACATCAACACGCCCTGTGTCGTCGAGGAGTCGATGTCGATCAGCTTCCGCGAGTTGGTCGACCGCCATGGCGGCGGAATTCGCGGGGGGTGGGACAATCTGCTCGCTGTCATCCCCGGGGGGTCGTCGGTGCCTTTGGTCCCGGCCCATGAGATCATCGATGCGCCGATGGATTTCGACGGATTGAAAGACCTCGGCTCCGGCCTCGGCACCGCGGCGGTGATCGTCATGGACAAGTCGACCGACATCGTCCGGGCGATCGAGCGAATCAGCTATTTCTACAAGCATGAAAGCTGCGGCCAGTGCACTCCGTGCCGCGAGGGCACCGGCTGGATGTGGCGGATCATGCAGAAACTGCGCAACGGTGACACCAATGTCGAGACGATCGACAAGCTTTACGACGTCACCAAGCAGGTCGAGGGCCACACCATCTGCGCATTGGGCGACGCCGCCGCCTGGCCGATCCAGGGGCTGATCAAGCATTTCCGGCCGGAGCTGGAGCGGCGGATTGCCGAACGGTCGGGCAAGCAGATGCTGGAGGCGGCGGAATGAGGATGGTTCTGATCATCGCGCTGGTCGCCGTGGCAGTCGTCGCGGTGCTGATGATGCTTCGCCCGTCCGGGCCGCGCGTCACGACCATCGAGCGCCGCCGGGTGAGCGAGGAGAGCGACGATCCGGAGGAGGGCGACCGTGCCTAAGGTCACCGTCGACGGCGTCGAGATCGAGGTCCCGCAGGGCGCGACCGTGCTCCAGGCGTGCGAGCTCGCCGGCAAGGAAATCCCGCGCTTCTGCTATCACGAGCGGCTGTCGATCGCCGGCAATTGCCGGATGTGCCTGGTCGAGGTTTCGCCCGGCCCGCCCAAGCCGCAGGCAAGCTGCGCGCTTCCCGCCGCCGACGGCCAGGCGATCCGCACCGACAGCGCCGTCGTCAAGAAGGCGCGCGAAGGGGTGATGGAGTTTCTCCTGATCAACCACCCGCTCGACTGCCCGATCTGCGACCAGGGCGGCGAATGCGACCTTCAGGACCAGGCGATGGCCTACGGCCGAAGCTTCTCCCGCTATGAGGAGAATAAGAGGGCGATCGACGACAAATATATGGGGCCGGTCATCAAGACGTCGATGACCCGCTGCATCCAGTGCACGCGCTGCGTCCGCTTTGCCGAGGAAGTCGCCGGGGTTCCGGAACTCGGAATGCTCTACCGCGGCGAGGATTCGCAGATCACTTCCTATCTCGAGCGGGCGGTGACCAGCGAAATGTCCGGCAACCTTGCCGACATCTGCCCGGTCGGGGCGCTTCTGCAGAAGCCGATCCTGTTCGAGCAGCGGCCTTGGGAGCTTCGTCGGGTGCCGGCCATCGACGTCATGGACGCGGTTGGCTCCAACATCCGGCTCGATGTCCGCCAGCGGCAGGTGATGCGCATCCTGCCGCGGGTCAACGAGGACGTGAATGAGGAGTGGATCCACGACAAAAGCCGCCATCATGTCGACGGCCTGGTCCGCAACCGGCTTGACCGGCCGTGGCTCCGCGAAAATGGCAAGCTGCGCGAAGCCAGCTGGAACGAGGCCCTCGACCTCTTTGCCAAAAAGCTAAAGAAGGCGGGTCCCAAGGTCGCGGCGATCGCCGGCGACCTGCTCGACGCCGAGACCATGTATGCGGCGAGGAAGCTGCTCGAAGGGCAGGGGTCGAGCCTGCTCGAAGGGCGGCAAACCGGCCTAGACTATGACGTCACCAGCCTCGCCGCCGTCGCATTCAACTCGACCATCGCCGGGATCGAGAGCGCTGATGCGGTGCTGCTGGTCGGCAGCAACCCGCGCTGGGAAGCGCCCTTGGTCAACACTCGGCTTTGCAAGGTCGAGCGCAAGGGCGGGCGGATTTTTGCCATCGGTCCCGAGGTCGACCTTGGAATGAAGGTGACCTGGCTGGGCGATGATCTCAAGTTGCTCGGAAAGCTCCCCAAGGAGGCAAAGGAAGCCTTCGCGAATGCAGAACGGCCAGCTGTGATCGTCGGTCCCGGCGCGCTCGCGGCAGGCGCGCAGGGGGCTGCTCTGGCGCTTGTCGAGCCACTGAAGCTTATCCGCGAGGGTTGGAACGGGTTCAACGTCCTGCATACCGCCGCCTCGCGAATGGCCGCGCTGATCCTTGGTTTCGCCCAGCCGGGCGGGATCCAGGACATCGAGGTCGCTTCGCCGGAGGTCGTGATTCTGCTTGGCGCCGACGAGCTGGCTCCCGACCGGTTCGAGGGAGCGTTCAAGATCTACATCGGCCACCATGGCGGCAATGGCGCGCGCATGGCCGACCTGGTGCTGCCGGGCGCTTCCTATGCCGAAAAGCACGGTACCTACGTCAATATCGAAGGCCGGGTTCAGCGCAGCGAACCGGGGGCGTTCCCGCCGGGCGAGGCGCGCAAGGACTGGACCATTTTCCGCGCGGTCAGCGACCTTTTGCAGCAGCCCTTGCCGTTCGACACCGCCGAACAGCTGCATGAGGCGATGATCGCCGAATATCCCCAGCTCGGCCGCGACGGGTTGATCGACCTGCCCTGGTCGCCGCCGGACCTCGGCAACAAGGCCGAGGGGCCGGTGCGCTACCCGATTTCCGACTTCTACCTGACCAACGCCATCTGCCGGTCGAGCCCGACCATGCAGCGCTGCTCGGATGAGCTGGTCCGCGGCGTCACCTTCCAGGAGGCGGCGGAATGAGGGGACACGACGCAAACTTCATCGTTCGTGCTGAGCGGAGCGCGAAGCGCGCAGTCGAAGCGCGCCTCGCACAGCCGTCGGGTCAGCGCCCTTCGACTTCGCTCAGGACGAACGAAGCTGGGCGTCTTGCAGGGGCGTGGGCATGACCGCCTGGTTCGAAGGATGGGGCCTCACCTACGAATGGTCGTGGTTCCTTGCGACAATGACCGGAATCCTCGTCATCGCCTTCCCGCTGATGCTGGCGGTGGCGATGATCATCTACACCGAGCGCAAGATCTGGGCGGCGATCGCCCTTCGCCGCGGCCCGAACGTGGTCGGCCCGTGGGGCCTGCTGCAGAGCTTCGCCGACGGCCTCAAGGTCTTCCTCAAGGAAACCATCGTCCCGACCGCGGCCAATCGCGGACTGTTCCTGATCGCGCCCATCATCAGCTTCACCGTCGCCCTGATCGTCTGGGCGGTGATCCCCTTCGATTATGGCGTCGTGCTCGCCGACCTCAATGTCGGCCTGCTCTACGTGCTCGCAGCATCGTCGCTCGGCGTCTACGGCGTGATCATTGCCGGCTGGGCGTCCAACTCCAAATACCCCTTCTATTCGGCGATGCGTGCGGCGGCGCAGATGGTCAGTTACGAGGTCTCGATCGGTTTCGTCCTGATCTGCGTCGTCCTCTACGCCAACAGCTTCAACCTGACCGAAATCATCCTCCAGCAGCAGGGCCATATTTTCGGCATCCTCAATGGCTTCGGCTTCAATCCCCTGCTGTTCCCGATGGCGGTAGTGTTTTTGATCAGCACCATGGCCGAGACCTTCCGAACGCCGTTCGACCTGACCGAGGCGGAAAGCGAGCTCGTCGCCGGCTTCCAGACCGAATATTCGTCGATGAGCTTCGCCCTCTTCTGGCTCGGCGAATATGGCAATGTAATCCTGATGTGTGCGCTAAACGCCATCCTCTTCTGGGGTGGATGGCTGCCGCCGATCGACTGGGCGCCGCTCTACGCGGTTCCGGGAATCATCTGGCTGCTTTTGAAGATGATGCTGTTCTTCTTCATCTTCGGCTGGGTCCGTGCCTCGGTGCCGCGTTACCGCTACGACCAGCTGATGCGGCTCGGCTGGAAGGTCTTCCTGCCGCTGTCGCTGGTCTTCATCTTCATCGTCTCCGGTTGGCTGATGCTGACCCGCTATGGATCCGGCGCATGATCGCCCACTGGATCAAGTCCTTCACCCTGTGGGAGATCGTCCGCGCCCATGCGCTGACCCTGCGCTATTTCTTCAAGCCCAAGGCGACCATCGACTATCCGTTCGAAAAGGTGCCGCAGTCGCCACGTTTCCGCGGCGAGCATGCGCTTCGCCGCTATCCGAACGGCGAGGAGCGTTGCATCGCCTGCAAATTGTGCGAGGCGATCTGTCCGGCGCTGGCGATCACCATCGAGGCCGAGCCGCGCGAGGACGGCAGCCGCCGGACCACCCGCTACGACATCGACATGGTCAAGTGCATCTATTGCGGGCTGTGCGAGGAGGCGTGCCCGGTCGATGCGATCGTCGAGGGGCCGAACCTCGAATTCGCCACTGAGACGCGCGAGGAACTGCTCTACGACAAGGCGAAATTGCTCGCCAACGGCGACCGCTGGGAACAGGCGATCGCCGCCAACCTTGCCGCCGACGCACCGTATAAGTAGGGGCGCTGCAAGTTCGTGGAACAGGGCTCCAACGTGACCGCATTTTCGTCATCCCCGCGCAAGCGGGGACCCAGTTCTTTTGTCGGGCTAGGTTCCCGCTTTCGCGGGAATGACGAGACCTGTTCATGATCGGCCTGATCGCCTTTTACCTGTTCTCGGGTGTCCTGATCGCTTCGGCGATCGCGGTGATCTTCGCCCGCAACCCGGTGCACAGCGTGCTGTGGCTGATCCTTGCATTCTTCAACGCGGCGGGACTGTTCCTGCTTGCCGGTGCCGAGTTCATCGCCATGGTTCTGATCATTGTCTACGTCGGGGCGGTGGCGGTGCTGTTCCTGTTCATCGTCATGATGCTCAACATCGATTTTGCGACATTGCGGTCGGGCTTCACCCGTCATCTGCCGCTGGGCCTGATCATCGCTTTGGTGCTTCTCGCCGAACTGGTGATCGCAATTAGCGCCTGGCAGGCGGGGCCAGCGCTTTCGGGAGCGCGGCCGGTCGACATGCCGCAATCCAACATCGTCGCCATCGGCGAGCTTCTCTACAGCCGCTATCTGCTGCCGTTCCTGATCTCCAGCATCATCCTTCTCGTGGCGATGGTCGGGGCAATCGTCCTTACCCATCGCGGTCGAACCGACCGGCGCCCGCAGAATGTTTCGAAGCAGATCCGCCGCAGGCCCGACGAAGCGGTCCGGATGACCAATCCGGGCAGCGGCGAAGGGGTGGAGCTGTGATCACCCTTGTTCATTATCTGACAGTCGCCGCCATCTTGTTCGTGCTCGGCGTGCTCGGAATCTTCCTCAACCGCCGCAACGTCATTCTGATGCTGATGGCGATCGAGCTCATCCTGCTCGCGGTGAACATCAACCTCGTCGCTTTCTCGGCCTTCCTCGGTGACCTTGCCGGCCAGGTGATGGCGATGTTCGTCCTGACCGTCGCCGCCGCCGAAGCGGCGATCGGGCTTGCCATTCTCGTCATCTTCTTCCGCCGCCGCGGCTCGATCGCGGTCGACGACGTCAACCGGATGCGCGGCTGATGGCGATCAAGCTCATTGTCTTCCTGCCGCTGCTCGCGGCGATCATCGCCGGCCTGGGCGGCCGCTGGATCGGCAATTTCGCCGCCAAGGTGATTACGACCGGCGCCCTGTTCGTCGGCATGGCCTTGTCCTGGCCGATCTTCATCGGCTTCCTCACCGGCGGCTACGATGGTGGCTGGGTTGAGCCAGTCCTGCTTTGGATCGCCAGCGGCGACCTTACGGTCGAATGGGGCCTGCGGGTCGACACCTTGACCGCCGTCATGCTGGTCGTGGTGACGACCGTCTCGGCGCTCGTCCACCTCTACAGCTGGGGCTACATGGCCGAAGACCCGAGCCAGCCCCGCTTCTTCGCTTATCTGTCGCTGTTCACCTTCGCCATGCTTATGTTGGTGACGGCCGACAACCTCGTGCAGATGTTCTTCGGTTGGGAGGGGGTGGGGCTCGCATCCTATTTGCTGATCGGCTTTTGGTACCACAAGCCGTCGGCCAACGCGGCGGCATTGAAGGCATTCGTTGTCAACCGCGTCGGCGACTTCGGCTTCAGCCTCGGCATCTTCGCGACCTTCCTGGTGTTCGGCACCGTGTCGATCCCGGCGATCCTCGAGGCTGCGCCGGCAATGGCGGGATCGACCATCGGCTTTGCCGGGATGCGCTTCGACACGATGACTCTGATCTGCATCCTCCTGTTCATCGGAGCGATGGGCAAATCGGCGCAGCTCGGTTTGCACACCTGGCTTCCCGACGCGATGGAGGGCCCGACCCCGGTCAGCGCGCTGATCCACGCCGCGACCATGGTCACCGCCGGCGTGTTCATGGTCTGCCGGCTGTCGCCGATGTTCGAGACGAGCGCGACGGCGCTTGCGCTGGTCACCTTCGTCGGCGCCGCGACCGCCTTCTTCGCCGCGACGATCGGCACTGCCCAGAACGACATCAAGCGGGTGATCGCTTATTCGACCTGCTCGCAATTGGGCTTCATGTTCTTCGCCGCCGGAGTCGGCGCCTATGGCGCGGCGATGTTCCACCTGTTCACCCACGCCTTCTTCAAGGCCTTGCTGTTCCTTGGCGCGGGATCGGTGATCCACGCCATGCACCATGAGCAGGACATGCGCTTCTACGGGGGCCTGAGGAAAGATATCCCGGTCACCTTCTGGATCATGCTGATCGGCACTCTGGCGATTACCGGCGTCGGAATCGCCGGGGTGGGGTTGGCCGGTTACCATTCCAAGGACGCGATCCTCGAGGCGGCCTATGCTAGCGGGTCGGTGCACGGTGGAGTCGCCTTCTTCATGGGCGCGATCGCCGCCCTTCTCACCAGCTTCTATTCGTGGCGGCTGATGTTCCTGACTTTCTGGGGCAAGCCGCGCTGGGAACAGTCCGAGCATATCCAGCATGCCCTGCACGGCGACCATGAGGACCCGGCTCACGAGCATGGCGACAGCCCGAAGAGCAAGCATATGCCGCCCGAAGGCACCGGCGGGTATCACCCGCACGAAAGCCCGCTGACGATGCTGGTGCCGCTTGGCCTCCTGGCGCTGGGCTCAGTCGTCGCCGGCTTCGCGTTCAGCCATTTCTTCCTGGATTCGGCCGGCTTCTGGAACGGCAGCATATCCTTCGACGAGCATCTCGCCCACGCGATGCACGAAGTGCCCTGGTGGGTGAAATATACCGCCACCTTCGTCATGCTGATCGGCCTTGCGATCGCCTGGAACAATTACATTCGGCGGCCGGAAGCGGCGGCGGGCTTCGTCGGTTATTTCCCGGGAATCCATCGCTTCGTTCTCAACAAATGGTATTTCGACGAGGCCTACGACATCATTTTCGTCCGCCCCTCGATCTGGCTCGGCCGTTTGTTCTGGAAGCGCGGCGATGAAGGCACGATCGACCGGTTCGGACCGCACGGCGCGGCTTTCGCGGTCGGCATCGGCAACCGCCTGACCGCTCGCCTGCAGTCGGGCTACCTTTACAGTTACGCGCTGGTGATGCTGCTCGGCCTTGTCGCCGCGGCGAGCTGGGCAATCTGGTGGTCCCGATGACCGGATTGCCGTTTCTGACATTGCTGATCGCCATTCCGCTGATCGCCGGCATTGCCTGCCTGTTCGTCAGCGCCAGGGCCGCGCGCTGGGTCGCATTCCTCGCCACCCTCGCCAATCTCGGCATCGGCGCCTGGATGTGGGGGCTTTACGATCCCGACGGCGCCCAGTGGCAGTTCGTCGAACGCTTGGTTCTCGCCAGCAACCTGCCCGGCGGAAACCAGCTTGCCTGGGCGCTCGGCATCGACGGCATCGCCCTGATGCTGATCATGCTGTCGGTATTCCTGATGCCGATCTGCATCGGTGCCTCGTGGCGGGCGATCGACCGCCGGGTCCCGGAATATATGGCGTCCTTCATGTTGATGGAGGCGCTGATCATCGGCGTCTTCAGCGCTCAGGACCTGTTCCTGTTCTACATGTTCTTCGAAGGCGGCCTCATCCCGATGTATCTGATCATCGGCATCTGGGGCGGGGCCGAGCGGATCAAGGCCAGCTACAAATTCTTCCTCTATACCTTGCTCGGTTCGGTGCTGATGCTGATCGCCATGCTGTACATGGTGAGCGAGGCCGGAACGACCTCGATCCCCGAGCTGATGGCGCATGATTTCCCCGCCGAGGCCCAGCGATGGCTGTGGCTCGCCTTCTTCGCCAGCTTCGCGGTCAAGCTGCCGATGTGGCCGGTCCACACCTGGCTTCCCGACGCCCACGTGCAGGCGCCCACCGCCGGTTCGGTCATCCTCGCCGGCGTTCTGCTGAAGCTCGGCGGCTACGGCTTCATCCGCTTCTCGCTGCCGATGTTCCCCGAAGGCTCGGCGATGTTCATGCCCTTCGTCTTCATCCTGTCGGGGATCGCCGTCGTTTACACGTCGCTGGTCGCCCTGGTGCAGCGCGACATGAAGAAGCTGATCGCTTATTCGTCGGTCGCCCACATGGCCTTCGTCACCTTCGGACTGTTCGCCTTCAACCGGCAGGGCATTGAAGGGGCGGTGATCGTCATGCTCAGCCACGGACTGGTTTCGGGCGCGTTGTTCCTGTGCGTCGGAGTCATCTACGACCGGATGCACAGCCGCGAGATCGAGCGCTACGGCGGCGTGTCGAACAACATGCCCGGCTACGCATTGCTGTTCATGCTCTTCACCATGGCCAGCGTCGGGCTGCCCGCCACCAGCGGTTTCGTCGGCGAATTCCTCAGCCTGATCGGCACTTACCAGGCCTCGTCCTGGGCGGCGGTCGTCGCGACGACGGGCATCATCCTCGGCCCCGTTTACATGCTGTGGCTCTATTGGCGGATCGCGTTCGGCGTCGCTCGGACCAAGGAAGCCGCGGCGATGCACGACTTGTCGGCGCGCGAATGGTGGCTGCTCGCGCCGATCGGAGCTGTGGTGCTGTGGATGGGCGTCTATCCCGAAAGCTTCATGCGGCCGATCCGAAGCGACGTCGGCAGGATAGTCGAGCGGATCGAGCGCGCCGCGCCTCAGGGCGACGCGCATCTCGCCGCCGGCTCGCCAGAGGCCGCGGCAGCCGCTGAAGCCGATCATGCGACGGAAGGGGCGCATTGATGAGCCTGTGGGAAATTGCCCTGGCGATCGCTCCCGAGCTGATCATCGCGCTCGGCGCTACGGAGCTGCTGCTGCAGGCGGCCTGGGGCAAGGACCGGGCGCGGACCGCCCGCACCGTATCAATTCTGGCGGTGGTGCTGCTTGCCCTCGCCACCCTCTCTCTGCTCGGACCGGCGCATCACGCCGGACCTATCCTCGACGGCCATTATCGAGCCGATATGTTCGCGGCCTTCGCCAAGGCGATCATCTTCCCCGCGGCGGCAGTGGCAATCCTCGCCGCATATAATTGGTTCGACCGCGGCGCCGAGCACGGAGCCGAATATCCGGTGCTGATTCTGTTCAGCGCTATCGGCATGGGGATCATGGTCTCGTCGACCAATCTGGTGACGCTCTACGTCGGCCTCGAGCTGCAGAGCCTGTCCGCTTATGTGCTCGCATCCTACCGCCGGAGCGACGACCGCTCGGCCGAGGCGGGGCTCAAATATTTCGTGCTCGGAGCGCTCGCCAGCGGCATCCTGCTCTACGGCATTTCCCTGCTCTACGGCTTCACCGGGACGATGAGCTTCACCGGCATCGCCGCCGCATTTGCCCGCGACGGCGTGCAATCGATCGGTCTCCTGTTCGGCCTCGTCTTCCTGCTCGCCGGCATCGCCTTCAAGGTGAGCGCGGTGCCGTTCCACATGTGGACTCCCGACGTCTATGAGGGCGCGCCGACGCCGGTCACCGCATTCTTCGCCTCGGCGCCCAAGGTCGCCGCGGTTCTGCTCGGCACCCGCGTCTGCCTCGATGCCTTCGGCCCGGCGATCGACGCCTGGCGCCAGATCATCATCTTCGCCGCCCTCGCTTCCATCTTTCTCGGCGCCATCGCCGCCTACGGCCAGACCAACATCAAGCGCCTGCTCGCTTACTCGTCGATCAACAATATCGGCTTCGCGTTGATTGGCCTCGCCGCCGGCGGCATCGCCGGCGCGTCGTCAGTGCTGTTCTATATGGCCGTCTACGTCGTCATGACGCTGGGCGCGTTCCTTTGCGTGCTGTGGATGCGAGGGCAGGACGGCGAGCCGGTCGAGAATATCCACAGCCTTGCCGGCCTGTCGCAGACCCGGCCGGGGCTGGCGGCGGCGATCGCCATCTTCATGTTCAGCCTGGCCGGAATCCCGCCCCTGTTCGGCTTCTGGCCCAAGCTACTGGTGTTCAACGCCGCGGTCGAGGCCGGGCTGGTGGCGCTCGCCGTCGCCGGGATCGTCGGCACGGTCGTCGGCGCTTATTATTATCTCAAGATCGTCAAGATCATGTATTTCGACGATCCCGCAGAGCCATTCGCCCGGCTCCGCCAGCCGCTGCAGGGTGCGCTGATCCTGCTCGCCGCGGTGATCGTCTCGCCGCTCGGCTATCTTCTCATCGGCCCGCTCGGCAGCTTTGCCGATCGCGCCGCCGGATCCCTGTTCTGAGCCGCATCCGGATTGTCGAGCGCACTGGCTCGACCAATGCCGATCTTCTCGCCGA